>OFGD01000842.1_pt1 | contig 18214 bp, 14 predicted proteins | sample 1521671 | NCBI WGS metagenome assembly OFGD01 (sample SAMEA3504114, study PRJEB24116) | mouse gut metagenome | biome: mouse gut; feature: mouse-associated habitat; material: faeces | place: Denmark | collected 2011 | reverse complement strand
GGATGACTTCGGAGGGAGAGCGCAGAGGCTGCGCTTTAGGCAGCGGGCTTATGGAGCTTGCCCCCTTCCACGAGTGGGTGAAGGGAAAGCAGGAGCTTGCGGTTATCCGGGACGAGTTGGATTTGGCCTTTGCGCGGGAGGATATCGCCTATCTGCAGCGGATGAAGGCGCAGGGCTGACAGGGCAAAATCGGGGATAGCTTAAAGCATTTTCGGGCAGAAAACGGAAATACCGGAAAGAATTTTTGCAGACGTCGGAGGAAATTGACAAAAAGAATATGAAAAAGACAGGATGGAACAGATAAAGAAACAGTTAAACAGACTGATTCATTTAGAAGAATCCCTGCTTGTTTTATCCCGTCTTGATGCAGGCGCATTGATGTTTCAAAAAGAAGATGTGGATGTTTTTACTTTGCTTGTCCTTGCGGCAGACAATTTGCAGGAATTATTTGCAGATTCCGGCACTTTTATTGATATTCCGGAATCAGGGGAGATGGCAGTGACAGCAGATTTAAACTGGACTATGGAAGCAGTTATAAATGTAATGAAAAACTGTATGGAGCATAATGCGGGTGGAGCAGTCCATTGCTCTTATGGGCAGAATCCGCTATATACAGAAATATTTATCTGGGATGAGGGGGACGGATTTGCCAAAGAAGATATTCCGCATCTTTTTAAACGGTTTTATCGCGGAAAGAATACAGATTCTTGCGGTAATATCCGTGGAAGCGGCATTGGGATAGGCTTAGCATTGTCAAAAGAGATTATAGAACATCAAAATGGGACAATAAGGGCTAAAAATCTGCCCGATGGCGGTGCATGTTTTGAAATCCGGTTATATAAACAATAAATTTTATATCAATTCTGTTTCAGTCACTAAGTTGTAACTTTCATTTGATACAATATAGTTTGTAAATAGTTTGCTTACAGGAACAAAGTTTACAAACTAATGAGTAGATTTGCTGCAAGCGTAAAAATTCAGAACATCCGTAAGGAGGAAACTAAATGAATATATTAACATGCGAAGGAGTTCGCAAAATGTATGGCTTCGGCAATAATCAGGTAGCTGCACTGGATGGAATTGATTTGGCGGTGGGAAAGGGAGAATTTGTGGCGATTGTTGGAGCGTCCGGTTCAGGTAAATCTACATTGCTGCATATTTTGGGAAGTGTGGATAAACCTACAAGCGGAAAAGTTACAATAGACGGAACGGATTTGTCAAAACTGAATCAGACACAGGCAGCGATTTTCCGCAGAAGAAAAGTGGGTTTGGTGTATCAGTTCTATAACCTGATTCCAACACTTACCGTGCAAAAAAACATTCTTATGCCGCTTGCCCTTGATAAGAAGAAACCAAATAAAGAGTATTTTGAAAAGATCGTCCGTTCGCTTGGAATTGATGAACGGCTTGAAGCTCTGCCAAACCAGTTATCAGGCGGGCAGCAGCAAAGGGTTGCCATAGCTCGTTCATTGATTTACCGCCCGGCTCTGCTTTTGGCGGATGAGCCGACTGGAAATTTGGATCAGAAAAATTCCAAAGAAATTATTGATATGCTGAAATTATCGAACCGTAATTTGGAACAGACGATTGTGTTGATTACCCACGATGAGAAGGTGGCTTTAGAAGCAGACCGTATCATAACCATAGAGGACGGGCATATCATAAGCGATGAGAAGCGGAGGTAATGAGCTATGTGGAAAGATTATTCATCAGGCTATATTAAAAATAACCGTTCATCGGGCATGTCTGTTATGATAGCGGCATTTATATCAGCTTTGCTGTTATCGCTGCTCTTAGGGTTATTTTATAACGCATGGAAGTACCAGATTGAAAGCATTGAACAGGAAGAAGGAGGCTGGCAGAGCAGGATTGTCGGGGAATTTTCTCAGGAAGATATGGAATCCATAAAGAATTTTGCCAATGTCAAAGATGTCGTCATCAGTGAAAAAGGAGCGCAGATTCCGGAACCTATGATAGATATTTATTTTGATGACATGGGGGCTGTCCTCGACGATACGATGCAGATAGCCAAAGTTTTGGGCGTTTCATCGAAAAATGTTATTTATAACCATGAGCTTCTGGCAATGTACATGATACGTGATCCGCAGGATACTGCGCCAAGACTGCTTTTTCCGTTGTTTATACTGATAGCCGGAATTGCATCTTTTTCATTAATTATAGTAATCCATAATTCTTTTGCAGTGTCTATGAATGCAAGAATCCATCAGTTTGGTATTTTTTCCAGCATCGGAGCCACACCAAAACAGATACGCTCATGTCTTTTGCAGGAAGCGGCTGCATTATGTATTCTGCCGATCTTAATTGGGAATCTGCTCGGCATTCTAATCAGTATGGGAATTATACATATGGTGAATGGTTTACTGGGGAGTGATGTGGCAGGCAGGCATGAAGCAGTCTTTGGCTATCATCCGTTAGTCTTAGCGGCGACACTTCTTTTGACAGTGGCGACAATATGGATTTCCGCATGGATGCCAGCCAGAAAATTAAGCAGACTGACGCCGCTTGAAGCGATTAAAAATACAGGCGAATTACAGTTAAAGCGTAAGAAAAAATCTCCGCTGCTTACCTGCCTTTTTGGATTGGAAGGAGAATTGGCAGGCGGGGCATTGAAAGCACAGAAAAGAGCCTTACGGACAGCATCGCTTAGTCTGATATTCTCTTTTCTTGCCTTTACCATTATGCAGTCCTTTTTTGCACTTTCAGGAATCAGCACAAGGGAAACTTATTTTGAACGTTATCAGGGTGTTTGGGACATTATGGTTACAGTAAAGGACACGGATGTGGATTCTTTTAGTGAGGCACAAAAATTACAGGAGATTTCCGGAATAAGAAGTGCTATTGTATACCAGAAAGCAGTGGCAAAAAGAATCATTGCAGAGGATGAAATAAGCGAAGATATGAAGTCCTTCGGCGGTTTTGCTGTAGCCGATGATAATTATGTGAGGAAGACGGATGGGGGATGGCTTGTAAATGTTCCCATTGTCATACTGGATGATGCGAGTTTTTTAGCGTACTGTGAACAGATTGGCATCACGCCGCAGCTTAATGGGGCAGTCATATGGAATCAGATACGTGATGTTACAAATCCGGATTTCAGGAATCCACGATATATGCCCTATGTGAAAGGGGAAAATGCAGTAAGCATTTTAAGACAGTCCGGCAAGGAAGAAATGACAGCAGAGGTCCCGGTTTTGTCCTATACGGAGAAAGTGCCTGTTTTAAGAGAGGAGTACGCAACGCTTGATTATTATGAACTGGTGCATTTTATTCCCGTATCTTTGTGGAAAGAGATCAAGGGGCAGATTGGAGGCGGCAAGGAGGATGCCTATATCTGTATGCTTGGCAGGGAAAATGTGACAGCAGGGGAATTGGATGCTTTACAGGGGCAGGTAGACAGCCTTATTGCGGGAAACTATAAGACAGAAAGTGAGAACCGTATTCAGGAAGCAGAAGCGAACGATAAACAGATACAGGGAATGATGACAATCTTTGGCGGTTTCTGTGTCCTGCTTGCGGTGATCGGCGTTGGAAATGTGTTTTCCAATACGCTGGGCTTTGTCCGTCAGAGAAAAAGGGAATTTGCAAGGTATATGTCTGTTGGAATGACACAGGGTGAAATCAAAAAAATGTTCTGCGTGGAGGCGCTTACCATTGCAGGGCGTCCGATTTTAATCACCCTTCCACTTGCAGTTATTACAGTGGGGTATTTGCTGAAGATAAGCTATGTTGAAGTGGGGACATTTCTTGCCGAAGCTCCAGTCATTCCGATTATGATTTTTATGCTGGCTATCTGGGGAATTGTGGCATTTGCATATTATCTTGGTTGGCGTAATATACGTAAAATCGACTTAGCTGAGGTTTTGCGGGATGATACAATGATGTAAAATGCGATGAAATATTATGAAAAAAACGGAATGGATACGTTGCCCTGTTTGTGGGAAAAACAAGGAACCAGATTAGAGAGGATACCAAACCATACAGAAAAGCAATTTTGCATATGAAGTCAATATTTGAACAGCTAGGCGGCACATACCACGAAGAAAATGGGTATCTTATTCCAGATTTGAGATTACCTGCCGAAGAAGAACAGCCAATAGAACTATGGGGACAGCAGCATCTTGACTATCTAAAGCAGTACCATAAGGTTACATATACCAATCTTCTCACAAGCGGCAAACTCAATTCTTATCTTGCCGACATTGACAGGCAGACAAAGGCGGCAGAGAGAAATCTCTGTTGCTTTTTTTTTACAGTTTTTATACAGTAATATGAAATCTCTTGTATTATACAATAAAAATGCATATTTGCATGGTTGATATAGTTCGTTTAAGCGGCTACAATAGACACAGTACAAATTTGTAGGTTTGGTATGTTTGAATATATGACAGCACAGGAAGCCGCTGAAAAATGACATGTATCACTACGGTGGGTACAGCGGTTTTGCAAAGAAAATTGGATTTTAGAACAACTGATTGAGGGGAGGAGAATAGATGATATACTGTTTAATGAAAGTGAGTTGTCATTATTTTATCATCAGATAAAAATGATATCACATAAATTAGATTTTGAAATAGGAAGGGCAGATTTAGCAGGGTTGTTTCATGAAGAACTCTGACTTGACTATACCAAAGACTTCTTTCCTATGTCGGTTCTGTTTTTCTTAATACGCAAAAAAAGCGCAAAGCAGCATTGTCACAAAAGCAGTCCATTTATACTTTTGAAAATCATTCATGAAACAACCCTGGGACAACAGTTAGTGGACAATCAAAGGTTAGAAAGGCTCTGTATGATGCAGTTTTGTGATTTGCTTATGGTTTGGGGTTGCCTGAGAAGTATATATTAGTTTTATACCCTTGCTGCAGTCTGCTTTCTATTTCTATTGTTCCGTGGTGCGCTTCAATAATCTGTCGTACTAACAGAAGTCCTAAGCCATGACGGAGATCTAAGCGGTCATCGGTACTCTCCATGTAATGTGGTTTGTTTTTCAGTTCTTCTAATTTTTTAGCGGAAATACCAATGCCATTATCCTGAACGGTTAAAAGAAGTTTGTTTTCTGTTATCTGCAATGACAAAATAATTGTGCAGCCGTTAGGATTGCTGTGAATGCTGTTTTGAACCAGATTATTGACAGCTCGTGTAATCAGTTTTGTATCGCATTCTATCATGCTGTTTTCAGAGTCAGGAGAAATATTTACCTCTAAAGAATAGAAATCCGGCAGACCATTATTTATCAGGTCTATAGCATAGGAACGTAACAGTTTTGAAAGTCGGATATTTTCTTTCCGCAGAGGCTGCATTTCATATTCTAGCTTTGATACGAGATTCAAATCCTGCACTAAATCTTTTATTTTGATACTTTGCCGGGATATAACAGCCGCCTGTTCCTTAATCCGGTTACTGGCATTTTCGTCATTAACAATTCTATCCGCATATCCCATAATCATGGACAATGGAGTACGAATGTCGTGGGATACACCGCTGATCCAATTTGCCCGTGCAGTATTCTGGCGGCTGATGATATTAGATGCTTTATTTATGCTGTCAGCTATTTCTGACAGTTCGCCGCTTACAGAAAGGTTTATGCTTTTCCCTTCTGACAAGGTGGCAATTGAGGAAATAATTGGTTCTGTATTTTTGCTGATTTGTGCGTTGGAACGTGAATAGGCAAGGAAGAGAACCAGCAGGTCGAATACAAGGATGCCAAGAAAAAAGAGGGGGATTTTACGAACCATATCAATAGGATAATAATTGCTGGTAATTTTCATATAGCTGTTTTTGGGATAACCAATCACTAATAAGCCATTTGCATCACTCCATACAAATACGGGATAGTCATTCAAATATCCCTTAGAAAATATTGCAATATCCTGAATCGAATATTCAGTTGGAATTTCCTCTGGCAGATTAACAGTCCAATTGCAGGAGCCTTCCATATTCAGATACATTGCCCACAAAGAGTGGGTTATTATCATTCTTTCCGCTTCATTCGTTATGCCATTGGAAGAGGAAGCCGCTGCCACCTGTTTTAGCATATTCTGCGGAGAGATACTTCCAAAGTTTTTTGATACTGCATTGTAAAATGTAAAAGCAAATGCAGCTATGTTCAATATAACGAGAGCCAGAATAAGCCCAATAAAAGACAGTAAGTGTTTTGAGATATATCTGCTAAATACTTTCATGGCTAAATACTTTCACTTCCTTGCATTTAATTTATAACCAAGCCCTTTCACGGTTATGAGTGATACAGGCTTTGAAGGATCAGTTTCAATTTTTTCCCGTATACGCCGGATATGGGCATTCAGGCTGTTTTCATATCCAAAAGGATTATCGCCCCATAATGCTTCGCATAAGGCATCAATGCTTACGATTCTTCCCTCATTGCGGGATAATGTTTCTAACAGCGTATGTTCTTTGGCAGTCAGGGCAACTATCATTCCATTTTTATTGACTTCGGCACGACAAAAATCGATCATGCAGCCTTCCAGCTCTAATAATGGGGAATCTGCTTTATAGCATCGGCGTAAAACTGCATGGACACGCAATAATAGTTCCTGCGGCAAAAAAGGTTTTACCACATAATCATCTGCTCCAAGTCCTAAGCCGGCAAGTTTATCAGCCGCTTCATCTTTTGCTGTCAGAAATATAACTGGAATATTCGTAAATGCCCGTAATTTCTTCATAAGAGAAAATCCGTCCCCGTCCGGCAGCATGACATCAAGGATTGCAAGGTCGGGTTTTTCCTGCCTGGCAAAGATAAGTCCGGTCTGGACAGTTCCTGCATCAATGATATTGGAGAAACCGTCATCTGATAGAATGTCAATTACTAATTTACGCAGTTCCGGCTCATCATCAACCAACAGGATTTTTTTTGTATGCAAAAATGATTGTTCCATTTGTATAATCTACCTTTCAAAAATCTATCCATAACAGCAGTAATAGTATAGCATAGCGGAATGGTTTTCGGAATCCTATGGCAAAAAAGTAAGGTAAAAGTAAGGATACGAGAAAGTTAATGTCAGATTGGGGATGTAAACTAAAGAAAAAAGAAAGGAGAATTTTTTATGGACTATATTATCACAACGGAGCAGTTAACAAAGAAATATAAAAATTTTATTTCGGTCAATAAGGTTTCCATGCACATTCAGAAAGGCAGTATCTACGGTTTCCTTGGCCCTAATGGAGCGGGAAAATCTACTACAATGAAGATGTTGTTAGGGCTTACATCGCCTACAGGCGGAAGATTCACGGTTGACGGAGGTCATTTTCCAGATGACCGGATCAGCATTTTAAAGAAAGTAGGTTCTTTTATCGAATCCCCGTCTTTTTACGCAAATCTGACAGGCCGGGAAAACCTTGATCTTATCCGCAGAATTTTGGGGCTGCCGGAAAATGCGGTGAATGATGCATTGGAGTTAGTCGGTTTGGCAGAGTTTGGCAGCCGGCTTGCCAAAAAATATTCGTTGGGCATGAAACAGCGTCTTGGGCTTGCGGGAGCTTTGCTTGGGCGTCCGCCAATCCTGATTTTAGACGAACCTACAAATGGTCTTGACCCTTCCGGTATTCATGAAATCCGTAATCTGATAAAGTCATTGCCGAGCCTTTATGATTGCACCGTCCTAATATCTTCTCATATGCTGTCGGAAATAGAATTAATAGCAGATGATATCGGCATTCTTAATCATGGCCGGCTGCTGTTCGAGGGAAGTCTTGATGAACTTAGGCAGAATGCAGTACAGGCAGGTTTCGCAGCGGATAATAAGATTAGTTCCGCTAATTTGGAAGATTTGTTCCTTTCCATGATTGATAAGGATAATGCAGCCAGAAAGCAGAGGGCAAGGTTATGAAAACACTTATCATTGAACTTCGGAAAGAAAAAAGGACGGGTGTTATTCCGCTGCTGTTATTAGTTGGTATCTTGGGAGCAGCCTATGCGTTTGTCAATTTTATTGTGCGCAAGGATACATTACAGAACCTTCCGTTAGCGCCGATGGACGTTCTTTTAACACAGCTTTACGGAATGATTATGGTATTGAACATGTTTGGTATCGTTGTAGCCGCCTGTATGGTTTATAACATGGAATTTAAAGGAACTGCAATCAAAAAGATGTATATGCTGCCGATTAGTGTTCCTAAAATGTATCTGTGCAAGTTTTTTATTCTAACAGTGTTACTTTTGACAGCGATTGTGTTACAGAATTTAGCTTTGTTAAAAATTGGTATCAGTGACTTGCCGAAAGGTACTTTTGAAATGGACACTTTGCTTAAATTTACAGCATATTCCTTTCTTACTTCTATGCCGACATTATCTTTTATGGTTTTGGTTTCCTCTCGCTCCCCAAATATGTGGATGCCGCTTGGAATTGGAGTTGCCGGATTTTTAAGCGGAATGGCCTTGTCAGGTTCAAATGTCAGTTTGCTATTGGTTCACCCATTCGTTGTAATGTTAAAGCCTGCTGTTGCTATGAGCGCACAGCCAGACAATGGAATAGCTATTATATCTATGGCAGAAACATTTTTGCTGTTAGGAATAGGCTTATGGATGGCGAAACATTTACGTTATGAATAGGAGGGATTTGTGTGAATTTTTTTGATTTATTAAAGATTGAATTTAAAAAGGTAAAGCGGTCGAAAATCGTTCCTTTGATATTTATTGCACCTTTGTTAGTAGTAATATCGGGAGTTGCCAATTTAAGCAGGTATTTTTCTCCAGAATATACAAATGCATGGTCTGCCATGTTTATCCAGAGTGCATTAGTCTATGCCTATTATCTATTGCCATTTTCCATGATTGTTGTATGTGTAATGATTGCAGGGCGTGAAACGCAACATAATGGCATTCTAAAGATGCTGGCATTGCCAGTTAGCCGTTCTGCCTTATCTCTGGCAAAATTTGGGATTTTGATGTTTTACCTGTTTATGGAAATGGTTGTTTTCCTCATTGTGTTTTTGATTACAGGTATCGTTGCTACACACATAGCAGGGATTACAGATACCTTACCAGTATTTTATCTTGTAAAGTGGTGTGCAGGACTATTCCTTACGATGCTGCCATGTATAGCGGCTATGTGGGCGATTACAGTATTGTTTGAAAAAGCATTGCTTTCTGTAGGGCTTAATCTGTTTCTTGTTATTCCCGGCGTTTTAATCGCCAATACACCGCTTTGGACTGCGTATCCTTACTGTTACAGCGGTTATCTGGTATCTTGTTCGCTGCATGATTTTACGGCAGAAGGCACAGGCACAGCATTTTCAGTATTTCCGTTTTTGCCATGTGCAATAGTGGTTTTTATATTAGCTCTTTTGTTGGCTGTTAAAAGATTTGGTAAGAAAGAAATGAGGTAAACTATGGAAAAGAAAAAATTACAAAATATAAGTATTGCAGCCCTTATTATCAGTGTGCTGCCCTTTGCAACGCTGATTTCCGTATTTCTGCAAATTGTATTGACCGATGGATTGCGTACAGTTTGGGGCGGTATCAATATTGCCTGTGTCATCATGGGGCTGTGTCTGTCTATCATCTGTGTTAAAAATAATGAAAGCCGGAGCCTGATAAATATTATCTCTACAATTATCAGCGCCTTGCTGCTGATGCTGGTTATCGGGATTATATTTTCCTGCACAGATGTTCAGGATTGGACGCTTTTGCGGATATGGCAAGGAGATGGACCTTGTCCGCAGCACAGTCCATGAACACCGGACACGATCACTTGAGATTTTATTTTTTTCTATAATCTGTTTCATATTGACGTAATACAAAAAGTCCTTGATATTTCGTATTACAGAAAGTATAATGGCTTATAGATGCAAGGGAGGAATTGCTTATGGGCAAAATGGGGCGTCCGAAGTCGGATATAATTAAGGATAGAATTGTAACAATAAGAATGTCTGATGAGGAGCATAGCAGGCTGAAAGAGTATTCCAGAAAGCATCAACAGACGATAACAGAAACAATTAAAGAGGGGGTCAACTTATTGTATAAGACTCACTTGGAAAGATATTGATTTTGACAATGGCTTTATGACAATAGATCATGCGGCGTTTTACTTCGCTGGCGGGTTGAATAAGACAGATAAGAGAATTTATATATCTACGTCAAAGACAGAAGCAGGTATTCGCAAAATCCTGATGGCAATAGATATATCCGTATTGAAAAACACTTGACACGGCGTATGCCGAAAAATAAAATAGAATCGTGTGAAACTATGGTATAAAAAGAAGAAAAGGTGCAGACGGTTTTTTTCTTTTGCATGAAACGGCAGAGAAGAACCTGAATGAGCAGAAGGAGGAAATTTCATGGCATTAGTAAAAAAACCGGTGACTGGAATGAAAGATATCTTGCCGGAGGAAATGGAGATCCGCGATTATGTGATCCGGGTGATTAAAGAAACCTACCGCAGTTTTGGCTTTACGCCAATCGATACGCCATGTATGGAACATATTGAAAATCTATGCAGCAAACAGGGCGGTGAAAATGAAAAACTGATTTTCAAGGTTTTAAAACGAGGCGAGAAATTAAAACTTGAGAGCGCGCAGAGCGAAGCCGACCTGGTGGATCTGGGGCTCCGCTATGATCTGACGCTTCCTCTGGCAAGATTTTATGCAAACAATGCGAACCGGCTTCCGTCTCCGTTTAAAGCGCTGCAGATCGGAAGCGTCTGGAGGGCGGACAGGCCTCAGAGGGGGCGTTACCGCCAGTTTACGCAATGTGATATTGATATTTTGGGAGAACCGTCCAATCTGGCGGAAATCGAGCTGATTTTAGCGACGACAACGACGCTTGGAAAGCTTGGGTTTTCCGGTTTTGAAATCCGCATCAACGAGCGTGGAATTTTAAAAGCGATGGCTGCGTACAGCGGATTTTTAGAAGAAGATTTTGAAAGTATCTTTATCACGCTCGATAAAATGGATAAGATCGGATCTTTTGGTGTGGCGCAGGAATTGGAAAAAGAGGGATACGCCAGGGAGTCCATTGAAACCTATCTGCGCCTGTTTGAAGAAACTGCCGGTGCGCCAAGCGGTAAAGAAGCCTTAGAGCTGCTTGCCGGGAAATTAGGAGAGTTTCTGGACGCCAGACTGAAACAGAATCTGGAAGAAATCATAGAAAGCGTGGAGACGACCAAGACGGCGGATTTTTGCATGGTATTCGATCCGACGTTAGTCCGCGGCATGGGATATTATACGGGAACGATTTTTGAGATTGCGATACCGGAATTCGGCGGAAGCTGCGGCGGCGGCGGACGCTATGACCGGATGATCGGGAATTTTACCGGGAATCAGGTTCCGGCATGCGGATTTTCCATCGGATTTGAGAGGATTATCCTGCTGTTATTGGAGCAGGGATACCAGATTCCCAGCCGGCCGAAAAAGACGGCATATCTGATCGAGAAAAATTATCCGGCGGAAAAGCTCTGCGGCGTGATTCAAAAAGCGCAGAAAGAGCGGGCAGAGGGCGGACAGGTTCTTGTTGTCCGGATGAATAAAAATAAAAAGTTCCAGAAAGAAAAGCTTTCGGCGGAAGGCTATGAAACGTTTGAAGAATTTTTTAAGGACCGTTAGGCAGGAGGAGAGAATATGGCAGAGTCAATGCAGGGATGGAAACGTTCCCACAGATGTACGGAAGTATCGGGACAAAATATCGGAGAGACAGTGACCGTGATGGGCTGGGTGCAGAAACGGCGGAACCTCGGCGCGTTAATCTTTGTAGATTTAAGAGACCGCTCCGGACTGCTTCAGATTGTGTTTGATGAAACCAGTGTAGGGAGCGCGGGGTTTGAAAAAGCGGGCACGATCCGGAATGAATATGTTATAGCGGTAACGGGTATGGTACAAAAGCGTACGGCGGCAGTCAATGAACATTTAAAAACAGGGGATATCGAAATTTTAGCAGATGGGATCCGAATTTTATCCGAAGCCGAAACGCCGCCGTTCCCCATCGAGGAAAACAGCCAGACGAAAGACGAGTTGCGTTTGAAATACCGTTTTTTGGATTTACGGAGACCGGATCTCCAGAGGAACCTGATGTTACGGAGTAAGGTAATCTATCTGATGCGCGAGTTTATGGTAAAAGAGGGCTTTTTGGAAATCGAAACGCCGATCCTCTGTAAATCCACGCCGGAAGGGGCGAGGGATTATCTTGTGCCAAGCCGCGTGCATCCCGGAAATTTTTATGCGCTGCCGCAGTCGCCGCAGCTGTATAAACAGCTTCTGATGTGTTCCGGATACGACCGTTATTTCCAGATTGCAAAATGCTTCCGGGATGAAGATCTGCGGGCGGACCGTCAGCCGGAATTTACGCAGGCGGACATGGAATTGTCCTTTGTAGAGGAAGACGATGTGATCGACGTAAACGAGCGCCTGCTTGCCTATGTATTTAAGGAAGCGATCGGCGTGGATCTTCCGATTCCGTTTCCGCGGATGCCGTGGCAGGAGGCGATGGACCGTTTCGGTTCCGATAAGCCGGATACGCGCTTTCAAATGGAATTGACGGATGTTTCCGAGATTGTCAGAAACTGCGGCTTCGGCGTATTTACAGGGGCGCTTGCAGACGGCGGTTCGGTCCGCGGCATTAACGTAAAAGGGCAGGGCGCGATGCCCCGAAAGAAGATCGACAAATTGGTGGAGTTTGCAAAAGGTTACGGCGCGAAAGGCCTGGCTTATCTTTCGCTGGGGGAAGATAAAAGCATAAAGTCATCTTTTGCAAAGTTTATGACAGAAGAAGAACTGTCGGCGCTGGTTTCCGCTATGGAGGGAGAAGCGGGAGATCTGCTCTTATTTGCGGCAGATAAAAATAAGATCGTATGGAATGTGCTTGGCGCCCTGCGCCTGGAACTGGCAAAACAGATGGATCTGCCGGACCCGAATGCGTATCATTTCCTGTGGGTGACGGATTTTCCCCTGCTGGAATGGTCGGAGGAAGAAAACCGCTATATGGCAATGCATCATCCGTTTACGATGCCGAAAGAAGAGGACTGGGAGAACGTAGACGAGGATCCGGGCTCTGTCCGTGCCAAAGCATACGATATCGTACTAAACGGAACGGAGCTGGGCGGCGGTTCCGTCCGTATTCACCAGGACGATGTTCAGGAAAAAATGTTTGAGGTATTGGGCTTTACAAAAGAGAGCGCACATGAGCAGTTCGGTTTTCTTTTGGATGCATTTATGTACGGTGTTCCGCCGCATGCAGGGCTTGCTTATGGCGTAGACCGTATGGTGATGCATATGGTGCATGCAGATTCGATCCGCGACGTGATCGCATTTCCGAAGGTCAAGGATGCGTCCTGCCTGATGACAAAAGCGCCCGGAACGGTAGATGCTGCACAGCTTAAGGAACTACGGCTTAACGTGGAACCGGATGAAACGTAAGAGTACAGGATGAAAACGAGACAGTAAGTAAGCAGGAAAAATACTTGACAGAGTATAAAAAAAGCGTTACAGTGTAGTTGTACATTTTTATATTTCATTTTTCATTAAGTGTCGCAAAAGGTACACTTTACGAGACAAAAACGGGACTCGCCGAACCGGCGGTCAATTTTTCAAAAAAACGCCATTTTTCAGAAAAAACCTGAAAAACGGCATAAAAAAAGACAGATCCGAAAATCTGCCTTGTCTTTTTGTTGGTTGATATCCGTACATTTTATCCGTCTCAAAAAGTGTACTTTATGCGACAATTTTCAGAAATACGGGAAAAGGAGGGGGATGAGAGCAGGGGTTTTTATATAGGAAAAAGAAAGAAATTTAAAGATCAGGAAGCAGTGAATTGAGAAAGGAGTTTTGAGGATGAAATTAAAGAGAGTGTTAGCCGGAATCTTAACGGGGGCGTTGATGATTACCGGCATTCCGGCCGCAGGCATACCAGCGGCGGGAACTGTTTCTGTTCATGCAGAAGAGTCCGGAGACATAGACAATACGGGGGAGAAAGAGTACCCGAATATTGTATTAGGCAGAGAAGAAAAGGTAAAAACGTCAAGTGTGAATTCGCAGGCCCCGGCAAATGTAGGCGCAAATGCAGTCAAAGAAGGCAGTGACGTATGGGAGAGTTCGGATGTGACCTCTTCCATTCCGCAGTGGATCCAGATCGATTTGGAGCATTTAAGAACGGCGGTTGGGCGTATCGAGGTTGTGTTTGGCAGCGATATGTGGGATCAGGGGTATGAAATCACTACATTCGATACCGAAACAAATGCAGAACATCATGTTGTAAAAACGATCGGTAATAACGGTCCGAACGGAACGATTGCCGGAACCACAGAAAACAGAAATTCGGAAACAAAGACGGATACGATTACGCGTAACACGTTAAATCAGAAAATTCAATTGAGAAGATTTGTAAGGTTTACGTTTAAACAGGCAGGAAGCACTGCGGGCAAGAAAGTATCTCTGGCGCAAATTCGCATTTTCGGAGAGGAAACGAATGAAATTCATGGTCCGAGTATTACAATGGTTGCGCCTGCAGCCGGTGAATATCCGCAGATTGCACAGGTATATGCATCCAGTGCGGATACGGCAAATTACCATGAAGATATCGCTGACAGAACGACTCCGGCAGCTACGTTTATCAAACGCGGCTCCGCAAACGAAAGCTGGGGCAAACGCATGCTGTTGGACGGGGAGACAGAAGTAAACGTTCCGGTGGCAGTCGGCGGTACGGCTCCGGAGCTTACGGTAGACCCCTATGACGACGGCGTATACGGATTTAGTACGGATGCTCAGACGCCGGGTACCAGTAACAAATTCGACGTATTTGGAAAAGATGTAAAAATTGTATCGTTCCAGCTGTATTTGGAAAAAGCTCCGACAAAAGTTTTGGATATTTTGGGCAAGGGCGATAAATTTGCCGTACAGATTGATGGAAACAGGATTTATACTTATATGAATGGGGAAGGCAGAAATAGATGGAGTGAAGAAAATTTCTGGTTCGCGAACCATGGCGGAGTTGATCAGTATTTAAAGAGATGGCTGGATATACTCGTAGTAGTCGACGGAGCCGGCAAACAGCGTCTTTATGTTGACGGCGTGCCTGGGGTAAGTAAAGAAAACAGCAGCGCCATTCCGGAAGAACATCCGCAGGATAAAGGATTACAGCCGTTTACAATCGGAAGCAACCTTGCAAATTATGAAAAACCAACGGATCAGACCCCCTATTAGCAAACCCAGCTGCCGCATGATGTAAGCGAGCATGTGTTCACGGCACAGGACGGCTATATTGCACGGTTCAAGTTTTATTCCAATGCAAATTACGCCGAGATCACAAACGGAGCGGGAACGGATATATCGGATGCAAGCATACTCTCGGACGCTTTCAATAACGGAACGAAAGAGGGCGAGACAGCAAACTTTACCATCGAGAAACTGGAACAGCTGGTTGGAGTTACGACGACTCCGGCGGGAAGCACAGCAAATGCTGCCGTGGAATCGGAAGAGAGCAAAGCAAAAAGATCAAAAGTGTATTATATGATTACGAATATGCTTCAGAAAGAAGAACCGACCGCCAGAATCAGTCTCTGTCCATACAGCAGGAAGACTGTGTGGCAGGAATATAAAGAGAATACATGGACGGATATTCCGGCAACAGAAACGTTTCCGTCTGACCTGACGGGCAAAAAGTTCAGGGCGGTTACGACACTTTATGCAGATGACGGTTATGTTTTTCATGATAACTGCCGTAAAACAGTAATCGACAACATCTCAGCGGGAGCCGAAGGAGCTGTGACAACCGTAAATATTAAAAGCGGTTCAAAGAACAGGGAACTGGAGATCATGACATATTACGGATGTTCCGGAGAGACGGATGCAGCCATTCCGGACAGTGTTTGTCAGATTGAAGAGCTTATTCTTGGAGCAGACAGCATTAAGACCGAGTATGCAGAAAATAAAGAAGTAAACATCGGGCAGGCATATGCCATGATCGAGCAGCTTTGCAAGCAGCATCAGAATGCTACGGCAGAAATTACATATACAACTACGGATACCGAATACATCACCATAGCAGACAATAAGAGTCCTGTTGTGAAGCTTGTCAAATCAAATAAAGACGCGTTGGGATACAAACCTGCCATGGTAGCGGTAACAGCCACATTAAAAGATGAAAACGGAAATATCATTCAGAATAAAGAAACAAAGAAAGACGTTGTTTTGACCAAGAAAGTTCAGATCAATATTGATGATCCTAAAAAAGCGGATCAGGAAATCGATTTGGCTCCGACGATTACCGCGCAGTCTCCGGTAGCGGGAAAATTTCCGCAGGTCGTAGACATTGCCTTTCCGGAAAAAGCAAAACACTTTGAAGATATCGCAGACAGAATGAATCCGTCTGCGTCATTGGATCAGCTGACAACGGATTATATTCAAAACAGCAATTATATCAAAGTGGGAGCAAGCTCCAATAAAAACAAGCGCCCGGTTCAGCCGAATGAGGAATGGATGAACGCGTGGGAAGCAGATAAAACGAAAGCAAAAGAAGAGCAAAAGTATGGCAATATTATCGAAAATGTAAACGGCGTATGGGCGTTTAACGGTCTCGGACAGACAACAGGCGATACCAATAAATTTGACGTATTCGGAAAAGATATTAAATTGGTATCCTTTAAATTGTATTTGAAAAAATGGCCGGATAATCCATATGGAGCCGAAGATGACGGAGCAACCATCGATATTTACGGTAAAGGTAATAAATATGCTATGCAGGTGACAAGCAGCAAGAAGCTGATCATGTATATGCAGGCGGGAGCGGACAGAAACGGAAAAACAGAATGGCCGCAGCAGGAGTTTACGCCGGAAAATCCACAGGACTTTTTAAACAAATGGCACAATATTTTTATGGTAGTAGACGGCAAAGGATGGCAGCGTTTGTATGTAGACGGAAAACGTTCTTCTACGCGCGGCGGCGAATCCAATCAGGGAGGAGCGTTTGCTGCTGAGGCTACCGGAGATAACAGAAAACCGTTTACGCTTGGCTATAACTCTATGTCAAACCATCCGTCCTGGTATGACGGTATCTTTACAAATGACATGGGATATATCGCAGATTTTGAATTTTATTCCGATAAGAATTATGATCATATCATAAACGGCGCAGGTACGGATATATCGGAAGCGCAGACGCTTAAGAAAGAATTTGCGGATATTATTGACCTGCAGGCTTTGGAAACGAAGTATGCAAAAAATCCGGATGATATCGGGACAATTTTAACGAACCTGCTTCAGGAAACAAACGCGACGGCAAATATTACGGCATCCCCGTACGTGGCAAAAACAAACTGGAGTCAGAAAAAAGACGACGGAACGTTTGAGAATCTGGATAAGATAAATGCAAAAGCATTTGGTTACTCCTCCAGCTATCGTTCTGTAACGACGCTGACAGCATATGACGGATTTAAATTTAAAAGTGATAAAGCATTTACAGACTCAGTAGCAGAGAACTTCCATACGCAAGGCGGATCACAGGCAGATGAGATAACTGTAACCGTAGGTCCGAATGCAAAAGGGGAAGAAAATAAAGTATTGACGATTACGGCTGTTTATGGAAAAACGGCAGAAGCTCCCTGTACCTGTGCGGTGGAAAGCATTACGGCTCCGGCTCCGGTAAATATCACGATTGCGGCGGGACAGGAAAACGGTACAGCAACGTTAGGCGAGACAAAGGTAACGGATGTAAAACTGGCAGACTGTGAAAAGACGGGACATCCAGTTGCATTGGGCGATCAGGCAAGAATCGATATTTCTTACGACGATCTTTCAGAAGAAGCGTCCAAGGTGATTGACTTTAATAAAGAGACCAGATCGATCACAGCGAAAAAAGGCGGTACAGCCAAGATTGTTCTCCGGGCAAAATACCAGATCAAAGACGGAGAGAACTGGGTAACGGTTACCAATGAAGAAGATCCGGCAAAACCGGCAGAAATGACAATTGAGATTACGGTAACGGTTAAGAGAGAGGACGCAGCGTCTGATACGGAACTGGACGGACTTTCGACAGAGGCTGCCAATGCGAAACAGGATTATCCGGACAGCATAAAAGATGATTACGAGCAGGCGGCATGGGACGAACTGCAGGCTGCGATAACGGCTGCAGAGGAATTGGCTGCAGACAGCGCAGACGCTACTTCGGCAGCAGTTGCGGCGGCAAAACAGAGAATTGCGGATGCAATCGCAAACCTGGCAGACCATAAGAGTGCAAAAGGAAAAGCAAAAGACG
>OFGD01000839.1_pt1 | contig 18242 bp, 18 predicted proteins | sample 1521671 | NCBI WGS metagenome assembly OFGD01 (sample SAMEA3504114, study PRJEB24116) | mouse gut metagenome | biome: mouse gut; feature: mouse-associated habitat; material: faeces | place: Denmark | collected 2011 | reverse complement strand
GGAGGAAAAGGATTACCTGAAAATCCTTATGAATCCAAACATCATGGCCACAATAGCCGGATTTTTCTTCTTTGCGGCGAGAATCCATATCCCGGAGATTGTCGGAAACTGCTTGGAAGGACTTGGCACGATGATTGGAACCGCGGGCATGTTTGTCATTGGAATGGTAATCGGAAATATGGATTTAAAGTGGGTGTTTACCCGGAAGAGACCGTATTTTGTCTGCTTTATCCGCCTTATCCTGTTTCCGGCAGTCACTGCCGTAATCTTTGCGGTGATTGCCCGGATGGGAATACATAAGGACGCGAAACAGATTCTGCTTGTGGTATTTTTGGCAGCTGCCTCAACGGCTGCGGCGATGGTTACGCAGCTGGCGCAGATTTATGATGCGGATGCGAAATATGCAAGCGTCATTAATGTGATGTCTATTATATTCTGTATCATAACGATGCCTCTCATGGTGATGCTGTATGATATGCTTGCTTAAAGAATATGATGCCAGGGTCAAAAGGTCATGTGATTCATGCTTGCATGAATAAACATGACTTTGGGATCCGTAAAAAAATGAAAAAACAGGCGGCCGGTAAGGCTGCCTGTTTTTTTTGAGCGGGTGTTCCGCATGTATCTTAATTTAAAATCTGGCACTTGGACGTGTCTACTCCGGCTAAGTCTTCTCTGGAAGCGCTGATGCTTACGCAGAACTCAATTCCGCAGGTCTTTGTGAGCTGATCCAGCCTGTTAATGAATGAAGGAATGCTATCAAGCGTAATGTCGGCATGCTTTAAGATTCCGTCAATGAATACATACTCCGTATCATGGTTGGAGCTGTACATGCCGTACAAAAAGCCGATATATCCGTCAATGTTCTCAATCGCCGGATAGTCATCCATGCAGATGGTACGTATATTGAATGCTACGCTTGCGGTATCGCGGTGGGTCTTCTTGATGAAAACAACGTTACCGTTACATTCTTTGGCTTTCTTGTTAGCCTGTTCAATCATTTGCTGTGTCTTTCCGCTGCCTTTCGGACCTATCAATAAATTTATCATGGCAACCTCTCCTTTATGTATCATATTCTACTGAAAATCCAGTATGTCTACTTGTATCTATTATACACTAAAGAGACAGAAGGAACAACCGTAAAAAATAATTTCTTCAGGGTTGACTTATTTTAACATTTTTCCTATAATGTTTATCGTATATGAAAGAAGCATTGAAGAGGAATAGTAAGAGACGGATGCTTTCAGAGAGCTGCCGGAGGGTGCGAGGCAGCAGGCAGAAATCTCCCAACTCGCCTCGGAGCTCCCGGACTGAACGTGCGGCTCGATGAAGGAAAAGTGTTTTCAGAAAGCGGCAAGTAGGTGCGGGCGGGTTTCTTCCCGTTACAGAAGCAATGAGTGCATGCGGCGCATAGCTGTGTGAAAAAGAGTGGTACCACGGAAGTTAAGCCTTTTCGTCTCTTGGAGATGAGAAGGCTTTTATCAGGTTTGGCAGAAGTGAGGTCCTTTCGAACCTCACCAGGCAGGAAGGAGGATACAAGCATGTCAAAGATACCTTATAATCATAAGGCAATTGAGAAGAAATGGCGTGAGAACTGGGAGAAGAACCCGGTGAATGTAACAGAGAACGAGGACGGGAGCAAGAGGGAAAAGTATTACTGCCTCGATATGTTTCCCTATCCGTCAGGGAACGGACTTCATGTAGGGCATTGGAGAGGTTATGTCATCTCGGATGTGTGGAGCAGATATAAGCTGCAGCAGGGGTACTATATCATCCATCCGATGGGCTGGGATGCTTTCGGCCTCCCGGCGGAGAATTACGCGATCAAGATGGGTGTCCATCCGGCGATTTCCACGGCGGAGAACGTAAAGAATATCAAGAGGCAGATTAATGAGATTGCGGCTCTTTATGACTGGGACAGGGAAGTAAATACTACAGACCCGGAGTTTTATAAGTGGACGCAGTGGATTTTTGTAAAGATGTTCAAGGAAGGCCTGGCGTATGAAAAGGAATTTCCTATCAACTGGTGCCCGTCCTGCAAGACCGGGCTTGCCAATGAAGAGGTGGTAAACGGGAAATGTGAGCGCTGCGGCGCGGAGGTGACAAAGAAGAACCTCCGTCAGTGGATGCTGAAGATTACAGCGTATGCGGAGCGGCTGCTTAATGACCTTGATAAGCTGGATTGGCCGGAGAAGGTCAAGAAGATGCAGTCGGATTGGATTGGAAAATCTTACGGCGCGGAGGTGGACTTCCCGATAGAAGGAAGGGACGAGAAGATTACGGTCTACACCACAAGGCCGGATACGTTGTTCGGAGCGACGTTCATGGTACTGGCTCCAGAGCATGAGCTGGCGAAAAGCCTGTCTACGGACGAGACGAGGGACGCTGTGGAGAAATATATCCTCGAGGCATCCATGAAGTCCAATGTGGACCGTATGCAGGATAAGGAAAAGACGGGCGTGTTTACCGGTAGTTATGCCGTCAATCCGTTAAATGGAGAAAAGACGCCAATTTGGCTGTCAGATTACGTGTTGGCGGATTATGGTACGGGAGCGATTATGTGCGTACCGGCCCATGACGACCGTGATTTCGAGTTTGCGACGAAGTTCGGGATTCCGATTGTGCAGGTTATTGCCAAGGACGGACAGGCAATTGAGCATATGACGGAGGCTTATACCGAGGCAAGCGGAACCATGATTAATTCCGGAGAATGGAACGGGATGGAGTCTGCGGTCCTGAAAAAAGAAGCGCCCCATATCATCGAGGAGCGGGGAATCGGGCGCGCGACTGTGAATTATAAGCTGCGCGACTGGGTATTCTCCCGCCAGCGTTACTGGGGAGAGCCGATTCCGATCGTGCATTGTCCAGACTGCGGAGCCGTTGCAGTGCCGGAAGAAGAGCTGCCCCTTTTGCTTCCGGATGTAAACTCATATCAGCCGACGGGAACCGGAGAGTCGCCGCTTGCAGATATCGCAGACTGGGTTAATACGACGTGTCCCAAGTGCGGCAAACCTGCAAAGCGCGAGACAAATACGATGCCTCAGTGGGCTGGGTCATCTTGGTATTTCCTGCGCTATGTGGACAGTAAAAATGAAAATGCGCTCATTTCCCGTGAAAAAGCGGACAAATATCTGCCGGTAGATATGTATATCGGCGGCGTGGAGCATGCCGTTTTGCACCTGCTGTATTCCAGGTTTTACACCAAATTTTTATGCGATATCGGTGTCATCGATTTTGACGAGCCGTTTGCGAAGCTGTTTAACCAGGGTATGATCACCGGAAAGAACGGAATCAAAATGAGTAAGTCCAAAGGCAACGTCGTATCGCCGGACGATTTGGTCAGAGATTACGGATGTGATTCTCTGCGTCTGTACGAACTGTTCGTCGGACCGCCGGAGTTGGATTCCGAATGGGATGACCGTGGCATCGACGGTGTGTACCGGTTTATTTCCCGTTTTTATAAGCTTGTTATGGATCAGAAAGATACCGGCGCTCGCGAGACGAAGGAACTGATCAAACTACGTAATAAACTGGTATATGATATTACAACCAGGCTGGAGAGCTTTAGTTTAAATACGGTCGTTTCCGGTTTTATGGAGTACAACAACAAGCTGATGGAACTGGCAAGAAACGGCGGCGTGGACCGGCAGACATTAGAAACCTTTGTACGGCTTTTGGCTCCGTTTACGCCGCATATCAGCGAAGAACTCTTTAGAGAGCTCGGACATAAGGATTCGGTATTTGCAGAAGGCTGGCCCTCTTATGATGAGAAGGCGATGGAAGACGATGAAGTGGAACTTGCGGTTCAGATCAAGGGAAAGACAAAAGCGACCGTTACGCTTCCGAAAGACTGTGCAAAAGAAGAAGCGATTGCAAAGGGCAAAGAGGCTCTGGGAGATAAGCTTTCCGGGGAGATTGTCCGGGAAATTTATGTTCCGGGCAGGATTATCAATATTGTAGTAAAATAAAACAATTAAGGGGGTTTTTATGAAAAAGAGTATTACGATCCGGCTGCTTGCGTTTTTTATGCTGATCGGCGGATTATGTTTGGTAAAAGCGGCGCCTGCGCAGGCGTCCGTATCCGGCGTGACGGATTTGAAACAGACGGGAGCGGCAAAGAATTCCATCACGGTAAGCTGGACGCCGGCAAAAGACGCCGTGACATACAATGTGTATTATAAAGAAGCGGGAGCGGATTCGGATTACAGGTTATCCGGCAGTACGGCAAATCCCGCCTATACGCTGCAGGGATTACAGGACGGCGTGAAGTATTACGTGCAGGTGAAAGCATCCGACGGTACAACGGAAAGTTACGGAAAGACGCTGTATGACGCCGTAACCCTGCCGGATCAAATCAGAGGACTGAAACAAAAACGCTGGTATTATTTTATACATATTTTGGATATTGAATGGGAGAGAAAAAGCGGCGTAACCGGATATGAAGTTACTTTATCATCCAACAGCAAGGGAAAACTTCTGCAGAAAAAAGACGTCGGTACCGCAAGCGTATCGTTTCATCAGGTGAAGGACAGCGTCTATACGGTGAAGGTCCGGGCATATACGGTGTATCAGAACGTAAAATATTATTCCTCTTACAGCCAGATTAATTGTATTCCGCAGGCAAGGATAACAAAATTGAAATTGAAAGGCGGGAAGCTTTCGGTCAGCTGGAAGAAAGTAGACGGAGCCACCGGATACAAGATCTATGTTTCAAACAAACCGAAAAGCGGATATAAGCTTGTAAAATCACTGGGAAAGAAAAAGGGGAGCTGTACGTTAGCCAAGATCAAGGGTAAGAAAATTAAATCCAAAAAGGCATATTATATTTATGTTCAGACTGTCTGCAACAAAGGCAAGAACAAAGGAACTTCCGGGGCGTTGTACTATTGGTCAACGAAGAACGGAAGCTACGGGTACCTCTGATGCTATCAATAAAACGGAATTAGGAAACTTTGCCAGAAGATTGCATAAAAACAGCGGATCTGCTGCGGGAACGAAATCGTCTCTCCTGCAGCGGATCCGCTTTCTGTATTTGGCTGTTCCATTTATTTTCTTTTCAGGTTCCGCATCAGCATCAAAATCTGGTCCGCTTTTCTCTGTTCTTCGGGAGACATATTCTGTTTTAAGATTTCAACGATCAGGTCGGTTTCATTCGGCGAAAAGGAAATGCCTTCCTGTTTGGCGCTGTTTACGGCGCCCATGATCATATTTGACATTTCTTTGGCGTTGCCGGTTTTATTCTGCGCGGCAAATCTCATTAAAAAGTCGAGCTTTTCCGGGGAAATGCCGGCAAAGTTTTGATTGTTTTTTAAAAAATCATAATCCATATGGTTATCCATCCTTTCTATTCGGCAGTCGGTGCGTGCATAAACATATCGTAAGAGGAAAACATCTGAAACGCCGTCAGCATCATGTCGATCGAATCTTGTTCGGCGGGTGTACAGAATCTTTTGATATCGTTTAGCAGCTGCATTCTTTTTTCCGACGGGTCATCGGTGGAACACATGCTTAAAGAAACCGGCGCATCCTGAAACATAGCGGCCACATTCCTCAATTCTAAAAATTTGATCATAAGCGCAAAGCCTTTTTGCCTTGCACTGTCCATATAAGGAACGATCGTCTTTAACATCTGGATATTTCTGGACTGTGTTTCGATATCAAATGCGGTGGGCGTATATTCGTTTTGTTCCTGTTCCATATAAATCCTTTTTTTATTAGAATATGCAAAAGGGAAAAATGTATGACAGAACAGAATCCGTTGGTTTGCATATATTGGTGAAAAAGGGTGGATTGCATGGGACGTCTGGTGATCAATGGGGAAGAGGTATACGAACTGGACGAAGATTGTTTAAAAGAAAAATACAGTTCTAAAGTTCAGGCGGCTTTCGAACGACAGGAGAGAGGACGCGTTTGCCCGCCGGGAAAACATATGGGGATACAGGAAGGAAACCAAAGTCCTTCGGCGCGTTGACGCCGGAGGACTTTGGTTAGACATTGCCGCATGCACATGCAAATGAGATAAAATTCAGAAATTTTTCGGCATCCGTGTTTAAGATCAGAGTTTCGTCAAATCCGATTTGATCCAAGAATTCTGCGGCAAGCGAAATGTCTCCGACTTGAGAGGGATCGTGCGCGTCGGAACTTACCAGAACGGGAGCGCGGTATTCCATGCAAAGAGAGAGCATTTCTTTATAGTTTTCCAGGCAGTTTTTTCGTCTTTGCTTTCTGCGAAACGTATTGTTGTTGACTTCCAGGGCGACATGGTATTTTTTTGCCGCCGGTACCAGGCGTTTGTAATCGAGCGGGGTGTGGTCATCGTCCGGATGGGCGAGGAAATGCACTTTTTCCTGTTTCATACAGGAAATCACGTGGTCTGTGTTTTTTTCTTCTCCTTCGTTTTGATAGCACTGTTCATGGATGCCGATGATGGCATAATCCAGAAAATCGATGTATTTTTGATCCAGAGAGAGGGTTCCTCCGTTTAATACATTGATTTCGCAGCCATGCAGAATCGTTACGCCGTATAAACACCGGGGTACGCAGCGAAGCGTGGAAAAATAGATGGGTTCCACGGTTCCTGGAATGCCCGGTCCGTGTTCGCTGACGCCAAGAAGCTCTAAATGCCGTTCGCTGGCAGCCTGCGCCATTTCCCGAATGGTTCCAAACGCATGTCCGCTGGCTAACGTATGTGTGTGAATGTCTAATACATAATTTTGTTTCATATCTTCCCTCCTCTTTTGGTTCTGGATTCGTTCCATATTCCCTGTTCTTTGCTATCCGGTCTTTTTGTAATCGAAAACATTTCATATAAATCCAGATTTAAAACTTCTGAAAAAGCTAAAAGTTCATAATCGGCAACAAAACGTTCCTGTTGTTCAATCCGGCTGATGACTTTTTGTGAAAATTCGATATTTCTTAATTGCATTTTGATCGCCAGTTCTTCCTGAGAAAGCTTTTGGTTTAGCCTTGCTTCCCTGATTTTCATTCCCACAATATTTGATTTTCCTTCATAATGATAAATTTTCAATCGCAATACCTCCTGAATTTAATAGCGCTTCTGTTTGACATTAGCATAGAGAAAATATGCGATTACCTTAAAGATGACTATTGACGCAAAAAATGTGAAGCGTTATAATGAGCAAAAGATAATAGAACAGGAGAGAAGAAAAGAATGAAACGAATCCTAGTAACAATGCTATTTGCAATATGTGTTCTGGCGGGCACGGCAGCAGGCAGTGATGTAAAGGCAGAGGAACAGGCATCTGGCACAGAAGGAGTGATCTGCGGAGATTTTGAATACGAAGTGTCAGGGTATGGAATCGTAGAAATCACAGGATATCATGGAATTGATACAGAGCTTGTGATTCCGGCAGAATTAGACGGAAAGGAAGTAAATTCCATTGGATCCCAGGTGTTTTTGGACAGTATCGTAAACAGCGTCATAATCCCGGACAGCGTAACAACGATCCAAAATTATGCATTTATGGGCTGCAGCAGTTTAAGAAGCGTCACGCTTCCGGATAGCATAACAATGATTGACAACGGCGTATTTTGGGATTGCATTAATTTAGAGAGCATCACACTCCCGGACGGCATAACGTGTATTATGGATTATGCATTTGAGAATTGCAGCAGCTTGAGCAGTGTTATAATCCCGGATAGTGTAACGGAGATTGGAATGTCATTTCAAAAATGCAGCAGTTTAAAGAGCATCGTGCTTCCGGATAGCATAACAAAGATTGAGGGTCCTGCATTCAGAGGCTGCAGCGCTTTAGAGAGCATTACGCTTCCGAAAAGCATAACAAATATTCAATGGTGTCTATTTGAAGACTGCAGCAGTTTAAAAAGCATCACTATACCGGATAGCGTAACAAGCATTGAAGGAGAAGCATTTAAGAACTGCAGCAGTTTAAGTAGCATCATCATACCAGATGGCGTAACAAGCATTGAAAAAAGGGCATTTGAGAATTGCAGCAGTTTAAGCAGCATCACCATACCGGATAGCGTAACGAACATCAAAGACTTTACATTTATGGGCTGCAGCAGCTTAAAGAGCATTCATCTGCCTTACGGCATAACAGGCATCGGATTCGCTGCATTTCACAGTTGCTCCAATTTAAGCAGTATTGTAATTCCCGACAGTGTAACGGACATTGGACGTTCTGCATTTGCCGGCTGCACCAGTTTGAGTAGTATTGCAATTCCGGATAACGTAACAAGCATCGGAATATATGCATTTGGCGATTGTCCCAGTTTAACGAGTATTAAGCTGCCTTACGGCATAACAGATATTAAGGAAGGCACATTTAACGTTTGTAGAAGTTTAAACAGTATCACAATACCGAATAGCGTAACGAATATCGAAGCCTGTACATTTCTGGGCTGTTCCAGTTTGCACAGCATCACAATTCCAAACAGTGTAACAAGCATCGACAATGGCGTATTTGACAGCAATCTGAAACACATTTATTATACTGGCTCCAGAAAGCAATGGCTGGCAATTTTTGCTTCTGCTCCGAATAACCAGGCTCCGGATTATATCGAATATCGCATACCTGTCCACTGCACGGACGGCGACATTCTTCCGACAAACCAGGTAACGCCAGACGTAACGCCGTTAACGGCAAATAACGTTAAGCTCTCCGCCGCAAAAGTAACCTATAACGGCAAAGCTCAGACGCCCGCGGTTTTTGTAACAGACAATCAGGGAAAGACGGTTGCAGATTCCGGCTATACCGTACAGTATACCGATCATACAAACGTCGGACAGGCGAGCGTAACGGTCACGTTCCAAGGCAGCTACAGCGGAACCGTGACAAAGACATTTGACATCGTGCCAAAAGGAACAAAAATTTCCAAAGTAACCGCCAAAAAGAAAGGATTCCTCGTGAAATGGAAAAAACAGGCCGTGCAAACGAGCGGTTATGAAATTCAGTATTCTGTCAACGGGAAATTCAAAAGTGCGAAAACAGCCGGAAACGTCAAGGCGTAAAAGACTTCTAAAACTGTTTCCAAACTGAAAGCCAAAAAGAAATATTATGTCAGAATCCGCACGTACAAAACCGTAAACGGTAAAAACTATTATTCTGACTGGTCTGCAAAAAAGAGCGTCAAAACGAAAAAATAAACAGAGTAGGCAGAATGGCATGAAAAACAGGGAAATCCCAAAGGACTTCCCTGTTTTTGCTTACTGCATATTAGCAGAAGCTGTTGCCGCATCCGCCGCCGCAGAGCAGTAATAAGATGATCCAGATACAGCTGTTGTTTCCTTCGCATCCGCCGCCGCATCCGTTGCCGCCGAAGAAGCCGCCGCCGTTGCCGTTGCATAAGCAAAGAAGAACGATCAGCCAGAGAATAGAACCGCATCCTCCGTCATTTCCGCATCCACAGTTTGTTGCTGCTAAATCACTCATTTGAAAACCTCCATTTTTTGATTGATTACACTTCATCATATGTAGAGGGCTTGTAAGTGTTTCCGGTGGACAAAATGAAAAATAATTTGGATCGGAAATTAAGGAAAAATTTCTTGACAGCAATCAAATGATTGGTATTATAAAATAGAATAAATTTATTTGGGAGGAAGAAAAATATGGATAAAATTCAAATGACGACGCCGTTAGTAGAGATGGACGGAGATGAAATGACCAGGATTTTATGGTCTATGATCAAAGAAGAACTGCTGCTGCCGTTTGTAGATTTAAAGACAGAATATTATGATCTTGGACTGGAACATAGAAACGAGACGAATGATCAGGTAACGGCAGACTCCGCCAATGCCACAAAAAAATACGGCGTTGCCGTAAAATGTGCGACGATCACGCCGAATGCGGCAAGGATGGACGAGTATCATCTGAAGGAAATGTGGAAAAGCCCCAACGGAACGATCCGTGCCATGTTAGACGGAACGGTATTTCGTGCGCCGATCATTGTCAAAGGCATTGAGCCTTGCGTCAGAAACTGGAAAAAACCGATTACCATAGCAAGGCATGCGTACGGAGACGTCTATAAAGCCGTAGAAATCAAGGTTCCCGGCGCCGGTACGGCAGAGCTTGTCTATACGGCCGAAGACGGGAGCAAAACGAGCGAGGTGATCCATGATTTTACAGGTGCAGGCATCATTCAGGGGCAGCATAACGTAAACGCTTCGATCGAAAGTTTTGCCAGAAGCTGTTTTACTTATGCGCTGGATGTGAAGCAGGATCTGTGGTTTGCCACGAAAGATACGATTTCCAAGAAATACGATCATACCTTTAAAGATATTTTCCAGGAGATTTTTGATGCCGAGTACAAAGAAGCGTTTGAACAAGCGGGCATCACATATTTTTATACCTTAATCGACGATGCCGTTGCCCGTGTGATGAAATCAGAAGGCGGATATATCTGGGCGTGTAAAAATTATGACGGAGATGTCATGAGCGATATGATTTCCTCTGCATTCGGTTCGCTTGCCATGATGACTTCCGTACTTGTATCGCCGGACGGTTATTATGAATACGAGGCAGCGCACGGAACCGTGCAGAGACATTACTATAAGCATCTAAACGGAGAAGAAACATCGACGAATTCGGTGGCGACGATTTTTGCATGGAGCGGCGCTTTAAGAAAACGCGGGGAGCTGGACGAAAATTCGGCACTTATGGAATTTGCGGACAAACTGGAGAAAGCCTGCATCCAAACGATCGAGGAAGGCAGGATGACAAAAGATCTGGCGCTGATCACGTCGATTGAAAATCCGACCGTATTAAACAGCCAGGAATTTATTCGGGCGATCCGCAGCAGTTTAGAGGCGGCTTTATGATATTAGACTGTCAGCATATATCCAAATCCTTTGGCACGGATGAAATTTTAAAGGATATTTCGTTTCATATCAATGAACATGAAAAAACGGCAATTGTAGGGATCAACGGCGCGGGAAAGTCTACGCTTCTGAAAATCATTATGCGTATCCTTTCCGCCGACGCCGGAGACGTGGTTCTTTCCAAACATATCTCTGTGGGATATCTGGCACAGTACCAGGAAATTTCAGGTACGCGTACGATTTTCGAGGAAGCGCTTTCGGCAAAAGAGGAGCTTGTGCAGATGGAGATGCAGCTGCGTGAGATGGAAGAGAAGATGCCTGCAGAAAAGGGAGAAGCATTAGAGCGGCTGCTGGAAAAATATAATCGGCTCCACCATGAGTTTGAGCTTAAGAACGGATATGCTTACCGCAGTGAAGTGACGGGGATTATCCGGGGGCTCGGGTTTTCGGAAGAAGATTTTCACCGTCCGGTGGCAGAGCTTTCCGGCGGGCAGAAGACGAGGGTTTTTCTGGGAAAACTGCTTTTGGCAAAGCCGGATCTTTTGATTTTGGACGAGCCGACAAACCATTTGGATATGTCGTCGATCGCATGGCTGGAAACGTTTTTGTCCAACTATACGGGCGCCGTGTTAATTGTCAGCCATGACCGTTATTTTTTGGATAAAATCGTAACGAAGGTCATTGAATTATCGCGGCATCAGGCATCAGTATTTCGGGGAAATTATTCGGATTATGCCGTTAAAAAAGCGGCTGTGCGCAAAGCGGAGCAAAAAGCTTGGGAAAATCAGCAGCGGGAGATTAAGCATCAGGAAGAAGTTATTGCAAAGTTAAAATCCTTTAACCGGGAAAAGTCTATCAAACGCGCCGAAAGCCGGGAAAAGATGCTGGATAAAGTGGAACGCTTAGATAGACCGGCGCAGGAGAACGCGGATATGAAAATCCGGTTTCACCCTGCGGTTACTAGCGGAAACGATGTGCTGGAAGTCACACGGCTTGCAAAATCATTTGGAAACAACCGGCTGTTTTCGGATATTTCTTTTGAAATAAAACGCGGAGAACATGTAGCGTTGATCGGAGATAACGGAACCGGAAAAACCACCCTGTTAAAAATCATCAATGAGATGATTCCGTTTGACGCAGGAGAGATTTCATTTGGGACGAATGTACATGTTGCATATTACGATCAGGAGCATCAGGTGCTAAACGATGCAAAGACTTTGTTTGAAGAAATTTCCGATGAACATCCCGGCATGAACAACACGCAGATCCGTTCGATGCTGGCGGCATTTTTGTTTACGGAAGATGATGTGTTTAAACGGGTCGGTGATTTAAGCGGCGGGGAAAAAGGACGGCTTTCTCTGGCAAAGCTGATGCTTTCGGAGGCAAATGTGCTGATTCTGGACGAGCCGACGAACCATTTGGATATTATATCAAAAGAGATTTTGGAAGAGGCGCTGAACCAATATGACGGGACGGTATTGTTCGTATCCCATGACCGATATTTTATCAACAAAGCGGCTTCCCGAATATTGGATCTGACGGATCAAACGGTTGTGAATTATATTGGGAATTACGATTATTACCTGGAAAAGCGTGAAGTACAAATGGCGAAGATCCGTCCGGAAAAGAACGATAGGAACGGTCTGCAAAAAAACGATTCTGCAAAGGAAGAATGGAAGCAGAAAAAAGAAGAGCAGGCAAAAGAACGCAAAAAAGCTGCACAGTTAAATCGCACAGAGGAAGAGATTGCGGAAAAAGAGGCCGAAATCAAGGTATTGAACGATGAATTGAATGATCCGGATCATGCGACAAATTCTGCAAAGCTTTCCGAAATCCATGAACGAATGACGCAGGTTCAGGAAGCTTTGGAACGGCTTTATGAGACATGGGAGGCGCTTGCAGAAGAAAATTCGGGCTGTTGATTCGGAATGGATTCGGTTTAAACCGGGAGGTGTTCCATTGGAGAAAGAAATTTCACAGGCAGTCATACGCAGGATACCCAGATATTACAGATGCCTGGGCGAATTAATCGACGAGGGTACGGAGCGGATTTCATCCAAAGATTTAAGCAGGCGTATGAGCGTTACGGCATCCCAGATCCGTCAGGATTTGAATAATTTCGGCGGGTTTGGGCAGCAGGGATACGGATATAACGTAAAATATTTATATGAAGAAATCGGAAAAATATTAGGGCTTGGAGAAACGCATAATATTATTATTGTAGGAGCGGGAAATCTCGGACAGGCGCTTGCAAATTACGTGGAATTTGAAAAATTCGGTTTTAAGATTATTGCTCTGTTTGACATCAATCCGGAACTGAAAGGGCAGACGGTCCGGGGGATCGGCATCCATATGTTAGAGGAACTGGATGCGTTCTGCAAAAAAGAGCGGGTAAATATTGCGGCGCTGACCATGCCGAAAACAAAAGCGGATACGATCGCCAACCATCTGGCAGACCTTGGGATTCCGGCGATCTGGAATTTTGCAAATGTGGATTTAAAGCTGGCGGATAAACAGGTTGTCGTGGAAAATGTACATCTTTCCGACAGCCTGATGCAGCTATCGTATAATCTTGTCAAACATAAACAAAGCTGAGGTGACAAACGTGTATAAGCTTTTAAACAGCGCAGAAATGAAACAGTGCGACCGCAATACCATAGAATATTACGGCATACCTTCTGCAGTGCTGATGGAGCGCGCCGCTCTGGCAGTATTTGCAGAAGTATCCAGGCGCATAGAAAAAAACGCGGGCAGGATACTGATCGTCTGTGGTTCGGGAAATAATGGCGGAGACGGCCTTGCAGCGGCAAGGCTGTTCTATTTGGCGGGATATGATGTGGAAGTTTGGATGCCGGCAGATAAAAAGAAAATGACGGCCGAGACAAAGGCACAGTACGAAACCGCCTGTCGATATGAGATTCCCGTGATAATGGGACCGCAGCCGGATTCGGCGTATGCCGTTGTGGTAGACGCATTGTTTGGGATCGGATTGTCCCGCATGATCGAAGGGCAGTTGGCTGCGTGCATCGATATCATGAACCGGATCGATGCATTCAAAGTTGCAGTCGATCTTGCATCAGGTGTTTCGGCGGATACCGGAAACGTCTGGAATACGGCGTTTCGTGCAGACCTTACGGTTACGTTTGGTTTTGCCAAGGTCGGCCAGTTTTTGTATCCGGGCGCATCGTATACCGGGGAGCTTGTTCTTGCCGATATCGGCATTGATGAGAAAAGTTTGCGCAGTGTAGAGCCAAGAGGGGCTTATCTGGAGAGAGACTGTGCGATGCGCCTGCTTCCGGAGAGGACGGCATATTCCCATAAAGGCAGTTACGGAAACGTACTTGTGATTGCAGGGAGTACCGCTATGGCAGGGGCGGCTTATTTCGCTGCAAAAGCGGCATATGACAGCGGCGTCGGTCTGGTGAGGATTTTTACTGCACGCATAAACCGCGACATTCTTCTGACGAAGCTTCCGGAAGCGCTTCTGACGGTTTACGATACGAAAGAGGAAGCGGCCAAAGAGCTGCCTTCCTGTATGGAATGGGCAGATGCGGTTTTGATCGGTCCGGGTCTGTCGGATTCCCATGCCGCGCGGTTTCTGGTGGAGGAGGTTTTACAGTATCCGAAGAAAAAAATTGTATTGGATGCGGATGCGCTGAATATACTTTCCCAAAACAAGAATCTTTACCGCCTGCTTTCAGAATCATGCGTCCTTACGCCGCATCTGGGGGAAATGGGCAGGCTGACAGGGCAGAGTGTTTCGGACATCCGTAAGGATCTGACAGGATCGGCAGCGGGTTTTGCAGAACGTCATCAGGCTGTTTGTGTATTAAAAGACGCCAGAACGGTGATCGGAATGCCGGACGGCAGGTTTGTCGTCAATCGAACCGGAAACCACGGTATGGCGACCGGAGGAAGCGGCGATATTCTCGCCGGGTGTCTGGCAGGATTTTTGGCGCAGGGAACAAACTGTGAAGTGGCTGCGGCGCTTGCCGTTTATCTGCACGGTATGGCGGGAGATTTTGCGGCGGAAGAAACAGGCGCGCACAGTATGACGGCGTCCGATCTTTTAGAAAAAATCCCAAGGGCAGTCCGGGAAATTTTCGACGGAGGAAAAGATAAATGAGCGGATATGGCAGAATTTATGCAACGATCGATCTGGATGCGGTTTCCTATAATTTAGATTCTATTCAGAAGAAAATTTCATCCGGTACCGATATTATTGCCGTAGTAAAGGCAGACGGTTATGGGCACGGCGCTCTTGAGATTTCTAGAATGCTGGAGCGTGAAACAAGAGTGTTCGGGTTTGCTGTCGCTTCGGCGGAAGAGGCGTTTGCGCTTCGGGATTTTGGAATCCAAAAACCGGTGTTGATTCTGGGCTATACGTTTGCGGAGGATTATGAAGCGTTAGTCCGGCAAAACATACGGCCCACGGTGTATTCTTATGAGATGGCGAAAGCATACGATGCGGCTGCGCGAAAAGCCGGCACGAAAGCGCTGCTTCATATTAAGATTGATACGGGGATGGGGCGGATCGGATATCCGGTCACGCGGGAAGCCGCGGATGAAATTGCAGAGATTGCTGCGCTGCCCGGAATTGAAATCGAAGGGTTATTTACCCATTTTGCGAGAGCGGATGAAAGAGACAAAACAGAAAGCCGCAGGCAGCTGGCTCTGTATCGGGAAATGCTTACTTTCTTGGAGGACAGACATGTGTACGTTTCATATAAACACTGCTCGAACAGCGCCGCCATTGCGGAATTTTCGGAAGCCGATTTGGATCTTGTGCGTGCCGGGATTATTTTATATGGGCTGTGGCCTTCGGAAGAATCGGACCGGGCTGCGATTTGTCTTCGACCTGTGATGGAATTAAAGAGTACGGTGATACATATCAAGACGCTGGAAGCGGGCAGCTGTATCAGTTATGGAGGGACATACCGCCTTACGGAGCGAAAAAGGATCGCTACCATACCGGCAGGGTATGCAGACGGATATCCCAGAAGCCTTTCAAACAAAGGCTATGTGCTGATTCGTGGGAAAAAAGCGCCGATTCTCGGCAGAATCTGTATGGATCAGTTTATGGTAGATGTGACGGAGATTCCCGATGTAAAGCTTTTGGATCCGGTTACGCTTTTGGGCAGGGACGGTGAAGAACAGATTTCCATGGAAGATTTGGGGCGCCTTTCCGGGCGTTTTAACTATGAATTTGCCTGTGATATCGGAAAACGCGTGCCGAGATATTATGTTTGCAAAAAAATTGAATAGAACAAAAAAAACCGGAAATACTCTTCCTATCAAGTGAAAGACAGGAAGGGAGAACATTATGGCGATTCAAAGAGGCGACATTTATTACGCAGATCTTCGTCCGGTGATCGGATCTGAGCAAGGTGGCGTGCGTCCGGTTTTGATTATTCAAAACGACGTAGGCAACCGGCATTCTCCGACCGTAATCTGCGCGGCGATCACATCACAGATGCATAAGGCGAAATTGCCGACGCATGTGGCGTTGGACAGTGAAAAATACGATATGGTAAAAGATTCTGTTATTTTACTGGAACAGCTTCGGACAATCGATAAAAAAAGATTAAAAGACAAAGTGTGCCATTTGGACAGCAGCATGCTGTTTAAAGTCGATAAGGCGCTGGAAGTAAGTCTGGAATTGCTTACATAACCTTGACGAATGTACCGGATAATGGTATATTTCAAATGTTTGTAATGAATTCCGGAGATAATTGAAGGAGAATGTAACATGGATGATGGTGGGAGTCCTCATATAGGGCTGATCGTATTGCTGTTGTTTTTGATTCTGCATATCGTTTTGTACGGCTGTCTGTCAGCAATGTCAAATATGAATGAAGGCCGTCTGGAGAAACAGGCAAAAGAGGGAGACAAACGGGCATCTTTATTGCTGCTGCTTTGGAAAAAACCAACCGGCAGCGTACATACTCTGCAGTTTATTGTGACGGGACTGCATCTTTTTGCAGGCGTATATGTGATTTCCGAATTTCCTCCGCTGCCGCGGCTGTGTATAGGGATCGTTTACTGGATGCTGCTTTTGGCATTCGGCATGTATGCTCCAATGAAAATCGCTGAGAAGAAAACAGAACGCTGGGGAAAAAGATTCTGCAGGATTACCGCATTTCTTACGGCGGCGTCAGTTCCGTTTGTAAAGTTCCTAGAGCTCGTTTCGTATTGCCTGGTTCGTCTTTTTGGAATAGATCCGAAAGAAGATCCGGAGGATCTGACAGAAGAAGAGATTATGTCCATGGTAAACGAAGGGCATGAGCAGGGCGTGCTTCTGGCAAGCGAAGCGGAAATGATTCATAATATCTTTGAGTTCGGCGACAAAGAAGCTAGGGATATTATGACGCATCGGAAGCATGTGATTGCGCTTGACGGAAATATGACGTTTGCAGAGGCCATGGATTTTATGACCGAGAGGGCAAATTCCAGATTTCCCGTGTACATAGACGACATTGACAATATGATCGGCGTGCTGCATATCAAAGAAGCGCTCAAGATTTCTACACAGCAGGAGCGTTACGGGCAGAAAATTAAAGATATCCGGGATTTGGTCCGGAAGGTGGATTTTATTCCGGAGACAAGAAATATCAATACGTTATTTACCGAAATGCAGGCAAAGAAAAACCACATGGTCATCGTTGTGGATGAGTACGGACAGACGGCCGGCATTGTTGCCATGGAGGATATTTTAGAGGAAATTGTCGGCAATATTTTAGATGAGCATGACGAATACGAAGAGATGATCAAGCGTCAGACAGACGGCAGTTTTCTGATCAACGGAATGGCGGATTTTGAAGACGTAGAAAAAGCGCTTGGCATTTCCTCGGCAGAAGAGGACGCATACGAAACGTTAAACGGTTTTCTGATTTCTAAAATAGACAGGATACCGGAAGAGAACGATCGGATCGAAGTGGAATCACACGGTTATCGTTTTAAGATTCTTGCCGTAGAAAATAAAATGATACAGAAAGTTTCCGTTGTCAGGGCAGAGCGTGAGTGAACGAGGATTTCATGTTTCAATCACGCTCTGTCCGATAGTTCTTGTCAGGATGGGGAAAGAATGGTAGAATAAAGAAAACGTAAAAAGATAAATAAGGAAAAGAGGAGTTACTATGTCAGGACATTCCAAATTTGCCAACATCAAACATAAAAAAGAAAAAAACGATGCGGCAAAAGGAAAAATATTTACGATCATCGGCAGGGAGATTGCGATCGCAGTAAAAGAAGGCGGTCCGGATCCGGCGAACAACAGTAAGTTAAGAGATGTTATCGCAAAAGCCAAATCCAATAACATGCCAAACGATACGATCGACCGCGGAATAAAAAAGGCTGCCGGCGATACGAATAACGTCAATTACGAGCAGGTTACGTATGAAGGATACGGGCCTTCGGGTACGGCGATTATCGTTAAAGCGCTTAC
>OFGD01000835.1_pt1 | contig 18411 bp, 10 predicted proteins | sample 1521671 | NCBI WGS metagenome assembly OFGD01 (sample SAMEA3504114, study PRJEB24116) | mouse gut metagenome | biome: mouse gut; feature: mouse-associated habitat; material: faeces | place: Denmark | collected 2011 | reverse complement strand
GACTTCCTCCTGGCTTACGGTATCGTCCGCCAAGATATTTTCTGCTTCATCGTATTTTGCTTCCAACGCCGTCCTTACTGCCGGGATTACACTTGTATATCCGTCTTTCGCCATCTGCTCTCCTGCATAAGTAAAGAGGACTTCCAAATCTGACTTGTCTGTTTTCACCGGTTCATTACCTTTAACAGTAATTGTACAAGATGCTTCCAAACCTGCTACGTTAGAAACTGTAATTACAGTTGTTCCATGTTTTTTCGCTGTCACGATACCATTTTCATTCACGACAGCAATTTCTTCGTTGGAAGAACTCCATTTAAGTCCTGTAAGCATTGTTCCTGCTGCATGTTCCGGTTCCAAAGTAACTGCTTCACCGACTTTAACAGTAGCATCTTTTAAGGTTGCTGTTTCTGCAACTTTCATAATGCGAATCGGTGCTACTTCTGCGATTGCTGCAAAATCGCCTTGTCCTGATTCAACATAGATTTCAATTACTTTCACATTCATAGCTGCTTTTGATTTACCGTCAAACGTTACTGTTATCCAGCCTCCGCCAACTCTTTCAGCGTCCGTTGATGCAATTCCATGCTTTTCTTCCAATACATTACCTTCTGCATCTAATGCACGGTATCCGTACTGACGAACAATACCATTATTCGCACTTGGTCTTTGCTGGAATTTAAATCCGCCGATTTCTAATTCCTTGCCAAAATCCACAGTCAAAATTGCAGGATTATCTGCACTTACAGTAAATCCATTCCATGCAGAATGCCAATAAGTAGAAGAATCTCCATCCGCTGCCGCTGATGCAACACCGCTTCCCTCAGGTTCCCCTGATGTCTGCTGCGTATTTGCAGAAGATGTAATTTCCGGATATTCATCTCTTGCAATTTCTGTTACAACGGAATCCATTACCGTCATATCAAAGGTCTCAATTACTTCGCCATCTTCTTTGGCTGCTGTAAGAACAGCTTCACCTGCTGCGAGTGCATTAACTTTCTTACCTTCTACAACTACGATATTCTCATCACTGGATGTCCATGTAATCTTATCAAGACCGGTTCCGAAAATATCTGCTGTCTCACCTTTGTAAAGCTCTTTAGAAGAGATTGTTACTGCGATAGCGTCTTTATTTTCTTTAATTACAAGATTATCAAGTGTAAAATCTGTCTCTCCAATACTTGTAGAGCCGCTTGGTCTGTTTGTATAAATACCAATCCATGTCTGGCCGCTTCCGCCGCCAATCACCTGCATCTTTACATGTTGTGTTGTGCCGCGTGCCTGCGGGAGGCAATCATTCGCTGCTGGTGCTGTATAGCTGGTTCCTTCTCCGACCACCATCGCATATCCCTTGTCAGGACCAGACTGATAATCGAATTCTACCGTATATACTTTACCGGGCTCAAAACGGAAGTTCTGAGGAATTGTCTGATAGAGAATTCCATTATTAGAACCATGATGTTTTACAGACCATTCGCCGTCGATAACATCATCAATTACTCTTCCGCCCCAACCATGCTGTGTATATGGTGCATTCAACTGAGACAAGTGTGTTACAGGGTCTGAGATTCCTTGTGCAGAACTTAATACAAACGGATATAATCCTTGTACTACTGTTTCAAAATCCTGTACAAAGCTTCCGTCTTCACGGAAGTTATTGAGAGATTTCTCTACCACACGGATGTCATCCATGTAAGAGGAGCCTGCTCCTGCTTTCCTTGCCAGCGTAATCTTCGCAGTCTCTGCGTCTGCTGTAAAGGATACCTGCATTCTCTGCATCTTGGTTCCGTTCTTCTGGTCAGATTTTACATAGTTATTCAAGATAGAACGTTCCGTGTAATTAGAAACAGAATTGTCTTTCGTAGCTACTTCAATAGACGCTTTTGCATCACTATTATTTTCTACATAAACTTCTGCCACATAATCTACACCGGATTTCAATCCATGAATGGTAGTTGTTACTGCCACATCTTTTGACGGACTATTAAATGCCAGTCTCTGATCTCCTGTATTCGCTTTTTCCACTACAACAGACTCATCATCAATATCTCCTGACCATTCATCAGAAGAAAGCTTTTCACCTGCTGCATATCCATTGAATCCAGGATCTACTACATAATCATACTCACCAAAATCATTTTTCAGCGTTTTCACACCTGTGCCTTTTACTAATACATAGGCTGTAGCTGCTTTTGCTTCTAACGTTACAGAGTTTCCAATTACCTCAACGCTCTTTTCATTGATACGTCCTTGATCGGAAAGTTCATACATGATAACGTTTTCTACATTCCATCCATCAGGAAGTTCCCAAGTTGTTGTACCGCCTTCCAAATTCCAGTGATAGAGTTTTTCACTTCCATCCTGATTATCTGTCCAAGGAAGTAAATATGTAACATCTTCTAATACTTTTTTGCCATTTAACGTAATGATACGTTCGATATTTTCATCTCTGCGCTGTTCTTCTTTTCTTGTAACAACAACCTTATCTCCATTATCATTTTTTAACGTGATTTCTTTTTCGTTGTTGCCAACCGGTGATTCACCCTCTGCATAATCTTCCCAATCGATTACATAGTAATGCTGCAAGAATTTTGTCGGAAGATTCTGGTTAAATGTCTGAAGAATGTAATTATTGTAATCGCGGTCTCCGCCCCATCCTTCAAATCCATACAGTCTGTATCCGCCAAGCAATGGGTTATCTGCTGCTCCACCATAGGAAGGATAATTCAGTACCTGAGAATCTCTCTGGTCATTTCTGATGAAACGAATGATAGCGCTGTTAAATCCTTTGGATGTTGCTCCACCATAGGAAGCATCTGTTGACCAATGCTGCCAGGTAGAATCATATTCACCCTGTGCACTGAATTCTGTAGAGAATCTCCAGCCCAAAGAGTTGATCTCTTTTGCAATCTGTCTTGTTTCCCATGCATCCTGATACCATACGTCAAGATAAATGAAATCCATATTGTCTTCTAAAGACTCAGCTTCTTTTTTCAGATCTTCTTTAGACATATCTACTTCGCCTTGAGAATCTTTTACTGCTTCCGGCCATTTAATGCTAAGGTGCTCGGTATTATTGATACGATCATATAACTGCACGAAACGTTTCCATCTTGCCTGGCTGGAAAGATCCCAAAGTTTATCAATTGCAAGAGACTGGTCTAACCATCCCCATCCATAACTGTAAGCGCTTTCAATCATATCTTCATTCATGGATTTGGCTTCCGGATAAATTTCCTGTGCATTTACATGAATACCAACCTCTGTGTTGTAATCATGTGCAATCTTGATCAGTTCCTGGAAATCTTCTACTCCACCTTCACGCTCAGCAATATCTGCATATTCTGAGTTTGCAGAGTCATGTCCTTCATTACCATATCCCTTTAACATAACCGCCTGCGGCAGTCCGTCTGTTGCAAGATATACTTTCTTAATATTGTCTGCCGTTGTATGATATGGGTTGGATGCCATACTTGCAAAGTTCATAACAATACGGTAGTTTACAATATCTTTGATTACATCGGAGCCATATGCAACATGCATAATATCACGAAATGCAAGGGCTCCGTCATTCCAGTCAATTTCGCCATCTTCGTTCTCATCTGCTCCAATCGCTACTTTTGCATATGGAAGTTCACTCTTCGGATACGGATCATATTGTGATGATTTATTCTGTCCGTTCTTGTCTCCCTTTTCATAATACCAAGGAGCACTTGTAAGTGTGATAGTATCTGCTCCATTCACACGGATTACACGTTTGTCTCCTTCTGCTTCGGAATTACTGAAAAGACCTGCACTTAATTTTCCATTCTGCAAGAATGCATATAAATATCCATCTTTATTTGATGGAACAAATCCATTCTCAAAATCAATAAATACATCGCCGCAGGTTGTTGTCGTTGTAGAAACCTGAGCGCCCGCAAAATTTGCACCTGTCTCAGCAGCATCTACAGACAGAAGACTCAGACTTGGCACATCAATAGATGCAATAGCCTGACTGTCTTTCTCTGCCTGAATATCCGTCACTTCCCATGTCAATGTATTATCTTTCACACTGATTTTTACTGTCAGGATGACATCAATATTATATGAATCATCTGTGTGCTGACAATGCATCTCATAAGTTCTGGAATCCGTTGTTGTCTCTGTAACTGTTACCTCTGGTTCCAGTGTACAGCCATTGATCACAATCGTATTAAGCGCTGTTTCGTTGCCACGGAAGAAGGTATTTTCTTTTCCAACCATCTCGTATCTTGCTACTAACGGAAATTCTTTTCCAATGTAAACTTTCATCACATCAGATGTGATATTGTCATAATTATTCAAGTCAAGATTCGCCTTTGGCTGCAGCGTTGCATTAAATACATTCTCAATCTCTACTCCAACTTCAACTACACTTTCATATGACTGATAACCAGCTTTTGTAATTGCCATGTTATATTCACCAACTTCAACACCCGCAATCGCATAATTACCATTCACATCTGTTGTTGTTGCACGGCTTCCGAGACGTACCGTTGCACCCTCTATCGCTGTTCCTTCCGTATTTGTCACAGTTCCTGTCACATCTTTGATCACAGTATAGTCTTCTGTCATCTGATGTCCGCGATCCGCACAAAATACCCATTCATCCTCCATACAATTTGCTGTTCCATACATGAAGTCCGCAAAAGAAATGGTCTGATTTGCGCCATTTACTTTTACACCAAATCTTCCATTTCCACTCGTAGCATCCGCATAACTAATCAATGTCTGATTTGTTACACGAGCTGTTGTTCCATTTACAGTGACAGATAATGTTTCACGATTTAAAGAGATAGAAATCTGCATTTCTTCTCCTATTACCGGCTCAGGAAGTCCCGGAATCTGCGGATAACTTTCGGAACCATTTAATTTGTACTGGTAGTACCATTTACTGCTTGGATCATATCCTACATACAACCAGTTACTGTCGTCTACATAAGAATAGAATATCCCCCAATTGTCGTTGTCTGGTCTCAATGCCAGAGAAATCTCTCCGGACTCTTCCATTCTTTTGTCATTATCCAACAAAAGTGCTGGTGCATTTGTGCCGGCATTTCCATAAGCATGTCCGCCGCCGCCGCGTGCTCCACTGTTGATTGTAATCCATTTTCTACCGCTTTCCGGTGCAGCTTTTACATTCGCCGGAATATAGCTTAAAAATGATGTGCATACCATTGCAATTGCAATCAACACTGATATGATTTTTCTTTTTGCTTTAATCATATTATCCTCCTTTTATTATAGTTTTTTGAATAAACCTTATTATCCTGCCCCACCCTAGCAACACACTGATTTATCCTCGTTTATTATAACATCTTTGCTGATTTTTTTCTTTTTTTATAAGGTCTTTTTGCTTTTTTGTTAATTTTGTTCAAAACCCCAAAAGTATTTTGTGCATTTTCACGAGCGTTTTTGTAATACAAAAACAGGGCAGAATATTTAATCCTGTCCTGTTCTTGTTACTATTTTTCTACATTATCATTCTTTATGCATGATATCTTCTTCTCCTATAAAGAATTACTGCGGCAAGAATAGCTGTCAAGCAAGCTGTTGCCGGCAATGCACTGTTGAGCTTATCTCCAGTCTTTACCGCTGTTTTGGCATCTGCCTTTGAAGATGATTTTTCAGCTGCAGCTGTCTTATTCTCTTTCTTTTCGCCTTCTGCTCCTGCTGCTATTTTCGTTTCTTCAATTTCTGTGTTTGCAAGAATTTCTTCGTCAAGAGAGTTTACTGTCATTTCTAACTTTTCAACTGCTTTATCAATCTGTGTCTGTGTCGCTTTTTCATCTGAAAGAACAGCAACTGCTGATGCATAAGCCGCCTTTACTGCTTTTACTTCTTCTTTTGAATATTGTTTAAAATCAATTGTCTTTATAATCGCAATCAATTCTTCCAATTTATCTTTATTTGGTTTCTCACGAAGCTGCCGTCTTCCTGCTTCCAGATTTACTCTCGCTTCATCTACTTCCTCCTGCGTTGCTTCTTCATCCTGATATACGCGAACTGCTTCATCATATGCTTCCTTGAACACATTGAAGCTTTCTTCGATATATAAGTCTTTGTTAGAATCAAACTGTACAGATTTATCAATTAATTTTTTCAAAGCATCTTTATTGATAGCCGGTGTCTCTTTTAATACCAGTGTCTCAAATGCTGCAACCAATGTATCTTTTACACGATCTACAACTGCCTGATCATCTTCACTAAGTTCTTCATCTGCGATAACCGCATAGGCTGCATCCAATGCTTTCCTTAATATTTCTACACTCTGCTCCGTATAGATACTAAGATCTGCTTCCTCTACAAATGTAATTGCTTCTTGCAAAGCAGTTTTATCAGCTGGTTTCATTTGAACCGGTTTTCTTGTCAGACCATTTAATGCCGCCTGAATCATATTCACTGTGAGATCTACCATTCCCTGGCTACTGTTTGCATCTTTCATCACCTCATGACCAACTTTGATTGTCTTTAAAAGTGTGTTTACACTTTCCTGAGTGTAATCATCTAACTCTTTTGCTTCTGCTTGCGCAATCAATGTTTCAAGTTTAATCTTATCTGCGATTTCCGGTTCTTCTTCGCCAAAAACAGTAACTGTACAAGCACCCAAAGAACCAGCAGCATTTGAAGCTGTAATCACAGCTGTTCCTTCTTTTACAGCTGTAACCGTACCATTCTCATCCACGGTCACAACTTCCTCATCAGACGAACTCCACACAAGACCTTTTAATATTGTACCTTCATCATGTTCTGGTACCAAGATAACGGTCTCGCCTACTTCAAGTTCAACATCTTCCAGATTAACCTTGTCTGCAACTTTCTGTGCCTGAAGTGGTAATACTTCTGCAATTGCTGCAAATCCGCCCTGACCCTGCTCTACAATAATTTCAATCTTACGAGCCAGAGATACCTGTCCAAATATTACTTCATTCCATGCTCCGTTATTGGTATCTTTCGCTGCAATATCATATTTTTCTTCCAATATATTTCCATCAGCATCCAATACCCGATACCCCAATTGCTGTACAATACCATTACTATTAGACGATCTTTGCTGGAATTTAAATCCACCGGCCTGCAAATCTTTGCCAAAATCTACTGTTAAAACAGCCGGATTTTCTTTACTTACTACAAAATGACTTCCTTCCCACTGGGAATGCCAGTATGTAGAAGAATTTCCATCAGTCGCTGCGGATGCAACACCGCTGCCTGTTTCCTCACCAGTCTTTTCTTCTGTATTTGCAGAAGATGACATTTCTTGCAGTTCTTCCTTTGGCATCTCAGATATTATATGTTCAGTCACCGTGATCTCAAAAGATGCAGCCACTTTTCCATTTTCATCAGACACGGTAAGAACAGTTGTACCTGCAGATAATGCTTTTACTTTTGTTCCCTCTACAACTGCAACGGATTCGTTGCTGGATGTCCATACTGCTTTATCAAGATTAGTTCCACTGATATCTGCTGTCTCACCTTTATAAAGCTCTGTTGCAGAAATTTCCGCATAGATTGCGTCTTTATCTACTTCATATTCCAAAACTGTCATGTAATTTGAAGCAACTACTTTTCCGTTTCGATCTCTTCCATCAATACGGATAACATCTTTTTCACCACTCTTGGCACTTAATTCTTCCGCTGTAAGCGCAAATTGTGTGCTTCCATCATTCAGATCTGCTTTTTTACAGTAAGTTCCATTCACATACACAGCCGCATCTACAATGTCCTGCTGGCTTATGCTTACTGCTAATGTCATATCTTTTCCATCTTCTATCACTGCATCTGCTGCTGCATGCTTTGATATATTATCCACTTTTAATGTGCCATTCTCATCAGATGCCTGCATCGAAATATTTGTGCTTGCATTGTATGCATTTAAAGACCTTACAAAAGAATCTTCGGTCTCTAATTGAATGTCCATCCATGCCAAATGTGTCTTCAGCCATGTTTTGAAAGTATTCACACCACCTTCAAAACCATTTTTATATTTCCACATTGCTTCATTTTTCTTTGCGGATTCATAGATATAGTCATAAGCAGCATCAATCTTGCCTCCTGTCTTTACAATATCTTCAAGAAGCGTATCCCGAATCTCCCAGTAACGCTCTTGTACACGCATCATAAAATATGGATCTTCGATCAACTGCTTATACCACATATACGCCTGAGCATTCGTACTAAATGCCTTTGTAGCCCACTGGTTGGTAATATAAGTATCTCCTTCTCCGCCGGAACTGTAATCCATATCCCATATAGGACCCATATGGAACAGCCCGTCAATGTCCTTATATAAATATGTACTCTTTTTATTAAATTCTTCGTTATAGAAAACTTCGTTGACAATCCAGTAATCCACTAAAGAATCCATATCAAACAATTCACTGTAATGCACATCTTTTCCATTATATGCAGCATAAAAATTATCTGAATAAACCGCATCTTCAAATCCCTGGATATAATTCTGTACAAAATTCATCATATCTTTGTTCGTATTAGCAAACTCAGGCTTCTTGAACATAAGAGGTTGATTTTTATCTGTCTTGAACTTAGAGATTTCATCATAATATTCATCAAGTTCTAATAAATAACCTCCACTGATATCTTCTATTTCACAATAATCTTCTACCTGATAAGTCGTTCCGTTAAATGTAACTTCCTTGGAGGTTGTCCATGCAAGATTTTCAGACATGTATCCTTCTAATTCCTTCTTATCAGCCTTGGTAAATCCTTCTGCCTCGGCAATCGCATCTGCAGCGTCTTCGCCCGCTGTTTCCCAGTCATAGATATTCACTCTGTCTTTTGCTATACGGATTTGTTCACAGAACTGATAGTTGCCGACATACTTGCCGTTCAATACAACATCCACCCAGGTAGTATCCATCTGCGGCATTCCCATATCTCCGGATAAATTATAGGAAATCGTATTACGCATCAAACTCGGGTCAGAATAGTTGGCAAGTAATACCCAGTGCTTATTTTTTCCCATTCCCCAAATATTGGTACTCTTATCCAGTTTGATCTTGTATGGTTTTTTTGGCATTCCCCATGTAGAATTACCACGCCCTTTAATCTCGATCACACCGGAATACAATCCATCATTGAATTCATCATTTCCCTGCATGGTCATCGTTGCATCAATATAATAGTCCTTGCTTACAATATTAGCTCCGCCCTCTGTCTCAATGTAAATAACCGGAAGTTTGCTTTCATAAGTTCCCACTTCAATTCCGGCAGCCTTTACACTTCCAAATGAAATGCCCGAACCTGCAACTCCTCCCATAATCATAGCAACAGCAAGGCTTCCGGCAATCAAAGACTTCTGCATCTTTTTTATTGTCCCATTCTTCATACTTCTAACCACCTATACCTTTCTTTTTCATTATCTGTCATGTCCGTACCTATTGTACCTATTCCTCGGACATACTACTATATTTAGTTTATAATATTCCTATAAAAATTTCAATTACTTTTTAACGATATTATACACTTCGCACAAGAAAAATTTGCTTATATAGCAAAAAATTCGAGGAACTATGATATTGATTTACACAGTTCCTCGAATTTTAAGTTGCCAAGCATGCGACAAAAATGTCCGTTGGACTTTAGTAAAATGATTTTTATTCATAGTCCAGGCAAGCTCTTTCTGTTACATAAGGACGCACATAGGTATCTGCCACTTTCACATGCTCTTTATGTGCTCCATACACTGCCACATCTTCTGCTTTTTCCAATGTAGTCACTAATGCGATATCATGTGTACTAGAATCCATCGGTTGCTCGATAAATTCTGCTGTGAGAAGCCCCGGAACTTTTCCTGCCAATCCTTCCAAATTTTTCTTCATGGCTTTCTTCAATTCCGGCTTTCTTGCTTCTTCAATCTCCGGTTTGAATTTCCACATTACAATATGATGTACCATTTTTCAATTCCTCCTTAATAAATATCTTTTTTTGCATATTTCCGATAAGCAATTATAATCCCAATAACTCCCATTGCCAACCCAATACTTATTTTCGTTCCATCCAGACTGCCTTCTGTTACGATGTCCGCTCCTTCACAATATCCAAAAGGGGTCACATACTTTAAGAACTTTGCTTTCTCCGTTATATTTGCAATAATATTCAAAAAATATGTAATAGCAGCAATACCAAGACCTGCACCTATGCTTCCTTTTCTTATAAATGCAGAAATACAAAAGCAAATACCTGCCAACTCCATTTGAAGAAGATAATATGCAAGATGAAGCAGGCAAAGTTCCTTCCATGGTATCTCTTCTCCTATGATCAACATAGATATTACGGAAAGAACATAGATAATCAAGTTCATACCTGAGATCTGAAGCAAAACTGCCGTCAGTTTTTCAGTAATAATGCGTACTCTGCTGACTGGATGTGTCAGCATGAATTCTGCCGTACGGCCTTTTTCTTCTTTACTTAAAATATTGACCGCACAAAAGGCTGAATAGAAGGCACCGCCAAGTCCCAATATATTCCCGCATTCAACAGCATAATATCCCATCAATGTTCCAAAGTTTAATCTATCCATGCCAAATGCCGCCGTAAAAGAACCCATAGAAGCAAATAAGTCATTGATTTCACCCATCTCACTCTTCATTTCCGGAAATAAAAAGATGCAAACCGTCAATAAAAATCCAATAGCGCAGGTCCAGATTAAAAAAGAGGTTCTTCCTTGCCTAAGTTCGTGTTTTACGATTGTCATGCTCTATATCCTTCCTTTTCATAATAATGCAGAAATATTTCCTCCAAATCAGGCTCCAAGATGCTCAAATCAGAAACACCTCCCGCCGCCAATCTTTGAAGCAGCACATTGATATCGCCGCTATAAAGAAAACTCACTGCGCCACCTATTTCTTTCTTATCACAAATCCCCTTCAGTCCATCCAGATTTACACTTCCATGTATGGTTATACGTTTTGCATTCGTTTGCGCCAGTGCATCTACACTGTCGCAAACAATAATCTTTCCTTCTCTGATGATTGCCGCTCTGGTGCAGTTACGCTGCACCTCAGACAACACATGACTAGATAGGAAAATGGTAGTCCCTGCGTGGTTACGTTCCCTCAAAATATCAAAAAATTCACGCTGCATTAGCGGATCAAGTCCTCCAGTAGGTTCGTCAAGAATGAGCAACCTTGGATTGCTTTGCAATGCACAGACAATTGCGACTTTCTTTCTGTTGCCAAAAGACAATTCGTCTACTTTGCGGTTTGTATCAAGCTGCAAACGTTCACAAAGCTTTTTGGCTTCATCTGAACAATCCATTTTCCGCATGTCCGCAGATAATGTCAGTACTTCCTTAACCTTCATTCCAGGATAAAATACTGCTTCAGAAGGAAGATATCCGATATTTTGTAATATCTTCTCTCTTTCCTTTCCAATATCTTTCCCAAAAATCTGTGCACTTCCAGAAGTCGGAGAAATCAGTCCTAACAGTGTGCGAATCGTTGTGGATTTACCAGCCCCATTAGGTCCGATAAAACCAAAAAACTCTCCCTCGTTAATGCTTAAGTTCAGCTCGAAAATCCCCCTTGATTTTCCATAATATTTCGTTAAATTGGTTGTTTTAACCGCTTCCATATTCCCTCCTGTCAGCATAGAAAAAACTCAATATTTTTCTTAGTACTTTAGACTACATCCCATTTACTTATGATAGGGTTCACCATTGATTATTCTATAGCTTCGGTATATCTGCTCCAAAAGTATTACCCGCATTAATTGATGCGGAAATGTCATCTTTGAAAAACTCAACGCAAAATCCGATTTGCCAAGCACTCCCTCGCCAAGTCCGATAGAACCACCGATAATAAATATCATATGGCTCCTCCCCCGTATACCAAGTCGTTCTATTTTTTCTGCAAACTCTTCTGAGGAAAGTTCCTTTCCTTGTATCTCAAGGGTGACAACATATGCGTCTTTCTTTACATACTTTAAAATTTTCTCTGCTTCCTTCACCCGTATGATCTCTTCCATTGCCTCGCTGGCATTATCCGGCGTTTTTTCATCTGCCACTTCGATGATTTCCAGTTTGCAATATTTGCTTAAACGCTTGCTGTATTCGGCAATGGCATCCTTTAAATATTTTTCCTTTATCTTACCAACAGTAATTAAGGTTATTTTCATGTTTTCTTCCCCGTTTGGTTGATTTGACTACATCTTAGACTAGAAAAGCCCGGGATTCCCCGGACTTTTTAGAATCATTAAATCTCTACAGAATTAAGCCTCTACAAAAACTTCTTTTCCCATTCCGCAAATTGGACATACCCAGTCATCCGGGATATCTTCAAATGCAGTTCCAGGTGCGATTCCTCCATCCGGATCGCCAACTGCCGGATCGTATTCATAACCACAAGGTTCGCAAATATATTTTTTCATATTTATTACCTGCCTTTCTTTTCAAATTATTGATAGTATATACATCTTTAGTTTTTCCCATTCCGACTAAAAAACTTATGTATATTCTTAAAAATTTAGAAATCCACTTCTGTTCCGTAGTAAATGCATGTCAGCAGTCTTTCCATCGTTACAGGATCGATTGGTCTTGGATTCGAACCTGTACAAGCATCACCTACTGCGTTTTCTGCAATTACTGCAATTTTCTCTTTAAATTCATCCTCTTTGATTCCGAATTCTTTCAATGTAGCCGGGATACCAAGGATGATATTGAATTCATCAATTTTTGCACAAAGACTATTGATCAATGCTTTTTCGGAAGCACCTGCAAGACCTGTCTTACGTGCAATTTCTGCATAACGCTTTGCTGCAACAGGATTTTTTGCATTGTATTTAATTACGTACGGAAGGTACATTGCATTTGCAAGGCCATGCGTTATATGTCCGGTAGAAAATGCGGCGCCTGTCTTATGTGCCATAGAGTGTACAATTCCAAGCAAAGCGTTGGAAAATGCCATACCTGCTAAGCACTGTGCGTCATGCATCTGAGCTCTTGATTCCATATTACCTTTGAATGATGCCGGCAGATAATCAAATACCATTTCGATTGCCTGAATCGCTAATGGATCGGTATATACACAATTCAATGTAGATACATATGCTTCTATCGCATGTGTAAGTGCATCCATACCCGTATAGGCAACCTGATGCGCTGGAAGTCCTTCTACCAATTCAGAATCTACAATTGCAACATCCGGTGTAATATTAAAATCTGCTAACGGATATTTGATTCCTTTTGCATAATCTGTAATAACTGAGAATGCTGTAACTTCTGTAGCGGTTCCGGAAGTGGACGGAATAGCGGCAAATTTTGCTTTTTGTCTTAATTCAGGGAAGTTAAACGGAATGCAAAGTTCCTCAAAAGTCACATCCGGATACTCATAGAATGCCCACATTGCTTTTGCCGCGTCAATTGGAGAGCCTCCTCCCATTGCCACAATCCAATCCGGCTCAAAAGCACGCATTGCTGCAGCGCCTTTCATAACAGTTTCCACAGATGGATCTGGCTCAACACCTTCAAATAATTCAACTTCCATTCCCGCTTCTTTCAAATAATTCACAGCTTTATCAAGGAAACCCTGGCGTTTCATAGAACCGCCGCCCACAACAAGGATTGCTTTCTTTCCTTTTAAATTCTTAAGTTCTTCCAGAGAACCCTTTCCGTGATAAATATCCCTTGGTAATGTAAATCTGCCCATGTTTATACATCTCCTTTATATTTTATATTCCTTCTTCCATTATAATCCTGCGATGTCATTTACTCAAGCACATTTACTGAAGTTTACACAAATTATTTTTTCGAAGAAAGGTATTCATGGATGCCTTTTGCCCCTGCTTTTCCCGCGCCCATGGCAAGAATTACGGTAGCCGCGCCTGTTACTGCGTCACCGCCGGCATAGACACCTTCTTTTGTCGTCTGTCCGTTCGTTTCCTCTGCAACAATGCATTTCCATTTATTTATCTCCAGGCCTTCTGTTGTAGAAGAAATCAATGGGTTCGGTGATGTACCAAGTGACATGATAACAGTATCTACTTCGATTTCATAATCGGATCCAGCCTTTTCAACCGGACGTCTTCTTCCGGATGCATCTGGTTCTCCAAGCTCCATCTCTACGACACGCATTCCTTTTACCCATCCATTTTCGTCTACAAGGATTTCTTTTGGATTTGTAAGTAAATTAAATATAATGCCCTCTTCTTTTGCATGATGAACTTCTTCCACTCTTGCCGGAAGCTCCGTTTCACTTCTACGATATACAATATGTACCTCTGCACCAAGGCGAAGAGCAGTTCTTGCCGCATCCATTGCAACATTACCGCCTCCAACTACTGCAACTTTTTTACCTGCAGCAATCGGTGTATCGTAAGAATCATCGAAGGCTTTCATAAGATTGCTTCTTGTGAGATATTCATTTGCAGAAAATACACCGTTTGCATTTTCGCCTGGAATTCCCATGAATTTTGGAAGACCTGCACCGGAACCGATAAATACCGCGTCAAAGCCTTCCTCTTCCAGCAGTTCGTCAATCGTTACCGATTTGCCTACCACTACGTTTGTTTCTATCGTCACTCCTAAAGATTTTACGTTTTCAATCTCTTTGGCAACCACATCCTCTTTAGGAAGACGGAATTCCGGAATCCCATAAACCAATACGCCGCCAGGCTCATGCAAAGCCTCAAAGATCGTCACCTCATATCCCATCTTTGCCAAGTCTCCCGCACAGGTAAGTCCTGCCGGACCGGAACCGATCACGGCTACTTTTTTGCCGTTTTTCTTTTCCGCACCAACCGGTTTTATTCCGTTTTCCCTGGCCCAGTCTGCAACAAAGCGCTCCAGCTTTCCAATGGAAACGGGTTCTCCTTTTATACCGCGGATGCATTTTCCTTCGCACTGGCTTTCCTGAGGACACACTCGCCCGCATACTGCCGGAAGGGCGCTGGCTTCACTGATTACCTGATATGCCGCCTCGATATCCCCTCCCTTTACTTTTTCGATAAATCCGGGAATATCGATCGCTACCGGACATCCCTTCACGCACTGCGCATTTTTACAATTAATGCACCTGCCCGCTTCTTCCATCGCTTCTTCTTTATTGTATCCAAGGCACACTTCCTCAAAATTGGCAGCGCGCACTTTCGCATCCTGTTCACGTACAGGTACCTTCTTTAATACGTCCATACTAATAACCATGCCTTTCTCTCAACCGCAGTTACCGCATCCGCCATGATGGGTGCTGCCCTCTTTTTCCTTCAAAACTGCCCTGCCTTCCGCTGTCTTATACATCTGCTGGCGTTTCATCGCCTGGTCAAAATCCACCTTATGGCCATCAAATTCCGGCCCGTCCACACAGGCGAACTTCACTTCCCCGTCCACTGTCACGCGGCATGCCCCGCACATTCCGGTGCCGTCCACCATAATAGGATTCAGGCTTACTACGGTTGCTATCCCGAGTTCCTCCGTCATTTTGCAGACAAATTTCATCATAATCATAGGGCCTATAGCTACGCATACGTCATAATGCTTTCCCTCTTCCACCAAATCTTTGATCGTCTGCGTCACCATACCGCTTCTGCCATAAGAACCATCATCCGTGGTAACATAAAGGTTTCCGGCCACTTCCGACATTTCTTTTTCCAAAATCAGCAGATCCTTCGTTTTTGCTCCCACGATGACATCCGCTTCTATTCCTTTTTCCTTCAGCCACTTTACCTGGGGATATACGGGAGCTGTGCCTACGCCTCCTGCTACGAAAAGAATACTTTTTTTCTTCAATTCCTCCAATGATTCGTGTACAAACTCGGAAGGGCAGCCCAAAGGCCCCACAAAATCATGGAAGCAATCCCCTGCCTTCAGTTCCGCCATTCTTACCGTTCCTGCCCCCACGGTCTGGAACACGATCGTTACCGTTCCTTTTTCCCTGTCATAATCGCAGATTGTCAGGGGTATCCTTTCCCCCTCTTCATCTGTCCTGACAATAATAAACTGCCCCGGCTCGCACCGCTTCGCAATACGCTTTGCTTCTACCTCCATAAGGTAAATATTCGCTGCCAGCTCTTTTACCTCCAAAATCTTGTACATTTTATTCCTCCTTCCTTAAATATCCACTAATACGATTTTTCCCTCTTCGTCATATGTAACGCGACAAGCTTTTCCATCCTGGATATTCACGCCGTATATGCGTTCCGTCCTCGTCTGTATTCCGGTTGCGTCTTCATAATATTCATAAATAATGTAATAATCCCCGTTTTCACCGATTCGCATCACGGAATTCAGCTTATACACATTGTGTCCGCTCATTCCGCGCATATTTCCTTCCGCGTCCAGCAGGACATCCGCATGGATCAACGCCTGAACTACATTGGAAACTGCCATATCCACCGTAATATCCGTTTGCAGCCTTAGCTGGTAATTACGAATAATGACATCGCTGGCAACTCCTTCCTCACTTATTGCGATAAACTTATAAACCGATTTCCCCAACGGCATCGGAACGGCGGAAGTATACTGGATGCTGCCTGCCGTCGGATCTGAGCCGTCTGTCGTATAATAAATCGTACAATCTTCCGCCGCTTCTGCCGCGATCATATATGGTTCGTAATAATCCCCGCTGTATACGGATACTTCCGGCGCAGCAGGAACAAGCACATCTATCGTATAAGTATTCGTAACGACCTCGCTCCGAATGCCATAATCATTGATAAAACACGCCTTTACCGTATACTCCCCTGTTTCCAGGAAAATAGGAGCCGTATATACCTCGCTGTTTTCATCCGGTGTACTTTGATCCAGCGTATAATATATCTTGCCGGAAGTATTGGCACTCAGTTTTAAAGGCAGAACTTCTTCATAATTTCCCCCCACAAAGCTGAATTCCGGCGGTTTTGCAATGAATTGCTGAAATGCATTCACAATATTATCATCGCTGCAGTGAAGCAGCAGTTCGTTGATCGCCTGATAATTTCCTAATTTGCTATATATGGCTATTATTTTGTCATATGCCCTTTCCAGGTCTTCCTCCGGATAGCGCTCTTCTTCCCTTACTATTTCCATTAGCGTATAAATCGCCGGCTCATCTTTTCCCTGAATATAGTAATAATCGGCCATAAGAAAGAGAATCTCGCCGTCTCCCTGATCCAGTTCATGTGCTTTTTCCAGATAGGTGATTGCCTGTACATATCTTTCCGCCTTCGCGCATTCTTTTGCTTTCCCAATCTGATAGGGTACGGAATAATTCCTGTACCAGTGAATTCCGCCAATTCCTACGCCAGCCGTAAAAATGCAGAAAAGAATAGCTGCTATGATCCATCCGTTTCTTATTCTTTTTTTTCCGGCAAGCCGCCCCTTCTTACTGTCCTTTCTTGCTTCTTCCAGCTTGGGCATCTCTTCCTGCGCCAGTTCTACAAGAAGGGTGGACAATGTCTCATTCATCTCTTTTTCGATTTCAGGCTCAAAATCCGGCACGATCCGAAATTCTTCCCCGCAATTATCGCAATATAAGTGGCCCTCTGTCCACTCATATCCGCATTTTGGACATTTCATAAATACATCTCCACACAGTTATTCATCAGCATCGCTATCGTCATAGGTCCTACCCCTCCCGGCACAGGCGTAATTGCGCTGCATACCGGCGCAACGTCATCATAATCCACATCGCCGCATAGCTTGTTTTCCGCATTCCGGTGAATACCCACATCAATAACGACAGCTCCCTCTTTTACATATTCCTTCGTAATCATTTTCGGTTTTCCCACAGCCACGATCAAAATATCCGCCCGCTTCGTCACTTCTTTCAAATTTCTCGTTTTAGAATGGGCTATTGTAACCGTTCCGTTTTCACGCAAAAGCAATAATGCCATCGGTTTTCCAACAATATTGCTCCTGCCGACCACAACGCATTCCTTTCCGGCGATCTCAATGCCGGAACGTTTCAGAAGCTGTATGATTCCTGCCGGTGTACAAGATACGAAGCCCGGCTGTCCGATACAGAGCCTTCCCACGCTCTCAGGATGAAAACCATCCACATCTTTTTCTGGCCGGATCGCTTCGATTACCGTATTTTCATCGATATGGGACGGAAGCGGCAGCTGAACCAATATCCCGTTCACATCTTCTCTCCCGTTCAATTCCTCAACAAGCGCAAGCAATTCTTCCTGCGTGGTTTCTTCCTCCAGTTCATAGGCCAGGGAACGGATGCCGATATAGGCACACGCCTTTTTTTTGTTTCCTACATATACGCTGGAAGCCGGATCCTTTCCCACCTGTATAACGGCAAGAGTGGTTTTTATGCCTTTTTCTCCCATTGCCGCTACCTTTTCCTTCAGCTCTTCTTTTATCTGCGCCGATATTTTTTTCCCATCTATGATATTCGCCATTTTTTCTTTCCATTTCTGCGCGGCTTTTGCCTCAGCTTTATTGATGCAGCGTAT
>OFGD01000831.1_pt1 | contig 18482 bp, 21 predicted proteins | sample 1521671 | NCBI WGS metagenome assembly OFGD01 (sample SAMEA3504114, study PRJEB24116) | mouse gut metagenome | biome: mouse gut; feature: mouse-associated habitat; material: faeces | place: Denmark | collected 2011 | reverse complement strand
TGTGCGCCGGTACTTCTTCACGGAGTCGGTGGCCGCTATCGCCGGGCGGTACGGCCTGACGGAAAACAATATCGCGGTGATCCTCAGCCGAACCCGAAAGAAGCTCAGAGTTAAACTTGCAAAGGAGGAATATTTATGAGGAGCATAGACCTATACACCGCTATTCGTGCGGTGGATGACGATATTCTGGAGCGTAGTGAAACCGCTGCTGGCGGGCGGAAAAAGAGCGGCTGGCTGAAATGGGGTGTTATGGCGGCATGCTTTGGCCTGATCCTCACAGTGGCCTTGACGACGCTGCCGGGCATTTTGAAAGGGCCGAATAAGATTCCCACTCCTGACCCTGGGCCTGCGGTCAATGAATTGGTGCCTCTTTTTTACTATATGAAGGAAATAAACCTGGAAGCAAGAGAGATTGTTGCGCCCCGACTTTTTGATGAGAGCGAGATGCCGGTTGTTACAAAGGAACAGATAATAGCAGCCATTGAAAATAATACAGCAGTACAAGGGACTGTTACTTCCTTAAACAGCGTTTGTGTGCAAGGCTCTGACACAACATGGTATATCACCACTATGACGATTGCGGTGGAAGAAGTGTTGAGTGGAACTGCTGATTCAGAAGTCCATATCGTTTGTGCAAGCAGCTATAGCAGAGTAATAGACACAGATATGGTTCCTGCTCCTGGATTGTCTGATTGTCATGTAGGAATGCGTTCTGTATTTGTTCTGAAAGATATTGACAATGAACCCTGGACGATTGCTGGAACCGAAATATATCCGACTTCATTGGGCGAATACTCTGTTATGCATCAGCTGGCGCGTGATGAAAATACGCTAATATTCACAGAGCAAAATATTACTGTCAGCCTTGATGAAATATGTACTCCTTCCGATAAGGGTAGTGCCCCCACCGAATACCCCGACACCACCATCGTCCCAGGTTTCGACCTGGATGAACCCGGCGAACCAGACACGCCGTAGGTGCGCATACTCCCCCCTACCCCCCGCAAATCTTAACTTTTCACCCTATTTGCCGATAATAGATAAAAGGGTATATACCTGACACCACGCCCGCCCTGGGAGCAGGAGGTACAACCGATGCTGGTCTATTATCTGCAAATGCTCGACACACCAGAGGAAAAGATACGGTTTGAGCAAATTTATCTGAAATATCGCGGCCTCATGTACCATGTGGCGGACAGCATTCTGCATGACCGTCAGGAGGCAGAGGATGCGGTTCATAACGCTTTTTTGCGGGTCATCAAGAAGTTTTCCAAGTTCCAGAACACCCCCGCTAAAGACCTGGCGCCGCAAATCGTGGTCATTGCCAGGAATGAGGCGATCTCCCTCCTGCGGAAAAGGAAGGACACAGATCCGCTGGAAGATTGGGGAGGCTTTGCCGAAACAGCGGAGGAAGTCAGCGACTACCACGCGCTGGTGGATACCTTCACCCGTCTGCCCCAGACGTACCGGGCCGCTATGGAAATGAAACTGCTGTTGGGCTATTCCGATGGGGAGATTGCTGCCAAGCTGGGCCTGTCTAAAAAGGCGGTCAGTGTTCGGATCAGCCGGGGCCGTCAGCTTCTACGGGACATCGTGGAGCGGGAAGGCTTCTTGATGGACGCATAAATGTCCCCTGGAAAGAGCTAAAATAAACTTTCAGATACTTTTGTTTTTTGTGAGAATCCGTTTCTTCGCTGTGTTGATTACAGGGAGAGGCGGATTTTTGCTCTTTATCTCATTTTCATAGCCGCATAGCTAATAGGAAAACGCGGCCAAAAAAATTTTTCACAATTCTTGAAAATCCTGTAGGAATCCGGCTCCTCGCTGCGTTAATTACAATAGAGGGTGTTTTATTCGCAGAACATACAGTAGGAAAGCGCATCAAAAGGAGCAAACATAGCAAATATGCAGAATCAATCAAGAAAAATTGGCTATTACGGCACTTATGGGGTGCAGTCCGCAGTGGCACTAACAGAGGACATGGCCCGCACTTTGGCGCAAAAGTATGAGGTCACGCATATGAACCGAAATGAGTATAGCCTCCTTTTGTCCGACCTGCGGAGTGCGGGTATAATCACTACGCAGGAGTTCAGCGCTGGTTATGGCGGAACGCTCCCCCATGCGAGTATTCCTGCGGCAAAATCTCCAGAAACGCTGCCCCTTGGAGACAGTAAGGCGGATTTTACGGAGCTGCTGAAGCAGTATGTGGGATACTGCGACGAATTTCTCAAAGAATCCGCTGGAAACGGTTTGGAACAGGCGCATTCAAGGTCCCTGCTGTCCACCTATTCCCACCTGCACATGCTGTTCAGGCAGATACATTCCTCCAGATCAGAATCTTCTACAGAGAGGGGGACCCCGGATTGACAGACCAGGCATTAGACAGTATGCTCCGCCGAGTGTTGTTGGATGCGGACTGTCAGCAGTATGGCGATGCGATAGACGAGCTCCCGGAGTGTGACTTTTCCTCAGCGTTTGAGAAAAAGATGCAGAAATTGATTCGCCGGGCCAACCACCCTATTCGGTATCGGGTGGCTCAGGTTGCGGCCTGCCTCCTGCTGGCGGCGTTGCTCAGCGGCTGCACTGTCCTGGCAGTCAGCCCGGAGGCGAGGGCGGCGTTTGTGGGATGGATACGAGAAACGTATGAATCGTGGTTTGTTTACCGCTACACCGGCGAGGAACAGCCTATTCCGGGGGATGCGGTATATGCGCCAACTTGGGTGCCAGAGGGCTATGAGGAGATCGTTACACCGCAAGTGGGAACCTACGTCCGCTCCCAATACGAAAATGACAATAGTGAATTGTTGACTGTCTCATATTTGAAAGGCACAGAAAAATCATCGCTGAATGTGGAATGGGAGGGCGCAATCGTTCAAGAATCTTCTGTAGGGAATTTGCCTGCGGATTTATACCTGAATCCGAACGATGGTCCCAGCATTTTGGTGTGGACGGATTATGAACGTGATGCTGCTTTTTGGATTACCGCCCCATTGTCGGAGGGCGAATTAGTAAAAGTTGCCGAGAGCATCCAGCAATCGGAGTCCATGCCCAGGCGGTACAGGGTAACCTGGCTACCCTTGGAGTATGGCGGGTATTATTTGGAGTCGGAGAACGAGGAGGCAGGAAGCGGCGAGATTGTGTACGGCAACGATCAGGGCTTCTCCATCACATTCGGGTATTCCAATGACGATGCCCAGGCGCCCAGGCCCGGGACAAGCGGCGGCAAGGTTGTCTTTGTGGACGGTAGGGCCGCAGAGCTGTACCCAAGCGGTCCCAAGGGTGGGGACAGTGTTTTGGTGTGGCCCGCCGCCGAGGGAAAAAGCACCCTATGGGTGTGCGCACCGTTGCCGGAAGAGGAACTGATCCAGATTGCGGAAAACGTGATCGTACAGCTCAACAGGTTCGCAGACCTGATCGACATCGAGACTGCCGACGAAGGAGAAACTCCGCTGCTGGAGGCAGTGGAACAGGCGTTGACGGAAACCTATGTGGCTCAGGTGGAGGAGTGCGCTAAACGGGATGCGGAAACCGGCAATTATATGTCAGAGGAGTATGACCAGCTACAGAGTGACCAGACGGCCCGATATATCTCCCCGGAACGGGAGGAAGCGCTGGCCCGTGTCTCCGCCCTAACCGATGCGCTCCGGAAGGAGGGGCGGTCAGGCGAGAACATTGTGAGCCTGTTCGGCCCGTTCTACACAGCCGCCATCTGTGTGAGCGACGATGTTGATTACGCGCTGCTTGCCGAATACGGTATGTTGGATACGTTGGAATATTATTTCGATACCACTGCCAATATCGTGGACGAGCGGGGCGTATTGATTGCCACCTACCAAATTCACTATCTCAGTGGCCGTGGAGAAACCATCACGGTGCCCACCGCCGAGGAAATGCAGTTTATGTATGAGAGTAATCAAATTTATCTAAAGGCATATCGTGCGGCACAGGCGGAAACAACCCAGGAATGAAGTGGAGGAATAAAATATGCGTTTTAGCGGTATTCCAAGGAGTTACCGTACCAGCACAAGGCGAACATTGGGGATGTTGTCTGCGCGGAGCAGGACAACTTCATCGCTTTTTAGTTCGTTGAAATGCGGGGGCCGGTTCAAGCTCAAATCCGGCAGTTTGCTTAACAATTCATCAATCAGCCGTAAGTCTATTAAAACTTCTCTCTCCAAAATTATTCGCTCGGATATCGTGAATGTCAGCTCTGTCAGCAGCAAGGTTAGCAGCGGTCTGACCAAGGAATATGTGAGTGCGCTTGAAACCCAAGCTAAGAAAGATGCCCAAGCCGGGGCCTATGGCAAGGATGGCAAAATGTCAGAGTTTCGTGCTGAACAGATGAAGAAATATATCTCCCCAGATCGGGATTCAGCTATTGCCCAGGTGTCAAAGCTCTTGTCGGTCGGTTCGTTTCAAAAGGCAGGGGCAAACACAGTGAAGTTATCTGGCTTACCCTATACGGCCACCGTAACAAAAGGACGGAATGGGACAACAGCAGAAATCTTTGACGAGTATGGAGAAAAGTTTGCCAGCTATGACGATAAAACTGGTGAATGGAAAAAGATAGCTACCAAGGCTGAAGCACAGTTCCAAACAGCATCGAGTTCAATCTACGGTGAAGCATATCGCGCGGCCCAATCTGGGCTGCGCAGCAGTAGCGGAAACAGGACATATTCCAGTTTAGATTTTCGTGCATAACAAGGAGGAGCGATTATGGCAATCAACGGCATTCCCGGCGCTTTCAATTCTTATGGCTCTTATAGAGCTACCGGCAGAACTGCCAACCGCCCAGCATCCAAAATATCCGTCAGCGAGGACGGTTTATTTGAGCCAATCAGCAAGAAAGTCAGCGGTGCCTTGTCTGACAAGTATGTTGAGCAGATCAAAGCGCAGGCCCGTGCTGATGCCGCAAAAGGCCGTTACATGGACGGGTATGATAGCAAGCGGCGTACCGGATTTACAGCCATGATGAATACGCAAATGAAACAGTATGTTTCCCCGGATCGGGCAAAACCCACTTCCCAAGTGTCCGCCGCAATCAACAATCCTAAACGTGTCTGGCATACTGGAGCAAATCTCTTGGATTTGTTAGACAGTCTCTGTACTGCCAAAGTATTCCACGGGCCTATGTTTGGGACTACGGCTGAAATCTATGATAGAAATGGAGAAATGATCGCGGGCTATCGTGACTCTTGTGGTTGGTTCGATGTTCCCACAAAAGACGAAACACGGTTCCAATATGAATCTGCTCAGATTTACTGTGAGGCGTACAAGGCGGCTGAGGCGGAAATAACCGCCGCCAAGCAGACGGCGGCTCCGGCGGTAAGCGGAGATGCGTCTGCAAGTTTTGATGTAAAGGCCTGACAGCCTTGATGAAGTATGTACTCTTCCCGATAAAGGTATCTCCCCGCCGAATATCCCGGTACCATCATCGTTCCTGGCTTCGATCTGAACGAAACCAGTGAACCCGGCGCACCGTAGATGTGCATAGTTTCACCTATCCCCTGCCAGTATGAATTTAGTGTTAGAAACAGTTTTCTCCAGTCCAAAACGCCTTCAAAACCGTAACTGCTTTTCTCGCAGGGCTTAATTTTTTCGGACACAAGCCGATATAAGAATTAGGAACATTTTCCGTAGAAATGTGGGAAAAGGGGTTGACAGACGCTATGATTTGTGCTACCGTCAAGCAAGCAAGCAAGCAAGCAAGCAAGCAAGCAAGCAAGCAAGCAAGCGTAGCTATGGCTATATAGCTTCGCGGTCTTTTTGCGCGGTTACGGTGGATACATTTTTATAGTAAAAGGCGTTTTTGCCGCATGGTTACCCATGTGGTAAAAAGCGCCTTTTTCGATTTTACAGCGGATCATTGGACAAATCGAAAAGAAACCCGAAATCAGAATTGAGGAGGCAGTCCTATGACAATCACGCAGATGGTACAAAGCCAACAGCGGCAGCGCATCGGTGAGTTGGTACAGAAGCAGCAGGATAAGCCTCATATCAATCCCTACGGCACTCCCGGCATGAGTCTAAACAACGCCGGCGACTATCGCCAGATGGTTCCCGTGGACGAGGGCGTGGTGCATCAGGTTAAGCAGATCGCTTTCGACCACATGAAGAATGGCTACGGGGTCAGCGATGGCGAGGACATCAGCAAGGTCGTCCGGGACTATACCATGTCCTTGATGCCGGAGAAGCGGCTCAGTGCGTCCTGGACGCTGAATGAGATCTTCCACAGCGAGGCCACCCGGCTGGGCGAGTATGTCCACCAGTGCGTCCCCGGCTGGGACTGGGGAAAGCCCTTTGACACCAGCATCCTGGACGGCTACCAGAAGGGCGTGGATATTCAGGCATAATGCCAGAGGTATGTTATAAAAACGGTTCCCTGATTCTTAATTAGAACAATCTGCCAAGCACAGCATGCAGACTGCTACAAAAACAATCGTCCATTCATTTCAATCTTAAAAGAAAGGAGGATGGAATCATGTCTATGCCAACAATTCTTCCTACAGGCCAGCTCCATCCGGATCTGTTCAACGGCCCATTTGTTAAGCATATTAGCAGTACCCCTACCGCCGCAGGTGAACCCGGTGCGAAAGTGACCGGCGATACCATGGCGGAGCGTTGGAAAGCTGAGGAAAAACGAGTCAACGAATATTGGCGGGAACACCGAGATGAAACCATCGACCTGACGCCTCAGCTCCGGGGCAAAGGAACCCCTTCCACCGATTACTATAATGGCAAAACCGTTGTAGAGAACAAGGGGATGGGCTTCATCATCGAAACCATCGACCCAACAGTCTATACTGCTGAGGATGCAAATAAGGCCGCAGCTTCTGGCGGAGCTACCCACGGTTTCTTCTACCGCAAAACGGATTTCCTGTTCAGCGCAGCCCAGGAGTACACAGCCCTTGGTGAGAACGAGGTGTTCCGCCACCGGAATATCAATGATGTAAACTTTGTCCGGGATACGTTGGATTTCTTCACCAACGGCAATTATACCCAGACAGATGTGAACCGTATGCAGGATCAGATTACATCCGTTGTGCGGGAAATGGCTCAGCAGATCAAAGACGGAGGGACGCCGGATCTCAGTAAAGTAAAGACCACGCTCACTGTAGGCGGAACCGAAGTATCTATCTCTCAACTGCTGGAAATGCAGGAAACTGGACGGGGACTGTCGGAATCTTTCAGCGGAATGACCACCGGCTCCCTGACTGCCCACAACACAGAAGCGTTTGCAGAAATGGGCATCGCCAAAGCCTTGGGCAGCTACTATGGCAGCGATAAAGGTGCTATTGGGCAGATGTTCTCCCAGAGCATGGACCGGCTGTATGAGAAGGGAATTGCCGAGGTGGAACGTGCCCACGCTTGGGCGCAGACGGTGACCTACGGAGCCAAAACCTCTGGAAACCGTGATGCAGTGAAAACCGAATTGGGTTTGGCGAAGCTGTTCTCCCAAATGGACACAGGGAGCAAGAACAGCCTTGCCCAGAGCTTCTCCTCTACGCTGGCGCAGGCTCGGTCACTGGTGCAACAGTATTGCAGCCAGTACAATATGCCGACCACTCATGTGGGGCTGGCCGGAGCGACTGTAGGAATTGAAAAGTTCTTCCAGGCGTGGATGGGGAAACTTTAAGCACCCCCTGTAGTGCTTTGAAATTGATTTACAACGCAACATTGTTCATTGCATGAAATGGATGGCGGGCGTTTTTGTAGTAGTCTGTATGCTGTGTTTGGCAGATTGTTCTAATTATGTTTTGAAAATGATCTTTGACTATATCAGGAGGGCGTTAATTTGAAAAAAGTCACTGTTTCTATAATCGTACTATCTCTGGCGCTGAACCTCTGTGCGTGTTCCAAAGCAAGCCAGGTTCCATCCCTCGCAGAGATTGTAGAGAATGGTGCAGGGTGGAGCAACAAACAGTTGCAGCAGGCACAGGGCTGCACATTGGCCGATCTGGAAAAAGCGTGGGGCGAGGCTGACGGAGAACTGCCCAGCGAGTACGCCTATTTCTGGAAGGTGGACGATACCACATCAGTCAATGTGTATTACCATAAAAATGCGGAAATCGAGCATATTACGATCACCAACTCTGAAGGAGCGAGTAGCGCAGACGATGAACAGCAGACTGCTCCAGCTGCGCCAGACCCACAGCCCACACAGATGTCGCTGGCTCAGGTGGGAGGAAGCGGCTTTGATCTGTCAGAGGAGAACACAAAAGCGATCCTGCAAATCCTTGACACCGGCAGTTGGGTGCCCGATGCGACGGACTGCGCCAGTGATTACGTGCTGACCTTTGATGGCAGGACGATCTACTACCATTCCGACTGCGGCACATTTAATGAGCAGTTGGAGCAGGCTTATCAGAGTCTCCGCCTATCTGATGCAGAGCAGGAAACAGTAAATGCTATCATCCAGGCAGTCATCCCCCACGATTTAACTCCAGTGAAAATACTGCCATTTTCTTACGAGGAAGTTCTTCAAATGTGGGGAAAAAGTGACCCAGGTGTAAAGACCGATGGATTTCAAAACACTTCTGAGTCTGTGGTCACCACCCCACAGCAGGCCGAAGAGCGGGCGGAAAATGAATGTACCATCGAATACAGCGCAACATCTGTGGCCTATGACAGTGCGACAGATATTTGGAGAGTTTCTTTTTTTACCAAAGAGAGTGCCGGCGGCGGCCAAGAGGTATATCTTGATGGCAATGGATTAACCACTCTTATTATTTATGGCGAATAACGGTGCGCTGAAAAGTGCAGACCGCAAAAATACATTGGAGCGAGAGTATGACAACATTGAAATTATATTTTCTGAAGATTGTTATAGTATGCATCCCGACAGTGATTGTCTTTCTGTGTTTTAAGCCGTACAGAATGAAGGCTCTGTCTGCCATGAAGTTGATATCTTCCCGACAGCGTGAAATAGCCCTAATTCTTTTCCTCGTTTCTATCTTTGCAATTTTAGCTTTGACGCTGTGGCCAGCGTATATTTGGGAGGATTCGAGTGGGATGTGGGGACATCTCCGTATATTGATTGGCCGCCCCACATGGCATTCCAATCTGAGTTTAGTACCGTTTACTGTTTTCAAAGACTACTTGGAAGATTTGTTTAAGAGTCCGGTATTCTTCATTGTAACATTGGTTAACTTTCTGGGGAATTTAGCAATGTTTATCCCTATTGGCTTATTCCCTGCGCTTTTGTTTCGGGATGCCACGTGGAAAAGATCTGCAATTTTAGGCTTTGGAATGTCTTCGTTTATTGAAATCGCACAGTATTTTATCATGCGCAATACTGCTATTGACGATATGATTTTGAATACGGCTGGGGCAATGTGCGGCTACTTTATTTACCTGCTTATCAAAAAGCATTTTCCAAAGTTTGCTGCTGGATTTTTGTGTCAAGAGCAGTGATGGGAGGACTACCTGTGAAAGCGTTGAGCATCTTTAGAAGAGCTGCTTTTCTTTAAGGCATTTCTATGACGTCTGTTTTATCTACAAACTCATTTCAATGGAGGTGGAGGCAGGAACCTATAACTTAACTGCCAGCGACCTTGAAACGACAGCAGAAGAATATGTGTTTTAGGCTGGGCTAAACCCGCAGACAAATCAAAATAAGCAGAGAGCGTGGAGGCGGTGCAATAGGAGCATTGTTTTCAGATATTTGCGGCCCTGGTTGGGCCAATTAAATGAGGAGCAGAAATGAGGTAGATAAACATGAATGTAACAAACTTCGCAAATCTTTTTCACCAAAACAGCATCTTCCAGCAGAATAAACCGCTGGGGCAGAAACTTGTTCAGCCGCTGATCAATGAAACGCTGCACCGGCTGTCCGAAAATCCATCGGAGCCGATATAATATCCACTGAGTAAAGGAAGGTTAAGATGGATATTCTACTTTATTTCGGAGGGCCTACCCTTATCGCTTTTCTTATTCAAATCCTTATCGGATGTAGAACACAACACAAAATTTTACGATATATACCGATCTATTGCTTTGTTATAGCAGTTGTTTTTGCAGTCATAGCCCTAACTGCGGATTCTGGGTTCCTCATTGGTGGCAATGTTATTGCTGCTCTTGTGTGGTGCATAATCGGCATCTGCTTTCTGTTAGGGTATGCTCTGGCTATCTTCGTATGTCAACATAGAAAAAGTTAATTATAAAATGCTTAGATAGTGATAGTAGTCTTAAATTCAGAATCCCTGGACAGTCATAAACACAAAAGGTAAAAGGGACGATATTTGCGGCCCCGGTTGGGCCGATTAAATGAGGAGCAGAAACGAGGCAGATAAAATGAATGTAACAAACTTCGCAAATCTTTTTCACCAAAACAGCATCTTCCAGCAGACTAAACCGCTGGGGCAGAAACTTGTTCAGCCGCCAATCAATGACACGCTGCACCGGCTGTCCGAAAATCTGCTGAACGCGAAAAATCAGGCAAAGGATATGAAAACCCGGTTTGATACGTTGGAGCTGTCGGCGGAGGCCACGGAGGGCAAGAAAAATTCCCCTCTGGAGGAAATGCCGGAGGGCCTGCTGCACTTCTACTTAAACCAGTGTAAAGTGGGCGCGTATTTGAGCCAGCAGCATGAAGCGTCTTTGATGGAATACCGGGATCAGCTCTCCGCCTTCGACCAAACCATTCAAGAATATCAGGATATGCTGGACGGCAACAAGGCTTTGCCGGAGCAGATGAAGCTGGAGGACGTTTCCAAGCTGCTGGACGCAACCAGGGCGGCGCGTGAGCAATTTATGCAGCAGGGCGCGGCGGAGCTGAACCGGGTATCGGATCACAACCCCACCCAGGAGGGCTACATGGGCAAGGCTTACAGCATGGCCGCAGAGTGGGCGGGGAACGGCGAGAATGATACCCATTGGCAGATCGACGCCTCCGCAGACGATATTTACGGTGAAATTGACCGCGCTCTTTCCTCCGCGCATGGCATAACGTCCACGTTCCAAAAGGGGGCCTCCAGCATCCTGGCCGAGTTAAAGCGGCGGGACTGCGTAGAGGAGGGGGAAGAAATTCACTTTGAAGATTGGGAGACAGCGGACACCGGCGCTGTTCAACGGGAATCGCTGTTCCAGTCCATTTATGACGATATTTGGAACACGTTCAAAAAGAGCATTGACAGCGCGGAATAGAAAGGAGATCGTATAGTATGCAAATTGGCGGAGTAAATAGTCTTCGGGAGGCCGCCAGGTGGGGAGAAACACCTATCATCAAGAAAAAGGCGGTTGAAGCGTCTAAAAATGCAATGACGGATGATTTTGTTAAGAAACTCCAGGAGTTAGCGCGGCGAGATGCTCAAAAAGGTGGTGGCATGAGCCAAGAGGCAATAAACCTCTGTCATGCACAGATGGGCAAGTATGTTTCTCCTGACCGTTCTGCTCCGATTGCACAGATGACGCAGGAACTGCAAAAGGCGGAGAAGGCGCACAAAGGAGAAGACCCCACTTTGGAATTTCTCGACAGAATGATAGCACAGCTCAAAGCTAAAGGAAGACCTGAGCGTATTGTGAAATCTTTCAGTGGGCTGGCTGGCGGTTGTTCAGGGGACCTTCACAGCACCTCTGAGAACCAGGTCGCAACCGTATATTCTCCTGATGGGGAAGAAATCGCGCACTATAATACCAGCAATGGTGGTTGGATGAATTTAACTACCAAGGCAGAAAATCAGTTTCTTGGGGATTCCAATGATGTTTATATGCAAGCTTGGAATGCGGCGCGTGCGGAGATTAAGAATGGAGCGCAGAAACAACCCGTGGCTTGCGAAGGGGAAACTGCGACTTTCGATGTTCGGGCCTGAGAGTATAACCATTACAGAATGAGGTGGAATTATGATTACGGGTTTTCAAAAGGTAAGTTCTCAGAATATAAATTTGGCGATGACGGGGCTGCAAAATGCGAAGTCAAATTATCCAGCCGCACGCTATGGGCGGAGTGCAGACACTTACATTTCGGGTGATGGAGAATACAAAGTAAAGCCGGAAACGTCAAAATTGACGGATGAAATGGCGGTTTCTTTGGCAAAGAAATATGATGTCAAAAACATGACCCGCGACGAGTACGGCAGCTTACTGAAAGAACTGCGGAATGCTGGCGTTATTTCTTCCCAGGATTTTAGTGTCGGCTTTGGCGGTGCGGTTCCCTATAATGGGCCGTCCGGGTTAACGATTGGAGCGTCTAAGGACTCTGGGCTGGAAGCGTGGCCGTTTGGGAAGGAGAAAGGCGACTTTACAAAGCTCCTCCGGGCTTGTGCTCAGTATTGTAAAGATTTTTCGTATTCACAAGACAAAGATGGAAAAGGAAAGGAAATTTGCAATTCTATGTCTGGCTCATATCAACGTCTCCTGTCGGCTTTTGAACAGATTGGTAAGTGCCGGGACAAGGAAGAATAAAATTCTCTCAACAAGGAGGGCAGTATCGTGAACATTTCCGGTGTGTCAGCGGCAACAAATTATGCCGCAGCCGTCAGAGGGGATAAAACCAGTGGCACCGAAAAAACTGCAAAGAGCGGAATGAGCGACGGTTTTATCGAGCGGATAAAAGCATACGCAAAAGAAGATGCCAAGAAGGGCGTTTATATGTCGGAGGGCTTTACCCAAATGCGGCTTGCACACATGAAGCAATATGTTTCCCCTGACCGTTCCGGGCCGAAAAACCAGGTAATGTCTGCTATCCAGGCAGCATTAAAAGAACCGCACCCGATGTTGCAGGCATTGGAAAAGATGCTGGAAAAACTGTCGGGAGGCTGCTCCGCAAATCTAAAAATCAGTTCAGTCCAGCAGGCTGCTGAAATTTTCGCTCCTAACGGTGAGAATATCGCAAGCTATAACAGCCTCGGCGGAGGATGGACGGATATACAGACCAAGGCAGAGCATGATTTTTTTAGCGAGTCGGCCTCGGTGTACTTACAGGCGTATCGAGAGGCCCGCGCAGAAATGCAATCTTCTCAACCGGCCCCGTCTGTTGCAACATCGGTAAATATTCGCGCTTAATGCAAGGCTGTGCAATAGGATTTGGAATACATTCAAACAGAGCGTTGGTAGCGATGCGGAGTTAACAATAGCAGACAATCTCTCAATCCCTATAAATCTGCTTTTAGGAGGAACCACCATGAACATCACAAACTGGGGAAACATCCCCAACATCACCAACCAGATCACCACCGGCGCACCCCAGGCGGGCCTGCGCTGTGACCCCAGTGCTGCGGTGCGCTCCTCTGGCAAGAGCGTAGCCCCCGGTACGGACATCAGCGGCCTTGGAACGCTAAAAAATATTGACGAAGCCGCCCGGCAGGGCTACCGGGAGGACTTCTCCATCCGGGACGCGGCGGAGAGCCTGTGGCGGAAGGAAACGCAGACCTTCAATCTGAAAGACCTGGACGACCCGGAAAAATCGAAGGAGTTTCTGGAAAATTGGCGGTTGCAGGCCCGGTGGGATCTGGGGATTCAGGGCGGCCCCACAAAGGACGAGGTGATCTCCGCCTACATAGACACCCTTCGGCAGAACGGTCTGGACGGCGCTGTGGACTGGAACGGCCTGGCCCATGAAATGAAGTCATTCCAGGCCACCTCTGCGGAGGAACTGGAGGACGGGCTGAACTATATGGCTTCCCGCTATGTGGCGGCGCTGGATAAGCTGGAGCGCAATTACAGTGGCGAGGAGTTGACCGCCCAGCGTGCCAAGCTGGAGGAGGTCTATCAGGCCGGGAAGTCCGGGACGATTGACGGCTACACCCGGCTTTTGCAGGATAATCTGGGTATCTCCGACAGCGATGCTCAAGCGGTTCGGGACAGCTTCTCCTCCATCCTCACGGAGAAAGAGGAGGCTTACCGCGGCGCGTTGAAGCAGGTGCATGAATCCGTGGCACAGGCCGGTCCGGACAGCGTGTGGCTGAAGAACCACGACGCCTACATTGCCTCCCAGCTCCGGGCGGCGGAAAGCCCCGCTGGGCAGAGCGAGGCCCGGTACTCGGTGCAGGACCTGACCGCCGCCGGGAAAGTCGCGGAGGCCTACCGGGCGGAGATTGACGGTGCGTCCCACTGTGGACGGAACGAGGCGACACTGGCGCTGGGCCTGTCCATGGCGGACATGAAAGCAGAGGCCATGATCTCTAAGGGGCTGGTGAGCAGCAGCATGGCGGACCTGCTCCGAAGCAGCCGCACCCAGGGGCACCAGAACGCCCTCGCCGCTCTGGACCGGGCCCTGGCAAACCGGGAGAGCCACCGGGCCACCGGCGAACCCAAGGGAACCTACGCCCCGGTAGACAGTGCGGTGTTTCGGGGAATCTACGATGCTGTCATGGGTGCCTACCGTCAGAACGGCGGCGATGTCGCCAAGGCGATCCAATCCGGTGTCTCTGCCGGGGAGAAGCTGACCGCCCAGGCTACCGCCAAGGCTCCCAAGGCCGCGCGCTGGGGCGTGAGCATGAGGAGTTATTGGCAGGAGTTTTACAAGGCCCCAGAGGAGCAGGCCACAGTCCTGGGCTTGCAGATCAAGTATCTGACGAACCAGAAGGCCAGGAGCTCTGCCTACCAGAAGTACATCAACAGCTGGCAGGATTTCCTTAAATCCATTGGCGGCGGAATGGATATGCGGGCGTGAAGATCATGGGAAAGATACGGATACTATTCATGTGAGTGGTTCGGCCTCTACAGGAAGATATTGATTTAGCTTATCGTCCTCCAGCCACCAACGGAAACAGCATATAAAGACCGTTGGATGGGTGAAAATAAAGCAATAAGCTATGGAAATAAAGTCTATCTCAGACAGCTGGAGGTGACTCATGAAGAACGAAGCGCAGATTCGGATGTTGCTGCTCCAGCAATATCTCTGCACTCTGACTGATGAGGAACACGCTGCCTCCGTTTCAGACATCCTCCAATTCTGGGAATCCCACGGAATCCAGGCAGGCCGCAAGAGTGTGTATAGCGACATCCAGATCCTGATAGACCAAGGCATGGACATTGTCTGTGTCAAAAGCACCCAGAACCGCTACTTCATCGGTTCCCGCTTGTTCGAGCTTCCGGAACTGAAGCTGTTGGTGGACGCGGTGGAGTCCTCCCACTTCATCACTAGGAAGAAAAGCGCCAGCCTGATCCAGAAGTTGGCCTCCCTCACCAGCCAGGAGCAGGCCAGACAGCTCAACCGTCCCGTCTACATGGAGGGCACAGCGAAGCAGGACAACGAGGCAATCTATTATGCGGTGGACACGATCCACACAGCCATTCAGGGAAAGCGGCAGATCAGGTTCCAGTACATAGAGTACACCGCAGAGAAAGAAAAAGTCCTTAAGCACGATGGCTATCGGTATGAGTTCAGCCCCTATGCCCTGATCTGGAACCGGGACTATTACTACGCCGTGGGCTGGTCAAAGAAACACGGCAAGCTGGCCCAGTTCCGTGTAGACCGCATGGCCGCTGTAGAACTGCTGGTGCAGGAGGCCAAACCAGCGCAGGACTTCGATCCCGCGGCGTATGTCCACCATGTATTCGGGATGTTCGGGGCCGACATCCGGAGGATCACACTGCTGTGTGAGAACAACACCATGCGCAGCGTTGTTGACCGCTTCGGTGAGGAGGTGCAAACGGAAGTTGTGGACGAAAAGCACTTCCAGGCCATCGTAGATGTCGCGCCCAGCCCGCCCTTTTTCGCCTGGGTATTTACTTTCGGTGGGAAAATCCGTATTGTGGAGCCAGAGGAAACTGTAATGAAAATGGTAGAGATGGCAAGCTGGCTGTAATAGTACGCTTTTCAAAGTGAGTTGAATTGACGCAATATCTGAAGTATAATGAGTACGATAAAAGCAGATTTGCGGAGGAAAAAATATGAGGAAAAAAGTGTTTGCTATTGTGGCGGTTCTGGCATTAGTGATTTTACTATTTCCTATAAGGATGAATCTAAAAGATGGCGGAAGTGTTCAATATAAGTCAATAACTTACAGTATTACAAAAGTACATTCCCTCATTTCGGAAGAAGCGGCAATAAAAGGAGGAAAGGTTAAGCCTTATAATGATGGATTTGTAGTCAAGATACTTGGCATCAAGGTATTTGATAATGTTGAATAGTCCCTTTTACCTTTCGTTGTATGCCAGAAACTCTGACAATTTGAAGGATCGCGGGGTGAAGCTGAAAATTGATCATGATATGATCAATACGGCAAAGTAGAATTTGATGAGAAGGTGAAATGATGGTGAAGAAGAAAAAGGCATTCACTACCGTATTGCATTGTCCAAGGCATCATATAGGGCAGAAATTCAGTTGGAATTATTGGAGACATAGATAGTAAGTCAGAAGGACAAGGCCCACCGAGCCTTGTCCTTTCGCTTTATTTTGAGAGGGATAATCAGAAAATCGCTCCGCCGCCCCAAACCTGGGCCTGCGTGATCGCCAAGACGGTTTCAGTAGGAATACCGGCAATCTCGCTGCCGAAAATTTCCCGCAGATTTCCTCCCGTCAACATAGCGGCAAGCTGGGACTTTGCCGCAGCGGACGCAGTCAGTTGGGATGCCTGCATGTGGCGCTCAATCTGCTTTTCCGCCGCCAGCTTCATAAACTCGGCGTGGCGGGCCATACGTAAATCCCACCAGCTTTCTTCATCGTCAGAGCCGCTCTTGGAGTAGGTGATCTCGCCGCCCGCGCTGGAGGAGCAGGCGTTGCAGATGTTCCCGTCCTCCCCGATGGCAACGGCCTGGGACATATCCCAAGTACTACCGGGCATGATGGCCTCGTTCCGCGCCACGTCAAAGGCAAACCAGGTGTCGATCTTCGCAAAAATCTCCTGGGCGTAGGCCGGGTCTTGCTCCATACGTTCCTGCACCTTGGGATGAATGACCACAGCCTTGCTCCCAGGCGGGACGTTGCGCAGGGCGTGAATCTCCTTGGGAGCGGTAAATCTGCCGTCTATGGAGCCGTAGAAGGGATTGGCCCCGGTGGGTTGCCAATTCTCCAAGGTTTCCTTTGCCTTGTCCCCGTCCTGGTACAGCAGATAGTGGGGGTAGTCGTTCCTGGTGCGCCAATAGCCGCTGCTGGCATCAAAGACGTGATAATGGATGTTGGGGTATTTGGCTTTCAGCATGGTTTCCAGGGAAGGGGCCTCCACCGCCTCCGTTCCTGCGGCCTGTACCTGTCCGCCAGACCGAACCGCCAAATCCATCATCAGGCTGGTGGGCATCGCCGCCATGCCTGTCAAACCACCCAGGCCGGTGGTGAACGTGTCAGCCTTGCTCTTACTGGCCTGCGCCGCCATATCCATGAAGCTGCTGCCCGGCGTCCCCGTCTGCTTTGTTTCACGGGCCTTTGTGGGGGTGCTGTATGCCTGTGTCCCGTAACTCGGTTGAATCGTATTGCTCATTGTTTCACCCTTCCTGTTTCATACCATATTGAGGAAAAACATATTTGCTCCTGTTGGTAGAGACACTTCCGGCGTAACGGTAGGAGCAAATATCAACCGAGTTTTCAGCAGATCACTAATGTCAGAAGAATTGGAAAAAGATTTTTTTAACATTTCTGCCTGTGCGACACGCTCCCACATAGCCCTACGCTCCGCTGCTGCCTCGCTAAGTTTTTGATATTTTTGTCGCCGATTTTGCTTTTCTTCCTGTTCTGCTTTAATTTTAGCCTCTATTTTTGCCCGTACCTCTGGCTTTAGATCGGCACAAAGATAGGTATATACTGTACCATCCGCTTCGATGCCCACACCGTAGGATTGTACTTCAAATCCTGCTGCCGATGCTTGAGCTTGAACTTTTGGGAAATTATTAAGCCCCGCCTGGATTTTACTTTCATAGTAGGCAGCTTTTTGTGGGTCATTTGCCATTTGCTCTAAAATATTGGGTGCAATTACAACATTATTGTGTCCAGCCGTACTCGCACCAATAGAATCCATGCGCCGTTGGTCTTTTCCGACATCTTGAACTATCACATTTCCATATTTCCATGACAGATATTCCCTATAGGCATCCACATTTGATGTACTGGTTCCGTTGGTGACTTCTGGCGCGCTGCTAATTTCCAGCACATCAGTCGTGCCTCTGCTGGCCCGCACCGCCAAATCAAGGAAGCTGCGGCCCTTTGTTTCGGTCTGCATTGTCTCACGGGCCTTTGTGGGAACGCCGTATGCCTTTTGCCCGTAGCTGGGCTGAATAATGCTGCTCATAAACTACTCCTTTCCTGCAATAGAACTGTTGCGGAAAATTCCTGCTGAACCGCTTTCAGCTCCAATTCTCCCATATACTTCTCCGCTTCCCGGCGCACGTTGGCAAGACCGATCCCGTGCATGGGGGCATCCTCCTGTTTCGTTGTGACAGGCAAGCCGTCCTGCCCGAATACCACCTCACCCGAAAAAGAGTTTTTGACCTCTATCAGAAAGAAACGTCCTTTTCTCTTTCCAGTCAGTACAATAAACCGTTCACCCTTACCCACCTTCTCACAAGCCTCCACCGCGTTTTGCAGAAGATTTTGAAGGATGATACCC
>OFGD01000827.1_pt1 | contig 18675 bp, 17 predicted proteins | sample 1521671 | NCBI WGS metagenome assembly OFGD01 (sample SAMEA3504114, study PRJEB24116) | mouse gut metagenome | biome: mouse gut; feature: mouse-associated habitat; material: faeces | place: Denmark | collected 2011 | reverse complement strand
CTTTCACCTCCGTTCACTGCTCCCCGATTCCCCAATCTGCCGGAACGCCGGGGATTCCTGCCCTGCTTTGTCTGGCTGCGGCTTATTACGGATATACCGTCCGAAAGACCAACTAACAATCTATATTTTCTTGTTCGCAGTCTTTCAAAAAAAATCGTAATGACATAACTGTGATCGCAACTTTGTATTTTATATCTTCTGACACTTTCTTGGGTGGATTTGATAACATCCTCTCAATATTCTTTACCTCTACTCCTGCCATTTTCGCCACTGCCCGTTTAGACAGACCATGATAGGAAACAAGAGCTTTCAAGAATGCGTATAAATTTAAGTCCTTATCCTCCGCAGCACTAAGATAAAGAAACGTAATCTTATTAAAGATGTTGAAACGGTATATAGAATCTTCTGGCAAAAAGCCAACATCCCCCTCAGACAGTCTCCTTATCTGCTCCACGGGCAACTGCAAATATTTAGAAAGCGTATCCATACTGAACTCATACATATCAAGAAGTTCTTTCAATTGATCTGCCACATTATCTCTTTGATTCATATCATCTTACCCTTCATTAACACCTACCATTCATCAAGTTTCTCCCTAATCCGCCGGAACGCCGAGGATGACTGCCCTCCGTGGCTTATCGGAGATATGTGTCTATTGGAATTTATTTCTTATTCATAAAGTCCCAATACGCCTGCATACTGTACTGGTAATATGCCACCAGTTTTTGCTGCCCTAACAGCCTCATATCACTGATCTGCTTTTGAAACATATCCATAAAATTTCTTCGTTCATGCAGACCCATATTTCCGGTTTCCATGGGAAGTGAAGTAAATCCGTTTTGTTTTTCTACTCCCGTATGCGCTTCCAGCGCCCGCATTTCTACAATTGTTGCATAATTTGGGTTGATTTTATTAATATGTATCGTCTGTTCAAATTCCTCTCCATATTCGTCCACGCCTTTTGCCACTACAACAGGATCCTCTTCTGTGGATTCTTCGGCATATTTGATATAAAAAGACAATCCCGTGCCGTTTCCTCCGGAGTAAAGCATATCATCTGTTTGTAAATAAACCTGATAGACTTTATTCGCCCCGCCTGCCATCCGATCTGTCTGCTTCGCAGCGCTTTTTGCGTATGAATCGCTTCCCGCCTTTTTTGTATTTGCGCTATATCCTCCTGTCGGACCATACGCCCTTCCGATTCCATGCATTCTCATCCTGTAAATCCTCCTGTCTGTTTTTTCCAAAAATAACCTGGTTCGCCTTCCAAGCAGCTTTCCATCGTTTCCCGTTACAGTTTTTATATCGGTAAAAATGATATTTTTTCGAGTAAAATGAAACGAATCATAGGAAAAATGAAATGTATGGTCTCTCCTTTTATTGCCTACTGGCTTCTGTCGTTTTGTCTCCGGTTTCTTTCCTGACGAACGATACAAAATATTCCGGCTGCTGAAATCAAAAACAGTCCCAGCATGCTTACGGTCCGAATAACCGGATTTTGGTCCAAAAAATCAAACGCATTTGTTTCCGCCCGAAGTACGGACGTCAGATTTGCCGCCATATGCGCCGCTGCCGCTCCGGTAAGATTTCCCGTTACCTCCGTAAAATATGCCAGCAGCAGCCCAAATATAGATGCATAAATAAATTGAACCAGATTCATATGTACCGCTCCGAATATCACTGCCGATATGACCATTGCAGTGCGCACGCCCAGCCAGTCGGCGGCTCTTTGGTACACAATTCCCCGGTAGAGAATTTCTTCTGCCATCGGTATGACGATACAAAGCGCAGTCGCTTCCAATAGCAGGCGTCCGGTATAAAACGTCTGCGTCACTTGTGCATAAGAAGCGGAATACTGCGTAATCTGAAACATGCCGAGCAGCTGATTTAACGCAATGGCAAAGCATCCCCCGATTCCAAACATACAGATCAGATCAACGACAGGTATTTTTATCCTTCCAAAATATGTTCGGCCCGTTCCGTTCCCCCGCAGCCTTGCATCCTGAAGATATTGGTAAATTAAAAACGGAAGAACCGCAAAAGATGTAAGCAGCTGGCGTAAAAGTTTGGAATCCACCGTTTCCGGAAGTATAACATCCAATAGAATAACCGCTGCCGCCGTCACCAAAAAATACAGGCAGACCGGATACAAAAGATTCCAAATCCGCGTAATGTTCGACTGTTTCATAAATGACTTCCTCCTTGCTAACCCGTCCGGATTTCATCCATTCTAACCCCGATATAATCCGGCTGGTATTTTTTGCGGATCCGATTGGCATACCGTTGATCGGGATGTAATATTTTCTGACGTTCAAACTCGATGACGTCCGAAATCGCATATCCGTTCGGAATATACATCCCTTCTCGCTCGTATGCCGTATAAAAGTCTTGCATAGCATCCAATAACTGCAACGCGCAGGATTGAAAGCCGGGATTTTCTTCCCAGAAATAAAATCTGGATGCCTGGCGGTGGAGCGTCAGCCGCTCGCGTTCCGAAATCCTGCCATTCCATACGGCGCATGCATGGAAACGACGGTTCTCTGCATCTGCCGAACATTCCCACAGCGTTTCAGAAGAAAGCCGAAGCAGTTCTGCCGTCCGGTATGCGATCAGCAGATGTATAAAAATAAGATCGCGTCTTGCGACTCCGGCACAGCACATGGGATTTAAATCGAGCATGCGCAGCTCGATATGATTTACGCCGCTGTTTCTCAAATGCTCCAGTGAATTTTCTCCGGCAGGTTTTAACCGGATCGGATAATACAGTTCCTGAATCGATTGAATGGAGCCGTTTTGGATATAACGATCAATGCTATCCACATAAGAAGAAAAATCCGAATACGATAATTCCGGAAGAAACAGATTCCAGTATCCGTAAGGACTGTTGCGAAACGAAGCATAGGAGTTCCATTCTTCTGTCGGTACGCCGAGCCCCGTTAAAAAGCTGCCGTCTGCCATCGGGCTTGCAGAAGTCAGCGCTACGATCAGCCAGCTGTCCGAAAGCAGGGTATCCGCCAGTTTCACATACCATTCGCTTTTTAATTTGGAATCGTTCTTCTTCGAGGTCAGTTTCCCAAGCAGTCCAAAGAACTCCTGCGGCATAGAATAGTTGAGATGCACGCCGGAAAAAAGCATTTTTACTTTGCCGTATTTTTCGGCAAGATATGCGCGGTAAGTTGTTTTTTCTTCTTTTTCTCCCGAAAATTCTGCAATCCGAATATTGTTTTCTTCCAAAAACAACGGCGGATTGGAGTACGTCCACATATATTCCCCGCCCTCTGGCCGATTGATAATCGCGCCTTCCACCATGCACTGCAGATCGCAGATTTCATTGCAGGCGTCTTCCAGATTGTCGTACACGCCGCTGATGAATTCCACCTGCCCTTCGCTGAAATCCCGGCTGATGCGGTCGTCGAACCCCTCCGGATGCGGAGTCACTGCCAGACGTCCGTCTGCATCTACCCGCAGAGATTCTTTTTCAATCCCGAATTCTCCCGTTAATAAATACCGGTACAGTCTTTCTTTTGTTTTCCTTGATTTGATATACTGCATGTTTGACCTCTTTCAGATAATACAGCGACCCAAACGCGACTGCCATCGTATCTCCCTCGGCCTCTGCCTCTCGGTATGCGGCCAAAACTGCATTCTCTATCTGCCCTTCTGCAGACGCCTGTATGCCGATACGTCCGGCTTCCTCCGCCAGACATTCCGCCGGCAGAGCCCGCGGATGATCCGGCGTGACAGTGTAGATATGGTCGAATACCGGCTTTATGATCTTGAGCATCTGACCGAACGGCTTGTCCGACATCACGCCCATAATACCGATTTTCTTTACATTCGGAAATCCGATTGTTAAACTCTCTTTTAATTTTTCTGCTGCAGAGGCATTATGTGCGCCGTCCATGTAAAAAAGCGGATTAGCAGAAAGACAGGTAAATCGTCCGTCCATCCTTGCGTGCTCGATGCCTTCCCGGATCTGTCTGTCGGTCAGGTCATATCCTTTTTTTTGCAGAAGACGCAGCGTTTGTATGGCAACCGCCGCATTTTCAGTCTGATAACTGCCTGTCATAGACAACCGGAGCGTTCCAAGGTCTTGATGCCGGCAGCAAAGTCTTCCGCCTTCTATCCGGCTTTCGGTCATCTGCGGTACCCGATCGTATGCGGCGCACTGCTGCACTGCCCGCGTTCGTAAGATCCGATCTACGGTATCCGGCTGATCTGCCGTAATGACCGGACAGCCGGATTTGATAATTCCTGATTTTACTTTTGCAATTTCTTCCAGTGAATCGCCGAGAAAATTCGTATGATCCAAACTGATTGGCACAAAAACACTGCACAGCGGCTGTTCAATCAGATTGGTCGCGTCCGTACCGCCGCCCATGCCCGTTTCTAAAATCACGATTTCACAATTTCTGCGGTAAAACCAGAGGAATGCCAGAGCCGTTTCTACTTCAAACACCGTGGGATGCCGCATACCCTGCGCTGTCATGCGCTTACACGCGGCAGAAACCTCATCCATACAGGCAGCGTACTCTTCTTTCGTGATCCAGCTTCCGTTGATCTGATACACTTCACGCAGATCAAATACAGCGGGGGAATTGTATACTCCGGTACAATAGCTCGCCGCAGTCAGGGCGGAAGACAAAAAACTGCTGACCGAACCTTTTCCGTTGGTTCCTGCGATATGCACAATGTTTAAAGATTTCCAGACATCCTTAAGCTCATGCATCAACGCCCGAATAGACGAAAGCCCCAATATGCTTCCGTATTGTTTGGTTTCTTCATGAAAATCTACTGCTTCTTCGTAATTCATCTTATTCCCCATAACAATATCTATAGTATTTCTTTTCTCTGCAATAAACATACCAGATTTTGTAAAAAATATCAACGTATGTCTTTTCTGCAAAAGAAAAAGCAAAACCTCCGTCTCTTCATTCATCAGAAATAAGAGCGCGAAGGCTTTGCCGTCTGTTCCTGTTAATTCAGGGATAATTCAACGACCATCGGGTTATGGTCTGATAAAGTATTTTCAATCATGGAAACATGGTTGATCGTAATATTCTGCGATACGATCACGTTATCTACGCTGAATACCTGCATGGAATCGTCTTCTCCGTTAAACGTATCCAGCCATTCTCCGTCTTTTCCGTTGGAAATACTGTAGTTTTCCGTAAAGATATCAAATTCTTCCGTTGCCTGATCTGCGTTAAAATCGCCAACGATAATTTTATATGCACAGGAATCTTCGTCTAAGGCTTTGATCAGCGCTTCCATCTGCTGTTTCCGAAGAGACTGATCTTCCCAGCTTAAATGTGTGTTATAAAACGCGATCTCTTTACCTTCTTTTTCAATTAAGACTCTCTGGAAACAGCGCGGCTCAATCGGTCCTTTTTCGCTGACCGCATCCAGTGCGTCTACCGTTGCCTGATCGTCCGGATTGTTGTTCATATAAGCTTCTTTTAATTCGTCTGCAAGCTCTTTTCCTTTAAATTCTGCACTGAACAGTTCCGTGGATTCCGATTCCTTGATTTCAAATTTGGAAATAGTGGCAATTCCGTACTCACCGCCCTGAAAACCAATCGCATTTGTGTAAAAATAATCCGTGTACGGATCGGATGCGAATGTTTCCGCCATGTTGTAATTGTTGCGGATCGTATTGTTGTCCACTTCCTGAATGCCGAGGATTTCAACATTGTTGTCTGCCATGAGTTTACTCTGTGCGGATACGTCAGGCTGGGATTTGGCGTCAATGTTAAATGTACCTACGGTTAAAGTTACTCCATCTCCTGTCACATCCGGTTTTTCCATCGACTCGTTTTCGGATGCTTCCGGTGTTTCCGTTACCTCGGATGTTTTTGCCGGTTCTTTTGTCTGCGGGTCTGACTGTGCGCATCCCCCTAACAATACGGCAGAGATCATAAAAACAGATAAGAATTTCATTTTTTTCATTTTCTTTCCTCTCCTTTTCTTTTATTTTTGAAAAATGAATCCATCGTATACGCGGAAAGCTCCCACCCTTTCATTACTTAATCCCATATAATCCGCTTTACCTGCATACTTGTTTTTACGAATAATATAATACCATATTTTAATTATAGAATCAACAAAAAATGACGTGTCGTTACCCGTGTTTCACGCCTTTCGTATCCCGGCTGCCTACCCGCAGGCGGCTCAATTCCAGTTCCTTATCTTTCAGAGAAATTTTCCTGCTTTCGCCCGGTAAAAGGAAGTAAACTTCCGTCAATTCATCATCTGCAGAAAGTTTGATCCCCCGAACGCCTAATGCGCCCTTTTTTTTCTCCGGTACGCCAGACGCTTCGATCCGAAGGAACATTCCCTTTTTGGACTGCAGTACCAGATGCAGTCCTTCCTCGCAGTATCCGACCCGAACAACTTCATCGGCGGCGCCAAGCTTCGTCGCCGCCGTCGTCCGTTTGGAAACGTCAAATTCCGATCCGTCCACGATTTTGAGCATACCGGTTTTCGTAGCAAACAGCAGTTTTCGCTCTTTCATCCCGTTCAGAGAGCTCACAAAAACGAGATGTTCTTCACTGCTGTTATAATTGCTCAGATTATCCACCGGCTGTCCTTTGTCCCGAAATTTTCCGTAAGGGAGGTCGGCGGCTTTTAACAGATGCATCTGCCCCTGATTGGTAAACAGACCGATTTTATCTGTATTTTTGCAGACAATGACGTATCGGTTTTCGCTATCTGCCGCTTCTTTGTTGCGTTCGTACGCCGCTACGTCGATTGTTTTCGCATATCCGAACCGGTCCATTAAAAAGACAACGTCCATCTCTTCCATCTTCGGCTCTTCCAATACGATTTCTTTTGCATTTTCAATCGTCGTTTTTCTTTCAGATGCATATTCTTTTTTGAATGCGTCCAGCTCTTTGATGATTACTTTTGCCATCGCCGTCCGGCTGCCTAAAATTGTCTCATATGTTTGGATATTTTTCAGGGTTTTCTCATGCTCTTTCATCAGGGCTTCGATTTCCAGGCCGATCAGTTTGTACAGCCGCATTTCCAGGATCGCCGCCGCCTGCCGCTCGGTAAAACGAAGCTTTGCCGCCTGTTTTTTAGAAACCTGACTTTTAAACGTTATGTTTCCGGTCTCCCCTTCCACAAGACACGCTTTCGCTTCTTTAATATTCTTGCTCCCGCGCAGAATTTCGATAATCAGGTCAATGACGTCGCACGCCCGGATCAGGCCTTCCTGAATTTCTTTTTTCTCCTGTTCTTTGCGCAGCAGCGTCCGGTATTTCCTGGAAGCAATTTCATACTGGAAATTTACATGGTGGCGAATGATGGGCACAAGTCCCATCGTTTCGGGTTTTCCGTCCGCAACCGCAAGCATATTGACGCCAAACGTATCCTCCAGTCTTGTCTTTTTATAGAGTAGATTGCAGATCCGCTCCGCATCTGCGCCTTTTTTCAATTCGATCACAATCCGTATGCCTTCTTTGGAAGACTGGTTGGAAATATCTACGATATCCGTCGTCTTTTTCGTCTCTGCCAAGTGGTAAACATCGTTTAAAAACTTGCCGATGCCAAGTCCGATCATGGTATACGGGATTTCCGTGATCACGATTTTGTCTTTGCCTCCCTTGCCTTTCTCAATTTCCACCCTGCCGCGGATTTTGATCTTTCCTGTTCCGGTCGAATAAATCGAAATCAGATCGTCTTTGTTTACCACGATGCCTCCGGTCGGAAAATCGGGACCTTTGATGTATTCCATCATCTGTTCCGTATTGATATCGGGATTTTTCATATAAGCTTTTACGCCTTCGATCACTTCGCCGAAATTATGCGGCGGAATACTCGTCGCCATGCCGACTGCAATTCCCTCGGCCCCGTTGATCAGAATATTGGGAACCTTGACCGGAAGAACCAGAGGTTCCCGTTCCGTCTCGTCAAAATTCGGTCCGAAATCCACCACGTCTTTATCCAGATCGGCAAGGTAGGCTTCCTGCGTTATTTTTTTCAGCCTGGCTTCCGTATAACGCATCGCCGCCGCGCCGTCTCCTTCGATGGAACCGAAATTCCCGTGTCCGTCCACAAGCGGCATACCCTTCTTAAACTCCTGCGCCATGACAACCAATGCGTCATAAATAGAACTGTCGCCGTGCGGATGGTATTTTCCCATCGTATCTCCTACGATACGCGCGCATTTTCGGTAAGGCTTATCGAAGCGTATGCCAAGTTCATGCATATCATACAGCGTCCTGCGCTGTACCGGCTTTAATCCGTCCCGCACATCCGGCAATGCCCGCGCGACAATGACGCTCATCGCATAATCGATATAAGATTTCTGCATCAGCTCCGAATATTCCGTCCGGATGATCTGTTCCGTTTCTTTCATAATTTCGCATTCCTTTCCTTTTATACATCCAGCTCCGCATCCTTCGCATGTTCATAAATAAATGCCTTTCTCGGCGGCACGTCCGTTCCCATCAGCATCTCCGTCACATCCGAAGCCATCCGCGCGTCTTCAATCTCCACCCGCTTTAAAATTCTGCTGTCCGGATCAAGCGTCGTCTCCCACAGCTGTCCGGCATCCATTTCTCCAAGGCCTTTGTACCGTTGCAGCGTAAAACTTCCTTTATGCCGCTTACGGTACTTCTCAAGCGCCGCGTCGTCGTAGAGATATTCTTCCTGTCCTCTTGCCGGAATCGCCTTATACAGAGGCGGCATGGCAAGATACACATGTCCCTCAAAAATCAGTTCCGGCATAAACCGGTAAAACAGCGTCAAAAGAAGCGTCGATATATGCGCGCCGTCCACATCTGCATCTGCCATAATAATAATCTTATCATATCGAAGCTTTGAAATATCAAAATCATTGCCATACCCCTCTGAAAATCCGCAGCCGAACGCATTGATCATCGTTTTGATCTCCGCGTTTGCCAACACTTTATCAATACTTGCTTTTTCTACATTTAAAATTTTGCCCCGAATCGGCAAAATCGCCTGAAAACTCCGGTCCCTTGCCGTCTTTGCAGAACCGCCCGCAGAATCTCCCTCCACAATAAAAATCTCGCAGACGGAAGCGTCCCTGCTTTCACAGTTTGCCAGTTTTCCGTTGGAATCAAACGAAAACTTCTGTTTCGTCAAAAGATTCGTCTTTGCCCTTTCTTCAGACTTGCGGATTTTTGCGGCTTTTTCCGCGCAGCCGATCACGGACTTTAACGTTTCTAAATTTTTGTCGAAAAAAAGCTGGATCTCGTCTCCGGTCACTTTGCCGGTCGCCCTTGCCGCATCCTGGTTGTCCAGTTTAGTCTTCGTCTGTCCTTCAAACCTAGGCGCCGGATGTTTGACGGAAATTACCGCCGTCATACCGTTTCTGACGTCGGTTCCGGTAAAATTCGCATCTTTTTCTTTTAAGATACCAAGCTCTCTGGCATATTGGTTGATGACCGACGTAAACGTCGTCTTAAATCCCGTCAGATGCGCGCCTCCCTCGGCGTTATAGATATTGTTGCAAAAACCGAGGACGTTTTCATGAAATTCATTCGTATACTGAAACGCGGCTTCTACGGTTATGCCCTCGCTTTCTCCCTGAAAATAAATAATATCGCAGACGGTTTCGGCGTTTTTATTCAGTGCATGGACAAATCCCCGAATGCCCTCCGTCTCATGGAACGTCAGCTGCTCTGGTGTCTCGCCCCGCTGATCTTCATAATAAATCGTAAGATTAGGATTTAAATATGCCGTTTCATGCAGGCGGCTTTTCACTTCTTCACCTTTAAATCTTGTTTTTTCAAAGATCTCGCCGTCTGGAAGAAAGTTAATTTTTGTTCCCGTTGTTTTTGTTTTTCCAAGTTTCGGCAGCAGTCCGTCTTCCAATTCGATGACAGGAATGCCCCGCTCATAGCGGTCATGGTGCACATAGCCTTCCCTGCTGATTTCCACATCCATAAAAACAGACAGCGCGTTCACGACGGACGAGCCGACGCCGTGAAGCCCTCCGCTTGTCTTATAGGAAGAATTGTCAAATTTTCCTCCGGCATGCAGCGTAGTAAAGACAAGGCGTGCCGCGGACATGCCTTTTTCATGCATCCCCACCGGAATTCCCCGTCCGTTATCCGATACGGTACACGAACCGTCCTTCTCAAGCGTAACCCGGATCGTATCGCAGTATCCCGCCAGATGCTCGTCCACCGCATTGTCTACAATTTCATATATTAAATGATTCAGGCCCTTTCCGGAAACGCTGCCGATATACATGCCGGGACGTTTCCGCACGGCTTCCAATCCTTCGAGTACCGAAATACTGCCTGCGTCATATGTATTTTTTTCTACCATATCCGATTTCCTTTCCGTTCTTGTTCTGATTTCGCTTCTGCATATGCCTGCAGATGTATCGGTCCGTCGTATCTTATCGCTTTTTGCGCCTTTATGGATACGTTTTGCCCGTAAGCAAAACATTTGTTCTTGTTTTAACAGTGATACTATACTCTTTCTTTTCCACTTTTGCAAGTCTTTTTCTCTCTGTATTCTTCTGCAAACGAAAAGCTCCCCCAAAACAGGGAGCTTACACTCTGCACAGAGTATTTTTTCTCAGGAAAGTATTTCGTACTGCATCCACTCATATTTCAGCCGGCTTCCCTCCGTAATTTCCGGCGGCAACAGCGCCCTTGCAACCAGCTTTATATCGTCTGTCGATACATCCGTCCGCTTTAAATTCGCATAGTCGCCCTCGATCGAAACGACTTCATAATACCATGTTTCCATATCTGCCTCCTATCTCATCTAAGAATGTTCCGTAAACAAGAAATCCCTTCCCGCAATTCTTCCTCCTGCAGGGCGCCGTACCCCAAAAGCAGCGTAGGATGAAACGCTTCTGCGCGTTTTGCCCCAGGTACCGTAAATTCTTCCAGACTGTAGACGCGAACCCCGTTTCCCCGCGCTTCTTTTACGATCGACGATGTGCTCTTTTTGGTGTTCAATTCCACGAGAAGATGCATTCCGGCATAATCTCCGTAAATCTTCCGTACCCAGTGTTCTTTTTTTAACAGAGATAAAAACAAATCGTGTTTTGCTTTATAAATTCTTCGCATTTTATTCAGATATCGTTCAAAATGTCCCTGTCGGATAAATGCTGCCAGCATCCTCTGCTGTTCTTTGGGAACCGTCGAAGCATAAAACCCGCAGTTTGTATGATACGCTTCCAGCAAAACTTCCGGCAGAACCATATAGCTGACGCGGATCGACGGGCTGATGCTTTTGGAAAATGTCCCTATGTATATGACCGTTCCGCCGCCGTCATTGCCCTGCAGGGAAGGAATCGGTTTTCCTTTATAACGAAATTCACTGTCGTGATCATCTTCAATGATAAATCTGCCCGGCTGTTCCGCCGCCCACTGCAAAAGCTCAAGCCTTCGCTTCATGGGCATTACCGTTCCCATCGGAAACTGATGCGACGGCATGGTATAGACGAGATCCGGTTTGAGCATGCACAGTTCATCCACCCGAACACCGCTTTCGTCTCTGTCCGCAAAAAGTATTTCACATCCCATATTTGCAAGTGTCCGGCAGGCTTTTTGATACGTCGGATTTTCCATCGCAACTTTTTGCTTTTTTCCGAAAACCTGCGCCAGCAGTATCAAAAGATACTCGTTTCCGGCGCCGATCACCATTTGGCCAGGACTGCAGTTTACGCCTCTCGCATGGTAGAGATAACGGCAGATCGCCTCCCGCAATTCCCATTCTCCCGCCGCCTCTCCCGCACAAAACAAAGAGCGGTCGTCACAGGCCAATACGTCTTTTGAAATCTTCCGCCATGCCCGGTAGGGAAAATAAGACAGGTCATTTTCATCCGGCGAAAAATCGATACGGCAGTTTTCTTTTTTCACGGAAGATTTTTCCTTTGGATCAGTCTCACCGTCTGCTTTTAAGGATCTCGCCGAATGCCGCCTTTCCAGATATAAATCCGAAATGTCTCCGGCATAATATCCCCGGTTCGGTCTGGATTCCATATAACCTTCCGAGATAAGCTGTGCATAGGCAGCCTCTGCCGTACTCCTTGATATCTGCAGATAGCCCGCCAAAAAACGAGTAGACGGTAATTTTTCCCCACAGGAAATCTTACCGTCCGCAATCTGAAGCCGGATATGGTCATAAATCTGTTCGTACAGTGGTTTTTTGGAATCACCGTCTAAATGTATCATTAATTCAAGCATCTCAAACTCCTGCTTCTGAAGATACGTTTGTTCAGGAATCGGACTCCTTCTTCATCCCTTCTACGATCATATTTTTCACATCCAATGCTTTATCTTTGATCCTGCGGTCTGCAGTCTGCGAAGATAAAATATTGCCGATCGCTTTTGATGCATAGGAATATTCCTTAAAATGGCAGGCTAACGCTGCCAGAAGGTAATCCATAGTAAAGGAATCCATACCGCAGATCGGAAAATCTTCTGTTGCAATCACGGTCTGAAAAGACTCAAACGCTTTTTTATAAAATGCTTCTTCCTGTTTCCGAATTTCTGCTTTCTTCTCCTTTTGTTCTGCGGAATCCTGCGGCATCTGATCTGCCAGAGAACGGTATAACCAGGAAATTTTCAAACAGGTATACGCTTTTTCACTTAATTTCGCACGTTTTACTTCTGAGTTATACAGCGCCAGTTTGAAACGTGCAATTGCCGTTTCATAAGTATACGTATCCTGCGGTCCCTGTTCCGTCGGACGGAATTTTTCACAGACCTGCTCACGGATCAGCTGAATCTGTCCCTTGGTCAGATGTTCAAAATAACGTCCGATCGCAGAATATCCGCAATGCGGACAGGAATATACTTCATATTTTAAAGCGTCGATATTACGAAATTTAGGCCGCAGATCAAAGTCCGGTTCTAAGCGGCGCAAGCTTCCGCTTTTTACGACCCTCGTCTGAAACGTCTGGCCGCAGACACTGCAGCAGACATTTTTAGTAAATAAAAAATCGGTCTCCTGCTGATTGGTTTCTTTTACTTCTTTTTCCATATATCCCCCTTTTTATTTTGTATCCGGCAGCCGGTAAGAGCTTTTCAGTGAAACAATGCGGTTAAATACCGGTTTTTCTTTGGTAGAATCTTTGGCGTCGACACAAAAATATCCCTGTCTTACAAACTGAAAACTGTCGTATTTTTGGGCGTCCGCCGCGTATGGCTCAATATAACAGTCATTCAAAACGGTCAGGGAATTCGGATTCAAATTCAAACTGCCGTCTTCGTTGTATACGCCGGCCTCTTCATCGATAATGTTTTCATACAAACGAACCTGTACCTGTTTTGCATACGGCGCAGGAACCCAGTGAATCGTTCCTTTGACTTTCCTGCCGTCCGGGCTGTTGCCGCCTTTGCTTGCCGGATCGTACGTACAGTGGATTTCTGTCACTTTGCCGCTTTCATCTTTACTAAAACTGTTGCATGTCACAAAATATGCCTGCATCAGACGGACTTCATTTCCGGGAAACATGCGGAAATATTTCCGGGGCGGAACTTCCATAAAATCTTCCCGGTCTATATAAAGCTCGCGGCAAAATGTCACGGTATGGGTACCCAGCGAATCATTTTCCATATTGTTGACTACCGTCAGCTCCTCCGTCTGTCCCTTGGGATAATTGTCAATAATCACTTTGATCGGGTCTAACACCGCCATCACACGAGATTTCTTCAGTTTTAAATCCTCGCGGATGCAGTATTCGAGCATAGCGTAATCTACGGAACTGTTGCTTTTGGAAACGCCGCACAGTTCGACAAATTTCTGAATGGATTCGGGCGTAAATCCTCTTCTTCGAAGCGCCGCAATCGAAACCAGACGGGGATCGTCCCACCCGTCTACGATACCTTCTTCTACCAGGCGTTTGATATAGCGTTTTCCGGTTACAACGTTTGTCAGATACAGTTTCGCAAATTCAATCTGCTTTGGCGGATGGTCGTATCCCACTTCACGAACCACCCAGTCATACAGCGGCCTGTGGTCTTCAAATTCCAGCGTACAGATCGAATGCGTCACGCCTTCGATCGCGTCTTCAATCGGATGGGCAAAGTCATACATCGGATAAATGCACCACCGGTCTTTGGTATTGTGATGCGTCATATGCGCCACCCGGTAGATCACCGGATCTCTCATATTCATATTCGGTGAAGCCATGTCAATCTTTGCGCGCAGAACTTTTTCACCGTCGTCGTATTTTCCCTCTTTCATTTCCTTAAACAGTGTTAAATTCTCTTCCACGGTCCGCTCAGAAGACGGATCTTTTGCGCCCGGTTCTGTCAGCGTTCCCCTGTAGCTGCGGATTTCCTCGGCGCTTAGATCGGATACGTACGCTTTTCCTTTCCGAATCAGCTTTACGGCAGCTTCATACATCTCTTCAAAGTAATCCGACGCGAAAAACAGCCGGTCTTCCCAGTCTGCCCCCAGCCATCTGACATCTTCTTTGATGGATTCTACAAATTCCACCCGTTCTTTTGTTGGATTTGTATCGTCAAAGCGCAGGTTGAATTTCCCGCCGTACTCATTCGCCAAACCTGAATTTAACAGTATGGATTTGGCATGTCCGATGTGCAGATAACCGTTTGGTTCCGGCGGAAACCTTGTACAGACCGTCTCACAGTGTCCTTCCGAAAGATCTTTTTCAATGATCTGTTCTATAAAATTTTTTGATTCTGCTTCGTGTTCCACTCTTTTCATCCTTCCGTTTCAAACATTTCTCCCATTATACTTGATCGGGATAAAATTGTAAAGAAATGCAAACACAAAAATTTGCATGAAAATGCGGTTGTAATTCCGATTTCCTTATGCTACTATTTTTTTATTCTCGCGCAGAAAAACTGCCGAATGCAGGATTTTTGCAGAGAACGCACAGCAGAAAGGAATCCAGGGAGGTAATGCCAGATGGCTTTAGACGGAATCGTGATCGCAAACCTTGTTTGTGAGTTAAATCAAAACATATTAAACAGCAGAATCAATAAAATTGCCCAGCCGGAAAAAGACGAACTTTTGTTTACCATAAAGAACAACCGGGAGAACCTGCGCCTGCTGATATCGGCAAACGCCAGCAGCGCCTTGCCATGTCTGCGAGCGCGTCGCTGCCGTTTCTTTATCTGACCGATCAAAATAAAAAAAGTCCCCTGACGGCGCCCAATTTCTGCATGCTTCTGCGCAAACACATTGCAAACGGCAGAATCATCCGGATCGAGCAGCCCGGGTTAGAACGTATTATTCGATTTGAAATCGAACATTTGGACGACCTGGGGGATCTCTGCCATAAAATCCTGATTGTCGAATTGATGGGAAAACACAGCAATATTATTTTCTGCCAAGAAGACAACACCATAATCGACAGCATTAAGCATATTTCCGCTCAGGTCAGTTCCGTACGGGAAGTGCTTCCGGGAAGAACTTATTTTATTCCGGAGACGACACGAAAAGAAAATCCTCTGTTTTCCACAAGAGAATCGTTTTTTACTTCCGTTTTCCGCAAACCGGAATCCGTATGTAAGGCAATCTATAGCTCTTATACGGGAATCAGTCCATCTATTGCCAATGAAATCTGCGATCGCGCAGGCATCGACGGAGATTTTTCCGCATCGTCTTTGAATGAGGATGAACAACTGCATCTGTTCCACCATTTTGAATGGTTTCTAACGGACATACGAGAGCTGCGGTTCTTCCCGAATATTATATATAAAGGAAAAGAACCGATCGAATTTGCGGCAGTGCTCCTCCATACGTATCAAAATTATGAAACGAAAGCATTCGATTCCATTTCCAATGTGCTCGAAACTTATTATGCCGTACGCAACGTCTATACCAGAATCCGACAGAAATCTTCGGACCTGCGGCGCATTGTTGCGACGGCTTTAGAGCGGAACCGCAAAAAATATATCCTGCAGCAGAAACAGTTAAAAGATACCGAAAAACGGGAAACCTACAAAATATACGGCGAACTGTTAAATACGTATGGATACGGGCTAAAAGAAGGCGCCAAATCCTTAGAAGCCCTCAATTATTATACAAACGAAATGATCACAATTCCGTTAAACGGCGATTTATCTGCCTCGGAAAACGCCAAAAAATATTTTGACCGCTACGGCAAGTTAAAGAGAACTTATGAGGCCCTGACCGAACTGGTCCGGGAAACAAAAGCTGAAATCGATCATCTGGAAAGCATTGCAACGGCTTTGGATATTGCGGTTTTGGAAGAAGACCTTGTACAGATCAAAGAAGAACTGACCGATTTCGGATATATCCGCAAAAAACGAAATGAGAAACGTGCCAAATCGAAAAGCAAACCGTTTCACTATATTTCATCGGATGGATTTCATATGTATGTGGGAAAAAACAATTTTCAAAACGACGAATTAACGTTTCAGTTCTCTTCCGGCAGCGACTGGTGGTTTCATGCAAAAGGTATGCCGGGATCTCATGTAATCGTGAAAACAGACGGAAAAGAACTGCCGGATGCTACATTTGAAGAAGCCGGAAAACTGGCGGGGTATTATTCAAAAGGAAAAAACAGTGAAAAAGTAGAAATCGATTACTTACAGCGGAAACACGTTAAAAAACCCAACGGCAGCGCGCCCGGATTTGTGGTCTATTATACCAATTATTCCCTGACAATCCATCCGGATATCACAGGAATTGAACAACTTGATTAAATTTCTGTTCTGTCTGCTGCCCTATGCGAATATAATTATATTTTTTATCTGTCACTTTTAGAACATCAATGCATACGTTATTGGTATAAATCAAAAAAGGAGACCAGATATGAATACGTGCAGCCAGCCAAAATGCAGAAGACCTGCGTATGCAGCCCCTTCTACGCGTCCGGGAAAAGAACTGTGCATGGATACATTTCCGCTTGCAATGGCATATGTGCCCATGCAACAGTTTCAAAGCATCTATGAATTAGACGAAGCCCTGCAAAACGGAACCGTTTTTCCGGAATTGAATAAACCGTTTATGGGATGGAAAGGGGGCTGTTCCTGTTGAGACAGAATATGATGAGCCGAAAACAACTGATGCAATGGATCAACGAAGTCAGTTTTGCCGTAACAGAGATCACCTTATACTTAGATACACATCCGGACGATGAAGAAGCGCTTGCTTTTTTTAACCATTTTAACGAAGAACGCAAAAAAGCCGTCGCGATGTATTCTGAAAATTATGCGCCTCTTACGCTGGATATGCTGCAGCAGGAAGAGACGCACTGGAACTGGGCAACGGAACCATGGCCATGGGAAGGGGGATATTGTTAATGTGGAATTATGAAAAACGCTTGGAATATCCGATCAATATCAAAGAAACTAATCCGAAGATCGCAAAATTTATTATGAGTCAATACGGCGGACCGGACGGAGAGATTTCCGCCAGCCTGCGTTATCTGTCGCAAAGATATTCCATGCCTTACCGTGAGGTCATGGGCGTGTTAACGGATATCGGTAGAGAAGCCCCTGAAATGTTCCATCTCAGGGGCCCCAGCTTTTTTTAGCGGTCTACCCTGCGGACAGTTTACGCTTTTTGCAACCGTGTAGCTCCATTTGAGGGGGAGCAGGTTCAAATACACGTCAATATGGTCGTTGTCATTCACAACCATTTTATCTAAAATTTCTTTGTAAAAATCATCTTCATATTCCACGCCGTTTATAAGCTCATTCATCGCATCTGTAATTTCAGCAACAAGTTCTTGCTGTTTTTCAATCATCTCCCTTTGTTTGTCTATGCTATCTATCACGGATTGCAGTTCAGCAATCTCATTCTCACATTTTGCTCTTGCTGCTGAAAATTCATCTCTGGTAATATCGCCAGATGTATAAAGGTCAATGAGGTTTGTGCGTTTTTGTTCAATGGCTTTTATCTGTGATTTTAGTTTCTCACTATCTGTACCTGCGGTATCCATTGCGATAATAGACTTGATAATAGCAAGCAAATTGTTAGTGATTTTCTCCTTATCATACTTTAAGCTGCTCGTGACAAGGTACATGATGTGGGTTGCATCTTCGTTGCGTATGCTAAGTCCACTGCATCCAACTTGATTCCCTGCTTTGTCCACATGAGGGCTTCCATGTCTTGCAGCTTCCAGACACCGCCACGCCTTATAGCGGCTTCCATTTTTTCGGGTTTTATATCTCGCCACATAACCCCTGCCGCAGCATCCGCATTTGATTTTTCCAGAAAACGGATAACGGTTGCTGTGTTTCGTTTTGCCCTCCTGTGAAAGCGATTTTTCATCCAAAATTCGGTTTGCCTTATCAAAAAGCTCACGGGAGATAATCGGCTCATGATGGTCTTTGATAATCACAAATTCCTCTTGCCCGAGGTTTACTTTCTTTTCATGGGATAAAAAGTCTGGCGTATAGGTTTTCTTCTGCACCAAATCACCGCAGTATTTTTCATTGCGGATAACACGGAGAATGACTGTGTTCTGCCATTCTTTTACACGCATGGGCTTAATGCCCTCCTCCCGAAGCTCACGGGCAATCACATGAGTTCCTTTCCCCTCATTTACAAACTTATGGAAAATAAGACGGACAACTTTTGCCCCATCCTCATTAATATACATTTTGCCGTCTTTCACATCGTAGCCAAGCATACTCCGCCCAAACACAACTCCCTGCTCCATCTGGCGTTTCTGCCCCCATTTCACACGCTCGGAAGTCTTGCGGCTTTCCTCCTGTGCGATAGAGGACA
>OFGD01000814.1_pt1 | contig 18803 bp, 22 predicted proteins | sample 1521671 | NCBI WGS metagenome assembly OFGD01 (sample SAMEA3504114, study PRJEB24116) | mouse gut metagenome | biome: mouse gut; feature: mouse-associated habitat; material: faeces | place: Denmark | collected 2011 | reverse complement strand
CTGTCAGAGAATCTATAATATCCCATCCCGTATACATCATAACCACTCCGGAAACAACAACCCCCACAGAAACCAGCGCATCTGCTACCATATGAAGATAAGCTCCTTTTACATTCAAATCTTTTTCTCTATCCTTCATAAACAACCAGGCTGTAAAAGCATTGATAAGAACACCGGCACCAGCCACCCAGACCACAGCATCTCCGTCCACCGGACGCGGATGAAAAATCTTTTCTATGCTCTCTGTTAAAATAAAACCAACAGCCACCAAAAGGATAACGGCATTCAGTAAAGATACCAATACAGTACTTTTTTTATAGCCATATGTATATTTGGGGGTAGGGTCCACCTTTGCCAAACGAAATGCAAGCATGGCAAAAACCAAACTGGCAACGTCACCCAAATTGTGCCCGGCGTCAGAAATCAACCCCAGGGAATTATACCAGAACCCGGCTGCAAATTCCGCAACAACAAAACCGGTATTTAAAACTATACCAATACCAAATGCTCTATCCAAATTGGCAAACTCATGATGGTGATGTTCGTGAGACATATTCAGTAAAATTTATATTTTCAAAGTAAAAATACAAAATATATTTTTAACTTTGCCAATACTGGTTTTCCTGCTACCGTCCGGTACGGGAAATAAAAGGGAATCGGGTGAAAATCCCGGACAGGCCCCGCTGCTGTGAGCTTCATCACAATATCCGGACAATACTCCTGCCACTGTCTGCCCATGCACGACGGGAAGGCGTCCGGACAGAAGCAAGTCAGAAGACCTGCCAGTAAAGGCAACCGTCTGTACTCTCGTGGATTCAGGGTCGGACATCTGCACTTATATATTTACTGTACTGTTAAAAACACCGGAAACAAAACCGGCATGGGAAATATTGTATCATGTGGCCACAATATCATCTCCCGGTTTGTGTTTGAAGGATCCGCCAGACGCATCCTGTCCGGTGTTTTTTTTATTTTATTCCGAATCATATCACACGGGACAAAAATAAAGCCACAGGCCGGCTAAAACCTGTGACTTGACAACTATAAATATTAATCAATAAAAACTTCAAATGTTTTCCGGAACAAAAATAGATATGATTTACCATTCCTGAAATCCCCAAAAATAGGTATTTAATAAAGGTATAAATCCGGATTACTCCCTCATTATAATGATTCCGTTTTATCCGGTTGTCTGTTTTCCGTATTCCGCATAGAAAATTCACAACCACAATACTGCTGATTATAAAATCCGTTCTCGGCTAACAATATCTTCCGGCGTTCACTTAGTCCTCCTTTCCGCCAGTTTTTTTCCAAAAATTCTACTCCTTCAAACTGCGCAGCCGCCCAATGCCCGGCATCTGCAATCTGTTCTAAGCTTTTCCATCGGGACGATGCCAAAGTTGTCGCAAAATGGTCAAATCCCCGCTCATAAGCTATACGGGCAGTTGCCAGCATCCGAATCCGGAAACATTGCAGACAACGACGCCCCCGTTCCGGCTCATGTTCCAAACCCGCAATCTCTTTCAGCCAATTTTCATGTCCGTAATCACCGTCAACGATGTCCAGTCCCAACATCTGTGCGTAACGCGTACATTCCGATTTCCGGATAACATATTCTTCCGGAGGATATATATTCGGATTGAAATAATACAATACCGGACGGATATTGTTGGTTAACAACCACTCTATAATGGCCGCCGAACAGGGTGCACAACAAGTATGAAGCAATAAACGCATACAGTTAAATTCTAAAATACAAGTGAATCATTTAGTCAACGCCACTTCCGTTTCTTAAACAATCCATGTTTAATGGCTGCACGTCCGGGATTCACCAAATAGGTCAAATCCAGCAAGGGAACACAGGCAAATTTCGTTTTATCTGCCAGATTTAAATAAGCCCCTTTACCCGCCACAGAAATTCCCCAATGCCGTGAAATGTAATATGTCAGCCGCAAATTCGCTTCGGCTGCATACTCTTCCCCGAAATCCACAGAATAAAATAAACCATTCAGACTATAATGAAAACAGCTGCCAAAATAGGAATCAAATTGCAAACCTCCGTAATAAAGCACTTTCCCATCCAGCAATTGAGAATGATAAAGCAAATGGGCATAATCAAAAGGCCGGACTTGAGCGGATTCAAAGCTGACATAAAACTCGGCACCAGCCTGTAAAGTCAGAATCTTTTCTGCCGGAGGATTCGGACATCCCCACACCCGGGGATTCATTAACCAGGAAAACAGCAATTCGTGACGCATGGCAATCCCCTGTCCCACCTTTACGGAATCCGGAACCAAATCCCTGAAACCTGTACGTTGTAATATTTTTAATCCCGGCCAAGGATAATAGAATGTATGCCCGCTGGCTAAAGAAAACCGTTTCCCGGACCACCAGAGGTGTTTCAGTCCCGCATTGGGTAAAAAAGGTTCTTCGGCTATCCGGAATAATAACTCCGTCCGCTTTGAAAAACCGACCCGCGTAGGACTGAACAGACTGATTTCCGCAGCATCCGAAGCAATGATGCCCGTTGTACCGGTATGCCATGCAGATAATTCGGGATAACCTTTACTCTTGTTGGGCAATTCACGCGGGTCCCACCTTAATTCGGTGGCGGACTGACGCGCTGCCCGTTCATTCTTTTTGGTTTGTTTGTCCATTTCTTTCTGTCCCCGGCTTTTCACAGGAAGCTTCCGCTGAGCTTCTGCCTGCCACATCCCGGCCAAAAAAAGAAATACAAAACATATCCACGCTTTTTTCATCATCACTACTAAATTTTAATAATACCGGAACCAAATGCAGTTAAACTCCCCGTTCATCTCCCGTAATATTTTTCAATCATCTTGACTACACGTTCCGGGACATCACCGGATAGATTTATTCCTTTACGTACTTTCCAACGTATATCGGTCGAAGAAACAGCGATCTGCGGAGCATTTACCAATACTACATTTTTTTCTTCTGTCCCGGATAAAACAATACCCGGACGAGGATAAACAAACAAGGTATGATTGGCCATGATTTCCCGGTAATTTTTCCAGTCATGAAATTTTTGCAAATTATCACCTCCCATAATCAAAGCAAATTCCCGCTCCGGATAATTTTCTTTCAACAAACGCAAAGCCTGATAAGTATAAGACGGACGCGGCATTGAAAATTCAATGTCACAAACATCCATATTCGCCTCCCCGGAAATAGCTTCCCTTACAATCTCCAACCGTTTCTGTTCCTCCAGTAAATCTTGCTCCTGCTTCCAGGGATTCTGCGGAGAAACAACAAACCAGAGTTTTTCGCAATGCCTTTTTTCCAGTAAATAACGGGCTATTGCCAAATGGCCGTTGTGTATCGGATTAAAAGAACCGAAAAAAAGACCTGTCAACCCCATAGTTTACCATGTTTAAGGGATTTATAAACCATCAGCCGGAACAGCGAATTATACATCCGTTCCCAGAAAATTTCTGACTATCTGTTCTGCCTCACAAAGAGCATCTTCCAGACGGTCATTTACAACAACAGTATCAAACCTTTCAGCAAAAGTCATTTCATATTCAGCCTTGGCTATACGCTCCTCAATCTTCTCTGCCGAATCAGTTGCACGTCCGATTAATCGTTCTCTCAGAACAGCTACTGAAGGAGGTTGTACAAAGACCGACAGAGCATTTTTCCCGAACTTTTCCTTTATATTCAATCCGCCAACCACATCTACATCAAATAAAACTGAATGTCCTCTTGCCCAAATTCGTTCTACTTCACTTTTTAAGGTACCGTAAAAACATCCCGGATAGACCTCCTCATATTCTAAAAAATCGTTGGCATCTATTCGCTTTTTAAACTCTTCCTGAGTAAAGAAATAGTATTCTTTACCATGTTGTTCCTGTCCGCGCGGAGCTCTGCAAGTTGCCGATACAGAAAATTCCAGCCCGAGATTTTTTCTCAGCAAATAGTTCACGATTGTACTTTTACCCGCTCCGCTGGGTGCTGAAAAAATAATTACTTTTCCCATGGGATTCAGTTATAAAGTTATAAAGTTATAAAGTTATAAAGTTATAAAGTTTATAAAGTTCATAAGGCTTATAAAGTTAGAGTTTTTTGATGAAGTTAGAGAGCATTTTAGAGATTTCTTCCGTAGAGGCTATTAACTGTTCGGCCTGTTCTTCCGAAATAAAGTTCAAGTCTTTGGACAAGTGCAGCATGGAACGAACTTCCGCACAAGAGCCTTTTGAAATATACAGGAATTGCTTAAACTCTTTATTTGACTGCCTTTCAAATCCTTCTGCAATATTATTCATTATCGAGACGGCCGCACGTTCTATTTGTCCCTTAAAGCCATAATCCCGAATCCCGTCAAATACCCCATATACCCCCAACACTAATTTCTTTGCCCGCTGCCACGCCATAATATCCTCAAACCTTTCTATCTTTCCCATAATCTTTACGACTTTATGAACTTTATAACTTTACGAACTTTATAAACTTATAAAATATTCAAGCTCTGTTCCTTAATCTTCTCCAGCTCATCTTTCATCCTTACTACCAACTTTTGAATATCATGCTCATTGGCTTTGGAACCCATCGTATTAATTTCACGGCCGATTTCCTGAGCAATAAATCCCAGTTTACGCCCCGGAGCATCCTCTTTTTCTGCAGTTTCTATAAAATACTTACAATGATTTGCCAGACGGACCTTTTCTTCTGTAATATCCAACTTTTCCAGATAATAAATCAATTCTTGTTCCAAACGATTCTGGTCAATGTGCTTGATATCTGTCCATTCACTAATTTTTTCCTGCAATTTCTGCCGGATGATTTCTACACGCTTCACTTCAAACTGAGGAACCTGATCAGCCAGTTGCTGAATGAGTTCAATGCGGTGTACAATATCTTTGATTAAAGCCTTTCCTTCCTGTATCCGGAACCTGTCAATTTCATCCAAAGCTTTCTTTATCCCCTCCCGCAAAATCGTCCATTCGTTTTCTTCCAGTTCTTCCGCTTTGACTTGCAATACATCCGGAAAACGCATAATGGTTTGTAACAATTCATTTTTATCCGGCTCAAATCCCAAATGCTCCGACACTTCCATCATTTGATTAAAGTATTTGATGACAATAGAATCATTAACCGACACATCTTTATTTCCTTCCAATGTACTATCGTAAGAGATATTCATCTCCATCTTCCCCCGGTCCAATTGTTCTTTCACCATACTCCGGATTTCCATTTCTTTCTCCTTAAAAAGATTCGGCATCCGCAAACTCAAATCGAACTGTTTCGAATTTAAACTTTTGATTTCAATAACAATTTTCTTGTTCCCGGTTTCTACGGTAGTTTTTCCAAAACCGGTCATCGATTTTACCATAATTGCATTATTTTGATTCATCTGCAAAAATAACGATTTGTTTGCAAATTATCCCTCGTCCGGACATTTTCCCTTTCTGATTCAAGCCGGGATACCGTTCCCTTTAAGCCATTTTATGAATTCCGCTTTTTTTTCTATCTTTATCCCCGAATTAACCTGAAAAAAACAGATGGAAAATATACGCAACTTCTGCATCATTGCACACATTGATCACGGTAAAAGTACACTGGCAGACCGTTTGCTGGAATATACCGGTACGGTCACCGGTAAAGATTTACAGGCACAGGTGCTGGACGACATGGAACTGGAACGGGAACGGGGCATTACCATCAAAAGCCATGCAATCCAGATGGATTACCATTATCAAGGTCAGAAGTTTATCCTGAATCTGATAGACACTCCGGGACATGTCGATTTTTCATACGAAGTATCCCGGTCTATAGCTGCATGTGAAGGTGCTTTACTGATTGTGGATGCCACTCAGGGTATCCAGGCTCAGACCATTTCCAATCTCTACCTGGCAGTAGAAAATAACCTGGAAATCATCCCCGTGCTCAATAAAATGGATATGCCGAATGCCATGCCGGAAGATGTGAAAGACCAGATTGTCGAATTGATTGGCTGCAAACGGGAGGATATCATTGAAGCCAGTGGCAAAACCGGTATGGGGGTGGAACAAATCCTGCATGCGATTGTAGAAAGGGTCCCACATCCGGAAGGTTTTCCCAACCAACCTTTACAAGCATTGATTTTTGACTCCGAGTTCAACTCATTCCGTGGTATCATCACTTATTGCCGCATCATAAACGGCAATCTGCATACCGGCGACTTAGTGAAATTCGTCAATACCGGTAAAGAATACACGGCAGACGAAATCGGAGTGTTGCGGCTGAAACCGGAACCACGTTCGGAATTGAAAACAGGGGATGTGGGATACATCATTTCCGGCATCAAAACATCTTCGGAAGTAAAAGTGGGAGATACGATTACCCATGTCAACAAACCCTGTGAAGTGGCCATAGACGGCTTTGAAGAGGTGAAACCGATGGTATTTGCCGGAATCTATCCGATTGAATCCGAAGACTATGAAGATTTACGGGCTTCCATTGAAAAATTACAACTGAATGATGCCTCCTTGACTTTTGAACCCGAATCGTCAGCTGCTTTGGGTTTCGGTTTCCGTTGCGGATTCCTTGGAATGCTTCATATGGAAATCGTACAGGAACGTCTGGACCGCGAATTTAACATGAATGTCATCACAACAGTACCCAATGTGATGTACATCGCACATACAACAAAAGGAGAGGTGTACGAAATGCACAATCCATCGGATATGCCGCCCGCCAGCACGCTGGATTTTGTTGAAGAACCGTTCATCCGGGCTCAAATTATCACCCCGACCGATTATATCGGCCCGATTATGACACTGTGTCTGGGGAAACGGGGCATTCTCATCAACCAGCAATATCATACAGGCAACCGGATTGAAATTACTTACGAAATGCCCTTGGGGGAAATTGTTTTCGATTTCTACGACAAACTGAAAAGCATCACCAAAGGATACGCTTCATTCGACTATTATCAAATCGGTTACCGCAGGGCCAACTTAGTGAAATTGGATATTCTGTTGAACGGCGAATCGGTAGACGCCCTCTCTGCCCTGATTCATTTTGACAATGCCTATGCTTTCGGCCGCCGGATTTGTGAAAAACTGAAAGACCTGATTCCCCGCCAGCAATTTGACATTGCCGTACAAGCTGCTATCGGAGCCAAAGTCATCGCCCGGGAAACTATAAAAGCAGTCCGCAAAGACGTAACTGCCAAATGTTACGGCGGTGATATTTCCCGGAAAAGAAAACTGTTGGAGAAACAAAAACAGGGAAAAAAGAGAATGAAGCAAATCGGGAACGTGGAAGTTCCTCAAAAAGCGTTTTTAGCTGTATTAAAATTAGACTAACCGCCATGCAACCCGTCATTGGCATCAGCACCAATTTCCAGACTGTAGACAAAGGCAAGTTTCTCGGCATGGAAAGAATATTCGTCAACAAGGATTATGTTGACGCCATTATCAAAACCGGAGGCATCCCTCTGCTGCTGCCTCCGGTGGAGAATACTGAAATACTTGCCCGTTATGTACAGCTCTGTGACGGTGTTATCCTTTCCGGCGGCGGTGACATCAACCCCATTTTATACCACGAGGCTCCTCATCCGAAACTGGAAGAATTTCACACCAGGCTCGACTGTTCCCAATGGCTATTGACACAAGCTATCCTTGCAGCAGACAAGCCCTTACTGGCCATTTGCCGCGGCATCCAATTGCTTAACGTCGTACAGGGAGGTACCCTTTGGCAAGACATCAGTGCTATCGGCCATCCGGTGATGCTGCATAGCCAATCCGGTCCGCGGGGTGATGTTTTCCACCCGATAGAAATCACGCAAGATTCTATTCTATACAACCTGTTTGGCAACCGACTTGAAGTCAATAGTTTCCACCACCAGTGTCTGAACCGCCTGGGGAAGGGCCTGAAAATCACTGCCACCGCTCCCGATAACGTCATTGAAGCTGTTGAAATGCCCGGCCATCGCTTTGTCATGGGTATTCAATGGCACCCCGAAATGCTCCTCACCTCCTCCGGCACCATGCTGCCCCTTTTCCAGCAGTTTGTCCGAGCATGTTCGGCACAAAACGATTAATTCGTCTTATTGAAAAGTAGCAGGACACTTTTCTATAAAACAAATTTTAACTTTAACAAATAATAATTACATTTGAGAAATATAAATCTACTATTATGAAAAGTATTACTAACTATTTAAACAGTATGAAATCTATGTATTTTATGCTGTTGGCATACGTAACCCTGTTGATGGGAGTAGCTTCATGCAGCCACGGCGAGTTCGCAAACTATGAACCCGAGAAACAACAAAAGTATTCAAAAGCCGAACTAATCGAACAAGCCCTCAGCCGCATTCCCCAAACGCGGGCAGAAAATTCGAATGCGGTTATAATGGTAACCATTCAGGATACGATTGCTTTCCAATGCCGTGCAACTGAAACCATGAAAGTTTTTGTGGATGGTGAAGAACACCCGGATCCAATTACAGAAACGAACAAAGATTGTAACCACACATTCACTAACGGTTTTCCGTCCCATTCGATAACTATAGTGGGCAGCAAGGAAGCCATTCGGGAGTTAGATATAGATAATAACGGACTTATTATGTTGAATGTTTCCGGAAATACAAATTTAACAGATCTTAGTTGTACGGATAATCATCTGGATGTAATCGGTTTGACTGATTGTCCGTTGGGAAAACTTGATATTTCAAACAATGAATTCTTCTCCGTAGATTTAAGCCAACAACTTTCTTTGCATACAATTGAAGCAAACCATAATCGATTAACAACCGTTGATATATCCCAAAATTCCAACCTGATGAGATTGTCAGTCGGATACAATCAGATAAAACAAATCAAACTGCCTGAAAATTCATTTTTTCTCGTATTGGAAGTAGAAAACAATCCCCTAAAAGACATTGATTTAAGTAAAACTCCTAATTTGTCATATTTGAATGCTTCTTACACTCAAATCACAGAACTTGATTTAAGCAAAAATACAAATTTGGTAGCTCTTTTTATTGAAAATCTTTTAATAAAAAAAATCAATGATTCGCCGATTTGTGATACAAGTTTCTTTGCTTTACCAAATTTATGGCAACTCAATATTGCATATACACCTTTTGTTACATTGAACATAGAACGTAATCCATCAATAATGGAACTTAATATTTCCGGGACAGGCATAACCCAATTGGACCTATCCAATCAAGAAATGGAATATTTGTATGCAACACATTCCCAATTGACAAATCTGATATATGAAAAGAGTAATTTTAAAAAATTATATGAATTACGTATAGAAAGAACACCTTTTGAAGGAGATTCGCTAAATATGTCTTCTCTAGCTTTAGCATTACCCTCAAGAACTGAGATAAGTCCGGGACACTTGTATACGTATTCCCCATGGATCAATCATTTTGCTTCGGACTTTGCAAGAAATAATTGGATGATTAACCAATGACACAGCAATAAAACACAAGATGCACCATAAGACTCCGGATAGTTCAAATATTTGCATGCTAAAAAAGGTATACTTCTTATTTGTTGTATACTCTTTCTTCGGAGTAGGCAAGTATTTCCACAATATTATCAATATTGGAATTCTACAAAAGGCATGAAGCGAAAAATCATTTACAACGCCCATATCATCACTATGAATCCGCAACTGGATATCATCCCACAGGGCTATATCGTGATAGAAAACGGCAAAATCCGACACATTGGCAAAAAATACCCCGGTGATTACGATGCGGAATATACTGATGCAGAGGGCATGTTTGTGCTTCCCGGTTTTATCAACACCCACACACATGTGCCGATGACCATGCTCCGGGGATATGCCGATGACTTGCCTTTGCAACAATGGCTCAACGAACATATCTTTCCGGCAGAAGCCCGGCTGGTCAATCCGGAAAACGTCCGTACAGCATGCCGGTTAGCTTTTATCGAAATGATTAAATCCGGCACTACCTGCTTCAACGACATGTATTTTTTTGAAGATGTCATTGCCGAAGAGGCCCGGAAAGCAGGTATCCGCGGAGTGGTAGGAGAATCGCTTATTGACTTCCCGACAGCCAGTTTCCGGAACGTCGACGAAGGAGCAGACCTCTGCGAAAAACTTATCCGAAAATGGCAGGGAGACCCGCTTATCCATCCATCTGTCTGTGCTCATTCGCCTTATACCTGCTCTGAAACAACCCTGCAACGCGCAAAGCAACTGGCAGATAAATTCAATACGTTACTGCAAATCCATTTGTCCGAAACCCGCCAGGAAACAGAAGAACTACTTGCCAAAACCGGTATGAGGCCAGCCGAATACCTCCATTCTATCGGTCTGCTCGACCAAAATGTAATTGCCGCCCATTGTGTCTGGCTTGATGCACACGAAACAAAACTGCTGGCAAACACCCACACTTCCATTGCCCATTGTCCGAAAAGCAATCTCAAATTAGCCAGCGGCATTGCCAATACAGAATCTTTACTTAAAGCCGGCGTCACTGTCAGCCTCGGCACCGACGGTGCTGCCAGCAACAACACACTGGACATGGTCGAAGAGATGCGGTTTGCTGCCCTCCTGCCAAAAATCATCCATTACGACCCGGAAGCCGTCAACGCCCGCCAATCCCTGCAAATGGCCACAATAAACGGAGCCAAAGCCTTGGGGTTAAGTCACCTTACCGGCTCTTTAGAAGTCGGGAAAAGTGCCGACCTGATTCTGGTGCATGCCGATTCTACCAACATGCAACCGGTTTTTGATGAATATTCCGCCATCGTCTATGCCATGAACAGTAAAAATGTCCGTTCGTCCATGGTCAACGGCGAATGGATTATGCGTAACCGCATGCTTTGTCACCTCAACAAAGAAGAAACCCTGGAAGACATCAGACGGCTAAGCAGGCTTGTCAAGCTATAAAAGCATCAACCGTTATTATTACAAAAGGAGGACACAGGGAAGACTATGCCCCACACATGCCTGTCACCGCATCAGACACCAGACAGTTAGGTGCCACAGAAATAAACAAACTACAATCCGAAATAACCTAAAAACACACGGAACAAATGCGGATCCAACAAAATTGGGAAAATAAAGCCGTAAACCGCACCGTAAAAGTGAGCATTATGATTGATGTTATCCTCTCCGCGACGTGCCATATACTGGCAATAAGCCAAATAAAATACACCAAACAAAATACCCACTGAGATAATCAGCGTAAAATCCTGTTCCGCTCTTTTTTGTTCTCCCGCTCCCATTTTGCGCGCTACAATCGCACTTCCTCCTGTTGCAAGCATGGTTCCAAGACCGACAATCAGATTGATAACAGGGCAGACGATATTCAATGCCGAAAGCGCATTTGTATCTACAAATCGTGCTACAAAAATTGTGTCAACGACTGTATACAGCCCCATGAATATCATCATCAAAATTGTCGGAAATGAAAATTTCAGCAACGACTTTAGTGTAAAGTTCTGTGATAATGGATTTAGGTCACTCATTGTCCTCGCCCTCCGATTTTTCTCTGTGAAGTATAAACCGCTGTGTCGGATAGCCAAATTCAATTAACAGTTCTGCTTCGGCAAAGCCAAGACTTCCCCATGCCTCACGATAGCCTGTGTCTGCCTTGTCGCCCTCCCGAAAAGTCGTCACGCTAATCTGTGCGGAACGTGCAAGTTCATACAATGCTTTTTTACAAAATGCTTTTGCTATCCCTCTTTTCCGATACTGTGGGTGTACCCCAAAGAAATCAATGCTCCCCGTCCCCTCATGAAATGCCATAATCCCGATTGCCGTATCAGCGTCTTTCAAAATCAATGCCCGCTTATTTTTGATATACTCCTGTAACTGTGCAAGATATTGCTTCTCGTCCAAGTGCGGGAAACCGTCAATGACAAGGTGAACCAGTTCTATCCATTTGGGTATATCTTCCTGTGTTGCAAAGACGATTTTATCCTGCCATTCTTTTTCCTCTAAATTTGTAGGATTTTCATTCAAGACATATCTTAGCTGCAATGGATAAAATTCTTCTTCCTCCCTGTACCTGTTAGGGGATTTTTTATACATGGCTTTGAAAATATCCGTAAAGGACTGCTGGCTCTCATATCCGGCAGAAAGCGCAATTTCAAGGATTGGTCTGTCGGAAAGAACAAGCAGTTTTGCGGCTTCGGTCAACTGGCGGCGTTGTACATAATCATGGATTGTCAACCCTACCGTACTTGTGAACATTCGGTGTAAATGATATTTTGAATAATGTACAGCCCCCGCAACTGTTTCCAAGTCCAGTTTTTCGTGCAGATGGCTTTCGATATAGTCGATTGCCACCATTACATTTTTGATATTCCCCTGCATTGCTGCTTCCTCCTTTCTCTTTGCATTATAACAGGATATTTCATTCAGCTTTTCATATATCTTGTGGTTTTAAGGGCAAGTATTTACCAGTATACAACAATCTACCCCGATAAGAAAGATTTTAGCCATTTTCCTCTGATGCATTGGCATCTCCAAAACTTCCCCATATTAAGAAGCAAGGAAATCTTTTTGATGTCTCCTGTTAGGAGTGGCTTGTAGCGGGACGTTTTTCTGCATTTCTAAACTGTTGCCTACAACATATTCCAATTTAATAAAAAATAATGCTGAAAGAATGGCTGTTCAGCTCGTGGAGCAGCTTATGACTTACAAAAATATTTCTGATTGTGGAGAATCATTATATAGTTTCAAAAAATAAACTGATGCTGTATTTTGGGTAGAAAACAAAGATGGAGACATCTTTTATTCCACGGAAAAATCTGCGGGAAAAGGGACGCTCTCTGGTGATACGGTAGTCACGTTTGATGAAAATGTTTTGCCCAGTACCCTCATCGAAACGTCAACAAGATTTAACCCTGTTATTTTGAGAAAAGGAGATACCTATACATTAGCCGTTCAAGCGAGCTTGTTTGTAGTTCAGCAGACGACCAAGGTCTTGTGGTCTATTTTTCCTTATGTGATTCTGATGATTTTTTCTTGTCACTTTTATGCTCGTTGCTTTATGCAAGATATATCACTCACCCTATTGTGCAATTAAGCCAAATTTCAAAGCAAATGGCTGAATTGAATTTCTCTGGAAAATGCAACGAGGGACGCAAAGATGAATTAGGGTGTCTGGCGCAAAACCTCAATTCTTTGTCAACGGCCTTATCAACTGCATTGACGGATCTGCAAATGGCAAATCAGCAGCTTAGAACGGACATGGAAAGTATCCCTCTCTGTCGTGCATAAAATGGAAACTCTGGTAAAGGAATTAAGAAATTTGAATTTCGCATTGTTGACTTTTCGGAGCTTGTTCGAGTTCAAATAGCCGCTGTGACAGATTTGCTGACAGCAAAAGAACAGCATCTTGATGTCAATATTTCAGATAAATTTTTGTGTGAGTTGGAGCCACTACAGATGGAAAGGACTATCCAAAACATATTGGTAAACGCTGTTCGGTATTCCCCTAAAGGTGAATTGATTCGCATATCTTTATCAAAGGCAGATAATATAATCTGTTGTGAAATTGAAAATACCGGAGTTCATATAGATGAAAATGCCATCAAACACTTTTTCGAGCCATTTTATCGTATAGATACTTCGCGCGATCGCAACACAGGAGGAACAGGTTTAGGACTGTATATAGTTTGCAAAATCATGGAAATACATCACGCAAAATATAGTATTAGAAATTCAAAAAGCGGAGTGCTGTTTTATTATTCCAAGACAACTGATGACGGAGATACTTGTTCTATGGTTCCCCCCACGGAGCATGTGGCTATCGCTTATAGTGATGAAACTGCAACGGACACAACTCAACAGCAATAATCCAAACTAAACCTACCGCACGACGGCAAAAGAAAAAAAGCCGTCGTACAGCAAAGCATTGTCACGTCCCATCACGCGGCGGCTTTGAGAAATCAAGGCCGCCGTTCTTTTATTTTCATGTAGATATGGCGGTATTTGGGAGGTATCGCTATGTGTTTTTTAATTTTTGTTCCACCTAACTTGGTAAAAAAAGTTTAGCCCCTCCACCGGGTTACTCTGGCCAGCAACACGAAATTTGTAAGTACATAAAGAACTGCGTCATTTCATGCACCCGCACAGTACAACTCTGTGCGGGCGTTGTCGTTTCTTGTCGGCTCCACTTCGGGACAAACACGAGCTGTTGACAAACCCCTTTATATCGGCAATCATCTGAAATATAATGACACTTTTTTAGTAAAAATCAATAAGAGGGGAATGGCATAGACTTAGAAAACTTCTCTATGTAAAAAAGAAAATGCAAGAAAAGACGGTACAGCCCTTGTAATGGGGATATACCGCCTATTCTGAAATTACTTCCTTATCACCGTAAACCTTGATGTTTACGGACTTTTTCAAACTCCCCGAGTAGGGCTCGAACCTACAACAACTCGGTTAACAGCCGAGTGCTCTACCATTGTATGATATGCAACCGGGAAATTCAAGGCAGAAACACTCGTTTCTTCCTGTATAGGTCTGCTTTGCCAATGCACCCATAGTTATTACTTTCTTTCCGTGTTAATCACATAAACAGTGCTTCGAGAAGCGCCTTCCTTTTTCAACCACTTCTTTTCGACCATTTTGACAAGAATTTCTCTTGCCCTGCGCTGTTTGATGCCCAGTAGTTCGGTCACCTGTGCAGTCGTGATACCTCCATTTTCAAGTGCATATTGAAAAATTAGCTTTTCCTGTTCACTTATCGGCGTTTTATCGGCGGTTTCCCGGCAGTTTCTCGGCAGTTTCTCGGCATTCATACTATCAGAAATACCATGCTGAAGAATATTTGTGCCGCTAATCTGCCCCCGATAAATATTGATTCGTAAATCTACTTCACCGCCGATAAATTCTGGCTCCCGCAGACCGGCAGCCTTTACTTTTCCAATAATACGCGGAATGCCGCTACCCCAATGTTCAATCAAATTCATGTAGGAAAATGCATAGGCAAGCGCCTCGTTACGAATCTGAGAATACCCTTCCTTCATACGCTCCAGTGTCTGTCCCATGGGAATCTTGCCGGGAGAAGTAATTTCCAGACGATTATCATAGACTGCAATCTGCGTATTGCCGTGATCCAGATAGCTACGGTGCACCGCAGCATTGATAATCAGTTCACGAATGGCATCCGGCGGAATCTCATAAACATCCTGCCGATAAATACCTTCAAAGGTTGCGCCCATGTGAATATTCCGCAGAACAAATTGATATGCCTGTTCAATCTGTTCCCAAATCGATCCTGTATATTCCCGGCGATCCACAAAAATCTCTTTTGTTGTTCCCTTAAATACTCCGCACTGGGTTGCCACATGGATTGCGCCGCAGCCGGTTAAAATAGCATAGGCATTAGAGGGATAATATTTCCCCTCCCGCTCAATTAAAATGCCCCAGGAACACAGTTGTCTTCGCCCAACATCTTTAATAGCTGCTCTCTGTTCCTCATTATGAGCGTTTTTAACAGCTTGTTCTCTCATGGATTGGCAAAGAGAGTCGATATCCTCCTCCGAAATATCCCAACCAGTACATAGACCTTGATCAAAATAACGGTTGCTGCCTTCGAACATCAGCTCCTTAATCATGTATTCATCTGCCGGGCGGGTTGTCCCGGCTACACGAACATATACACCATTGTCCCTGCCCTGCGATTTGATATAGTAGGGCCGCTGTCTGCCCTCTGGCACTTCAACTACAATAATAGTCTTACTATTAATCGTCTGCAGCGTTATATCGGGAATAATTGCCGGTTCACAGCTATCCGACACAGCGTTTGCAATGGCATCCATGGTCTTAAATACCTCTTCTTTATCAAAGCCAGTCACTTCCTTGGTCTTATCGTTAATTCCAAAAATGATTCTGCCGCCGCTGCCATTGGCAAAGGCAACTACCGATTTCATGTATTTGATACTTTTATCCGGCAAATTTTCTTTGAACTCCACATTCTTGGATTCACCGGCAAGAATTTCTTCTATGGTCATAGATACACCTCGCTTTCATCATGACAGCAATAGCTGTTACTCTTTCTTTATTTTTGCCATAACTTCATGGAATATAGCATAATTCTTTTTTGCACCAGATTACAAAGCGGTTTTTCATTATAGCAACGATAAGTCGATCCAAAGTAGTATGATTTCATTTTCCTTAAGTATTTTGTCGATTTCATATATCGAATTCTCTGCACAGACTGCTAAAACATATTGGTAAACATACCCTTCGCCTTTCATCGAATTCAATTTAAAGTCTGTTTTGCCAAAAAACATCTTAGCTTCTGACAATGGCAGCCATAAGCCGACGCACAATTCCAGAACTGTCTGTATTGATGTAGGATTTAGCTCATCGTTTCTTAACCGCTAAATGGTCTTTATCCAACAAGTGAACGGTCTGCCAATTGCTTATTAGAGAGCTTTCTGTCCTTCTGCAATACAACCAGCGTCTCTGCAAAAGGACCAGAATATTTACGCAATGCTTCCGACTTAGGCTTTTCATTTTTTATCTGTTCAAGCAGTGTTGTATTATGCGCATTCAACTCAAAGGAATACTTAACCTGATTTTCAACCGGAACTGAACTTCGCATGAACTGAGAGTAATATCCTGACCCTTTATATTTCGATTGGTAACAATATCCTTTCGTAAAAACAACACCGCACTCATCCACGTGAGAGCGTGCGTATTCTGAAAGCATGGCATTTCCAGCCTGATCACGTATGACATACCTTTCATCGTTTAGAATAAGATGTCGGTCCACGAAAGCGAACTGCCCACTATCAATCAATTTCTTAAATTCTTGTTCAAAGCAGTAAGCCTTAAACAAATCTACCTCTTATGGATTTTCAGTTTGCGCAAAGCTTGAAACCGTCCCCCTCATTACTATCCTCAAATCATTCAATAATCACCACATCTATGATATAGCCTTTGCGCTCCCTGTGGGTTGCCACATTCAAAGCTAAATTCTTCATGATGAAATACTTCCTCATCATCCCCACTGTCGTTAATAACTCCGTTCATGCAGATATCTACTTAAAGATGTTCTTCTCCACACTTGACAAAAAAATGACCACAAAAACATAGAAACCTATGAACTGGACGGTCGGGCACACATCTCCAAAGCAAACTTGTATTTCGATTTGCTCTATAAGCTTATCACTTCATAAAAGAACGCTTTCGAAAATACGGAATACATGGAGTTCTTAGAACTGCCTGGTCATGAATATGACATCATAGACACTGCTCAGATCATGTCCAAACCCAAAAACCTCTGCGGATAAAAAACTCAGCTCAATCTACGATGAGTTTATGGATCCATTGATATCCTATAACCCAACCAATTATGCCTCTTAGACTTGAAAATACTGAAATGTATTTTTACGTCTGCTCAATATTTACTAGCAATAAGGTTAACAAACTTTTCTGCAGCTTCTTTTTCATATTCCTGTGTTATCAAATCAAATATACGTTCTAACACATGTCTTTGCTCCATAGTAAGCTTCGGATTAATATTCAAAGCTGTATATTTTGTCTGTGCCTTTTTCTGATTAAGGAACATAGTGTCTCCCTCTCTTTCTATTGACACAACCAATAAAGTAACCCTACTGCCTTGAAGCTATTACATATATTCTATCAAAACCCGTATCATTCCTTATCATCAGGAATGATATCAATTATATCATCCATCTTACAATTCAGCGCAGTGCATATCTTTGCCATAACTTCTACTGTAACATTCTCGTTATTAGCGAGTTTTGTCATCGTACTGTTTCCGATACCCGCCTTCTCTCTGAGATCTTTCTTTTTCATCTTACGATCAATCAGCAGCTTAAACAACTTGTTGTAGGATACACTCATAGTTCCTCCTGCGCCTTGTCATATATTACTTTCTATATGTAACACGCATTTCTCACATTTTCATTATATAATTGTATCGTAACCCTTACCAAATGTAAAGAAAAAAGTCGTGGATTGGGCAAAATTTATAATATATAAATGCTTGTTAGTGACAAGTCCCCAAACCCCTGAGATCATCCTGCGGTAATGACTGCGCGTTCCGTTGGAACGCTGAAAACCATAAGCTGTTCAGGAATTTCTGATAGCCGGCATCGGTAAGGAACAGACACATCTTATCACCCTTGTCACCCACAGGGGAATCACCCGATAGCACGTCAAAAACGATCATGTGCTTTACCTCCGGGTCAAAGCGTTCCAGCGCCATGATGTCATACCCCTTCAATTTTTCGGTTCCGGATTTCTGTCTGGCCTCCGCGATCAGCTCCCCGATAGTCCGCCCTTCCTGCGGAAGCCGGTAATTTTTCTGGATGTCCCTCACCAGATCCATGCATCCGGCATCTGACATGGGACGCAGCTTTTCCATAAGGCCCTTTGCCGCTTTCCTCCGTGCCGGATCACCGGCATACTGTGAAGCCATAGAAATCTCCTGCAGGATGGCATACCGTTTAGTTCCTTCTGTCTGGTACAGCCTTCGATTTTCCATCTCCGTAAGTTCCATAAGAATCCCTCCTTGTTTATTCCATCAAAAAAGTCACGGCATTACACCATGGCTAAAAAATGACAACAAAAAAGCCTGACAGTAAAGATATTTTACTATCAGACAGTTATATCCGGAATATGAAATGCAGTGCAATTCCGGTTCATTTTTCGGTTAACACCGACATCCTGCTTTTGCAGCCATGCAATCCATTATGCCTCTTCCGAGGCTTGACATTTATAGTAAAAAGCCCGCAAACACTGATGTTTACGGGCTTCCCCTAACTCCCCGAGTAGGGCTCGAACCTACAACAACTCGGTTAACAGCCGAGTGC
>OFGD01000808.1_pt1 | contig 18854 bp, 15 predicted proteins | sample 1521671 | NCBI WGS metagenome assembly OFGD01 (sample SAMEA3504114, study PRJEB24116) | mouse gut metagenome | biome: mouse gut; feature: mouse-associated habitat; material: faeces | place: Denmark | collected 2011 | reverse complement strand
GGAGGGTGCGTTGAAGAGCCATTGCCCTTTAGAGCCATCGCGCAGCGATTATAATAAGGAGATTATGTTTATGAAAAGTGTGGCAATCATTACTGCAAGAGGGGGCAGCAAGCGCATCCCCGGAAAAAATATCAGGGAATTCTGCGGCAAACCCATTCTGGCCTACTCCATAGAGGCAGCGTTAAAATCCGGCATGTTTGACCATGTAATGGTGTCCACAGACGACGGGGAAATAGCGGAAACGGCGAGAAGATACGGGGGAGAAGTCCCTTTCTTCCGCAGCGGGGAGACAGCCGGTGACTACGCCACCACCAATGATGTGCTGCTGGAGGTGCTGGAGGAGTATGGAAAGCGGGGAGAGCAGTTTGACCTTGCCTGCTGTATTTATCCCACGGCGCCTTTTGTCACGGCTCAGAAATTAAAGGATGCGGCCAGACAGCTGCTGGAGAGCAGGGCGGACACGCTGATTCCGGTGGTGGCTTTTTCCTATCCTCCTCAGAGGGCCATGGTGGTGAAAGAGGGGCGTTTGGTCTTCCGGCATCCGGAGCACCTGGACAGCCGTTCCCAGGACCTGGAGCCTCATTACCATGACGCGGGACAGTTCTATGTGTTTCGGACGGAGGCATTTCAGAGGAACAGAAGACTGATGACAGGGGAGATTCTGCCCCTTGTACTGCCGGAGACCCAGGTTCAGGATATTGACAGCCAGACGGACTGGGAGCTTGCTCAGATAAAATACAGGTTTATGATTGAAAACCAGGGAAAGGAAGGCTGAAATATGGACGGCAGCAGCGCAGAAAAGGGACTGGGGAAGCTTGCCCTGCTTTCCAATGTAAATATGGATTACGCGGTGCGCATGCTGGCAAAGGAGACAGAAGTGTATCGGCCGGAGGGCTATGGGAATGAGCTTGGAGTCCTTATCAATCCTGAGTCCTCCTACCATGCTTTCAGGCCGGATATCACCTTTCTGCTGGTGGATCTGATGGAGCTTCTGGGCCATGAGCTGGATTTGGAGAGGGCGGCGGAGAAGATCGGAGGATGGTTCTCGCAGCTGGCCGGAGGGCTCAGGGAAGGAGAGGTCTATTATGTGAACGACGCGTGGCTCTGGGGAGTGGAGCTTGGCGCGGCGGCGGATCCGGGGCGGAAGGCGGCTCTGGAGGGCCTGTGGCAGGCACGGCTGGAGGAACTGTGCCGTTCCAGGGCCAATGTGCGGATTTTTCCCTACCGCCATGTGATTGAGACTTTGGGGGAGGAGAGGGCGTTCTCTCTGAAGACCTGGTACATGGGGAAGGTGCTGCACAGCAGTGAGGCGCTGAAGAGGCTGTGGGGGCTGATTCTGGAAAAGGCCCGGTGGGAGGTGCGTGTGCCCAGGAAGGTGCTGCTTCTGGACCTGGACAACACGCTCTGGGGCGGCCTGGCGGGGGAGCGGGATCATTCTCCCATAGCGCTGTCGGAGGACCATGAGGGACTGGCCTACAAAAATCTGCAGCGGGTTCTGGCCCAGATGCAGGAACAGGGAGTTCTTCTGGGGATTGTGTCGAAAAATAACCAGGAGGACGCCATGGAGATTCTGCAGGAGCATCCTCATATGGTGCTGCGCCCCTGTGCCTTTGCCGCCAGGCGCATCAACTGGGAACCCAAGCATGAAAATGTCAGGGAGATTGCGAAGGAGCTGAATCTGGGGCTGGACTCCATTGTCTTCTGGGACGACAGCCCGGCGGAGAGGCAGCTGGTGCGGGAGATGCTGCCCCAGGTGGCGGTTCCTGACTTTCCGGAAAGGCCGGAGGAACTGGCCCCGGCCATGGTGGAAATCCATCGGAACTATTTTGCCAGGCCTGTCGTAACCCGGGAGGACCGGGAGAAAACAGCCCAGTACGGGGCTTTGGCCCAGACCAAAAAGCTTCAGGAGGAGTCAGGAAGCTTTGAGGAGTACCTGGAAAGGCTGGAGACCAGGGCCTGCCGGGTGGATCCGGGGAAAAACCTGGAGAGGCTGGTTCAGCTGATGAACAAGACCAATCAGTTTAATGTGTGCACGCTGCGGATGGACGTCACACAGCTGAACCGGTATCTGGCGGAGGAAAACGGACAGCTTATCATGGCGGAGGTGTCCGATAAGTATGGGAACAGCGGCTGGGGGGCGGAATTTTTGTATCACACCCAGGGCAGTGCGGCGATTATTGATAATTTTCTGATGAGCTGCCGTGTAATGGGAAGAATGGTTGAGGACGCGGTGTTTGCCGCCGTGCGGGAGAGGCTGTTTTCGCAGGGGATCACGGAAATCCGCGCGGCATACCGGAAAACGGCTAAAAATAAGCCTGTGGAGCGTCTCTGGGAGCAGTTCGGGTTTGCTGAGACCGGCGTGGATGGAGAGTGCAGGCAGTATCGCCTCCTCCGCGGGGAAGAGCGCAGGGAGAAGACGGACGGGGAGCGGGTACATACCGTGGTCTGGGAGGAAGCGGAGTTTTAACGGCGCCCTGGGTTGTAGATGCTGCCGGACGAGTAACAACCGGTTCGCCGCTGGCTGTAGTAGGAGCCTGTGCCGGGCGTTTGAGTGTAACCATTTGTTTTTTCGCCGGTTTCTCCATTTTTACATTATAAGGAGTACCGTTTACTTCTACTTCAGCGATATCGTCGACCACTGAATTGATGTGTACTTTATATACGTTACCGTTGATGGTATATTTAAAACTTTTCATTCTTGTTTGTTTTTAGAGATAATCACTTTCTGGGAGTTTCACGTAAACTATAGATCTTAGAACTCCATGGAGAATATGCACGGCGAACTTTGCGGATTGTAAGCACTGTATGTTCGATGTCGTGATTGTCATCACTCATTTCATACAAAGCTGTAGCGATTGCTGCAAAAACTTCGCCCGAAACTTCGTCCGGTGTATTTACATTAACAGGTGCCCCTGCTTTCTGAGCATTACGTTTGCTGGCTGCGATAGCTGCTTTTCCGACTTGTTTGAAGATCAGGAAAAGAAGGAGCAAGCCTAGAAAAACAACAGCCATAGCTGTAATAGTCATACCGATACCCAAAGAGTCATTTGTCTTAAAGTTTTCGATCTTTTCGTTAGAATCTAACGTCAGGTTGTTTGTGCTGGGAGTCACTTTTGTGAGTTGTGCCCATTCTTCTTTTCCGTCAATAATTCTACCATAGCTAACATCCGGTTTTTGTGCAGCCGGAATTGTTATTTCGTCGATCAAGGATTTACCATCGGCGTCATAAAGTGCTATATAATTTTCTTTTGACGGGTCTAACGTGAAATTGACATGAAAAGTACCACGGTTAGGTTCACCATCCGCCCAGAACAGAGTGTGTTGATGGGGGGGGATCTGAGTTAGTACGTCACCCTTGGGGATCGGATATTTTTTAGGATTGTTCTTGTCGTCTGTCAAGAAACAACCTGCAATATTAACCGTTCCGGCAGAAGTATATCTGATGGAATAAGGGTGAAAAGGTGGGGTAAGAGCCCACCGGATGTCGTAGCAATACGGCATGCCGCATGCCTTATGGGTTGCAAGGCCAAGTATACCGGCATTTAAGGGCTGCTCGTCCATTGTCGGGGGGTAGGCTGCTTAAATCGTGGTGGTGACATCCGATTCAGATAAATGACGAAACGCCGTCAGTGGCCCCTTCGGGGTAGTGCTACGGCCGACATAACCCGGCTTATCGTCCGGCTGCATTTTTTTATTTATATTCTTAGTATGATTATTAATTCCGCTCGTTTTGTAATAAGCAATTCAGATGTAAAGAAATGCCCTGAGCATTCCAAACACGAATATGCATTTATTGGCCGATCTAATGTTGGCAAATCATCTCTGATCAATATGCTTACCGGTCGTAGTTCTCTTGCCATGACATCCTCAACGCCTGGCAAGACTATGTTGATCAACCATTTTCTTATAAATGACAGCTGGTATATAGTCGACCTTCCCGGTTATGGATATGCGCAGCGAAACAAAGACGCAAGGGATAAACTTCGCAAGATGATTGAGAGTTATATTCTCAATCGCCCCCAGATGACCAATCTGTTTGTGCTGATTGATTCCCGTCATGCTCCGCAGAAGATTGATCTTGATTTTTTCAACTGGTTAGGGGAGAATGGCGTTCCTTTCAGTATTGTCTTTACAAAGACTGATAAATTGTCAAAAGCAGCTGTCAAAAAAAGTATTGAGTCATATTGTGCCACATTGTTGGAGGCATGGGAGGAACTTCCTCCGGTGTTTGTCACGTCGTCATCCACCGGTGCCGGACGCAATCAGCTTCTTGATTACATTGAGCAATTGAACAATCTACCGATTGACCTGACTTAAATCAAGTCATAGATTGAACCGGCAAACAAAACACGTCGGATCCGTGTTCTATAGTCGTAAGAATATTAATAATTAAAGAAATATTATTGACTATGGAAACGAAACGAAAATGTTGTAAAAAAGCGGCTGCGTCAAAAGAAGAAAAAGCGCAGGGTGCACGCGAATATTCAGGCGTGGCAATCAATCGCGGTGATGACAATGCCGTTTCTCCGGAATTAGTCCGTGAGCGCACGAGCACGTTAAACAATAATCCTCGCAACGATCAATAAAAACGCAAAGCGGAGAAATGTTTAACGGCTTTCTCTTGAACGGGCAATCTGTTGGCGTGATAACTCCAGTTGCTTTGACAATCGCTCTTTCTCTAATCTGAGAAACTTATCACGTATAACTGTTTTTGCATACCGGTATTCGGTTGCAAGTGAATTTTTTTGAATGGATGGGAGTTCGGAATGCCGCTCCTGTCCATTCTCTCCTATGTATGTTAATCCGATTGCATCCTGATTGTGTCTGAGTATGAAATCGCCCAGCGGCGCACTTTCCGCCTCAGTGAATGTGATTGTCTCACATTTTCCGGATCGGTTATTGCGCTCTCCGTCAAAGGGGATTGTTGGGGTCTCGACAGTTTCCCCATTGGCAGAAAGGCGTACGGATGTACTTTTGATTGGATTAGGGGACGAAGATGTTATGTAGAATTTAAATCCGGGGGAAATGCGGCCGTGCAGGCCTGCGTCCGTCCTTGGATCTGTTTTGCCTATTTCCTTAGCCACGAAATATCCCTCCAATGGGTTGTCTACAAATGTTATGAGGTTTCGCAATGAATCTCCGATAATTGTATTGACGGCCAGAAGCGAATCTATCTCTGATAATTGCGCGGCGGTCCAACGCTCTTTTAGCTCCGGTCGCAATAGTGAAGCCTTTCGGCGAGTCTCAACAGCTTTTGGATATAAAGAATCGATTTCTGATAGAAGCGCCGATGCCGTTTCGTATTGACCGAGATCAAAACAATTTTTTGCCTGACTGTATTTATCTTCGGCTTCTTTCTCTCCGTTACGGTCACTGTTTTGGCAGGATATTGCGGAAGTTGCAAGTACCGCAATGAAAGATAATTTAATTAGTCCGTTGAACATTCTTTACTCCTTTCACGGTTGAAATTTTCTTAATTATATCATCAAGCACTTTCTTGCTTTCCACTCCGATTACAAGATATCCGTGGAACAAACCATCATGCGAGTCTATGGAGATATTCCTTAACGACGATCGGCTTTCTTTTGAAATGATTGATGTTACGTTCGTTACGATGCCTATATCATCAGTTCCCACTATACTGATTGTCGAAACAAAATGCGAACCGGCTTTCCCCGACCATCGTGTCTGGATTATTCGGTAAGGATAGCGCTCATGAATATGGGCTGCATTCGGGCATGTTTGCCGGTGGATTTTTATGACACCTTCCGATGACACAAACCCAAATACGTTGTCCCCGTAGATTGGATTGCAGCATCGTGCAAGTTTATAGTTCACGCCTTTCACTCCGTCTCCGATCACGAGCACGTCGTTTCCGGAATCAGAGCTTTCTGCCGTAGAGTCACCACGGAATGTGAATTCTTCCGCTGATCTGATTTCTGATGTCTGATCAACGGGTGATTCAAGTTGTTCATATTGCTCTATGACGTGGTTTACATCAATCTGTTCATCAGATATGGCATTGTAAAAATCAGTCACTGTTTTATAACCGAGCTTTTTGATCACTTTCATGATCTTGGCTTCTTCAACTTCTATTTTGCGGTTTTTGAAGCGGCGCTGGAGCAGCTCTTTTGCCAGTTCTGCGCGTCGGTTATTTATTTCATTGACTGTCTGGCGGATCTTGTTTCTGGCCTTTGATGTGACCACAATCGACAGCCAGTCAAGTTTGGGTTGCTGCGTGGATGATGTTATTACCTCAACCGTATCTCCGCTATGCAATTCCTGATTGATCTTGCAGCTACGGCCATTTATACGTCCGCCTACGCATGTACACCCCAGACGGGAATGTATCTGGAACGCAAAATCAAGAAGGGTGGCACCTACCGGAAGTTTATATAGATCTCCTTTGGGCGTGAATACAAACACCTCCTTGCTATAGAGATCCATGTTTAGGTTACGCATCAATCCCATTGGCGACGATGCAGAGTCCTCAAGAATCTCACGTACATGATTCATCCATGAATCAAGATCGTTTTCGCTCTTGATACCTTTGTATTTCCAGTGAGCGGCGACACCTGTTTCGGCTATCTCATCCATCCTGCGGGATCTGATCTGAACCTCAACCCATTTATCCTCCGGCCCGAGCACGGTTATGTGAAGTGATTCGTATCCATTGGATTTGGGAACAGATAACCAGTCTTTCAGTCGCGATGGATTCGGCTGGAACATATCTGTCACAACAGAATATGCCAGCCAACACTCACTTCGCTCATGGTCGCGGTCAACGTCAAGAATGATGCGGATGGCGAACAGGTCGTAGATCTGTTCAACATCGTTATGCTGTTTCATCATCTTGTTCCATATCGAGTATATGGACTTGGTGCGGCCTTTGATCTCAAATTTCAGTCCTTGACGCTCCAACGCCTCTTTGACCGGACGTATGAACGAGGCTATATAGGCATCGCGTGATTGTTTCGTGGCGTTAAGCTTTCCGGCTATACGCGTAAACATCTCACGGTTCGTGTATTTAAGTGATAGATCTTCAAGCTCGCCCTTAATCTTATACAAACCGAGTCTATGAGCCAATGGGGCATATAGATAGCTGGACTCCATGGCTGTTTGCTGCACCATCTCTTGATCCGGATGATGATTTATGGCGCGCATCACGACAAGACGGTCAACAATCATTATGATCACCACACGGATATCCTTTGCCAATGTGAGCATGAGATTCCGGAAGTTTTCCGATGCAACCGTTCCATGTTGAGAATATAGTTCTTGCACATTTTCCAACCCTTCCACGAGGGTTGCTATATCATCATTCCATTTCTCCGAAATCTCGGATAGGGTTATGTGTTTTGTACGGAACAGGGGGTATAACAATACGGCTGCAATAATGCTGCGGTCAGGCGCTATACTGTGACAAAGCTCCGCTGCCGTGGATAAGCTTCGCCACAATCGGTTTATGCCGTTAAGATCATATTCGTTTATTTCTGCCTCATTTGTGGTGGCAGAGAAGCTATTGTCCCGGATATGTTCTTTCAGAATCTCCAGATCCTGCCGGGTCAGCAGGGAATCGGCTTCACGGAGTAACTTTCCATAAGCCGATGCTATGTCATTTAATTTTGAGATTTGTTTACCCATTGTATCTTCTTTCTTTGCAAAAGTATTCAATTTGAATATCAATAGCAAATCTATATCACGTTTTGTTCAGCTCAATTCCAATTTTCCCACCGGCATAATTGAGACATGTATATAGCTCGCTGGCGTTCTATTCCGATGTAATCGGCCTGCGCTTGCTGGAAATAATTGACTTGCTGCAGATAGTCTATCAATGTGATTTGTCCGGCATCCAGAGCCATGTTGAGCAGTCTGATATTATCTTTATCCTCGATGACAGCCCTATATTGGTTAATCTCTGTGTTCAGGTTGACCACTTGTCTATACAGAGTTTTGATTTCATTATGGATCTCTGATTGCACTATCTCTTGTGATGTCTCTATGAATGTTCTTCTGCTTGCTATCTCCGATTTCTTCTTTCTGTTTGAGAATATTGGAAGTGTCAGACCTATAGACACTCCATTGAAATGTTCGCCAAGTTCGTAATCATGACTATATCCCACGGAAAAGCTCGGGATATAGCTTTGCCTTACCACGTTGCTTTCATGCCTGATGGCTTCGGATTGCATGGTCAGTGCTTGTATGCTCGGGTCATGTATTTGTGCTGTTTGTATGTAATCATCCACATTTCCTGGTTCTACATTAGGGAAATCACTAAGGGTGGCCAACTCGTTCGAGCAATCTTTTCCGCCATTTAAATTTTTTATGGTTTGCTGATGCCCGGTCAGCGTATTTTGGGCTTCATTTAATTGTCTTGAAGCTGCAATACGTTCTATTTTGAGCTTGTTCACATCAAGCTTGGAAATCTCACCAAGTTCTGCACCTCTGTTGTATATTATGATCAGTGAATCGATTCTTGCAAGTTGATCATTATACAGAGCGATCAGTTTTCGGGTGTAGATATATTCAATCAATGCATTTCGTATATTCATGCGCAGCTCGTTTTCTTGAGCCGAAAGGTTTTGTGTCAGTGCCTCCACTTCCGCATTGATCTGCTTTTTTCGAGCAGAATACACTCCTGGCCATTCGAAACTCTGACTGACTCCGACACTCCATTTATTGCCGATTCCGCGCTGTCCCCATTGATGACTCAGATCCAATTCCGGGTCTGAGAGATTGTTTTTCTGTTGCAATGACAATATCTGCGATTGTGTGTTGATCGAGTCAGCTTTCAGCGTCTCATTATTGGATGTTATGAAATCAACACAATAATTGAATCTTTCATTCTGTGCGGCGATTGTTATTGTCAGACTTACTCCTATGAGTATGGATGTTATTGCTCGTTTCATTGTTTTTTCGATTTTTTGATATAGGAGTAGAGGATTGGTACAATGTAGAGATTAAGGATTGTAGACGTAATCAGTCCACCGAGAATCACGAGTGCCATAGGTGATTGGATCTCATTGCCCGGTTCTGTCCCTCTGACCGCCAATGGGATCAGGGCTAATGCCGAGGTCAATGCAGTCATTATTATCGGGTTTAATCGGTCGGACGATCCTTTTAATAATCTTTGCCTGAGAGGTACACCGGTTTCTTTGAGAGAGTTGTAACGTGAAACCAGTAGCATTCCGCCTCGGGTGGCTATTCCCATCAGTGAAATGAATCCTATGATTGCCGGTATATTCAGCTCTCTGCCGGTTATGAAAAGCATTAGCACTCCGCCAACTATTGCAAGCGGCATATTCGTCAGTATAACCAGAGCCTGAGGGATACTGTGGTATTCATGCATGAGAAGCAACAATATGAGCAGTATTGCTCCTGCGGAAGCAATGACAAGTGTCCGTGATGCTTTGGCTTCGTTCTCAAACTGTCCGGCATATTCTATGTAGTAATTCTCCGGTATCGTCACCTGTTTATTTATCACTTCTTTAATGCTGTTGACTGCATTCCTCAGATCTGTCCCTTCAACATTGGCCGAGACAACCATACGGCGTTTCACATTCTCGCGTTTAATGGTGTTTGGCCCACTCGACGACACGATCTCAGCCACATAGCTCAGAGGTATTTTCCCTATGTTGGAGTCGATCATCAGGTTTGTCAAATCAGCGATGCCGTCACATTCATTAGGATCTATCTTGAGTACAATATCATAGGGTACGCCCTCGGTAAATACCTGTGATACTGTTATACCGGCTGTCATTGTTTCGATTGCGGATGTGAAATCCCGGTTTGTGATCCCGTATTTTGCAAGTAATTCACGTCGTGGGCGAATGTCTATCTGTGGACGTTCAATCTGTTGTTCCATATTGACATCCACAATCCCGTCTACGGCTGAAATATGATCTTTGATATCTCGGGCTATTCTCCGGAGCGCGTCAAGATCCTCGCCGAATACTTTGATTGCAACCTGAGCTTCCGTACCGGAAAGCATGGCATCTATGCGGTGGGAGATTGGCTGACCGATCTCGATATTTGTTCCCGGTAGATGTGATAGCTTGTGGCGCAGATCGGCGACCATTTCCTCGCGGCTTTGGCCTGATAGAGTATAAGGTGCTTCGATCTCCGACATGTTTATTTCGAGTGAATGTTCGTCAAGCTCTGCACGTCCTGTTTTGCGTGCTGTGGTCTTTATCTCCGGGATTGACAATATGATCTTTTCAGCTTCCCGTCCGATTCTGTCGCTCTCTTCAAGGGATATGCCGGGCAATGTCGCTACATTGATTGTCAATGACCCTTCGTTGAACGATGGCAGAAATCCTCTTCCAAGCGTGAAGAAGCATGCAATCGCGCCGGCTACGGTGATACCGGTTATTATCAGTATTTTTTTGCGGTTGCCAAGTGCGGAATCTAATGATTTGCAATATAGTTGATTGAGCTTGCGCGACAGCCATGGCTCTTTCGTTGTTGAGGATGACTGTTTTTCCCCTGCGAGAAGATAGCTGCATAGAACAGGAGTCACGGTCAATGCCACGATGGTGGATGCCGCAAGTGCGATTATGAATGCGAGTCCGAGTGGGATAAGCAATCGCCCCTCCATCCCTGATAGGAAAAACAGCGGAAGGAAACTGGCCACTATTATCAAGGTGGAATTAAGTATGGGGAGTCGGACTTCTTTAGATGCTTCAAATACAATTGTTCTTATCGGCAGTTGTTCGTCTTTTGGAAGACTAAAGTTCTGACGTAATCGTTTATAGACATTTTCAACATCGACAATTGCGTCGTCAACCAGCGACCCGATAGCGATTGCAATACCTCCGAGAACCATCGTGTTGATGGTCATACCCGACAGGCTTAATATCAGCAGTGTGACTATTATGGATAATGGGATAGCCACTATGGATATTATTGCCGTCCTGAAATTCATTAGGAATATGAATAGCACAATCATTACGAATATTGAGCCTTCAAGCAAAGATTCCTTTAGATTGTTGACTGAACCCGATATGAAATCGTTCTGGCGGAATATGTCGGTGTCGATTTGAATATCACTCGGCATTGTTGCCTTTAATTCACCAAGCATCCGGTCAATGTTTTCAGTGATTTTCTCCGTGCTTGCCCCACGTTGTTTGGTAACTGTGACAAGCACTGCATTCTGTGTCTTTACCGATGCTGTGCCCAGTTTGGGGCTTTGCGCGCCGATTACGACATCTGCTATATCGCCTATGGTCACTGTCTCGCCCTCTGCATTGCTGCGCACAATGCTTTTGGCTATATCCTCGGGGTTATTGCTGTGTACCTCCGCTTTGATAAGATATTCATTCCCGTAATCATAGATCACACCTCCCGAACCATTTTGATTCAGGCTCTCCGAGGCATCCCTGACCTCTTGAAGTGTGATTCCGAAGTATTTCATCCTGTCGGGTTTTAGCCGTATCTGATATTCAGCTACGTCGCCACCGATAACTGATACTTGGGACACTCCGCCAAGCGACAGGATTCTTGGGCTTAATGTCCGGTCTGCGATTGTACGTAGCTCTGTGGCCGTGGTCGCACCGGTGGATCTTAACCCGATGATCATGATTTCACCCAAAATTGATGATTGTGGTCCAAGAACCGGTGTGCTTGCCGAGGGCGGCATTTGTCCGGCAAGGTTTGCGATCTTTTCCGAAACAGTCTGTCGCGCTATGTTGGGGTCTGCATTCCAGTCAAATTCTACCCATACAACGGAAAATCCTGTTGAAGATGCAGAGCGGACGCGTCTCACGTCAGCAGCTCCGTTCAGGGCTGTCTCTATTGGATACGTGATGGTACGTTCTACTTCTTCCGGTGTCATGCCGGGAGCTTCAGTCATTATGGTGACGGTCGGAGCGTTAAGATCCGGAAATATATCAATGTCCGTGTCAATTAGCGACAGACATCCCCAGATCAGTAATGCTCCGGTAATAACAAGTATTGTAAGACGGTTTTTTAATGAAAACCGTATGATTTTGTCAAGCATGATCTGAAGGTTTTAGTGGTTATGGGAATGGCCTTGTGGAATATTTCCGCCCTGCTCTGAAAGGCGCACTATTGTCGCTCCTTTCACAACTATATTCTCTCCTTCGTGTATTCCTGATTTAATCTCTGTCTCAATTCCGTTCGACAGACCGGGGATCACTTTACGTTTCTCATAGCTGTGGCTTCCGGTCTTGACATATATGAAATAATTCCCTTGCTGTTCGGTAATAGCCTCATTTGGTACGGAATATGCTGTCTCCTCACTTCTGCATATCAGGCTCACATCAACAAATGATCCGGCCGACAGGCTGCCATCATTATCGATAGTGAATGATACAGGTAGATAGCCTGTCTGTGAGGATACGGATACCTGATCGTTTGGAGAGAGTGCCGTACGTTTCCCATTAAGCGAATCAATGCTGATCCAATTCTCTGCGTAGGGCGTCCTGATATTTGCTGTAATGATGGAGGATAGTTTGTCCCTGTATTTCTCAGGCAGATCGGCTTGCAGTACGAGAGACCTGTTTTTCCCTACAATTGCTATCGGGGTTCCTGCATCAACGTAATCTCCGGAACGGACAAGCAACTGCTGTATCACACCATCGATTGACGACCGTACAGTCCCCGAAGCCGCACTTGGCGAATAGGAGGCGAGGGCGCTCTGATATGCTGCTGATGCCGCGTTGTATTCGCGCTTGGTCACAATCCCTTCTTTCATCAACGGCTCAAGTCGCTCAAGCTCTTTTTTTGCTGTTGCCACGGCCACTTTGGCGGCTTGATTCGTATCTCCGCCACTTATTCCCTTGGCGGAGATTTGCCCGATTGATGCACCGGATCTGATCGGTTGCCCGATTGTTATGTTTTTCCCTAATGTGAGAATGCCTGCTGTGGGAGCAGATATTGTTGCCTGATCATTGGAATTGTTGAGGATTCGGCCTGATGCTCTGATCACTTCGTTGAATGGTTTTGATTCGGCCGGACGCGTCTCAATGCCAAATTTACTTGCGTCTTCTTCGCTGACTGTTATCGAACCGTCGTGTTGGCTCTGTGCTTCGGCATTGTTATGGTCTTTGTCGTCATCGCTTTCTTTATGTTGATAGACGCATGAATACGAAGTGGTTATAATAGTGGCGTAGAGTGCCACCATAATTAGATTGATCTTCATTATGGATTCCGTTATGTTATGGGGTTATGCGTTGTGCGTCAACACTCTGTGCTGACAGGTATTTATGCCTCGGATATATCAGGCACGCGGTGAACCTCGGTAACGGTTTTCTTCGCCGGCTAATGGCGGAATGTGTATCTGTTGAAGATCTGGATTATTGTTCTCTTGTGTCTTTGTGACTGATGGACTTGGGATATATGATATGCCTGAAGCCGCTTCGCAATCAGTCAGGATCTGAATGTTTGATGCTTGTTTAGTTGACAGGATTGATGCCGTCAGCGTCACGATATTGCAGTTGTCGGTATTGCATTCGTGGGTGTGATGTGTTTTGTTGCCTTGGGTGCTGTTCTTGTCTGCATCATGTGTGTGGCAATAGATATTTCCGTCGCTTGATATTCCAAGCTTGCATGACGCAAATGGGATTTCAGCACTGCCGTCGCATTTATGATGATGATATCGCGTTGCACTGGTCATGCTGATCAGTGCAATAAGAAATAAAGCGATATATTTTCCGATATGTTTCATCATCATACTGCTGCAAAGATAATGCTATATTTTGTAACAACCAATCATTGAGGATGCAACAAAGTGGCAAACATTATGCCGCGGCTTTATTTTTGTGACTTGGAGCTGTTTTCTCCAAATAGCAGTTCTTTGTCCGTCTCGATGAGTGGCATGGCTATCTCCTCGGGGATAAACTTCCAGTTCCGGTCAATGGTAGGAGTTATGCGCCGTCTGCTTTCAACCAGTTTCATAAGATAGTATCGTAGATCTTTATCAGTGGTGGTGATCACTCTTGTTTTCAGATCTTCGGGTGAAAGTCCGCAGCCGTCTGTCAGATGGTTACCTCCGCCTCCGGCTCGATATGAGTTGACGGCTACTGTATATGTGCTTGTCAGATCAAATGGTCGGCCATCCGATAGCGATTTGATTTCAACTCTCTCGCCTTTGGGTTTTGTGATGTCAACTGTATAGTCTATTCCTGCTGCGGAGTCAAAATTATAAGAAGGGTTTTTCAGCCGGTTGTTGGCTGGGGTTGGATTCTCTGATACGAAATTGATCAGATGTGGATTATTTGATTGCTCTGGCGATTGTATCCATAACGAATAGCTGTATTCGAGATAGTCTTTGATCTCCTTCCCGGTAAGCTGCAATGTCGATAGCATGTTCTCGTATTTGTATAGTGTGAACATATCGGCGATGCGGAGTGGACCTGCTGCTATTGAGCCGTCAAAGGTGAGGGGAGCGGCCATCGAGATATCCGCATCGGTGATCTGCAGCTGCAGGTCATGCAATAGCGTCATGAATGCTGATGGACCGAAAAAGGCATCTCGCGTATAGATTGAATCTGTAATTTGGGCAATCTCGCGATTTACGAATTTGTCAACATCGGATTTATATTTTGCAAAATGCTCTAAAAATTTTTCTGAAGGCTTTATTGAGCTTACATCCATAAGTCTCGCTTCTGTTTTCAACGCTTCGTCAGGGTTATTCTTGGAAAGGGTCAATATCCCGATATTCAGGGCATTATTGGCCGGGTTAAGAAGCTGTACTGTCTCTCCTGAAACATTATGCAGCGTATCGCAGAAGGTCTGATGGTCATGCCCCATAAGGACGGCATCGAACCCGGCCACATTCCTTGCCACCGTCATAGACGCGTTCTCTATGAATCCGGCAGTGGTTTTTGACGCGTCGCGTCCTGAGTGGAATAACCCGATAATCGCATCAGGATTTTCTTTCTCTTTAATGATCTTGATCCATTTAGAAGCTGTTTCTTCCATTGGATCAAAACGCATGCCGCTCCATAGGTTCTCTGGAAGCCATGCTGGTATTGCCGGTGTCAGAAGTCCGAGGACTGCTATTTTCATATCCCCTCGTGATATTATCGTATATGGCTCGAAATATGGCTGTCCTGTGGCTTTATCAATGACATTAGCCGCAAGTATCGGTGTCCTGGAGCCACGTCTCACTCTATCATATACTGCATGTCCTGTCTCTATGTCATGATTGCCGACTGTAGCAGCGTCAACATTCATGAAGTTGTATATCTCTGAGGCAATATGTGGCGTAATGGTATCTATGTAGTTGTAATAATAAACTGTCGGCTGCCCTTGTAGAATGTCACCATTGTCAAGCAATACCACATTCTCGGACCCTTCTTGTTGCCGGATATTCTCTATTGCGGTTGCTACTCGTGCATAGCACCCGGGGGCATCTTGCAATCGGATAAAGTCGTATGGGAAAAAGTTACCATGCACATCGGTGGTGTATGCGATAGTGACTTTTTTCTGTTTGTTGATGGGCTCTGCTTGAACTTCAGATGTTGAGACAGATGTCGCAATAATCATTATCGGTAATATAAGTTTTCGGATCATTGTATCAGAATGCATTGCACTTTTCCTATTTTTAATTCACCTTCTAATTTCAGAGGGATATGTTTTTCATCGGTTGATAGCCACGCCTTGATTGGGCTTGATGTCGTTTTCCCATTTTCAGACGTGAACGTAAAAGTCACTTTATGGGTTCTTTTATTCTGACCGTCAATTTTGATGGTCTCAATCCCATGATAGCTTATTTTCAGCACTTCTTTCCGCTTGCCTGAAAAAATATTTATTACGTGGGGTGTGCCTGAGGTCATATTGGAGAAATCTAATCCTCGCAGGTAATAGAACGAGGATAGAAGATCCACGGCATTCCCGTTTGCTGTCAGTGAGGTCTCATTGCGGCTGACGGATTTGTCCTTTTTCCCTCGCCGGAGTCTGACGCATGATGCTGATGTAGTGTTGCCATTGCGGCTGAATGTGACTTTGTCGTTCGCGTATGCTCCACCCTCATGTGCTATCCTGGTATATGATGACGGCAGTCGTGTCTTGGTATTGAATGTTGTCAATAGTGTGTCTCGGACTTTATACACATGGTCTGCCCATGGTTCTGTTCGCGCACACATTGATGCATGACTTGACCCGTCACTGCGGTGACTGATATTGAAGGTGGCTCTTCCGGCCTGTTTGTTGACCAGCCCCCAGCGGTAGACTATCTTGTAGCGTAATGTCTCTGCTGATTTTTCGGAAGCGGATAATGTGGAAAAAGCTATTGATATTGCTAAGAGGATTGTGAGGAGATAGTGTCGTTTCATTTGTGTGTGTTTAGTTCAAGAAAAGGTAGCGAGATCCGGGAGGATTGCTCTATGCGTTTGTTGCGCCAGCATTTGCGGCACACGGCTATGTAGCGGTCATCGCCGCCGATCTCTACCTGTGCGCCTTCTTCAACGAAGTCTCCCTTTGCATCTATTCGTGCGTTGATAATTGTTTTTCTTCCGCAATTGCATGTCGATTTGATCTCATCAATGGTGTCTGCAACTTCAAAAAGGCGGCGTGATCCTTCGAACAAGTGGCTTTGGAAGTCGGTTCTGAGCCCATAACAGATCACATTTGACCCGAAGTCATCAACAATGCGTGCAAGTTGATCCACCTGTTCCTCAGATAGAAATTGAGCCTCGTCAACCAGAATCCAGTCTATTACGGTCATCTGCTCTTCAAACAGCTCTTGGGCAAGCTCATAGATGTTCGTGTCGTTATATATCCACCGGCATTCGCGTTCAATGCCGATTCTGGATTTGATCACATTTTTCCCATCTCGGTTGTCTATAATCGGCTTCAGGCACACGTAGCGCATGCCACGCTCTTCAAAATTATAGGCCTGTGTAAGAAGTAGGGCTGTTTTTGCGGAGCCCATAGTGCCGTAGCGGAAATATAGTTTGCCTTTTCGGTTCATATCTTCAGGTTTCAACGTGTGTGTCCACACGGGGGTTATGGTATTGATCGGTATATCTATGCCGGATCTCTTCGACAACAAAGTTAATAAAGAATATTTGAAAGGATTGAGAGTATGTTTATTTTAACATTCTGTTTGCTTTTGATATTTTGTTTGCTTTTTATAGCGGATCTTTAGGAATGAAGTTGTTTTATCGGTTACTTTGTACATTGACGAAGCTCTGATTCCGGATATCCATAGAATTTCTTTATCGTTCATTAATAATGGAATCCGGTTTTTTAGTGCAGCCGGCACTCGTGCTTCTGCAAGAATATCACTGACAAGTTTTGTGCCTTTCATTCCAAATGGTTTTATCCGGTCACCGGTTTGTGGATATCTGACGGATAAATCCGTTATTTTGATTTTGGAGGCATCGAAATATGCTATGTCTGGATTTCTGTCAGGATGGAATTCCGATATGTCGTGTTCTTCAATATCATAAAGATCATGTAGTGCTGCTGCCGATGGCCCATGGTTGTCTATCTTGATGAGTGATCCTCTGTCTATGGTCCATATATGGTCGGCGGAACTGAATGTCGCTCCCGTACTGTTGGCAGCGGCAATTATATTTTCTGCCTGTGTTCGTGAAAGGCCATAGGACTTGAACCATTCATAGACCATCAAGGCTGCACTGGGTTCATTCTCAATAAGTTTTTTGAGATCTATAGTGACCGGGGCTACATCTGTGGTATAAAGCTTCTTTTTATCTTCAAGTAGCTGACGATACAATTTCTCTTGATCCTGTATGTTGGAAATGGTTCTTAACATCCCATTCCGTGCGTCCGGGAAATATCTTTTTATTTCTGGAAGAATTTGGTTTCGGATTTTATTGCGAGAATAATCGTTTGTCAGATTGGATGAATCTGTGATGTATGTCAGCCGCATCCTGTTCAGATATTGCTCGATGTCTGTTCGCGATACTGTCAGCATTGGCCTGATGACATGACGTTCATTTTTTGCGAGCATACCTCTCAACCCGGAGATTCCGCTTCCGCGCAGTAGATTGAATATGGCGGTCTCGCAATTATCATCTGAGTTGTGTCCCACGGCGATCCCCAAGCCGTTATGTCTCTGCCTTAGCTCTTCAAACCAACGGTATCTCAGATCCCGGCAGGCTACCTCTATTGAACTTTCGTTTGTCGCGCTGCGGTACTCGCCCACATCAAAGTGCTCGACAAGGATTGGAACGTTGAGCTGTTTGGCTATGCTTCTTGCATGGAGTTCGTCTCTGTCGCTTTCTTCTCCGCGCAGATGGTAGTTGCAATGCGCGGCAATGCACTTGTAGCCAAGAGTTGTCATAACGGACAATAGCGCGACGGAATCGGCACCTCCGCTCAATGCCACAATCATTGGCTTGTCGGTATGAGGCAGAGGAAGCCCGGTTTTGGATATAAACCCTTTGATCGAAGCTACAAATGTATCAGTTGTATCAGTCGGCATTTTTTGAGTTTTTCTGGTAGTGACGGCACACGCTTGTAAGTCCGCAGTTAAGGCAGTCCGGGCGGCGTGCTTTGCAGACATATCGCCCGTGAAGTATTAGCCAGTGGTGCGCAGTCCCGATCAATTCTTCTGGTATATGGCGTACAAGGGTCTGTTCGGTTTGTAATGGATTTTTGCTTTCTGTTGTCAACCCTATGCGTTCGCTGACGCGGAAAACATGTGTGTCGACTGCCATAGCTGATTGTCCGAAGACTACCGAACGGACCACATTGGCTGTCTTCCGTCCCACGCCGGGTATTTTCAATAGTTCTGATAGTTCCGATGGTACTTCTCCGCCAAATTGCTCTACAAGCGTACATGCCATACCATGCAGATTTTTTGCCTTGTTGTTTGGATAGGACACGCTGCGTATATATTCAAATATTTCATCAATGGTTGC
>OFGD01000807.1_pt1 | contig 18910 bp, 21 predicted proteins | sample 1521671 | NCBI WGS metagenome assembly OFGD01 (sample SAMEA3504114, study PRJEB24116) | mouse gut metagenome | biome: mouse gut; feature: mouse-associated habitat; material: faeces | place: Denmark | collected 2011 | reverse complement strand
GTATCTCAGTTTTGTGAAAAACTCCCAGCTCTTAGATACAAAAAACCGTTGAACCACCAGTTCGGTGATCCAACGGTTTTGCACATATTATTTCACTAAATTTCAAACATATAGCGGCTTCCAATATAATACTGGCGGCCAATGCAGTTGGGATGTTCCGCTTCATCCAAAAAATAGACGTTTAAAAACAGCATTGGTTCTCCCAGGGGGATTGAAAGATGTTGGGACTGCTCCAGGGAGGCGCGGGTAACCTCCACCGTCCGGTGGGCAATGTTGGCTGGACCATGGCCGGAGACTTGAGCGATCGTCTTGAACATGGAAACATTACTCAGATCCATGGACAGCAGGGTCTCCATATTCCGGTGATGGTTACATAGAGTCGCCCGGACTGCCTGCAGGTGGGTAATTTGTGCGTCAAGGTCTGTTATTTTTTCTTCCAGAAGGCATTTCATGCTGCCTGCGGACCGATTTTTCATGAAATCCTGTATTTCGCTGACGGACACATCCAGTTCCCGCAGCAGCAGGATGGTTTCCAAGACAGGGCTTTGGTGGTAATTATAGCAGCGGTATCCGTTTTCGGGGTTGACGACAGCCGGTTTGAACAGCCCGGTCTCATCATACCACATCAGAGTCTTTTTGTTGATGCCGTGCATGGCTGCAAACTGGCCGATTGTGAGAAGCCTGTTATTCTTATTCATGTTCACCCCATAAAAATTTGAATTCAGTATTGACCGAACAGTTACTGTACGGTCTATAATACCATACACAGGAAACCGATACAAGATGAATGGAGGAAAAATTTATGGAGAACTCAAATGTATATGAAAAGCCTGTAACATTAAAAAATATCCTGAAATTTGCCGTGCCAACAATTGCAATGACAGTGTTTATGTCTTTTTACACAATGGTAGACGGTCTGTTTGTGTCGAACCTGATTGGCACAAACGCTCTCTCGGCAATTAATTTGACGGCGCCGATCATTCAGCTCGTGACAGCCATCTCCACCATGCTTGCCACCGGCGGCAGCGCGGTCATTATGAAAAAGATGGGGGAGCAGAAAGACGAAGAGGCCAAGGAGGACTTTACTTTCTTGACTTTAGTGAATGTCATTGTGGGGATTGTCATGTGTGCGGCAGGGTACTTAGCCATGAACCGTATTTTTGCAGGGATGAATCTTTCCACAGATGTAGAAGGATATTGTGTGGAATATTTAAGCCGATATCTGGTATTTACAGTGCCGATCCTTCTGATGAATAATTTTACACTTTATATGATTGCCAGCGAAAAGGCCAGTCTTGCCCTGGTGTGTTCGGTAACAGGCGGTGTCTTGAATATGGTGCTTGACTATGTGTTTATTGCCGGATTCGACATGGGAATCAGTGGGGCGGCAGTTGCGACGGGGCTGGGATATTCGGTGACGGCGGTTGTAGGATTGTTTGTTTTTAGCCGGAAAAAGAGCCTTCTGCATTTCAAGAAACCTGTGCTTCGGTTTAAGGTTCTTACAAATGCAGCTACAAATGGATGCTCGGAGATGGCGACTGCGCTTGTTACAGGAATTATTACAATGATGTTTAACTGGACGATGCTGCATTATGTGGGCGAGGATGGGGTTGCTGCGGTTACCATTATCATGTATGTGCTGATGTTTGCAAGCTCTCTTTATACAGGGTATTCTTATGGTGTGGCTCCGATGCTCAGTTATTATTATGGGGAACAGAACCACGAAAAGCTGAAGAAGCTGGTTGCAGTCAGCATGAGAGTGATTGCAGGGATTTCCCTTGTGACGGTTGCGGCTTCTTTGCTTCTGACAAGGCCGCTGGTGTCTGTTTTTGCCCGTCCGTACAATCCGGTGTATGATTTGGCGGTAACTGGAAATAGAATCTGTACGATTGTGCTGTTCTTTATCGGCTTTAATATATTTGCAAGTGGGATGTTTACTGCATTATCCAACGGAGTGGTTTCGGCTGTTCTGGCATTTTCAAGGTCATTTGTGTTTATGTTGATTACTATGATCGTGCTTCCGTTTATTTTGGGCGTGAATGGAATCTGGCTGGCAACGCCTGTGGCGGAATTGATGGCGCTTGCATTGTCCGTTTTTATGTTCTTAAAATATAGGAAGAGGTATGGTTATTAAGGAGGGAGCCATATAGCAGTTATTTTAAAGATATAGATGAAATAGAATAAAGTATAGAAAGATATACGAACGTTTAAACCATTGCAATGACAGTAAAATGTTTCTTGTTGGTTGATTTTGTTTCCGAAAGTATCGTATCATTCCATTGATTTCGCCCTTTATTATGGTTAAACTATAGAAGAAGGGAGGGATTTACTTGAATAGATTAAATATTGCAAACAATATTGTACGATTAAGACACGATAAAAAAGTCACACAGGAACAGTTGGCAGAATTTATAGGTGTCACGAAAGCATCTGTCTCAAAATGGGAAAATAATCAAAGTACTCCTGACATAACCATTTTGCCATTGCTTGCCGCATTCTTTGATGTGACAGTAGACCAGTTGATAGGATATACACCGCAGTTGGCAAAAGAGCAGATTCAAAATCTTTATCAAAGATTCGGAAAAGATTTTGCCGAACGTCCTTTTGAAGAAGTGATGAAGGAAACACAAGATTATGTAAAGCGTTATTATTCTTGCTATCCTTTTTTGTTACAGATATGTGTTTTATGGTTGAATCATTATAAAATGGCAGAGGAGGAGAGGCAAAAAGACATCTGCCTGCATATTGAAAAGCTATGTCAGCATATAAAAGCAAATTGTAAAAATATGAAAATTCACGGAAATGCGGTTATGATTCAGACATTTGTTTATTTTCAGACTGGACGTATGCAGGAAGTCGTGGAGGAGCTGGAGGAGTTTTCTGTTTCTAACGCATTTGAAAATCAAAGCAGTGTTCTTCTTGCACAGGCGTATGCAATGCTTGGCGACAAAGAGAAAGCAGACGGCTATACTCAAATCGGTATGTATGGGAATATAATGACGTTGCTGGCGAATGCAACGTGTTATCTTTGGATGCATAGTGAAAATTTATCTGTGTGCGAGGAAACCATCGACCGTATTGGGCATGTGGCAGACATCTATAAAATTGCCGAACTCAATCCCAATAGTCTGTTATCCTTTGAGTATCAGGCAGCGCTCTGCTATTTGATACATGATGAAAAGCAAAAAGCGCTGGAACATATTGATAAGTATGTTTTGTGTCTGTCTAATTTGTTTTTCACAGCAGATTTGTACCTGCATGGAGACACTTATTTTAATAGAATTGAAGATTGGTTTGATAATGAGTTGGATAACGGAACAAAGGCGCCGCGTAATAGAAAAATTGTTTTAGAGGATGCCAAAAAAACATTAGATGCACCGCCGTTTACTGTATTAAACGGAATGACTGAATTTGAAGAAATAAAAAGGAAGTTAAAGGAGTTAAATTGATGAATAGGATTATTGAAATGTTACCGTTTTTGATTCCGCTTGTAATCGTGGAATTTTTACTTCTTGGATATACGCTGTGGCATGTTCTTACACATAAGAATTACAAACGTGGAAACCGGACATTGTGGCTGATTGTTACCATTATTGGAATGAATTTTGCTGGTCCGATTCTATATTTTATTTTAGGTAAAGAGGAAGCATAATGAATATTTTAGAGATTTCTCATATAACAAAAACATTCGGGGCAAAGAAAGTCTTAAATGATTTGAGTTTTTCCGTACCGGAACATTCTGTATTCGGCTTTATCGGACAAAATGGTGCAGGAAAAACTACAACGATGAAAATAATACTGGGTCTGTTAAAAAGTGATCAGGGTGAAGTTTTTGTAAATGGCGAAAAAGTAACCTTTGGGCAAAACAGCACGAATAAATACATTGGCTATCTGCCCGACGTTCCAGAATTTTATGGTTTTATGACGCCAAGGGAATATTTGACAATGTGCGGGCAGATTACGGGTATGCGTAAAGAAGAAATAGTGAAAAAATCCGTAGAGTTATTGAAACTTGTGGGACTTGAAAAAGAAAATAAACGTATCAAAGGGTTTTCTCGCGGCATGAAACAAAGGCTTGGAATAGCGCAGGCGCTTTTAAACAGTCCGAAACTATTGATTTGCGACGAACCAACATCGGCACTTGACCCGATGGGCAGGAAAGAGGTTTTGGATATACTTTCTTCGGTGAAAGAGCATACGACCGTTGTGTTTTCTACCCATGTTTTATCGGATGTGGAGCGCATCTGCGATCGAATTGCATTTCTCCATGAGGGAAAGGTTGCCCTTAGCGGTACATTGGAAGAAATCAGGAACGTCAGAAACGGAGAAAGTATAGAAATTGAGTTTTTCACGGAACAGGATGCAGATATATTTGGAAGCATCTGTCCGGGTGGTAAGAAATCCGGCAGAACCAAGCTGCTTTTTCAAAAAAGAACAGAAATTGATATGTTAGACATGATGAAATGTCTGTCACAAAATCAAATCCCTATTCTGCGTTTGGAGAGGCTAGAGCCAACGCTCGAGGACTTGTTTTTGGAGGTGATTGGAAAATGAAACAGTTCACAGCTTTCATAAAAAAAGAATTTTTGGAGCAAGTGCGAAGCGGCAGATTTATGATACTGGGGATTTTGTTTTGTCTGTTTGGAATCATGAATCCAGCCACTGCCAAAATGCTGCCGTGGCTGTTTGAAATAATGTCGGAGCAGCTTGCAGAGAACGGAATGCTTATTACCGGAATAGAAGTAGATGCATTGACCTCGTGGACACAGTTTTTCAAAAATATGCCTATCTTACTTATCGTGTTTATCGTTATGTTTAGCAGTATTTTGACAACGGAATATCAGAAAGGGACACTTATCAATGTGATTACCAAGGGAATGAAACGTTGGAAAATACTGGTTTCAAAACTATTGATCATGTCAGTATTCTGGACGGTCGGCTATGTGATAACTTTTGGTATTACTTATGGCTATAATGCATACTTTTGGGACAATCACATCGTACAGAATTTATTCTTTGCTGCATTTGGTTACTATTTGGTGGGACTGTGGCTCATTTCGACTGTTTTGCTTGCATCTGCTGCTTTAAGATCAGCATCCGCTGTTACGATTTTTGTGGGAGCGGCGTTTGTTAGCTCATACCTGCTAAGTTTCTTTCCTGTGTTTCGGGAGTATGTACCTACATTTATATTAAGTTCTAATGAACTGATGATGGGAGTGGTGGACAGCAGTCAATGTTTTGCTTCTGTGGGAATTACAATTTTCTTGACAGCGCTTAATAGCGGTTTATCTGTTCTTTTTTTCGATAAAAGAATGATATGAAAATGGAAAAACTTAGTGCTTGAATTGTAACGACGAAAGCGTTACAATGTAAGAAAACAGGAGGTGTGATCATGGAAAAAACAGCAACATTGAATTTAAGAGTAAATCCAACAGTCAAAGAACGGGCAGAGAAAGTATTGTCTCAGTTAGGTGTTCCTATGTCAACAGCGATTGATATGTATTTAAATCAGATTTCTCTTACAGGCGGAATTCCTTTCTCTGTTTCTTTGCCAAAAGCACCAGTGTCTATTCATGCAGATGCTATGACAGCTGAAGAAATCCATCAGAAATTGGAAAAAGGTTACAGTGATATAGCGGCAGGAAGAGTACAGAATGCAGCAGAGGCGTTTGCAAAATTTAGGGAGAATCATTGATATGAAACGATATACGGTTGAGATTACAAATGAAGCGTTGGCTGATATGGACCAGCTATATAATCATATTGCATATGTCCTTCAGGCACCGGAAAATGCAGTGGATCAATATAACCGGATTGCAGATGCCATTTTGACATTGGATACCTTGGCTGAGAGAATTTGTATTATGGAATCGGAGCCGGAGCGGAGCAAAGAGATGAGAAGGTTGTTGATTGCAGCGGCAGCAGGTATTATAGTATTATTGTTATTGATTAACAATGATGGGTGCATTAGAAGAAAGTTTTTTAATGAATATAAATGATGTTGGGCATAGAATTATTTATGATATTATAGTGTTGGGGATTTCGCGCAGTAATTGGAAAAAGAAGGGATGAGAAGCGATCATGAAGTATTATCTTGCACCGCTTGAGGGACTGACAACCTATGTTTACAGAAATGCATATCACCGGATATTTCATCCGATGGATAAGTATTTCACACCGTTTATTGTGCCGCATAGGAACAGGGGATTTAAAGAAAAGGAATTAAAGGAGATTTTACCTGAGAATAATAAGGGATTATATTTAGTGCCTCAGATTCTTACGGATGATGCAAAGGATTTTGTTAGGACTGCTCACGAATTTAAAGCGTATGGGTATGAGGAAGTGAATCTAAACGCAGGCTGTCCGTCTGGGACGGTTGTACCGAAAGGGAAAGGTGCCGGGATGCTTGCGGATACCTATCGGCTGGAAAAATTTCTGGATGAGGTATTTGAGAAGATAGATGGAAAGGTTTCCGTAAAAACGAGGCTTGGAATGCAGGATGCAGAGGAATTTGGAGAGATTTTAGAGGTATATAATAAATTCCCCTTAGAAGAGCTGATCATTCATGCAAGGATCCGTGAAGATTATTATAAAAATAAGCCGCATCTGGAAGTGTTTGCGGAGGCATTGGAAAGCAGCAGGAATAGCGTATGTTATAATGGCGATTTATTTTCCGGTGAGGATTACGAACAGTTTGTGCAGCAGTTTCCAAGTGTAAGTGCGGTGATGTTGGGAAGAGGAATGATGATCAATCCGGGTCTTCTGGATGAGATTTGTGATGGAAAGCAGTTGGATAAAGCACGATTGCGGATGTTTCATGATAAGATTTATGAAGAAAATCGGAAACGTATGTCCGGGGATCGAGCGCTTTTATTTCGGATGAAGGAGTTGTGGGCATTTATGATTGCAGTGTTTGAAGATAATACAAAATATGCGAAGAGGATTAAAAAGGCAGAGAAGGCGAAAGCATATGAAATGGTTGTGGATGAATTATTTTATACACAAAAATTAAAAGTAAAGGGGGTGAGAATGTGAAGAGACCATTGATTGCAGTACCAGTTGGGGATCCGGCTGGTATAGGACCGGAAATTGCAGTAAAGGCAGCTGCGGATGAAAAAGTGATTAAGGAGGCAAGATGCGTTGTTATTGGCAGCAAAGATATCATAGAGCAGGCGCTTGAAATTGCTGACGTACATTTAAGAATCAATTTGCTTGAGATGCCGGAAGATGGTGTTTACGAAGAGGGAATTTTGAATTTGATTGATTTGAATAATGTGGATATGCAGAAATTTGCGTTTGGCAAGGTGAGCGGTATGTGCGGAAGAGCAGCATATGAGTATATAGCAAAAAGTATTGAGCTGGCAAATGAAGGAAAGGCAGATGCGGTTGCTACAGCGCCAATTAATAAAGAGTCATTAAGATCCGGGGGAATTGATTTTATCGGGCACACGGAGATTTTTGGGGCTTTAACAAAGACGTACGATCCGCTTACGATGTTTGAGACAAACGGTATGCGAATATTTTTTCTGACGCGCCATGTTTCGCTTCGCGAGATGCTGGATATGATTACGAAGGAACGAATTAAAGATTATGTGAAACGGTGTTTGAAAGCGCTTGAGAAACTTGGCGTTGCCAAGGGAACGATGGCAGTTGCAGGATTGAATCCGCATAGTGGAGAGCATGGTCTGTTTGGACAAGAAGAGGTGAATGAAATCACACCGGCAATACAGGAATTACGTGAAGAAGGATATGATGTAGTAGGTCCGATTGGGGCAGATTCCGTATTTCATCAGGCAGCGATTGGAAAATATAACAGCGTTCTTTCACTGTATCATGATCAGGGACATATTGCGGCAAAAACATTAGACTTTGAACGTACGATAGCGATTACCAATGGAATGCCGATTCTTCGTACATCGGTCGATCATGGAACGGCGTATGACATTGCGGGAAAGAATATGGTAAGTGCTGTCAGCATGGTCGAGGCGATTTTAGTGGCGGCGAGATATGCGCCGAATTTTACAAAGTAACTTTTTATGTTGAAAATGATTTACCTGTATGAGGTAAAGGAGGAGAAAAATGCAGAAAAGAACGAAGAACAGACAAATTACAGCCATGGTATTGACCATAGCATTGGTACTGATGAATGTGTTAAGCATTATGCCGCCGATAGGAGCTGTGGCAGTAGAAGAGGAACATTTGATTGTTGCGGAGAGAACAGAAGAATTGTCATATGGAGAAAAATATGTTCTCATTGGCGGGACAGGTGGAACCAGCTCAGGGAGTACAGCCATTATTTATGAAGCGATAACGCCCCAGATACATAAGGGAAGTAAAGTAGGAAACGTTTTGACAGGGGATACTGTTTCGGAGCTTGATCTTTCGAATAAAGCGAATTTGATAAGCGTGAAAGAGGATTATTTTTGGACGGTTTTGAAAGGAGAAGGAGAAACAGCGGCTCTTCATAATGAGGCATCTGGAAAATATATAAGCTTTGCAGAGGAGAAAAGAGATGTATATTTAAAAGATGAACCGACTTGGTTTGAAATTGCGGTCATAGATCACAACGTATCGGGAAAGGCATTGGCGTTCCATATTAATGATTACTATCTGAATTATTCGGAAAGTCAGGGAGGTTTTTGCGCATATGATGCGTCTCAATACGATCAGGATGAGACAAAAGATACGAACCAGTACGCCTTTTATAAGGTAAGTGATAAAGAACTTCCCAAACCAGAACCAGATCCCAAACCAGATCCAGAGATTGAAAATGCATTAGCAACATTGCTATTCTGTTCTGATTTTCAGACGGGCTCGGAAATGGCGCCATACAAAGACGTCAGTGATGTTCCGGAAAGCCTCACTTCTATAATTGAAAAGATTTCACACAAAATATATAAAGCAGGATTAAAAAAAATTGATAATGTACTTGTAGCGGGAGATTACAGTGCGTTTAATGGACAATATAATTATGACGCAGATCCAAAAATAGGAATTCAGGTGCTCAAGAACACGATTCAGAAACAATGGAAAGATGCGCAGGAATTCCTTTTTGTTCAGGGGAATCATGACAAACCAAGCTATTCATTTAGTGAGGGAGCGAATGAATATAAGGATTACATTGTGTACTGCATTAATGCAACTTATAATTCATCCCAGATGGGAGGATTTCCATGGATGCAGGGCAATAACAGCAAAAGCGAAGCCATGGTAAAGATGGCAGCGGAAAAATTGGAGCAGTATTTGAATAACTGCCGGAAAAATAAGGATATGCGTCCGATTATTATATTGACACATTTGCCGCTGCATTTTAGCGGACGTACAAGTTCTTTATATGGAAATGGCGATAACTTATATGCATCTTATTTATTTGATGTTATCAATGCCGCAGCAGAATATTTGAATATGGTCTATGTTTACGGTCATAACCACTCAAAAGGATGGGATAATTATGTAGGTGGAACACGTGTATTCAAACAGCCTGGAGAGACGATTTTAGTACCGGATCTGTCGAAGAAGAGCGGAAATGTGACAGATCATTATGTAAAAGAAGACTTAAATTTTACTTATATGAATGCAGGATATATTGGGTATATCCATGACAGTGTGGCGGCTACTGAGTTAACGGCGACGGTATGTCAGATTTTCCCGGATAAAATCGTTTTCCGAAGATATTCAAAAGACGGCATTCTGGATATGGGTGCGGTAGGAAAACATAATCAGCGGTATAATGATTCGAAGCTGATTCCGGCAGAAGAGCTTACAAAAGCAACGGAGAGTCCGGCTGCAGTTGTTCGGAATGATGGGGTTACGCCAGGTATCTCGGTAAAAGCAGCGAAGGGAGAAGTTGGAACAAACATTAGTGTGAAAGCAAATGTGAAGAATGTGAAAGATGCTTCTTTTGAATGGAAGGTAGAAGATGCTTCTATTGCTCAGGTGATTACACAGGGAAAAGAGGCGAGACTATTTTGCAAAAAGGCAGGCAGCACGAATATTAAAGTAAGAGCTTATAATAAAGCCGGTGTCGAGATAAGTGGCATGGCGGCGCTGACAGTTAGTTATGAAGGAACACAGGCAACGGTAGAGATTTTGGATAAAGAGGGAAATCCTGTTACGACATTGAATAACGGAGATACTGTGGAATTGCGTGCAAAATTAAGCGGTATTCCGGAGATTATCTCATATAAGTGGGAAATAGGCGAGCGAGATATTGTAAAACTCGGAAAGTCAGACGGACCGATTACATCTTTAGGGTTGAAAAAGGATGGCACAGCGAACTTGGCACTTACAGTTACATATAGAAATTTGCAGGGAGAAATAGCCACAATTACAAGCCGTAATGTGATTGAAGTAAAGAAAGCATTTCGATACGAACGCTCAGAAAAATTGGAATCCGGAAAGAAATATCTGCTTATTGGGAATTCTGGAAAAGCCTTAAAGGGTGAAAGTACGGTATCGGATGGAATTACATGTGGAGTTGCAGAAACATTAACAGCAGACTTGAATAATATAGAAGATGTAGTAAAAGGGAATTATGAGGAATTCCTTTGGACGATTGAGGAGCGTGAACAAGGAGCATATACACTTTATAATCAAGCAATTGGAAAATATCTTGTGTTGTCTGTAAGCAGCAGGAGTATAGAATTGTCAGATACGCCGGCTGATATGTCTGTGGAAACGGGAACTTTAAGTGGTAAAGAAGGAATGTGTGTAGCATTTCATAATGACAGAATGTATTTGAATTATTCCAGTTCTAAAAAAGGCTTCTGTGGATATGCAGGGGAGACAATCAAAAACGTGAATAATCAGTTTGCGCTGTATGAATGCACAGGGGAAATCATAAGTGAGATTAAAGATGAAGAAGAAAAACCAGATCCAGGCGATGAAGGTGAAAAAGAAGAAGTAAAAAAACCAGATGATGGAAACGGTAATCAGACATCAAATACGGGCGAAGGAAATGGAAACCAGACGCCAAAGACGGGAGATGCTCAGAACGCACCGCAGGCAGTAGCAGCTATGTTTGCGTTACTGGGAATTTGTATTTGTCTGCAAAAACGAAAAGGGCTTGAAAATTAAGAAAATGAATGAGAGGGAGTATCGCAAAATAACTGAGGAGTCAGTTGTGGAGCGATGCTCCCTTTGGATATAAGAAAAGATTTGTTTTAAAAAGCATTGTGTTTTGCTTTGCATATAAGCTGCGTCATTGTTCCCATAGGACAGTATACGCACCAAGAACGGGGTTTGAATAAGACCATAGTAAGGAATCCCAATACGGTGGAGGTAAGCATTACACTGTAGAAGCCAAAAGCAAATTGGGCTACACCGTCAGAAAACACAGTGCCATGATAAGCCCAATGCCATGGGAGTTTGAATGTCCACAGTAGCGTTACCACGGTGCCAAGATTTTTTGCTCCGGCGAAGACCAGATAGGTGTTCCACAGCATAAGGAAGAACATTGCAAAGAAGAAGACCAAAAAACCATATCGGAAATAGCTTGATTTCATCCAGCCAGGGATATCCTTTTTTCGTGACAGTCCGAATCTTCCGCCGACTAGGGAGAATAGCTGGCCCCTGCCGCAGTATTTATTGCAGTAAGCTTTATTACCTTTTGCAACTGAGATAGCGAGAGGAATGAAAAAGCAAAGAAGTCCCAGCCATGCAAAGAGGATATTAAAAAATCCAAGAATCAGATAAGTAAGAGAGAAAATCCAAAGATAATCATACCATTGCTTTTTTTGTTTCATTTTTCCACCACCTCCAATGAGATAATACTTGCCGGACACTCTTTTGCACATTTTCCGCATCCGACACATAATTCCTCGTCGATGAGCGCGTGGATACCATTAGGAACAGTAATTGCATTTCGCGGACAGACTTTGATACAGCATCCGCAGGCAACACATTCCTGGATACTGACAGTTGCTTTCTTTTTTGCCATGATAAAACTCCTTTTGTTGTTTCTTTATTTTATTAATTATATAAGAAAAAAGGATTTATTCTGTGATGAAGTCACATAATGCGCCAATTTGTTTGATCTTGCTTTTTGGGGGATCAAGTATAAGTTTTAATAATTTCCTCGGCAATGGTTCGTTTTGCAATACAGCGATCCATTGCCTGTTTTTCTATGTAACGATGAGCATCCGGTTCGCTCATTTGCAATTCACTGATCAAAATCCACTTTGCCTTGTTGACCAGACGGATCTCAGCCATTTTTTCTTCGATGGACAGAGATTTCTTTTCGAATTGTCTCAGTCGTTCTCTGGCGCTTTCCATCCAGTTAAGGGCATGAATCATCGTTGGTTTTGAGGTTGGCTTTGGCAAAGTGAAGACCCCGTACTCAGCAACCTTATCGTGGATCTCGGCATGAATATCATTTTTTACCAAAAGCAACACAGCGGACGGTTTGGTAGTACAGGTGTCGATTGCAAAACGAGTACCCATATCATCAGGCAAAGGAGCGTTGATGATAACAAAATCAAATGTTTTTTCGGCAAGTATCCGTTCCGCGGCACTGATACTGGTAATGTTGTGGATAGGGTAGTATTGTGTTTCAGGGAGCAGGTTAGCAAAGGCAGAGGTGAAACTATCTGTTGCGGACACGACGAGTATGCTGTAAACACGTTCTCTTAAACTCATTTTGCACGTATAATCCAATTATCTTAGATGGTAATTGGATTTTTCCTTTCTCCAGATTAACTCTGGGTATTTAAGTCCATCTCTGATATAGTTTGAAAAGGCACTGTGGATCTGTCTCTATTTTTTTACGGCTTTGACTGTTCGGAGGTGTCTCAGACCACAGCTTTTCGTCTATTACTGGTAATTAGTTTGTTAACGCTTGACGTTTCTATTTACGTGTTTACACAGTCGAATTCTCTGTGGAAGACTTCAGTGCCTAAATACTAATTCAGGAGGTATATTTCTATGTCCATGTACTTTGTTGGAATTGATATTTCCAAGTACAAGCACGATTGCTGCATTATATCTGCAGCTGATCAAAAAGTAGTTTCAAAATTCACTTTTAAAAATGATAAAGCAGGTTTTGAAGAACTACTTACTGTTTTAAATTCTCTCTCCAATACTGAGGATATAAAAATAGGGTTTGAATCAACAGCCCATTATGCCCTCAATCTTGAACTCTTCCTCGAAAATGCCCACCACAGCTTCATGGAAGTTAATCCAGTTCTTATCAAGGAATACAAAAAGTCTACGACCTTAAGGCGAACCAAAACCGACTCTGTTGACTGCGAATCAATAGCTCGGTGGTTAATGACTGTTGAGTACAAACCCCATTCAAAAGGATTTTACCACTCTTATTCTTTAAAGTCACTAACTCGTTTACGAGATCGATTAATTCGGCAACGTTCTTTTTATCTTGTAAAAATCACCAATGTCTTAGACCATACTTTCCCAGAATTTAAGCCATTTTTTAATGAAAGACTTTCCAAAACGGCTTTGTATCTGCTTGAAAACTATGGTTCTGCTGCAAAAATGGCACGCATGACTTCTGCTTCTTATGACAAGTTACGTTGCATTTCCAGAGGAAAGTTTTCTATTCAGCAGTTTCTCCGTTTAAAGGAACTTGCTGCCAATACAGTTGGTGTCAACAATTCTATCTTTGACATTGAATTGAACAGTTTATTAACCCTCTACAAATCGCTGGTCAAAGAAATCGATACTTTGGAATCTGAGATTCATAAACTTATTGAAGAAGTTCATCCTCATTATCTGACCATTCCAGGAATCGGTCCGATTTCAGCCGCTGTTATTTATGCTGAATATGGTGATATTTCTAACTTTTCTAATCCCGGTCAGATGCTTGCATTTGCCGGAATTGAGCCCGGAATAAATGATTCTGGAACAGAATCTCACGGAGGCAGAATGGTGAAACATGGTTCATCACAGCTCCGATACGTACTTCTTAATGCTTGCCTTCCTCTAATCCGTTTTGATTTGACCTTTGCAACCTATTACGCAAAGAAACGTGCAGAAGGCAAAAAACATCGAGTAGCCATTACACATGTAGCAAAGAAACTGATCAGAGTCATCTATGCATTGGAGAGGCAAGATATAGACTTTAACACTCAGAAACTTCGCTAAAATCTGCTCTACATATATTTGTCTGTTCCATCTGAAATACGATGTACTCAGATGGTCTATTAAAGTTACCCTTTTTTACCATTTAATATTTTTATTAAAAAGGTCTTGACTATTTATAGTTTGACACCTCCTAGTTATTTCGATACAATTCATCAATCTGATATTCAACATCAGAAGCAGAACGTGCGTTCAAAATGAAGTATGTACCATAGCGATCTTTTTTTGTTTGAATCAGACAATCGTCATTCACATAAATCTTATATCGTGCTGCAGCCAAACGACAAATTCTTACAGTAATATTATTGTAGGTATAGTAAATATATCCACTGTTATTATAATTATTGCCTTGTCTGTCTTTTATTTCAAATATAATCAAAAGTGCTATAAGAGCAATAATGCCTCCATATGAAAGTACGCTTAATATATCCATAAATACCTCCTATCGAAATAAAGATTTGAAAATCATACCTATACTACTAAGAAAAATGAGTATGAACAAACAGATGCTAAAAACAGATGCTAAAAGTTCACACAAAAATGTTGCAAATTTTGGTACTAACAGCACTCCTACAACTCCAATTCCAGCGCTCCAGCGCCTTGTACTTGGAATATCGCGATAACAAATTAAATAAGTAAACGCTGATATCAAAACCAACAAATAGAAAATTAGCAAAATGGCACGATACATAAATTATTCCTCCTTATTCTATAAAGTGTTTTTTAATCAGTAATTCATTTGCTTAAGGATTTCCTGTGCCTGGGGACTACGTATATCTATCAAAACAACTTTTCGATTTCCGGATGCTGCTGCGCCCTCATATCCGACATTACGAACATGCCATGGATTACTGGAACCCATTCCAATTGCTGTGATTCTGCTGGCATCGACACCCAGTTCGATTAGCGTATTCTTTACAGCATCCGCACGGTCTTGAGAAAGTTTCAGCGTTGATTCATCAGTCACATCACCAGCAGTGCAACCAATTAACAACAACTTTACACTTTCATATTGTAACAAATACTCGGCAATAGGACGAATGTGGTTAACAGCCATATCTGTATCCAGATAGTTTGCTTGATCTCTAATAAACTGAACCTGCTCTTCATCAAGAATATTTGGGGGGTTGAATGCCTCGTCATCCTTTCTGTCCAACTTATCCACATCAAAAATAATCATATCCTCGGGAAGTTCTACAGGTGTAACAGAAAGATACTCGACACTTTCGTTAACAGGATGAGCCATAATGTCGTTTTGTACAAAGGTTCCTCCACCAGTCTCTACAAGAGAAGAATAAATTTGCTTAAGATTATTTTTCTGTGCACTTGTCAATGCTTCCTGAGGTGGTGCAACATCTCCAAGTTGTTGCCAGTAAACTGTAATATCGGTAAAATTCGGAATCTCAGATTTTTCGTCAAGTAATTTAGCAATAGCTTCCGGTTTAGCGGAAATAAGATTGTCCTTAAAATTAAGAATTCCTGCGGTACTAAGTCCGGTTCCAAGAACAATGATTTTCTTGGAATCATAGCCTTCCAAAGGTGCCAAGCTTCGCACAGCAATATGCAGTGCCTCAAGATAATCAACTTCAGGATCATCTCCAATTACATTCTGCATACCACTAATAAGATTAGTTGCCTTTGAACGAGCTTCCATTTCAAGCTTATCTTCGGAAGCGTTTTTATACTTTGTATCAATCTCAAAACTGTTATCAAAAACTACTTCTGGGACACCATCAGCATTCACAATGGAGATATATCCATAATGAAGAATCGTTGAGTAAATAGTATCCTGAACCAATGGGCTCTGAAAGTTAAGACCTTTCGAATTTGCAGTATTGGCAATCACATAGCATATTGCAACCTTTTCTGAGGGTTGCGTTGGATCATCAAATCCCCTTTTATAAACAGTAATACCACTTAAAAGAATAGTCATCAATATGATTGCTAAAATCAAAACCTTTTTCATAGTCATTCTCCTTTCACACTACTCCATCGTCTAAGATGAACATTTTATCTTTTGTATCACTCTCTGTACATACCTTAGAAATGCCAATATTATTAAGCGTTGCAAGTTCATTGTCAAGACGTTCCAAAATTGCAATGCAGGTTTCTTCAGATAATGCATTAATAGAAGTCGGATCGGCAAGATGTTCTTTAAGACGCTGTCTTACATATTCACAGTAACTAACCACTACCGCATACTGCATTTTTATCATTTCTTTATATTTTCCTATATCGTCATTACAAAGATTTTCAGCAAATTCGTTATCTGCATCATATTCATGTAAAACTGCTTCCAAGCGGCGAATTTCATCATTTTTTTCTGCAAGCACTTCTTCTGCTATACGTTTTCTTGTTTTAAGTGGATTATAAGTCAAAAAAGAGATAAAAAAGGATCCAACTGAAGTCAGCACAGGACATCCTATACGAAATATAGTCAGTGCAATAGCAGAAGAATCAATATCTTGTCTATTGGTTTCTTCGACAACGGTTCCAAGAAAATTTGTAGTTGCAGAAGAAAAATCAGGATTCATTATTTTGATTGTCATAATATTCAAAATTACATTAATAATGAGTGCAATGATACAAACTCCCAATATTAAGTAAAGAAGCCTATAGTCTTTATTAAGATTTTGTTTCATTCGACGAAGTTGAATTCCCAAATAAATAGGCAAAACGTCAAATGCAAACAAAAATCCTGCAACCTGAATCACTAGCATAAATGGACTATCATAAGAAATCATTTTAAACAAGCTTATAAAAACAGAAGCATCTACTATAGCACAAAATACCATGATTATATAAGGGACAATCGAATTGTCCAACGGAGTATCGGGTTTATACTTCTTTCTCATATGAGAATTAAGCCCCAGATAAATAAATTCACCATTGTGGCTTTTCATCAAAAGATCATTACTTCGACTCACAATTAAACCTCCTCACACATAGAAAGCAGACCACAAATATTTTCATAATCGGTCTGCATGAGATCGCGTTCTTTTTCACGTTGTTCCTTAATTCTTCGAATGTCATCAGCATCGGTCTTACGACGAATAATAAGTCTTCTTAGCATATCCATATGATTGTAGTATTGACGCCCAAGATCAGGTAATGCCTCTCTTGCTGCACCAAAGATGATAGCATCTAGCATATCTCCATTAGCATCATCAACCTGACCTGAAAAGAGTTTATTCAAGTGATTATCCAAACGAGGTATCATTTCCTCTTCCTTCAGTTTATGATAAAGTTGATATTCTACTGGCCTATAAGATTCATAACCGTAATCAACACTGCTTCTCAAACAAAAATCATAAACTGTTACTCTGCTGTCATCTATAGAATTAAATAATGATTGCTGCTTCTTCTTTCCAAACATCACATATCCTCCTCCGCAATTATTTCACTTAGCAATTCCACCTTTTGCATTAACTCGACATGTGGTTCCATATAGATTCTTTCCGAATTAAAACCTATCTCTATACAAGGAACAGCTGGCATTTTGTTTTGTTCAGGATGCTTATGCAATGCAGCATTCCAGTATACTGTAAGTCGCTGATACAGATGATCCCTTACACGATTACAAACCATCCTGTTAGAATTGTTGTCTTCGATGATTTTTGCCCGCACGGCAGAAAACTCATCAATTTCAGAAACGAGTTTTTCCTGAAGGGACGAGACACGACTTTTTAACGGTGCCAGTCTTTTTCCTCTTTCATTCGCTCTACGCGCTGTAACCTGAGCGTCAGTCAGTTTACTTTCGCCATGCTTACGAAAATTCTTGGCAGAATCTTCATTTGCATTAGCCTTATCAAGTTCTAATTTAGCTACATCAAGCTGAGATTTGATATGAACTACAGAATCAACAAGCTCACTCAGACGAGCAAAAGAAGCTTCTTCTTCTATCTGGAGAAGTCCCCACATACGAGAAGAAAATTCATCATAAGAATGAATCTCTCTTTCAATACGAGGTGATATCCACTGACCATTACCATCACTCTCACTAGGAAGCCCTCTGCGACCATCAATGCGACCAGCAATCTCTAAGTAGATACGCTCACAAAAACCAACTCCCTTTACTTTTCCTTTCTTGAGACTGGAAATGTGGTTATCTTTTAATGATTTCTTTTTCATTGCTGTGTAACTCCTTTCCTTTTATACAACCAAAATCTGCAACATAAACTGCATTATGTAATAGATATAGCTTAAAATATTTCTCATCACAGCCCCCAAAATGATTACAGTCATAAAAAAGAATACAAAAAATCAAGCCTTAGTCGATTTATAAAAAAATCAAAAACCAAGGCTTTTTTGTGCTGATAAAAATTCAATTTTTTTCCGACAACACCTGACTTTTTATAACAAAAACACAATAAAAATCTGATTATCCGCTAAAACACAGTATCTATCAGCATTTTCAAGGAAACAAACACATCAATTTACTACTTATTTACTACTAACGAATGAGCCTTGATACGCAAGTTTTCCTAGATATGCAAAGATATGGTACAGCACATCAGTATTGAAACAAGAAAAAATTGAATAACTTATAGACTATGGAACGCCTAAAATGACGTTCCTTTTCTATTTCCAGCCGTTCTTATTGGACGGCTATTTTATTACCAAAAATGAAAGGAGCATTAAACTATGAAAAAGACATGGAAACGATTGTGTACGGGCTTCTTAGCTCTTGCGACTGTCGTTACTGCTTTACCGACTACACCCGTTCATGCAGAAAGTAAGCAATACTGGACGGAGTCAAAAGAGCGTGTCGGTATCGTTGAAAAAGTAATGAATGACGGTTCGATTGGTTCTACCT
>OFGD01000800.1_pt1 | contig 19020 bp, 11 predicted proteins | sample 1521671 | NCBI WGS metagenome assembly OFGD01 (sample SAMEA3504114, study PRJEB24116) | mouse gut metagenome | biome: mouse gut; feature: mouse-associated habitat; material: faeces | place: Denmark | collected 2011 | reverse complement strand
TGGGATGTTTTGGAGAGTACGAAAAACTACTCGCTTCGGCTACTCCCGTTGAGGGAGCGGATTGAACCAGAGGCATTTCTGTGGTACAATAAGCAAAAAGGCAAACAAAGAAAGGAGCCTCTCCTATGAAATATTTTCTGGCGGTCCTTCTGGTGCTGCTCCTAGCCCTGGGGGCCACCGCCCTGGTACTGACCATCGGCTGGAAGGAGGAGACCATCCCTCCTCCCTCCCCCTCCATCTCCCCCCAGTCCCTGCGGCGGGAGCCTCTCACCCCCACCTTGAAGCTGGATGGCACCATCCTCCGCCCCGGCTTCGTGGAGCGCGGCCAGGGGGCGGCCCCTGGCGAGCTTTCCGGCATCTGCGGCACCGCCGCCATCCAGGAGGAGGGAGCGATGCCGGACTTTTCCTTCAGCCAGCAGCCGGACCAGCTTACCGCCATCCTCCGCCGGGAGGACGCCGAAGAGGGGGAAACGCCGCTCTTTGAGGGGACGCTGGAGCAGCTGGCGGAAATGGAGACACCGGTAAACGGCAGCTATCTCCTGGACCTTCAGGCCGTCTGGAACGGGGCGGAGGAGGGCTTTTCCGGGACGGTGGGATACCGCATCGGCCTCTCCTACGCGCTGCCCCTCCGTCTCACCGTGGACCGGCAGGAGCTGCCCCAGGGGTACTTCTTCCTTCTGCGGGCCAGCAATCTGCCGGAGGGGGTGGAGGAGGTCACCGCCGTTACCGACATCGAGTTTACCCCCACCTTCTATCCCTACCAGGGGGAGATGATTGCGCTGATGCCTGCGCGGTACAACCGCAACGCCGGGGAATACCACATCACCCTTACCGCCGGGGAGGAAAGCCGGGACTTCACCATCCAAGTGACCGACGGGGGCTTTGCCGTATCGGTGCAGCAGTTTGAGGTAGACCCGGAGATTGCCAACTCCACCGTAAACAGCCCGGAGGCCAACGCCGTCTACACCCAGGTGACCCGCCCCCTGAAGCAGATGGGGGACCCGGAGAAATACTGGGATGGACCCTTTATCCTGCCCCTGGATCCCAAATACAAGACCTCCAGCAGCACCTTCGGCCGCATCCGCATCATCAACGGGGTGTGGGAGCAGCATGCCGGCATAGATTACCCCGCCCCCGAAGGCACCCAGGTGTGGGCCCCCAACAACGGACGGGTGCTTTACGCCGGGTTCCTTCAGCTGACGGGGAACACCATCTGCATCGAGCACGGCTTCGGCCTTAAAAGCTGGTACTACCACCTTAGCGCGGTGGAGGTGGAGGCTGGGCAGATGGTAAAGACCGGGGATCCCATCGGCAAGGTGGGCACCACCGGCTTTTCCACCGGGCCGCACCTGCACTTCACCATGTCCATCAACAATGTCTATGTCAACCCGGAGCAGTGCCTGGGGGAAAACATCCTGGGCGAATAAACCGATAGAAAATCACCCCCAGCGGGAGGAGCGGAAGGCTCCAGCGCCGGGGGTGATTTTTACAGTATTTCCTGTTCCAGCCTTTCCACCTCTGCCAGCCAGAGGGCAGCGGAGGCGTCGCTGGGCATCCGCCAATCCCCCCTGGGGGAGAGGGCGACGCTGCCCACCCGCGGGCCGTCCGGGAGGCAGGAGCGCTTGAACTGCTGGGCGAAGAACCGGCGGTAGAAGCTCCCCAGCCACCGGAGGATGGTCCGGCGCTCATAGCTGCCGGCGAAGGCCCGTTCCGCCAGCCGCAGCACCTTGGCCGGAGGGAATCCCCACCGCACCGTATAGTACAGGAAGAAATCGTGGAGCTGGTAGGGGCCCACCAGCTCCTCTGTCCGCTGGCTGATCTCCCCGTCCTTGGCCGGGAGCAGCTCCGGGCTGACGGGGGTATCCAGAATATCCAGAAGGACCCGGCGCAGAGGCTCCGGCGACTGGGCGGCCACGGCGGCCACCATATGGCGCACCAGCGTCTTGGGCACCGAGGCGTTCACCCCATACATGGACATATGGTCCCCGTTGTAGGTGGCCCAGCCCAGGGCCAGCTCCGAAAGGTCCCCGGTGCCCACCACCAGGCCGCCGGTGCGGTTGGCCAGGTCCATAAGCACCTGGGTGCGCTCCCTGGCCTGGGCGTTTTCGTAGGTGACGTCCGGGGTAGCGCCGTCGTGACCGATGTCCCGAAGGTGCAGGGCCGCCGCCTCCCGGATATCCACCGTTTGCAGGGAGACCCCCAGGGCCTGGCACAGAGCCTGGGCATTGCCCTTGGTGCGGCTGGTGGTGCCAAAGCAGGGCATGGTGACGGCCAAAATCTCCTTGCGGGGGCGCTCCAAAAGGTCCATGGCCCGAACCGCCGCCAGCAGGGCCAGGGTGGAATCCAGCCCCCCGGAGATGCCCAGCACCAGGCCGGGGCAGCGGGTATGCTCCATCCGCTTTTTAAGGCCGTGGGCCTGGATGGAGAGAATCTCCTGGCAGCGGGCGGCCCGCTCCTCCTCCCCCTGGGGGACGAAGGGAGCAGGCGAGACCGGCCGGGTGAGGGAGGTGGGGGCCAAATCCAGCTGGAAGTATATTTCGTCAAAGCCATCGGGGACCGGGGGCCAGGTGCCGGTGCGGCGGCGCTGCCCCGCCAGCCGGGCCACGTCGATTTCGGTGACGGCAAACCCCTCCCCGAAGGGGAGACTTTCCGCCAGAAGGCTCCCGTCCTCCCCGATGAGGTTGTGGGCGCTGAAGACCAGATCGGTGGTGGATTCCCCCCCGCCGCTGGCGGCATAAAGATAGGCGCAGCAGAGGCGGGCCGACTGGCTTTCCACCAGGGTGCGGCGGTAGGCGGCCTTGCCGGCGGCCTCATCGCTGGCGGAGGGGTTGGCGATGACGGTGGCTCCCGCTGCTGCCAACCGGGCGGAAGGGGGCTGCGGCACCCACAGGTCCTCGCAAATCTCCACCCCCAGGCAAAAATCCGGCAGCTGGAGACAGCGAAAGATCATATCCCCCCCGAAGGGGACCCACCGCTCCCCGATGCGGCAGTCCTGCACCGTGCCAGGGCCGGGGGTGAAGTTGCGGGTCTCGTAGAACTCCCCGTAGCCGGGGATGTTCCGCTTGGGCACCACCCCCAGCACCTTCCCCCCCTGGAGGACGGCGGCGCAATTGTAGAGCCGCCCCTTTACCTCCAGGGGAAGCCCCACCACCAGCACCAGGCTGCTCCCTTGGGTGGCGGCGGTGATAACCTCCAGGGCATCCAGGGCCCCCGCCAGGAGAGTATCTTGCCCGAAGAGGTCCCCGCAGGTGTACCCGGTGAGCGCCAGCTCCGGCAGCACCAGGAGGTTCACCCCCAAATCTTTGGCCTTTTCCATGAACAAAAGAATCTGCTGCCGGTTATAGGCGCAGTCCGCCACCCGCAGAGGGGGGGAGGCGGCCGCCACTTTGATGAATCCGTCTTTCATGGACCTCACTCCTTTGGTTTTCTCCCACCATGATAGCAGGGGCCGGGGGATTTGTCCAGGGGGTTTTGCCGTCGGTGCCCAAAAGAGGGGGCTGCAAGGAGGGGGTCCTCTTTTTCTTTTCGCGGGAAAAGAAAAAGAGGCAAAAAGAAAAGCGGCCTGAATTTCGCGCCACACTCCTTTATCTCCCCTTCCGGCAGGAAGGAGACCCAAAAATTTCTGGGCGGCTGAAATTGCAAAGGCCGGCGTTTCGTTGTATACTTAAAGCATACTTTTAAGGAAAGGCCGGGATTTTATCCATGGAGACCCTGAGGGTGATGAGCTTTAACATGAAGCGGGACCTGCTGCCCTTTGGCCGCCACGTCTGGCACAAGCGGGCAGGGCAGGCCGCGGAGCTAATCCGCCGGGCGGCCCCGGATATTCTGGGCACCCAGGAGCTGACCGAAGGGCCGCTGGGGGACATGGAGCGGCTGCTGCCGGAGTACCAATGGGTGGGAGAAGGCCGGGGAGGGGGCCGCAAGGGGGAATACACCGCCATCTTCTTCCGGCGGGAGAAATTCCAGCTGATGAGCCAGCAGACCTTTTGGCTTTCCCCCACGCCGGAGCAGCCCAGCCGGGACTGGACCACCCCCTTCCCCCGCATCTGCACCTGGTGCGAGCTTCAGCCGGTAGCCAGCCCCGAAAAGCCGGTGCGGGTCTACAACACCCACCTGGACCACATCAGCTATTTTGCCAGGGTGCGGGGACTGCGGCAGATTTTGCGGCGCATCTCCGTACGGTATGGGGAGGCCCCCGGCCCGGTGATTTTGATGGGAGACTTTAACGCCACCCCCCAAAGCCGCACCCTGCGCCGGTGGATTGCCGCCGACCTGCGGGAAAGCGCCGGCCTGATGCGGGACAGCTACTGGGGCATCCTTCAGCGGGGGGACGAGGTGGGGCGAAGCTACCACGGTTTTACCGGCAAGACCAGAGGCGAGCCCATTGATTACATCTTCACCAGCCGGGACCTGCTGCTGCGGGAGGTGGAGCTGCGCCGGGACCATCCGATGGAAGGCTTCCCCAGTGACCACTACCCGGTGGTGGCCCAGGTGGAGCTGTAGTTTTTATGTAAACCGGAGAGATAGAAAAATCTCTCCGGCGTGGAAGGGCCCCGTCCCACAGTTTTTCCGGACGGAGCTGCTTGCAGGGTGCGCCCTGTTATTTACGGTTTTCGGACTTCTGCTGCTTCTGCTGCTGGCCCTGCTTCTGCTGCTGATTCTGGTTCTGCTGGCTCTGCTGGTTCTTTTCGTTAGACATGGAAGGTCACCTCCTGATTTTTTGGCACAGGCGGCGAATCCGCCCGGCTCGGTGATTAGTATGACCCTTACCCTGGGCGGTTATTCCAACAGTGCTCCGCGCTGGTGAAAAAAGGCTGCGCCGCCCTTCCCTTTTCGCCGGGCGGCGCGTGTATTATCGAAACCAGGGGGACGAAAAAAGGGAATATTTTCAAAATATCTCTTGCAATCCCAAAGGGAAGATGCTATAATATGGATAAACTGATAATGATTATCGGTTTTAAGTCTTCCAAAACAAAAGGAGTGTATAAACATGGCTAAGTTTGTTTGCACCGTCTGCGGTTATGTTCACGAAGGGGACGCCGCCCCCGAATTCTGCCCCCAGTGCAAGGCTCCCGCTTCCAAGTTCCAGAAGCAGGAGGAGGGCGCCCTCTCCTGGGCTGCCGAGCATGTGGTCGGGGTTGCTTCCGGCGTGGATGAGGAGATTCTGGAAGGTCTGCGCATGAACTTCACCGGCGAGTGCACCGAGGTTGGCATGTACCTGGCGATGGCCCGCGTTGCCCACCGTGAGGGCTATCCGGAGATCGGCCTGTACTGGGAGAAGGCCGCCTACGAGGAGGCTGAGCACGCCGCCAAGTTCGCCGAGCTGCTGGGCGAGGTGGTTACCGCCAGCACCAAGAAGAACCTGGAGATGCGCGTGGAGGCCGAGAACGGCGCCACCGCCGGCAAGACCGCCCTGGCTAAGAAGGCCAAGGAGCTGGGTCTGGACGCCATCCACGACACCGTCCATGAGATGGCCCGCGACGAGGCCCGCCACGGTCGCGCCTTTGCCGGTCTGCTGGCCCGGTACTTCGGCTAAGAACCTGGCTAAACACACCGAAACCGCAAGCAAAGCCCTTTGATTCAAGGGCGATATGGCACAGAGCGGATCCTCTTCTGCTCTGTGCCGTTTTCTTTGCTTGTGGGCAAAGCCCTGTTTTTTCGGGGAAATCCTTAGTTTTAGCAAGGCTTTTTGCTATCTTTGTGGGCAGCAGCAAAGGGTTGTATACCATATGGAAACGGGCACCGGCGTCTTGCGAGAAGGGGGCTTTGGCGGCGGTATCGCATTGACAAAACTGCGGCCCTGTGCTAGAATAAGATAGTTTTGAGGATTATTCTTTCCAAGCGGATAGGGATGTCCCAAAGGAGTATACACATACGCCCCTGTAGTTAAATGGATATAACAAACCCCTCCTAAGGGTTAGTTGTGAGTTCGATTCTCGCCGGGGGTGCCAGAAAAGCACCGTTTAAAGCCATTTAAAATGGTTTTGAACGGTGCTTTGTTTTAGCCATCAGCAGCGGCCTCGAAACCCGGCCGCTTTTTCAATCACACCAGGACCAGCTCCACCCCGCTTTTCTGGACCTCCAAAAGAGAAACGGGCCTTCTTTCACACCCCGGTTCGGCGGCCATCGGACGCAATCCCCGCCAGGGAAGCAGTTGCTTTTTCCCCCGATTTGTGACATAATAATAAAAAGTCATCTACAGGGAGTGTGAACCGCGATCAAAGGAAATTACTATCTGCTTACCAACCTCCTCTCGGAAGATGAAACAAAAATCATCACCAGTATCATCTCCCACGTGGAGCGGGGAGAGCGGCGGGGGGGCATCCAGCAGATCGCCAGCGAAAACTACGTTTCCTCCACCTTTATCATCAAAATGTGCAAACGGCTGGGCTTTGAGGGCTACAGCGAATTGTACTACCACCTCTCCCAGACGGTGGCGGCCTCGGAGGGGAGCGCTGCCGCTGTCCGCCTCCGGGACCTTATTGACAACTACCGGGATGGGATGGAGGCCGATTTTTGCCGCCTTCTGGGCCGCTTTCGGGAGCAGAAGATCTTCACCGATGGCCGGGGCTTTTCCGACCTGGTGGCCGCCTACATCGTCCAGCGGTTGGCTGTTTGCGGCTTTATGGTTTTTAATCAGGTCCACTTTTACGATTTCATGATCTTCCAGCAGGAACAGGGGCAGATGGTCACTAACATCGCTCCCTCCCTGATGATCGCCATCTCCCAAAGCGGGGAGGCGGAGCCGGTCCTCAACGATGTTCGGGCCGCCAAACAGCGGGGGTTTCAGATCCTCTCCTTCACCAAGCGGGAGGACTCCACCCTGTCCCGGCTTTCCGACCTGGCCTTTGTGGTGGACGGCGCCCGCCAGACCCTGATGGGGGGCATCCCCAACCACTTCTTCGGCCAGGTGATCCTGGTTTTTGAGGAGCTGATGGGGGTCTACTTCCAAAGCCTTACCGCAGCCCCGGAGGAACTACCTGGTGGGAAATTGACGAAATAAGAAAAATAGTAACGAAAGTGGGAAAAAATTCTCGCGGACGGTGTGTTATACTCAAGACAGGGGTAGCGTACCGTCCGCTTTTTTGCGTTCTACCCGCTCCCCCCAATAAGAAGAGACCAAATCATCAACCACCATCAAAAAGGAGGTCGTCACCTATGAAGAAGGTAACCGCGTTTGCCCTGGCCTTGGTCCTCTGCCTGGGCCTGCTGGCAGGCTGTGGCGGGAACAATGCCCAGCCCTCCAGCCCCGCCAACCCCTCCCAGGAGGCCGGGTCTCCCGCCCCGGAGGGCCCCGCCGCCCCCAGCGAAGTGAAGCTGGATAAGCTGAAGGTCTACTTTGTCCCCTCCCGCGAGCCCAGCGAGATCATCACCGCCACCGAGCCCCTGAAGGCCCTGCTGAAGGAGGAGATGAAGAAGGAGGGCTACGACATCGGCGAGGTGGAAATTTCCGTCGGCACCACCTACGAGGCTGTGGGCGAGGCCCTGGGCGCCGGTACTGCTGACGTGGGTCTCATCCCCGGCGGCACCTATGTCCTGTACGACGATGGCTGCGATGTTATCCTCACCGCCACCAGGGACGGCCTGAGCAAGGATTTTGACGAGGCCAAGGACTGGAACGATGGCACCCCCACCGAGGCTTCCGATAAGCAGGCGGTTTCCTACCGCGCCCTGATGATCGCCGGCCCCTCCGAGAAGGGCAAGGCCCTGGTGGCTAAGGTCAACGCAGGTGAGGCCCTCACCTGGGAGGAGCTGAACAGCGCCAACTGGAGCGTCATGGGCTCCTCCTCCCCCGCCGGGTACATCTACCCCGCCCTGTGGCTCCAGGACCGGTACCAGAAGGGAATCACCGATCTGGCCAACGCGGTCCAGTCCGATTCTTACGCCAGCGCCTTTGCCCGTCTGGCCTCCGGTCAGGTGGATGTTCTGGTTACCTACGCCGACGCCCGCCGGGATTATGCCGAGCGCTGGACCACCGAATTTGGCCGCACCGCCTCCATTTGGGAGGAGACCGGTCTCATCGGCGTCACCGCTCCTATCTACAACGACACCGTTTCGGTCAGCAAGACCTCGCCCATTATGGATGACGCCCTCATTGCCGCCCTTCAGAACGCTTTCATCAACATCGGAAGCACCCCCGAAGGGAAGGAGATCATCGCCATCTACAGCCACAACGGCTACCAGAAGGCCAAGTCCTCCGATTACGACAACGAGCGGGCCGCCCAGAAGCTGATCCAGGAGCTGTCCGCCAAGTAAGTTTTTCCCCTGTTCTCTTTCTTCCTTTCAATTGGGAGAGGGCCTCCCCCCTGCGCCTTGCCGCGCAAGCGGAGGATGCCCTCTCCCTCTTTTTTCAACAAAGTGAGGTGCCCAAATGATTCTCTTTGATCATGTTTCCAAGGTCTATCCCAACGGCACAGTCGGCCTTCGGGATGTAGACCTCACCATCCAGGACGGGGAGTTCGTTGCCATCATCGGCCGGTCCGGGGCGGGAAAATCCACCCTGCTGCGGGCGGTGAACCGGATGCACAGCATCACCGGCGGCCAGCTGACGGTGGAGGGGGTGGATGTTTCCGCCCTCCGGGGGAAGGAGCTGCGGCGGTTCCGCCGGGGCATCGGCATGGTGTTCCAGTCCTTCAACCTAGTCACCCGCACCACCGTCATCCGCAATGTCCTTTCCGCCAGGGTGCCGGACCTTCCCTTTTGGCGGGTGGTGCTGGGGGCCTTCCGCCGGGAGGACAAGCTGGCCGCCCTGGAGGCCCTGGACAAGGTGGGCATTCTGGACAAGGCCTACATCCGGGCCGATCAGCTCTCCGGCGGCCAGCAGCAGCGGGTGGCCCTGGCCCGCACCCTGGCCCAGGACCCCAAGATCATCCTGGCCGACGAGCCGGTGGCCGCCCTGGACCCTGTCACCGCCCGCCAGGTGATGGAGGACTTTGTGCGCATCAACCGGGAAATGGGCATCTCCATCCTGCTGAACATCCACCATGTGGAGCTTGCCCTGGAGTACGCCAGCCGGGTCATCGGCATCCGGGCGGGGGAAATCGTCTACGACGGACCCGCCAGCCAGGTGGACCAGGCTGTGCTGGACGATATCTATCGGGAGAGGGCCTCCGGGGAGGGGCAGTCATGAGCCTTTATGACCGCGTCTTTAAGCCCAAGAAATACCGGCTTGCCAACGGCAAGGAGGTGGAGGAGCGGTTCCCCCGCCTGCCTCTCATTCTGCTAATCCTCCTGGCCTGCACCGTGGTGTCGGTTCAGGTCACCGGTTTTAGCCTTCAGGTGCTGGTCACCGGGGGCAAGCGGTTCTTTGATATCCTCTTTGCCATGGTCCCCCCTAACACCAAATACCTGGCTAAAATTTGGTCCCCCCTGCTGGATACCATTAAAATGTCCCTGCTGGGGTCGGCGGTGGGAGCCGTTTTGGCCCTGCCCTTCGCCGTTCTGGCCGCCAACAACGTGGTCACCAACCGCTACGTGGTGATGCTGGTCCGGCTGTTCCTCAGCCTGGTGCGGACCCTGCCCACCCTGGTGTGCGCCCTAATCGCCACCTATATTTTCGGCTTGGGGACCATGGCGGGGACCTGCTCCATCGCGGTTTTTACCTTCGCCTATGTGGGCAAGCAGCTGTTCGAGCTCATCGAGACGGCGGACATGGGCTCCTTTGAGGCCATGGAGGCCCTGGGGGCCACCCGGACCCGGTCCTTCCTTGCCGCCATCCTTCCCCAGATCCTCCCCACCTACCTGTCGGTTTCCCTCTTTTGTCTGGAAGGAAATGTCCGCTACGCCTCCATCCTGGGGTATGTGGGGGCCGGTGGCCTGGGTCTTATTATGAACGAGAAGATCGGCTGGCGGGAATACGACAGCGTGGGAATGATTCTGATTGTCCTGTTCGTTACGGTGGTGGCTATTGAGGGCATCAGCCACGCCATCCGCAAGCGTCTGACCTGAGGGAGGTGCCACAGCCATGGAAAAACGAATTGAAGCCGCCTACCAAAGCGCCCCCAAGACCTGGATCTGGAAGCTGCTGCTGGCCTTCCTGGTGGCCGGGCTCATGGCCTGGTCAAGCTCCACCGTAACCTTCACCACCGCCGGCAGCGGCCTGGAGGTGGCGGGGAACATCCTTTCCGGCATCTTCCACCCGGACACAAAGCTGCTCTTCAACTTCACCACCTCCGGGGTGGCCTACCTCCTTTTGGAGACCCTCTGCATCGCCTTTTTGGGGACCATTGTGGGGGCGGTTATCTCGGTGCCCTTCTCCTTTCTTTCGGCTACCAACCTGGTGCCCCGGCCCATCGCCCTGCTGGGGCGGTTTGCCATCGCCGCCATCCGTACCGTCCCGGCCTTTATCTACGGCCTGATGTTCATCCGGGTCACCGGGCCGGGGCCCTTCGCCGGGCTGCTCACCATGTCTCTCTGTTCCATCGGCATGGTAAGCAAAATGTTCATCGAAAGCATCGAGGATCTGGACAAACGGATCCTGGAATCTCTGGACGCAGCCGGCTGCACCACCTTCCAAAAAATCCGCTACGGGATACTGCCCCAGCTGTTCCCGGACTTTATGTCCACCCTCATCTACCGGTTTGATATGAACCTCCGGGACGCCACCGTCCTGGGACTGGTGGGGGCTGGCGGCATCGGCGCCCCGCTGATCTTCGCCATGAGTTCCTACCGCTGGAACGAGGTGGGGGCCATCCTCCTGGGACTCATCCTGCTGGTTCTGGTCATTGAGGCCATCTCCTCCAGGATCCGCGCCAAGCTGACACGGGGGTAGGGGAATGGAAAAAATTTTTCGCGTCTGCTTTACCTCCGACCTCCACGGTTTCCTCTTCCCCACCGACTACCGGGGGAAGGAGGAGAAGGAGCTGGGGCTTTTTAAGTGCGCCAACCGCTTCGGGAAGGACGGCAACACCCTGGTCATCGACGGGGGGGACCTGCTCCAGGGCTCCCCCCTGGGGACCTACTGCCACGACACCCTGGACGACCCCCGGTGCTTTGCCCAGGTGATGGACCGCTGCGGCTACGACTTTGTGACCCTGGGCAACCACGACTTCAACTACGGCATGGACTACCTGGGGCGGTACCTGGACCCGCTGCGGGCCCGGTGCGTCTGCCAGAATCTGGTCCGGGAGGACGGCTCCACCCCCTTCCCCTTCCAGATTCACCGGCTGGAAAACGGCCTGCGGGTGGGGGTTGTGGGGCTGGTTACCGACCATGTGATGGTCTGGGAACGGCCGGAGCACCTGGGAGGTCTCACCGTAGTCGACCCCATCCCCGCCGCCTGCGGGGCCTTGGAAGCCCTGCGGGGAAAGGCCGACGTCACCCTTTGCGTCTACCACGGAGGCTTCGAGCGGGACCTGGAAACGGGGCGGGTCCTCTCCGCCAGCACCGAGAACGTGGGCTACCGCCTCTGTCAGGAGCTGGACTTTGATATTCTTCTCACCGGGCACCAGCACCTGTGCATCCCCGGCCAGGAGCTTTTCGGGACCTATGTGGTCCAGGCCCCCGATTCCGGCAGGGCCTTTCTGGAAATCACCGCCGCGGTGGGGGAGGCAGGGGTTCGCTGCTCCAGCCGGGCCGTCCCCGCCGGAGGGCCTTGTGGCCAGGACCTTCTCCGAGATTTTGCCCCCATCCAGAAGGGGGTGGACCAGTGGCTGGACGTGGTGGTGGGCCACCTGGACCGGCCCCTCCTCCCCGGCGCTCCCCTGACCATGGCGGCGGAGGGCAGCGGCCTGGCAGCCTTCTTCAACCAGGTGCAGCTGGAAGCCTCCGGGGCGGAGCTTTCGGTGAGCAGCCTGGCCAACGACGCGGCAGGGCTCCCCCAGGTGGTGCGCCGCCGGGACGTCCTCACCGCCTACCCCTACACCAACACCCTGGCGGTGCTGCGGGTCACCGGGAAGGTTCTCCGGCAGGCTATGGAGCGGACGGCGGAATACTTTTCCCTGGACGGGGCGGGGAGGCTCCGGGTCTCGGAGCGGTTCCTCAAGCCCAAGGTAGAGCACTACAACTACGACTACTACGCCGGGGTGGAGTACGTCATCGACCCGGCCAGGCCGGAGGGCCAGCGGGTGGTCTCCCTGACCCAAAACGGCGCCCCGGTGGAGGAGGAGCAGGAGTTCACCGTCTGCCTCAGCAGCTACCGGGCCAGCGGCGCGGGGGGCTACCCCTGGTATGCTGGGTGTCCGGTGGAGCGGGAAATCAATGTGGAGATGACCGGCCTGATTCTGAAGTTTTTTGAACGGCATCCCGACGGTGTGGATTTTGATGGTTCCGCATTCCGGGTCCTGGGGAAGCTGGAAATAGAGTGACCGGAAACCACCCGTTCGACGGGCGGTTTGAGCAGGAGCAATAAGGGTCTGTTTTCAATGGTAGCCCCCTTTAGGTAGGGGGCTATTTTTGTTTTACCGGTGAGATGGCCAATTATCTCCGAGCATAATTGTGCAAACCAAATTTTGACCCTGCTCCCATAAGGCGGGCCGGCAAAGACGCAGCCGTGGCGGGCCTCGTCCGGATACCGGATTCTAAATACACAATATACTGGTTTCCCGAAATATTAGAGCGTCTTAACCTGCACCAGCATGTTTCAAAGTCTGATATTGCTCTTGAGGCTGCACCCCCTCAATGAGCGCTCCGGTGCATTTCAACTCTAAATGATATGCCGCATCTGCGCTCAATTGTTCTGCGCCGCTGGATGCGTAGCGGATAATTGCCCCCGTAGAAGCTGCGGCATACGCTCTTCCCGCAACATCAATTGCAATATTTCTTACCGGTTTCTCGCAACCAGAAATCTCACCTCCTGGTATGAAATCCCACTGTCCGGTTGCCTGGTTAAAAGAGACATTAAGCCGCTCCACATTGCCTTGCTCATCCCCAAACAATATGATTCCCGCTGTATCAGAACGGGCGGAGGCACATAAACAGGATATCTGCCTTTCGTGAGGATAAATTGTAGATACTGGGTTTCTGTCAGATAAATCCAGCAATTCCAGCTCCGTTTTACCCACTTGGAGGATAAGGACACGGTCGCTCATCAGGCAGGCCTTTGTATCAGCGGACACCTCACGCTGATAAAGAATTGACTTGTCTGCCAGCAGTATCAGATACAACCTGCTTCCCTGCCGGGCCAAAACGGTAGTTTCTCCAAGATCTAAGATCCGCAGTCCCGGCCGCAAAACAGCATAACCGGCCAGCATGATTTGGTCTGTGCTGCGCTCCCAGAATTGAAACTGATCGGATAGCAGCAGTCCCTCCCGGCCATCACGGCTTGATAAAATATGACCTTGACAAAATTTCGTTTGTTCCAGTGCAGCCATGGCCCGGCTTTGTCCATCGGAAATCTGCCAGCGTCGAATGACTCCGTCCCGATAATGCGCCAAAATGGCATCTTCTGTGGGGCAAACAGCGAAAGAGGTTAACTGACCGCTTTTTTCAAATTGCACGCCTGTAAAATCACATCCACGCAAATCGCAGTCCCTCAAATCGGCGTTGTCCAGGTGGGCAAAGCGCATAGAAGAACCGAAAAAATTTTTCTGTGAAAGTTTTTCTCCAGATAATATGGCCTCATCCAGGCGCAGGCCGCTCCAATCTGTTCCGGGCAGACCAAAGCCGCCATAGTGCAAAAGGCTAACGCTGTTTGTTGACAGGAAAAAGGGCTGTTCGCTGCTTTCAGCCCGAATTTCGTGGGCAAGTTCAACCAGCTGGTTTTTTACAGATTCGCTCTGTCTGCCATCCAAGCGGCGAAGTTTTTGGCCTGTAAAACCCAAAATCTCATGGCTGAGGCGGCATTGGGACAGCAGTGGCCTTATCTCATCCACATTTTCTTGACACAGGGCGCGTACGACTCCGCAGGCAATAAAGAACTCCTTCATTGAGCGGTGGAAAAAGCATCGCTTCTCCGGTTCCGTATTGTCACATTTCAGCAGGGTGCGGCCGGTAAGGCGATGGTCGGCGTCTTCGGCGATTGCCCGCGAAGACTGTGCCGCGCAGTCCCAGAGGCTCTGCGCCAGATCATCCTGACCGATTTTGGCTTTGAACGTCTCCAAGCTCATGCTGTCTGTTCCAAGTTCCTGCATACAGAGGGCCAACTGTTCCAGCATGAGAAGCATCCGCATGCGGACCGCTTGGGGTGAGGTGCGGTCTCCCCGCATTTCCAGATGGTACTCATAGCTGCGGGCAAGGGCTTGTTGTGCATAGTCCTGGTAGATATCCACCATATCCATTGCGTGAATATTTTGATTGTCCAGCTGCGCCTCGATCATACTAAGAAACAGCGGTTTTGCCGCCAGGCCGATTAAATCATGGGTCGTTCGAATCTTCTCCAGGCGGGATCTGCGCTCCGGGTTATTGGCCATCCGCTCCAAAAAGGTCAGGCGGTCCTTCAGTGTTACAGGGGCCATATGCAGCACCAGGGGTTGGTGCAGGGCCTCCAGCACACGGTTCCGGACAGGGTCTGTGTGGCCCTCCATCTTTCTGGACGTGACGAGTACCTTGCACCCATCGAATTGCGTGAGCAAATGCTCCAACCGGCTCAGGTTCTCCAGCACCGATGAATCGCTCATATCCAGGGACATCTCATCCAATCCGTCCAAAATGATGAAAAATCTGTATCCCGTTTCCAGCTTCACTTGGTTCCACAACGAGAGGTTCGCATCAAAATCTTTGAGACGCTCTTCCAAAAACTGGCGGCCGTCCTTGTTGTTTCCACTCAACATCCGAAGTGAGAGCCGCAAGGGAATCCATCCGGTGTCCGGGGAACGCAGGAACTGCTTTGCCACATATCTGGCCAGAACATAGGTAAAAAAGCTCTTGCCATCGCCAAAATCGCCCCACAAAAGGGCGTAAAAGCTGTCTTCCCGTTGAAGCCATTTTGAGATATACTCCTCCGCAGAGCCGTCAATCAGCTGTTCTCCTCCGTCTAACAGCCTGGATGGAGCGCGGTTGGGGTAAGTTTTTCTGTAGTTCTGAAGAGAGACAAGATCTGACTCCGGATAGGTCAGCATCCATTCCGGATTATGCAGATATCTTCTCCAGGCCGGTGGAAGATGCGGCACTGGTGCCAGCTTGTCCTTCCAGGCTTTGAGGATCGCGCCCCGCTCTTCGTCGCTTTTTTCCGGCGGGTCAAAGGCGTAGAATTGCCTATATAGGTCAGGAAACAGTCCAAATAATTCTTCTACGCCATTGTCTGGAGTCCAGAGCTGGATATCCAAAATAGGATACCACTTATCTTCTGCCAGCCACTCCTGATATACACAGTTCAAATCATTGGTTGCTGTACCATTGGGCGAGAGTATAATCCAATGATCGATAGGCTTCCTTGTATCCTGTGCAGCGGACAGCTTCGCGCTGACATCGTCTGTTTTAATCAGCCTTTCTCGATAATCTTTACATTCTATAACACAGGTCGTCTCAACACCAAAGGAATCCTGATATGTAAATGAGATATCAAAACCATATTGGATACCACTGCGTTGCCGGCGTAAGACTTTCAGTTCTATCCCATCACTCAGCTCAAACAGCTTTCGGATCAGCTGATAGACCGCTTGTTCCAGTCGAGCGCCCCGCTGCTGGGGCGTTTCGTCAATGTGCGCAGCCGGAACGGGCTGGGATCTTTGTGTCAGTGCCAGACTTTGTTCCGGGTTTTCAGTGGGATTATTCTGTTCTGGCACCGCCGTATCAAGGTTATTTGTCTCCTTCCAGATACACGCAGAATCCTGCGATAGGATACACCACAGGTCACTTTTCCAGGCCAGCAGGTCGTGATGCTGCGCCCAATACTCCTCCCTGGGGGCAGGGGGCATATTGGCAGGGAACAGAAACGCCAGCTGGTTGGATATGCGCGCTCCCTCTTCAGGTGACACAGCTGATATCTGGGTAAGAATCGCCTCAATTTTGTGATATTCGTGTTCGGACAGGACATCGGCCAGCTGCTGCCGCAAGGGACTCAGCAGCCCATTGTCCCGCGCGGAAATGCTGGATGGGGGTTCCTCCATGAGCAGAGCACGTTCCTCTTCCTTCAGCAGTCTCCAATGGTCATAGAAATCCACCAGCCGGCCGTTTTTCTGGAACATCGCCAGGGCAGAGAGAGCGGAAAGCGTTGTGAACCGATCCGTTTGTTTCGCAAGGTAAACTGTGTCAACCGATAAATTGTAAATTATCGCTGTGCATACAATAAGCATCCCAGGAAAGCGCGTCCCATCCCATCTGGATTCCTTCGGAAGCTGCCGGTACAGTTTCCTATCTTGCTGGGAGCTTCTAAATAAATATGGCACATGGATCCGGATACGTTTGGCGTCCAAGGAGGTTTGTAGTTTGGAAAAAAAGGAAAGCGCCGCCTCTATATCGTTACAGAGCAGCATAGCGCTGGTTTTTTGCCCGTTTTCCCGCGCGGTAATCCAGTCCGCTATCCGCTGCGTTCGGTCGGTTAAGCCCTCCGGAACACCCAGAACTTGTTGATAAAATCCTCTCTTGACTGCCCTGTCCTGTAGTGCCTGTGTACAGGAATAAGTGTATATCATCGGGCCAAACTCTTTGATCAGTTGAGCGGAGGGTGCACAGTCTATCGTTAAGCCAAGAAGGGTGGCATTTGGAAAACATCTGCGAACAGAAGAACAAATGTAATTCCAATTGCGGTAGATGGACTCATCCATGATAACTAAGATGGGCTTGGAAAAAGAATCGAATATTCCAGAATTTTTGAGATGGGGAAAATTCCTGCTCCAGCTGGGGAGTCTGCGTATCGGAGCAACGGTGACACCACCCGGAATACTGACCTTCGACATTAAATCAGAAGACGAGCTGCTCAACTGGACAGCAGAGGATTCACTTAAAGTATGTTTCAATCCTTCTACATATCCGGAAGCGAGATCAAGTGTTGCGGTTAACAAGAGAACCGGCAGAGAAGACCGTTTTTCCGCCAACCGCCGGATCAATTCTTCCAGCAGAGGCAGCTTTTCTACTCCGGGAGGGAGGGAGATCAGTCCCAACACTTCCGCTGCCCAGTCCGATGTTTGGAGGCGCTCTATGGTCGCATAAACCGCTTGTTCCATCCATGTTTGTGAAGCGGGCATCGTCTCGGACGCAGGCTGCAACGGCTGAAACACGTTCTTTGGCAGTCCGACCTGCTGGATCAAGCGGTCAATGCGATTCATTTTACCTCTGTGATCGTATGTACTGCCTACACAAATCCATTCTTCCCCAACCGGTATGACACGGCACTGACTAAAACATCGAGGCATATCGGGTCCACGATTTTCCTGGAGAGTGTAGTCTGTCCGTGAGACACACTTCAGATTTTTGGTTGCCCAACCTATAAATTGTGGGAACCGGTTCAAAATTTCTTCAAAAGCGTGGTACATCATTTCAGCTTGATTGGAGTGGTAAACCTTGCCAAACAGGCGGTACGACACCCCTTCACGAGAGCGCCTCCCGCCGCTGAGCGTATCGGGGACGGGGTTTGGCGGGCTGGTCAGCTCATTTTCCTCCAAAAGGTCAAACTGACGCTCGTCCTCTCCACACAATCTGAAAAGCTGTGAAATGTAAGCGCGTTTTTGTTCCACATTATAAGCGGTTCCCACGCATATTACTTGCCCATTGATTTGAAAGGTCCGCTGATTGGAAAATTGGCTATCTGATGCGCGTAAAGCTCCTACATCCTGTGCATAGTCTGTGGTATCCAGACAGTTAAATTGCTGCAGCGCATCTGGAATCCGATCAGCATGGCGGGTGAGTAATTCGGAGAACACATGCGCCATCATAGCAGCTTGTGAACCCATGAACTCCTGTCCAAATAATTTATAAAACGTTTTGGCCATAGTCACCCTCGATTCTGTCACATAAGTCTTTATTGCACATATTTACAATTATTAAGCTGACATATTTATTATAATACAATTTACCTGCTATCGTCTACTGCGATTTTATCAATGGAATCTGCTTCAATAAAAATTTACCCAATAAAATAGGGGTTCTTTAGCGGTTAACCATCGGGAGGTGCAGGAGGAAAAAGCATACCTGCACTTCAAATTTGCGTGTCTATCGAAAATCATCAGCACACTTTTACGCTTAAGCGTCTCTACAAATTGTGCTATACTTATGTGAGGTTTTATTTGCTAAGGCTTTTTTATTCACCTCTGGTAGAACCAGGGGGTTTGTTTAGCCAAAGTACCAATAAGAGCTAACTGATCCAATCAAAATCAGTTAGCTCTTGTTCGGTGAGTAATGTAAAAATCATTCCCACTCGTCGCGGAGAACCATATTATTTATCCTGTACGATGGTTTGTTATCAAATTGTTAGCAACGATGATAACAAGCTGGCTACATCATTTATCTCTGCTGATTTTAGCTTAATCAAGAATCCCCCGCTATCGGCAAAAGTCGCCAACAGCGGGGGGAAGGAGCATTCTTGCGCTTCATCCTTCCTCCCGGCCCTTTCCAGAAAGGAGGATGCTTGCCAAAAGGCTGATGGCGGATGCCGCAGCGCAGGTCATCCAGGCGGCGGTCCAGTAGCCTTGGGTGCCCAGCATCACCCCCACCACCATGGGGGCGACGGGGTTGGGGATGTTGGAAGCCCCGGAACAGAAGGCGGTCCCCGCCACATTGTCCTCCGGGCGGTAGAGTTGAGAGGGCAGCGCCCAGAACACTCCGGCGGCCCAGGAGGCGCCGAACATCATAGCGCAGGAGGAAAGGAGCAAAGGCAGGTATCCTGCCGGAGCAGCAAAGGGCAGCAACGCCGCGCCTACAGCGCTGAGGACATATCCCGCCCCCATCACCAGGGAGCGGCTGCGGACCTTCCGAACGGTGCGGTCTGCCAGAAAGTCAGAAACTCCGCCCGCCAGGATGGAAGAAACCACTGTGATGACGCTGATCACCAGCATCAAACTGCCGGTCTCCCCGTAGGAGTAGCCAATGCCGCTGGCATAGACGGACATATCCACCGTGATGGCCTGGGTCACCCAGGTATTAGCCAGCAGGGCCAGCACCAAAAGCCAGGTGACCGGTTGCCGCAGGATGGAGCCGTAGCCGCCG
>OFGD01000787.1_pt1 | contig 19256 bp, 18 predicted proteins | sample 1521671 | NCBI WGS metagenome assembly OFGD01 (sample SAMEA3504114, study PRJEB24116) | mouse gut metagenome | biome: mouse gut; feature: mouse-associated habitat; material: faeces | place: Denmark | collected 2011 | reverse complement strand
TGCGGGAGTCTCCTCCTTGATGTTTGCCACACAGCTCTCGGTGGTTAAGAAGGTAGATGCCACGCTGGTTGCGTTCTGCAGAGCACTTCTAGTAACCTTTGCCGGGTCAAGAATACCTGCCTCTACCATATTTACATATTCCTCATGAAGTACGTCGAAGCCTACGCCCGGCTCGCACTCTTTTACCTTGTTGATAATTACGGCGCCTTCCAGTCCGGCATTTGCCGCAATGTGGAACAGCGGGGATTCCAGAGCCTTCAAAATCACCTTTACACCGGTCTGCTCGTCGCCCTCGGTAGTGTCAAGCAGCTTCTCGATCTCCTTGGTTGCATGGATATATGCGGAGCCGCCGCCTGCAATGATGCCTTCCTCTACGGCTGCTCTCGTAGCTGCCAGAGCATCCTCCATGCGGAGCTTTGCTTCCTTCATCTCTGTCTCGGTAGCAGCGCCCACACGAATCACTGCCACGCCGCCTGCCAGCTTTGCAAGGCGCTCCTGGAGCTTCTCGCGGTCAAAGTCAGAGGTCGTCTCCTCAATCTGAGCACGGATCTGGCCGATTCTCTGATCAATCTCAGCCTTGTCGCCTGCGCCGTCTGCGATGATGGTGTTCTCTTTCTGAATCTTCACGGACTTCGCAGTTCCAAGCATATCCAGGGTAGCTTCCTTAAGCTCAAGGCCAAGCTCCTCGGAGATTACCTGTCCGCCGGTCAGAATCGCGATATCCCGGAGCATCTCTTTTCTTCTGTCGCCGTAACCAGGCGCCTTTACACCAACTACGGTGAAGGTTCCGCGCAGCTTATTCATAACGAGAGTGGTGAGAGCCTCGCCCTCGATATCCTCCGCAATAATCAGCAGCTTGCGGCCGGTCTGTACAATCTGCTCCAAAAGGGGAAGAATCTCCTGGATATTGGCAATCTTCTTGTCAGTGATCAGAATGTAGGGATCGTCAAGATTTGCCTCCATCTTCTCCATATCCGTTGCCATATATGCGGAAATATATCCGCGGTCAAACTGCATACCTTCTACCAGGTCCAGTTCGGTCTTCATCGTCTTGGACTCCTCGATGGTGATAACGCCGTCCTTGGAAACCTTCTCCATAGCGTCGGCCACCATATTGCCCACCTCATCGTCTCCTGAGGAAACAGCCGCTACTCTTGCGATCTGATGCTTGCCGTTTACCTTGCTGCTCATACCTGCAATGGCCTCAACTGCCGCGTCGGTAGCCTTCTTCATGCCCTTTCTCAGAACAATGGGGTTCGCTCCTGCCGCCAGGTTCTTCATACCCTCATGAATCATAGCCTGTGCCAGTACGGTTGCGGTTGTGGTTCCGTCGCCTGCCACGTCGTTGGTCTTTGTAGCTACTTCTTTTACAAGCTGAGCGCCCATATTCTCAAATGCGTCCTCAAGCTCGATCTCCTTTGCAATGGTAACACCGTCGTTGGTGATCAGGGGTGCGCCGAACTGCTTGTCAAGAACAACGTTTCTTCCCTTCGGTCCCAGAGTTACCCGAACAGTATCCGCCAGTTTATTCACGCCTGCTTCCAGTGCGGTTCTTGCCTCCACACCGTATTTAATTTCCTTTGCCATTTTAAAACTCCTCCAGTCTTATTTGTTATACTTCCATATGCGTATTATCGCCCGGCCTCAAAAGGCTGATGCTGTCAATACACGCTTTATTCTACAATTGCAAGGATGTCGTTCTGCTTCACAATGATAAACTCTTCGTCGCCGAGCTTCACCTCATTGCCCGCATACTTGGAATAGATAACCTTATCGCCTTCCTTCACATGCATGGTAACTTCTTTTCCATCCACCATTCCGCCAGGTCCTACTGCGATAACTTCTGCCTGCTGCGGCTTCTCTTGGGACTTACTGGCCAGAATAATTCCGGATGCCGTTGTCTCTTCTGCTTCAAACTGTTTCAATACAACTCTGTCTCCTAATGGTACTAATTTCATTTCTATTCCTCCTTGATTCTATTGTTGTCGTTTTCTTTATTAGCACTCACCAAGATCGAGTGCTAACTTACGGGTATTATATTAATGCTTTCCATTTTATTTGTCAACACATTTTATGAATTTTTTATATTTTTAAGATTTTAAAAATTTTTCGAAAGAAAAAGAGATGTCTTTCTCTGTGACATCCCCTTTTCTTATCTCAGCTTTACAGCACTATTTCCACGGTCAGCCCATACTTTTCCTTCACGGCCTTTAAGGGGCCGGACTCCGTAAATACATCTTCTACGTCTATCCGCCTCAGCGGTGCATGGGCCGGCATATCGCAGATAGTCTCCGCTACCAGTCCGCCATCTCTCCCTGCTGATTGAGCGCTTGGTAGTTGCTGTCCATATAATTCTTTTTCCCGAAAGGAACATAATTTTCATCCAGCAGAATCATATTCCCGTTTCCGAGATCCGGGAATTTCTGTGCGATTTCTTTCAGAACCTTCCACTCGTCTTTGGAGTTTTCCCGGTTATCTTCCTCCACCTGTCTTAATGCCTCTCCAATCTCCTGCTGATCCATTGTACCCCAGTAAAGAGGGTGGGGCTGAAAGGACGAATGGTACTTGCCCCCTTCGTAGCAGAAAAAGCAGGAACAGGGGATTTTTTCAAAAAATCTACTTTTGTTTACATGAAAGAATTGCAATATCTTTTGGGTACTAAACTCATTTATTTAATCATCCTCTAGATCCGCCCTCCAGTTTCCCCATCAAAAAAATGAATAAACTGCTTATCCAACGCCAAATAACACCTATCACCAACCTTTAACGGACAAACCGCATCCGTTACAATCCCCAGATTACCTAAATTTTCTGTATCTGCAAAAACAACCGTTTCCCGTCCAGTCCACTCTACCGATACTACCTGTGCCCTGATATGATCGGGATTCTCGGTGATATGGATATGCTCCGGCCTTATACCGCAAAATTTCTCTCCCTCTTTCCAGATATTCATAGGCGGTGATCCGATAAATCCGGCCACAAAAAGATTGGCAGGTTTCTGATAAAGCATCTGCGGCGTATCCATCTGCTGAACCACGCCATCCTTAAAAATAGCAATGCGATCCCCCATGGTCATAGCTTCCGTCTGGTCGTGGGTCACATAGATGGTCGTTGTGCCCAGTTTTCTCTGTAAAGCTGTAATCTCCCGGCGCATCTGCACTCTCAGTTTTGCATCAAGATTGGATAGAGGCTCATCCATCAAAAATAGTTTCGGGGCGCGGACCATCGCCCTCGCAAGCGCTACTCTCTGTCTCTGACCTCCGGAAAGCGCTATGGGCCTGCGCCAGAGATATTCCGACAAATCCAGGCTGTCTGCAATCTCTGTAACCCGGCGCCGGATATCCTCTTTCTTCCAATGGCGCATCTTCAGGGGAAATGCAATATTATCAAATACTTTCATGGTAGGATATAACGCATAATTTTGGAACACCATAGCGATATCGCGGTTTTTTGGCGGAACCAAATTCATCAGCATCTCTCCCATATGGATCGTTCCGCTGTCCACACGCTCCAGACCGGCGATCATGCGCAAGGTCGTGGATTTTCCGCAGCCGGACGGCCCTACAAATACTATAAATTCTCCGGGGCGGACGTCCATACTGACCCCTTTTACGGCATGCACGTCCCCTGAATACCATTTATTTACCTGTTCTAATGTCAATGATGTATTTTCCATAAATCACCTCATATTTGTGCAGCTTTGCTGCGACTCAAATCCATGCGGAGAATGCCCGTATTTTGGGCATTCTCCTGTGTGAGACTTGGTACTTCTTAACGAAGCAGCCTCTGCTGCTGAGCTTTAGAAGTACTTCTCACACTACGCCCTTAATCTTTCATTCCGGAAGCCGCAATCCCCGCTTCCAGATATTTCTGGCCAAACAAAAAAATTAGCAACGCCGGCATCAGCATGATCACGGAAGCTGCAAGGGAAGCTCCTGCATTTTCCGCGGTTACCGTGGGAAGATAAAGCGACAACGGCCATAAGGTCTGATCTTTCAGAAATGTCATAGGCTGCTCCAATGCATTCCAGTATTCCAAAAATCCCAAAACCACCGCTGAAAGAATGCCCGGCACACCAAGGGGAAGCCCTAGGTGGATAAAGATCTGCCAGGCCCCGGCGCCATCTAAGGAGGCAGCCTCCGTCAGCGCCGATGGTATGGCCGCAAAAAAACGGATCATAAGGAAAACGGGAAAAGTAGAAACAGCGCCGGGCAGGATGATCGCCCAGACGGTATTCATCAGTCCCAGACGATCCAGCACAAAATAACTGGAAACCATAGTCACCTGAAAGGGCATCAGCATCAATATAATATATAACGCATACAATACCCCTTTCCCCCGGAATCGGAATCTGGCAAAAGCCCAGGCTGCCGGTGCGCCGATCACAATCTGTCCGACCACAATGGGAAAGACCTGTTTGCAGGAGTTCCAGAACATTGTGAAAAACTCAGGCGCGTCCAGCAGTAATTCCACATAAGGTTTTAAGGTCGGATACTGGGGCAGAATGGGCCAATGGGCATACCCAGCTTTCTCAGACAGAACCGGTGCCAAATTATGCACCATTTCCCTGCTCCCCATAAAGGAAGCCGACAGTAACATCCACAGGGGCACCCATACAAAAAGCGCCGCCGCAGACAAAAGCATTGCAATCATCCATTTTTTCATTTTCCTTCACCCCTTCCCCATATCATCTGCAGGAAACCAATCAGCGCCATTACCACTAGCGCCATCAGCACAGCACCGGCGCACATTTTATCAATATCCAGCCGTGTAAACCAGTTATTGAACAAATGCTGGAGCATATAGATGCTCTCATGGGGATAACTGCCCGAAATGAGATACGCTTCCCGGAATACCTTAGATGAGTTCAGCAGCGACAGCACAGCGGCTGTGAATAAGGTAGGCATCAGATTAGGAAGCGTAATGCGAAAGAAACACCGCAGGGCCCCGGCTCCATCCAAAGACGCCGACTCATACAGCGACGGTGAGATGGCTGTAATCCCCGACAGCCACAGCACCATGTCATAACCTGCATTTTTCCAGATATACGTTACCATCAGTACCGTCATGGCCGATTCGCTGTTCAGCCAATGAACCGTTTCCATGCCCACACTGCCGAGCAGATGGTTCAGCAGACCGTTTTCATGGAAGATCACCTTCCAAAGCAACACCACCGAAGCTACCGGAATTGACATTGGAATAAGAAAAGAAGTTTTATATATTCCCCTCTTCTCCTTCAGTGCGTCCACAAGCAATGCCAGCAACAGGGAAAACAGCAGCAATACAGGAATACAGATCAAAGTAAATTTTGCCGTATTCCCGGCTGCCCGCTGGAACGCTTCGTTTTGAAAAACATCCGTATAATTTCTAAACCCTACAAACTGCCCGCCCATAGCCGAAAAGAAAGAGCGCCGGAGTACATCACAAAAGGGAACCAATACCAGTACGCTGACCATCAGCAGGCTTGGCAGTAAAAATATCCATGGAGTGACGCCATCCAGTTCCGGGGCAGTCTGCCGATTAACTTTCCGCTTTTTCTTCAATAAATACAATTTCATTCCCTCCCTGATCCAAATAGTTTCCGGTTCCCAACATCTTGTCATGAAGATCCAGCAGCCATCTTATGGTCAACCATACCATTGGAAGTATCCATAATGTAATAGATGGGTTCCCCGCCAGGGAATCCTTATTCTTCCATATGAGACAAAGCAGGCCTCCCCACCAGATCAGGCTGATCCGGAGGATGTTTTTTGGCGCAGGCACGGGCAGCCGCCTGACAACAAGCCACAAAAACAAAACTGTCAAAACGGACAGTATGCCGCCAAGAAGAAAGGTTATCCAAAATGTCCTTTCCCATGCCGCAGGGGGCATACGGAAGATTGCCAGAATACCATCCCTGACCTGTGTACAAAGGCCGCTCCAAAAGGAACCATCCGACCATCTGGTGGGCAGAAACCGGGCCGGTACACTCCACGGGAATCCAACCGTCCAGGAAATCGCCGTCATTCCTGCAAACATCAGTGGAACAGACATAAGGAATAAAAGCCATGTATAACGAAGTTTCCACAAACGGTGTGCAATGCACATAAGAACCCATGCCCAGAGCAGGAATGCAGGGAGGGCTGCCAGTATTCCAGACAGCCAGACATACAGACCAAGGTCTGTCATGTCTCCCACTGGTAATTGATATTTTTGGAGTATCTGTTCCGCTGCGTAAGTGCCTCCCTGTTCTTCGGAGAGATTTAACCACAATCCCTGAAACATCCTCTCTTCCGTTTCTTCTGCCGGAAAGAACGCCAGTCCCTCCTTTCCTTCCACAACGCCGCATACATACCATGTTTTCTCATTCCATTGAATCATCTGCCCCAACACATCAGAAGAACCCCAAAGAGCATGGGCAGTTCCCTCGTCGATCACACAGCCCTTTTCATCTCCCGGCCAGTATCCATATCTGAACCGGCAAAGCTGCAGACGGGAAATATCTCCGTAATACTCAAAAACCTCTCCGTTTACCGGATTCGGGTAAAAGTCCCCATACAATATCTGTTCATAATGGGACATCCACAATACAAAGGAAGGGGGCACCTGATTCATCTGCGCCGGAGAGACGCCCATGCCGCTTTCCCACCGCACGGAAACGCTGTTATCAAACCATTCCATTTTCTTCTGACAGGCTGCAGAGCCATACCACATAAGGAGAAGATACAGTCCCAACATACAAAGCCTGAAATATTTAATTTTCCACACGCACCCTGTCTCCTTTCCCAATCGGCTTTGAGGTCTGTATCACGATCTGGTCATCCGGGAAAAATACGCCTTCCACGGCTGCACTTTCCATGTTCTGCTCCTTTATCACAACATCCACCTCTTCCACCGTCTGCTCTGTTCCCAGTACGGATTGTTTTTCACGGACAACCAGGACCACTGTCTTTCCGTGGGCAGCTCTCAGTGCAGAAACAGGCACAACAGCCTGATATCTGCCGCTGTTTTTTTCCAATTCCAATGTCCCGGCAATTCCGCTGGAAAAAGTGCCTTCTTCCAGCCAGGCGATGAGCCGGACCTGGCCATCTGCATTGGGAACACCAATAGAAGTAATCGGTAACTGGACAGACTGGGTAATTCCTCCTATGGTATAAAAAAGCTGGCCCATGTCCCCCGCAGACAATTTCTCCGCTGTTTTTTGTTCTACACTGGCAGTAAACTGAAACCTCTGGTCTGCCCGTGACAGGGTGAGTACCGCCCCATTGTCCTGTGTGACGAAAGCTTCCGTCACTGACTTTACCGTTCCGTCTACCGGAGCGGCAACCACCCCATCCTGCATGCTGATCAGCCTTATCTCCTCTAATGTATTCTGTTTTTGACGCAACTCGTTTTCATACTGCAGCCGCTCCACTTCATTTTGCCTGCGCATGGCGGCATCTGACTGTTTCGCTCTTTCCAACTGTTCTTTTACGGACTCTAATTCTATAGCCGCAGTTTCTATCGCCCGCTGAGCCCTCATGATCTGCTCCTCTCTGGACAGGCCGGCGTTCTCCCAATCACGCACAGCCGCATTCAGTTCGCTCCGTGCGGCATCCGCACTGGCCAGTGCAGACGAAACCATGGATTCATTGCTGAAATCTGTCTGTTTCTTCGTATCACTCAATTTATTCTCCGCTTCCCGGACATCATCCTGTGCTTCCGAAACCAGCTGATCCTGCCGTGCCTGTATCCGCTCCAGGTTCTCACGAGCCCACGCAAGCGTGTCTTCTGCATCCGACAGACTGCGTGCCGCCTGATCGGCCTGAACCTGAGCCATCTCCTTCTGAGAGCGCGCTGTATCTACCCGCTCCTGGGCTGCTGCGCGTTCTTCATCAGTCGCGTTCTCCCCAAGGGATTCAAGAGCCTCTTCTGCCTCCTGAAACGCCTGCCCCGCCTGAGCAAGTTCCCCGGCTGTACGCTCACAGGTGCTTTTTGCTGATGAATATACGCTTTCGGCCTCTGACAATGATTTCTGGGCGGCCGAAACAGCTTCCTCACGGCTATATTCCGCATCGCCCAACGCTTTTTCGGCTGCATCCAGGCCGTTTTCGGCTGTTTCAATCCCTTCCTCTTTTGCCTGTACCTTTGCCTTCTCCAGATCGTTCAATTCCTGATGATATCTGTTCTGAGCCTCTTTCAGATCCTGTTCTACCTGAATGCCGGATGCTTCCAGTGCTGCCACTAATTGCACATAGTCCGCCTGGGCATATCGCAGATTGTTCTCTGCCAACTGGAGCATTTTCGTATCTGCACTGGGTATTTCATAGGACAAATTATTGATCTTTAAATTCAGGATATTGATTTCATTTTCAAGCTGCTCTGTCACTGTCTGAATAGAATCCAAATCCAGCTTTAAAATTTCATCGCCCGCATTCACGCAATCCCCCGCCTGAACCATCCTGTTGGAAATACGCAGATTTCCAGGCAGGACAATATCCAAAGTGTCCCTTGCCTCCAGTGTGCCCGGTATCGTATAACTCTGGACTAACACTCCCGGTTTTACTGTATCCGTCCTTACCTTGGCGATGGTCAGGTCAGTGGCTATTCTGGACAGTATGGTAAATATCAGCATCATCGCAAAAAATCCGGACAATAAGCGCACTGCTGTCCTTTGCTGGGCACTGGAAAAGATTGATTTTGGCTTTTTCCCAGATAGAAGCATCTCTTTTTCTAATGTCAGCCTTTGCGCGGCAGTTACCGCGGCTTTTCTTTTAACCCCCATAAGGGCTTCTTTCCAATGGTAACGAAAGGGTATCATTTCTATTTGCTTTTTCTTTCTCTTTTTAAACATCTGATTCAATCCCCACCTGTTTATCCGTTTATGCTACTCTTTAGGACAGCTGATATTGTGCTTATGCAAGGGGCGCATACTTTTAACCGAAGATACACCCCTCGCATTTTATGTATTACTCTTTCAAATACAATTCTATCTTTTCCATCACGGCGGCAGCTGCTGATTCTGCTGTGAGCGTTCCGTCCAGCAGGCCCTTCATCTGGCTTTGAACAGCCTCCCGAACTACCTGATCCACAAAGATCGGTGCATTCAGCTGACCGCACATCTCACGGAATTTTGTACTGTTTTCTTTGTTTTTTATAGCATCTTCTACCAACTTATCAAGAGACCGGCTATTAACCGGGAAACCGTCATACAGATAGACATCCTGCACGGTCTGGGATAAAAGCAGATTCACAAACTGTAATGCCAGCTCCTGCTGCTCACTGGCGGATGTAATCCCTACAGCCTGCCTTGGCGTGTAGAAAGACTCTCCGAAAACAGGCATCAGGCCATGCTCCGCAGACATTCCGCTTCCACTTAAACCGAAAAGAATTACATTTGTTGCATTGTATCCCTTAATCTCCTGGACATAAAACAAATCTTCCTCTGATTCCATAAAGCCCATCAGTTCAAACAGCACAATCCTTCCGTCCACTACGCCAATATCGGTCTCCATAAAATTTGATTCCTGCGCTTTCTGAATACGAAGCATGTCAGTAAAATATTTCGTAAGCGCTGCTTCATCAATCTTACCTGATTCCACAAAATCACTGGAGCAGTCTTCATAATAATCCATCATCATCCCTTCTTCTCCATACAGATTATTGGAAGGTGTCAGGAAAGGCGCTCCTCCGTTCCCGCTGTTTTCTGTGAAATCCGCCAGCTCCTCCAGAGATCTGACAGAATCCAGGGCACTCTGCTCTCCTGCCATTGCCGGAATGGTAAAACGGCTTGGTATCCCATAGCAGTGACCTTCATATTCATATGCTTTGGCAATATTCTCCAAAATCCCACCTTCTGCCATTGTATTGATCCCATCTGTCAAATCCGTCAACACACCTTTTTCCATATAGCTGTTCACGGGCAATCCATCCAGCAGCAGAATGTCAGGGCCGTTCCCGTTTAAAAGTTCCGTATTCAAGGTTCGGATGATGTCCTCTGTATTGGCAGAAGCCGCACCTTCCGATGCAATCCTGAAATCAATCCGCACATTGGGATTCTGCTGCTGAAATGCGCCAATGGCCTGCCTTATGGTACTGTTATCTTTCAGCCCGAAAATCGTTAAAGTAGTATCCGGAACTGCAGGGATATCAGGATCATAGACATAATGCATGAGCTTCACACCATCCGCAGCACTGAGTATCGCAAAAAATCCATCCGTACCATCGCTGACCACGCCTCCAAGCAGGGCCGAAGGCAGGGAAAGAGAAGTCAGATCACCTTCCACCACTCTGTCCCAGTCGCTGCTTCCTGCAATCTGGCGGTAAATGCCTGTCATATCAGCCACATATACGCCGGAATCGTCCATCCCCTGACAGGAAGACAGGGAAAGGGTATCAAAGGTCACTGTCTGCTCCTGCGCCCCTGAATCCAGATTGAAAACCAGCAGTTCATTCTTTCCCATACCGGGAGCCAGCATTTTCCCATTATGTATACTTACGCTCCAGTTATATCCGGTAATGGCATATTCTTTTTGGGGTGAAGCATCCACGCCGCTGTAACAGGAAGCACCTGCTGCTCCAAAAAGAAGCAGGAAATCTCCGCCAGGCAGGCTGCGTACACCGCATAGCTGGCTGCCGTCCGCGCTTTCTGTCTGCGCCAGTCCCGGCACGTCTACAGCCTCTGCTTTCTGATCTTTTATCTGATAAACACTTGTTTTAAAATTTTCATCCGCTGCCACAAGATAGGTAGTACCGTCTCCGGCCTCCGAAATATCCAGAATATTTCCCAAATCTTTGGCCCAGGTCATGGAAGTCTGCGTAAACTCTCCGCTTTCAGCAGACAGGACACAGCGGTTCAGAGACGCGCCGCCGTCTGCACTTCCTGCTGTGTAGAACACAAGATCTCCGTTTTCTCCTAAGCACAGGCCCATAGCCTGGTCAGCATTTTCCACAGTCGCTACCTGCTGTTCAACATAACGGCCCATTGTCGCATTTCCGGTTTCTTTACTGTCTCCTTTGCCGCAGCCGGATAACAAACCCAGAGACAAGCTCAAACATAATGCTATGCCAAGGAACCGTTTTGCTGCCACACCTTTTGCCTTTCTGCTGTCCATGCTCCAACTGTTCCAGTTCTTTTTTTCCATATGTAAGGAACCTCCTTTAAAAAATTTGACATCCACATCGTCTTTTAAAACTCTAGCACAAGGGAAAAGATCCATTTTGAATATCCGATAACTCTTTTCCTAAGAAAAAATGGAGACATTGTGTTTTTTCTCCAACAGAACATAATTTAGCTATTTGTTCTATTTCAAAAAAGGAACAGTCATTCTGCAATTTACCAAATAAAAAACGCTGCATCCCTATACGTGGAGGCATACAGCGTTTTTAATGTTTTTAAGCTATAAAACGACAGGTATATCAGGAGATTTTGGGCATCCGTATTTCAGTGGCATAAAATACGCCATCTTTAAAGCTGCCTTTCAAATCAACGGACATTTTTTCCTTCAAATCCTGAAATCCGGCTTCCACATCCTCGAAGTTCTCCCCATCGTCACAGATTCCCCTCATATAAAAATAAGTAGCATCGTCAAACATCACCTGGATCAGCTGGGAATCAGGAATATCCGCATCGGAGCTGGGAGGCGTGCTCGACAGAGATCCATCTTCCAGAATTTCTGCTTTTGTTTCTGCGATATAAAAGGAATCTTCCGAAATTTTCCATACCTCTCCCAGAAAATCGGCGTCAAAAGCGGCTGCCGTCTCCGCATCTAAAACCTGTCTTTTTTCTGTGGCTGTTTCCTGCTGCTTTTCCTCATTTTCGGCATTGTCTGCTGACGGTACAGCGTTTGCATCCCCCAGTGGTGTCTCCTCCACTGGCTTTGGTGCCGCTTCAGGAGCCGATGCCGTTTGAGAGCCACATCCGGCCAAGAGTGCATTCAGCATACAGACAGTACAAAATAATACAGTTGCTTTTTTGAGTTTTTTTCTCATGACAATTCTCTCCTTTAAGAAAATAAAAATTTAGCAAATGCATTTTGTCTTTTCCAACTCTATCACATGAAGAAATTGCCATTTTGAATTTCCTGTAATTCTTTTCCTAAGAAAAAATGGAGGCATTGTGTTTTTTCTCCAAGAGAAACTTCCTTTCTCTTGAGAAACCGTCTGGCATAATATTCACCTGTTTCATACACGCCATCCAAAAAGACGCAAAAGAAAGGCATCTCCGAAGAGATGCCCGATAGTAGTCACAAATTAAACTATTGTTTTAAACATTCCATGCCTGTTACAATATGCATAAATAATGCCATGTCCTTTCTTTCTGAACCGCACGGATATCCCTTGCTCCGGATATAGCTTTATCAGATCCAAAGCATCCGATGTCACATATGCGATAAAAGAAATATAATGCCCCTTTTCCATAGGATGGCTGATAGTTATGGAATGTTCATTATCGACCGTTTCCACACAGATATAATGGTCTGCATCATTTTTTTCAGCCTCTACCTCCGGCAGGGTGATTCCGCAGCATGAAAAAGTTCCATGCCCCACAGATGTAATAATATTCCCACAAACTGGACAAACATAAAAACACATCTTTCGCATATTTGCCGACTGGTTCCCATTCTCCCTCAGATCGCCTGTCAGCAGTTCCGCAATAGAAACACCCAGTGCTTTTGCAAGTTCCTCAATAATTCCGATATCCGGAAACCCTTTTTCTGTTTCCCATTTTGATACTGTCTTATCACTCACGCCAATCTTTTCTGAGAGTTCCCTCTGAGTGATTTTCCTTTTTTCTCTTAATTCCTTTATGGTCTTTCCTGTTACATAACCCATCTTTTAAGCACCTCTCTTCCTAAACCTAACCACATCATACTGCCGGTGTTTTCTCCTCGCAACCTACGAATCGTAGAGTTCACAGTATTCAAGTGCTGTTGTCCACCAGATCCCCCACTGACCTATATATGGAAGATTCGTTAATGTGAAGACAAATACGATTCGGCAGACAATTTCAACTATTCCATTGATCATAGAATAGACAGAATCCCCAACACCATTTAACAAGTAGCGCAGTACCTGACCCACGCCAAGAGCCAGGAAAAATGTACTGGTAATATGAATACCTTTTACAGCATTTTCAATGATGTCTGCATCAGATACAAAAATATTCATGACCATTCTTCCAAATCCCCAGAAAACAAAAAGAAGAATGAAAGAATATACCATACAGATCTTCAAAGCTGCAAATAATCCCTGCCTGATTCTTTCTGTCTTTCCTGCTCCTATATTCTGTCCGGTATAAGTTGCGATTGCTGTGCCCAATGCTGTAAATGGCTGCTGGATTAAATTTTCTATCTGGCTCGTTGCTGTAAAAGCACCAATCACACCTGGCCCATATCCATTGATTACCCACTGCAGGATACTGGCTGACAGGTAAATAAAAGAATACTGAAATCCCATGGGCACACATATTTTAAGAATCTGCTTCGTCATTGCTTTATCAATCTTTGCTATTTTTAATGCCATTTCAAAACAGGAGTGTTTGCTTATGGCATATAGAAAACATAAGACCCCCGCTGCTCCCTGAGCCAACAGGGAAGCAATAGCAGTTCCCTCAACACCTGTATGAAAAATCAGGACGAAGACCAAATCAAAAAGAATGTTCAATATACTGCAGACCGCCAGAAAAATAATCGGTGTTTTTGCATCCCCCAATGAACGCAGTACACTAAACGGTATGTAATAAAGAATTACAACGACCAGGCCGCCCAGAGAGATTGACATATAATTGATAGAGCCCTCCAATAATGAAGCTGGCGTGTTCAGCAATATCAGAATCGGCTTTGTAAGAAATAACGCCAAAATCGAAATGATTATGGTGCCTAATATTGTGATTACCGTTCCATTCCGGATTGCCGATGCAGTTCCGTCTTCATCATTTGCCCCATAAAACTGAGAAACGACAATTCCTGAACCGATTGCTATCCCAAGACAAAGGGATGTAAACACCATGGATACCGAACCGGTTGCACCTACAGCTGAAAAAGCCTCTGCACCAATCAAATGCCCTACAATGATTCTGTCCACAATAATAAACGACTGTTGAAATATTGTTCCAAACATAAGCGGAACTGCAAAGCTTAAAAGCAGCTTTACCGGATTTCCTTCTGACATATTTGTATGTTTACTCATTCCTTTGACTCCTTTCTTTTCCTTCCACGCTATTATAGGGATTTTAAATTAAGAGAAAAAAGGGCAGGAAACAATTATAACCATTTTATCTGAAAAAAGGGCTTTACCCCTTTTTCGGATAAAGCCCTACAAATTCGTTTTTATTATTTTTCGTATTGTATCATAGGATAAGTGAAACTCTTCACAAAGCTCATCAATACGAATACCTTTTCCATAGAGAGTGACAATCTTGTTATTCCTTTGCTCATAATACTGTCTGGAGCCACTGTTACTTCCCCATGATTTTTTCTGTTCCCTTGAAGGCACATACAGTAACTGTCCATTTACATAGACTGACAGTTCTTTTAGCAGTTCCTTCGGAAGCACATCTGCTGCATTCAGATATTTCATAATTTTATTCCGTCCTTTACTCAATTTTATTAAATAAAGTGCAGAATCAGCAGACGATGCAACTTTCATTTAACCCATACAGACCGTTGCATTTCTACTATTCTGCATGGGGATATTCACTATCTGAACAATTCTGATTTTTAAAGTCCATTACCTAACACCTCCTTCGGTAAGTCATGAACAATTATTCAATATGTTCCGGTATTTTACCATATTTTTAAGGCAAATTCAATATTTAGTAGCAACACAAATAATCGACATCTGTATCAACCTCAGTAAAATCTCAATATTTTCTTCATAGAAAAGACGTTTTTTAACACAGGATTTATGGTAAAATAAGAGAAATATACCCTGCTGACAGGGAAAGTTCGCTTAGAGGCTTATCATTTCATGCACAAAAGCATGTACATATTACAAACAGTAGGAAAGGAGTATTTTATGCAAAAAGATAAATTGCTGATCGTTGATGACGAAAAAGAGATTGCTGACCTTATCTCTCTTTATCTTAATAATGAAGGCTTTCAGGTGTTTACCTTCTATAATGCAACAGACGCGCTTCAATGTATTCAGACAGAAGACCTGGATTTGGCAATTCTGGATATCATGCTTCCCGACATAAGCGGCTTCACTTTATGCCAGCAGATCCGGGAGGAACACCGGTATCCGATTATCATGCTCACAGCAAAGGGGGAGGGTATGGATAAGATTACCGGTCTCTCCCTGGGCGCGGATGATTACATGACAAAGCCTTTTGAGCCACTGGAACTGGTTGCCAGGGTAAAGGCACAGCTCAGAAGATATAAGCATTACAATGTTGGTACGGAGAAAAAAGAAGACATTATTGCCCTTTCCGGCCTGGTTCTCGATGTAAAGGCGCATAAATGCACGCTGAATGACCAGCCCCTTTCCCTGACACCGACAGAATTTTCCATTTTGGAGATTCTGATTCAAAACAAGGGGAATGTGGTCAGTTCCGAAGATCTGTTCCACCAAATCTGGAAAGATGAATATTATACCAAAAGCAACAATACAATCACTGCACACATCCGGCATTTGCGGGAAAAAATGGGGGATTCCTATGAAAATCCGAAATATATTAAAACGGTCTGGGGATACGGCTACAAAATCGAGGACTAAAGATAAGGATACGGATTACTCCGCTTTTCAAATCCGGATCATGTGGCGGTTCTGTACCAGCGCACTGGTTTCTACTGCAATCGTCATCCTGCTGTATCTATTTTTGTGGAAAGAAAGGATGGGCGAATGGATTATCCGCTTGATCGAGTTATGGATGGATATTGACCATGAAGATGCCTTTTATGTATACAGTGACTATTTTCGTGGAATCAAAGAAGTTTTTTTTGCGGCGGCTATCGTTCTGATCTTTTTGCTCCTGCTTGTGTTTCTGTTCCGTTGGCTGACCCGTTATTTCAGAGAAATCAATCAGGGAATTGACTGTCTTCTGTCCGACCGCGAAGAACAGATCCGGCTCTCACAGGAAATGCAGCCCTTTGAGATCAAGCTGAACACGGTCCAGAATATTCTGATACAGCGGGAGCAGGCGGCAAGAGCGGCCGAACAGCGGAAGAATGAGCTGGTCATGTATCTGGCTCATGATATCCGCACTCCGCTGACTTCCATCATTGGTTATCTCAGGCTGCTGGAACAGATCCCGGATCTTCCAGATGAAGAAAAGGAGAAGTATGTCCATATTTCTCTGGAAAAAACATACCGACTTGAAAAGATGATCAACGAATTTTTTGAGATTACCTGCTATAATACGCAGCAGATTACCATTGCCTCCAAAGCGATTGACCTCTATTATCTTCTGGTGCAGGTGATTGATGAACATTTGCCGCTGTTTACAGAACATGGAAATTATATTACCTTCCATGCGGCAGAATCGTTGGAAGTATGCGGCGATCCGGAAAGGCTTGCCCGTGTATTCAATAACCTGCTGAAAAATGCGGTGGCTTACAGCAGCAAAGGAACAGAAATCACAGTGAATGCGGAAGAAACACCGGAGCATATCGTTGTAACGGTCAGCAATCATGGAAAAACCATTCCGGATGATAAACTGGAAACCCTGTTCGAGAAATTTTATCGTCTGGATGAATCCCGCACTTCAAACACCGGCGGCACAGGCGTGGGACTTGCCATAGCAAAAGAGATTGTTCTCCTGCACGGCGGAACCATCTCGGCTGACAGCAAAAATGGATTGACTACTTTTACTGTTAAGCTGCCCATTTCCTCAAAAATACAACTCGCGGAACATTCATAGTCCGATAAGCATATCTTATTGAACATTAGTAGTTCAATAAGCATAAACTCTTCATTTTTTCTTAGGAAAATAACGCTTTAAAATTCAAAATCAGAAGGCCCTTGTCCGGTAAAATAATTACCATACAAGGGTTTTTTGATGCAATCAATTATGTTTTATGAAAGGAGCTACTGATTTCATGAAAGAACAAAAAAATCTTCCCGTCCGCAGACACAGAAAACGCAGAAAGCATCGGCTATGGCTTCGTGCCCTTCCGCACGTTGTTCTTATAGCCGGCTGCCTTGCAATCATTGTTTCCATTACCGGTAGCGTGTTCGGTAAGGAAAGCATCCCCGATGAAATTGTTTCCAATGAGATGATTTCCGGTGAAGCAATACCCGGAAGTCCTGTAGTTGAGACAGATGATTTCCAGGTTGATACAGAACAGACAGAAATACAGACCATGGATACGGAGTGGTATCTCACATTGGTAAATAGTGAACATCCGCTTCCGGAAAATTACATGGATGATCCGGTCTCCCTGGTGGATGTACCTGGGGGTGAGAAGGTAGACGAACGAATCTATGAGCCGCTTATGGAAATGCTGAATGATGCGGAAGATTTAGGCCCCATCGTTGTTTCGGGCTATCGGACACCGGAAAAACAGCAGAGCCTGTATGATGATAAAATCAAAGAGTATAAGAAACAGGGGTATTCGGAAAGCGAAGCCATAAATCTGGCACAGCAATGGGTTGCCGAACCCGGCACCAGCGAACACCAGTTAGGGCTTGCTGTGGATATCAACGGAGCTACTTACGACATTTACCTCTGGCTCCAGGAAAACAGCTATAAATACGGCTTTATCTTCCGCTACCCCGGAAATAAGACGCACATTACCAATGTGGCCGAAGAGGTATGGCATTACCGCTATGTGGGAAAAGAAGCTGCGGCAGAGATTCATGAGCGCGGGATCTGTCTGGAGGAATACCTGGAAAATCCTCAAAGCCAATATGTAAATGAACAGAATTCTCAGAAACTGCCCGTACAGGGTGAAACATCCTATGAACTGCGGAATGGGGAATGGGTTATTATTGACACATCGTCTCCATAAAACAAAAAATCAAATACATTATTTGGCTTGCATTCAATTTAATTAGTATAATTTGTTTAAGAGTAAACAATGTTGTTCGCACCAACAACCTCTGTTTGCTCTTATTTGTTTCTCGTTCTGCTATAAGACATTTTTATTCATGTTTAAACCGAAATATATGTCAATGTACTTGTATCTCCGGCCATAATTGCATTAAAAGCTGTGCCGGAGTCATAGGGGAACTGCCAATCCGAATAACACTCACATTATTCCGCATAGCATTTTTTGCCCTTGTAACGGAATCACGGCAATACTGAATAATATATTTTGTGTCCTGATATAATGATTTTCCGGCCTCCGCTAAAGTCAGCCCTCTATGCGTTCGTTCAAATAATTTTATCCCCAATGAATCCTCTAAAAGATTGATCTGCTTAATAACTGCCGTTGGCGTAATATAGGATTCCTCCGCTGCCTTGTTAAAACTCCCGGCATCCGCCACACGGATAAATGTATCTAACTGTGGATTATACATGAAATATCACCTCTGTCCTTTTTCCGTATTCGTCTCTGATCGGCAGGTTTTTCTGCCTCTCGGGTATCATCCATGCGTGGCCGAAACGTACAATACCCTCAATCCGGTTCCCTTCACACAGTTTTTGGACACGCCGCTCAGATATTCCCCATTTCTCCGCCGCTTCTTTTACAGAAATATAATCTAACAATTTCGACACCCCCATTGATATATTTCCATTATATACGGAGAAACGAATAAATGCAAACATAGATATATGCCACAAGTCCTAAATTTTTATTAAAAAGACTTTATCACATACTTTTGAAACTTCTCCGGCACATCATAGTTTTTTAGATGTTCATAGCCATCCAGTTCTTTGTTCCCGCTTGAATCAACACGATAAACCAGTTCGTCATATCCTAAAGGATTATGCGCCCCTACCTGTGGGGTAACACCGAATTTTACGGAAATAAATCCCGGCTCTTTCTTCCCAATATCTACAATCGTTATTTCATAATCGTAAACTGCTATTTCTCCCGAATAATATTTTGAATAGAAATTCGTAACCACATTGGTGATGTCCTCAATAAATAATGCTATAACCAGTTCATCCGTGACTTCTTCCTTGGTTGCAGCATCCGCATTGAATGTCTCTATGGTCGAATTCCTATTTCTATTAAAAATATTGAACAATAAAAATGCCAGTAAAATTAGCAGACAGGCGGTTATAAACCTATATTTTTTCATAAGGCTCCATGCTTTTTATTACTATATCTACACCACGCCTATCTGCAATATTCCATTGGCATTTACATAGAGCCGTTTCCATGTTTGTGTCATATCCCCCATATTTC
>OFGD01000776.1_pt1 | contig 19434 bp, 17 predicted proteins | sample 1521671 | NCBI WGS metagenome assembly OFGD01 (sample SAMEA3504114, study PRJEB24116) | mouse gut metagenome | biome: mouse gut; feature: mouse-associated habitat; material: faeces | place: Denmark | collected 2011 | reverse complement strand
TCGTCCGGAATCCGGTCGCTGTAGCTGATCTCCAGCATGATCTTCCCGTCCTGGCCGGTGGTATCCCGCTCCAGCTGCTGGGGGTCCAGGAAATCCATATGCTGCAGGGAGGCCCGGATGTCCGTATCCAGCGCCACCCACAGGTCCAGGCCATCGGCGCTGTAAACCTCACGATGGTATGTCAGCAGCACCTGCGGCAGCAGCATGCGCTCCGTCAGGCTCTCGTGAAAGTCCTGCAGCAGCGGATTGCGCCGGTCCAGCAGCCAGTCCGTCTCCCCCGCCAGCAGCGCGCGGCATTCCGCCTCCGCCACCATGGCGCTGGTACGCTGGCCGTCCTGCCGCCGTTCCAAGATCAAATAAGTAGGGTCGTCATCGTAATAGTGAAGGGAAAACCTTGCCTCCTCCCGCTCCGGGGCCAAGATTTCTCCCATGGAACCTGCCGGGACGTGGTCCCGGTAGCTGGTGAAAAACATCGTATGAACGCTCCGGGCTTCCCTCTCCTCCGCTCTGGCGGACAGGCAGGCCCGCAGGGCGGCGTAATCCTCCGGTGTGATCTGATAACGCAGCTTACGCAGTCGAGGCTGATTCATCGTCATGGGGCATCCTCCTTTGATGGTATCAATATAACCAAAGAAAAAGAACTGGTCATGACGGAAATTTGAACAGTTTGTGAATAGAAGCTTCTTCCAGCGCGGATTTCCGCGATCCGTGAAAAAGCGGCGGCCCTTAAAAATATTTCGTGGGTTTTCTCCGATTTTTGCGTATAGTAAGGTGAAGAGAGAAAAGGAGGCGGTAACCGTGGGAGACGGCGAATTGATAGAACGGCTGCGGCGGCGGGAACAGAGCGGCCTGGAGGAGCTGTCCCGGCGGTACGGCCCTCTGATGCGGTACATCCTCTCCCCCATCCTGCCGGATGAGCAGGACCGGGAGGAGTGCCTGGCAGACGTCGTCCTGCTGGTTTGGGAGCGGGTAGACGCCTACTCTCCGGACCGGGGCGCGTTTTCCACCTGGCTCACGACCCTGACCCGAAACGCCGCCATCAGCCGGGCCAGGAAGCGGCGGCAGGATACGGAGCCGCTGTCCCCGGAGCGAGCCTCCCCCGACCCCGGGCCGGAGGAGCAGGTCCTGCGCCGGGAGTTGCTGGAGGACCTTCGGCGGGCCCTGGCATCCCTGTCCCGGCGGGACCAGATCCTGTTTCACCGAAAATACTACTATCTGCAGCCTACCGCCCAGATCGCCGCCGAAATGGGCATGACCGAACGGGCGGTGGAGGGGCGGCTGTACCGGCTGAAAAAACGCCTGCGGAAGGAGTTGGGGGGCGCATACTGTGAATGATCGGAATTTTCAGAATCTGAGCGACCAGGAGCTGGAGGCCCTGATGCGGGCGGGAGCCTCCTCCCTGCCGCCGGACGACGGGCTGGTGGAGGAGATCACCCCCTGGCGGCGGGCCATGAAGCGGGCTCTGCTGGGCATCGCCCTCAATCTGGTGACACTGAACTTCTGGTGCTTGAACTACCTCCTGCCCGCCATCGGGACGCTGCTGCTTCTGCTGGGCTTCCGGGCCCTGCGGCGGGGGAACCGGGGCTTCGCACTCTGCTGGCATCTGGCTCTGCTCCAAGCGGCGGTCCGCTATGCCTGCCTGATCCTCAATGCCGCCGTCTGGCAGGCGGAAGTCTACCAGCTGCCCTGGATGCGGCCTCTCCCCTACGTCCTGGCCTTCGTGTCCTTTGTCCAGGCGCTGGGCCTGCGGGCCGGGTTCCGCGCCGCGCGGCAAAAAGCGGGGCTGGCTCCTGCCGCCCCCGGCGCCACCGCTCTTGCGGTGTGGTACCTGATTATGTGCGCCCTGGCTCTGGTGAACTACACCGGCTTTCTGGGCTGGGTCCTCATCCTCGCCTATTTCATTATCCTCCGCACCCTTTGGAAGCTTCCCCGACAGCTGGAGGAGGCGGGCTACGCCATCCGGCTGGCTCCTGTGCGGTTCTCCGATTTTGCGCTGGGCGCAGGGATCACCGGCGCACTGGCTGCGGGAATCGCTGGCTGCTATCTGTTCGCCAGCGGGTATGATATGGGGTGGGTCCCAGTGCCGGAGAGGGAACAGATGGGTCTGGATGAGCTGCGGGAGGAGCTTCTGGACCTGGGCTTCCCGGAAAACGTGCTGAATGACCTCACGGCGGAGGACCTGGCGATCTGTGAGGGGGCGATCCGCATTTTTGTGGATCAGGGGGACTATCCAGTCAATGGAGGCAGGCTTGTCACACGAGAAGAAAGCGGCTACCACGTTCAGACCCGTGTATATGATGTCAACGAACTGCGGATCACCGGCGTGGCGGTGGAGCTCCCCGGGGAACGGGAGCATTGGCGGATCATCCATCACTTTGAGTGGATCGTTGATCCCGGCTTCCATGGCACGGAGTCCCTGCAATTCTGGCCCGCCTACCATATTGAGGATGGCTGGTCCAAGGGCGGCGAGGCCACCGGGCGGGTGCTGTATGACCGGGACGGGACGACCTACGCCGCCCCCTACCACTACCTAGGCGAGCGGAGCTATCAGTCCGACACCATGTTCTGGGGGAAGCAGCAGAATAACGACCTCTTCGCCGCCTTTTCCTTCCCTGCCAGAGGACAGCGGCAGCGGGGATATGTGGCCTATGACACGCTGGAGAACATGGATGGATATATCATGGACAGCTGGATCAACTATACCCATCAAAACTCATGGCTCCAGTACCCCGTCCAGACTGCCATGGAGAACCGTATGCGTGGCAGCTGGAATCTCTCCGGCACGTTCAGCCTGGTGCAGACCGCTATCCAGTTCTATCCTAATGATCCGGAAGATTTTTCAGATAACGGATACACGATCATTCAAGAATAATGAAATCCCCGGCGGTACGCATAAAACGTACCGCCGGGGACTTTTTACATTTTAAAGCTGTCCTTCAGTCCTACGCTGCGGTTGAACACCAGGTGCCCGGGCCTGCTGTCCTTGCTGTCCAGGCAGAAGTAGCCCACCCGCATGAACTGGAAGCCCGCCGGGGCTGCGGCCTCCGCCAGACCGGCCTCCACCTTGCAGCCGGTAACGATTTCCAGGGAATCCGGATTCATGCAGTCCAGGAAATTCTTGTCTGCGGCATCGGGGGATGGGTCGGAGAACAGATTGTCATACAGCCGGCACTCTGCGTCCACCGCCGTGGCGGCGTCCACCCAGTGAATGGTTGCGCCCTTCACCTTCCGCCCGTCGGCGGGGTTTCCTCCCCGGCTGTCGGGATCGTAGACGGCGTAAATCTCCACCACATTGCCGTTTTCATCCTTCCGGCAGCCGGTGCATTTGATGAGGTACGCGCCCTTGAGGCGGCACTCCGGGCCGTCGGGGTACAGCCGCTTGTACTTGGGCACCGGCGTCTCCAGGAAGTCCTCCGCCTCCACGTAGATTTCCCGGGAAAAGGTAATGGTCCGGACGCCGTCCTCGGGACGGTTGGGGTTGTTCTCCACCTCGAAGGTTTCGCTCTGTCCCTCGGGGTAGTTGGTGATCACCAGCTTCACCGGGCGCAGCACCGCCATTACCCGCCGGGCGGTCTCGTTCAGGTCTTCCCGCAGGCAGTACTCCAAAAAGGCGTACTCGATGGTGTTCACCGACTTGGTCACTCCCACCCGATCGCAGAAATTGCGGATGGAGCGGGGCGTGTAGCCCCGCCGGCGCAGGCCGCACAGGGTGGGCATACGGGGATCGTCCCAGCCGGACACCCGCCCCTCCTCCACCAGCTGGCGCAGCTTGCGCTTGGACATGACGGTGTGGTCGATGCCCAGCCGGGAGAACTCAATCTGCCGGGGCTTGTGGTAGGGGATGGACACGTGCTCCGCCACCCAGTCGTACAGGGGGCGGTGGTCCTCAAACTCCAGAGAGCACAGGGAGTGGGTGATGCCCTCCAGCGCGTCCTCAATGGGGTGAGCGAAGTCATACATGGGGTAGATGCACCACTTGTCCCCCTGGCGGTGATGATGGGCGTGATTAATGCGGTAGATCACCGGGTCGCGCATATTGAAATTGCCGCTGGCCAGGTCGATTTTTGCCCGCAGCGTGTACGTCCCGTTGGGGAATTCCCCGTTCTTCATCCGCTCAAACAAATCCAGCGATTCCTCCACAGGCCGGTCCCGCCACGGCGATGTGGCGGGTACGCCGATGGTGCCCCGGTGCTCCTTGAACTCCTCCGGGGTGAGCTGGCACACATAGGCCAGCCCCTTTTTGATCAGCTCCACCGCGTACTCATACATCTGAGGGAAATAGTCGGAGGCATAGAAAAACCGGTCGTCCCAATCAAAGCCCAGCCAGTGGATATCCTCCTGGATGGCCTCCACATACTCCACGTCCTCCTTGGAGGGGTTGGTGTCGTCCATGCGGAGATTGCACATACCGCCGTACTTCTCGGCAGTGCCAAAATCAATGGTCAGCGCCTTGCAGTGACCGATGTGGAGATAGCCGTTGGGCTCGGGCGGGAAACGGGTGTGGACAGTCATGCCTTGATACTGCCCGCCCTGAGCGATGTCCTCATCAATAAAATCGTGGATAAAGTTCTGGCTCATGGATAGGTTCAGTTCTTCTGCCATGTCTGTCACTCCTCGGTAAAAATAAGATTGGGTTCCGACCTCGGCCCGGAACCCAATCATTATATCCGTTTTTGGCGAGAAAAGCAACTGGCGATTTATCTATATCGGTCCGGCCTCCAACCCCTCGTTCATCAGGGCCTCCACCCCCGCCTCCGTACAAGGGGGATAGAATTCGGTATTCCACTGGTGCCCAAGCTCCAGCAGCTCCCCATCCGTATACAGCCGGAACGGAATAGGCTCCTCCAGCGCGTACATGGAGTCGGGCAGCAGATGGCGGTAGCCCTCCGGCGTTGCCACAATGAGCCACAGGCCCGTGGAGCCGCTCACCGGCTCTACCTCGATTGCGCACTGCCGGCACAGGTACTCCATGGCCACGAGCAGACCAAAGTCGGCGGCGGGCTCGCCGGACAGCGCGCCCAGCGCCAGAGGCGTCCCATGATAGTCCGGCCCTCCGCTGGCCTCCCGGACGATGGCTGCCAGCTCCTCCACCGTATAGCTCTCCCCGGCAGGCGGGTTGGCCTCCAGCAGGGCGGAGGCCGCGCTCTCCAGCTGCTGGGCGTACTCCTGCTCCTCCTGCGCCACCTCTGCGGCGCCAACGGACCAGCCCAGCTTCACCTCCACCACCCTCCGGGCGCCCGTCTCGGGGTAAAAGGAGATTTTTGTCGTGTTGATGTCGTGGTGATGGAACAGCTCCGGCGCGCTCATGCAGGCCAGGATCAGCAGCTCCTCCACCAGCTCCTGGTCCCCGGAAAAGTAGGAGGCCAGAAAGATTGCCGACTCCTGCTGCTCCGTCACCAGCCGGGACAGCTCCTGACGCACGCCGGACAGCCCGGTGACTTCCGGGATCGCCTCCATCTCCTGGGCGCTGCGGGAATAAAAGATGGTCAGCTCCACCTCGTAATAGGTGAGGATGCGGGTGCTCTCAAAATTCAGCGTGCGCACGGCAAAAGCCCCGATGGGGTCCTGCAGCACCGCCTGCCGGGCGGCGGACAGGTCCGCCTCCACATCTCCCGCGTAATTGTACAGCCGGATGGTGCCGTCGGTGTGGCGACCGTTCACAAAATAGAGCATGGAATTGACGAGTCCCTGATAGGTCTCCGCCCGAAGGATGGACTCGTCCTCCTCCACGGCGTAGTCCACGTGGGTGGTGGAGGACGCATGGCCACGCTCCAGCATAGCCGCGCAGCCGCTGAGCGGCAGCAGGGTCAGACACAATAGCATGGCCGCTATTTGTTTTTTCACCAAACCACCCCTTTATCAAACTTGTGTTTCACGTGAAACATGGAACGATACGAAGCTTGCGGCAGCTCCACAGTCCCACTGCGTGGGCCTTGGGCTTTTGTCCTCGCTCCAGTCCATCCGGGGCGGCGCGCCTACGCTCGCGCTTCTTATAAATCATCCTTCTTATAATCCCGGAAGCCCTCGCCCAGCACCTCGTGGGCGTCGCACACGATGAGAAACGCCGCCGGGTCCACCCCCTTCACCGCCTGCTTGATGGCGGTGATCTCCCGCTGCTTAAACGCGCACATCAGCACATCCTTTTCCGCCCCTGTGTAGGCGCCCTGTCCGTGGAGAACCGTCACCCCCCGGTCCAAGTCCTTCACCAGCACGTCGGATATCTCCTTATTTTTATCGCTGATGATATAGGCCACCTTGGCGTTGTCCATGCCGTAAAGCACACCGTCCATAACGATAGAGCAGATATACAGCGCCACCAGGCCATACATGGCCGCCTTCAGTGTTCCAAACACCGCCGCCACCGCCAGAATCACCGCCAGGTCAATGCCCATGAGCAGCCTACCCATGGGCAGCCAGCTCAGCTTCAGCTTCAGCAGACGGGCAATCAGGTCCGTGCCGCCGGTGGTGGCCCCCTGCTGGAATACCAAGCCTAAAGACAGCCCCATCAGCACCCCGCCGAAAATACAGGCCAGCATAGGGTCCATGGGCTGCCAATCGTGCAGCGGGGTGAGCACGTCGATGAACACAGAGGAGATAAACATGGCGTATAGCGACGACACCAGCAGATGTCCGCCAATCAGCCTCCACCCCAGCAGAAACAGCGGAATATTCAATAGAATTACCGTAACGCCGATGGGCAGGACGGGAATCAGATAATTGATAATCTGGGCCACGCCGGTAATGCCGCCAAATGCAATGCCATTAGGGGCATAGCACCACACAAAGCCCAAAGCATAGCACGCGGAGGCCAGGGTAATCATGAGGGTGGGAAACAGCGTCTTTTTTACATGGGACACGGCCAATGGCCTCCTTGCATTTTAGATTGTTATCACAGCGGCTCGCCGCTGATCGTCATCTGCCTCTCTCCCCGGTCCTCCTCCTTGAGAAGCGCTCCGGCGGCGGGCAGCGAGCGGGCACGGTAGCGGGCTGCGTTGACAATGGGAGTGGCGGACAAGGGCTTCGCCCACTCCACCCGGTGCTTGGCTTTCACCGCCATCACCCCCACCCCCTGGGTATTCCGGGTGGTCTTGGGCGTCAGAGAGGCGGTGTGGAATACCACACACCGCCCATCGGTGGTCCCCACAGCCATCTCCTGGTCCTCCGGGAGCAGGCAGGCGGACACCAGCGGGAACTTGTCCGAATAGGCGCCAGTGAGCTTACGCCGCCGTGTCTGGGTCTGATAGGCGGACAGCTCCACCCGCGCCGCCTTTCCATTTTCAAAGAAGAACAGCACGTGAGCGCTGTAATCCCCCGGCGCACAGGCCCACACAAACTTCTCCTCGGCATCCATCCCCAGCTTGGTGGGCAGATAGTCGCCCAAAACGCTGGCCTTGGCATCGTCAAAGTCGCTCAGGCGGGTCTTGTAGCACTGCTGCCTATCGGTGAACACCAGCAGCTCGTCCCGGTTCGTGCCCTCCCACTGAAGGAATGGTCCGTCCCCCTCCTTATACTTCTGCTCTCCGCTCATGCGCAGAGACTGGGGGGTGATTTTCTTGAAGTACCCCTCCCTCGAAATGAACACGTTCACCGGATAGGTGGGGACCTCCTCCACTGCGGCGGCCTGGGCCTCCAGCCCCTGCTGGTACTCGTAGACGATCTCTGTGCGCCGGGGCACGTCGAACTTCTTTTTCACGTTTTTCAGCTCGTCCGTGATGATGCCCTTAATCCGGCCGGGGGAGTTGATGATGTCCTTCAGGTCGGCGATCTCCTCCTCCAAGCTGGCGGTTTCCTCCACCCGTTTGAGGATGTATTCCTTGTTGATATTGCGCAGCCGGATGTCCGCCACATACTCCGCCTGGACCTGGTCGATGCCGAAGCCGATGATCAGGTTGGGCACCACCTCGGCCTCCTCCTCCGTCTCCCGGATGATGCGGATGGCCTTGTCGATATCCAGCAGGATACGCTTGAGGCCGCGGAGCAGGTGGAGCTTCTCCTCCTTTTTCTTGCAGATGTGGTACGTGCGCCGGCGCACCCCGTCCATCCGCCAGGCGGTCCACTCCCCCAAAATCTCCCCCACCCCCATCACCCGGGGCATTCCGGCGATGAGGATGTTAAAATTACAGGAGAAGGTGTCCTGAAGGGGGGTCATCTGATACAGCCGAGCCATGAGCTTATCAGGGTCGGTGCCCCGCTTTAGGTCGATGGCCAGCTTCAAGCCATTCAGGTCGGTCTCGTCCCGCATATCGGAGATTTCCTTGATTTTTCCCGCCTTCACCAGCTCAGCCACCTTGTCCAGAATGGCCTCCACGGTGGTGGAATAGGGAATCTCATAAATTTCAATGAGGTTGTCTTCCTTCACGTACCGCCACTTGGCCCGCAGCCTGATGGGGCCCCGGCCCGTGCGGTAGACCTCCGCCAGCGCCGCTCCATCGTACAAAAGCTGCCCCCCGGTGGAAAAGTCCGGAGCCTTTAAAATGCCCAGCAGGTCCACGTCAGGGTCCTTGAGGTATGCGATGGCCGCGTCGCACACCTCGCCCAAATTGAACCCGCACAGGTTGGACGCCATACCCACGGCGATGCCCTGGTTGGCGCTCACCAGCACGTTGGGGAAGGTGGTGGGCAGCAAGGTGGGCTCGGTGAGCTTCCCGTCGTAGTTGGGGACGAAGTCCACCGCGTCCTGGTCGATATCCCGGAACAGCTCCTGACAGATGGGGTCTAAGCGCACCTCGGTGTACCGGGAGGCGGCCCAGGCCATGTCCCGGGAGTACACCTTGCCGAAATTGCCCTTGGAGTCCACCAGGGGATGGAGCAGGGCCCCGTACCCCCGGCTGAGGCGCACCATGGTGTCGTAGATGGCCGCGTCTCCATGGGGGTTGAGCTTCATGGTGGCCCCCACCACGTTGGCGGACTTGGTGCGGGGCTTGGTGAGCAAACCCATGTCGTACATGGTGTACAGCAGCTTTCGGTGGGAGGGCTTAAAGCCGTCGATCTCCGGAATGGCCCGGGAGACAATCACCGACATGGCATAGGGCATATAGTTCAGCTCCAGCGTCTGGGTGATGGGCTGCTCCAACACCTGGGCCCGAAGGCCCAGGACGTTGGGGTTGTTCACTTTTTTGGGTCCCTGCTGTTCGGGGGTCTTCTTCTTAGCCAATGGGATCAGTCCTTAATTTCAAGTTTGCGCTTCAGTCCTCCAAAACGCTCTGGAGCAGTTGCTGGGCGGTGACACCGGGGACGGGGATGACGCCTGTCTCAAACAGGGTGTCGTCCAGGATGTTATAATTCTTGTCCGCGGCAATCATACGGTAAGAGGCGCCTCTATTGGTCTCCCAGATATCCTTATCCAAAACATCGTTGCGGGCCCACCAGTTGTAGCCTTCCAGGTAGTTTTCATACGCCTCCTCCCAGGAGGAGAAGTTCTCACACAGCAGCGTGGCGGCGGGCTCCAGCAGGGCCAGGGCCTCAGGATAGGTAATATACCCCGCCACATAGCCCCACTGCACCAGGCTGGACATCCGGAACAGGTCCCAGCATAGGATACCCCGGTCGCCCCACTTCTCACCAAGCTGCTTGGTATAGGGGAACATATAGGAGTCCACGCCGTCGCTGTTGAGATACTGGCCGTACTCCGCGGAGGTAAGGGTTTTGATATAGGCCACGTCTTCCAGGAAATCTTCGTTGTGGCCGTGGAGCGTCATGTAACAGACGGTCGCAATCAGCTCCTCCCGGCTGCTGATGTCCCATCCGTAGCTGAGCATATCCCGGCAGCGCACGGAGGGAAGCACCTCCTTGCCGCCGAACCCGCCGTTGGGACTGTACGCGGCGACGGTGGAACCGCGGTAATAGGCGAACCAGCGGTGGGAGCCCTCGTTCATCCCCTGCTGTATGGCCCCCATCGGCATCGCCCACCGCTCCAGATTGCTCTCGCCCACCGCGGATTTGTCCTCTGTGATGCTCACGGTGCTGGCCGCGCCGTCCCAGTCCACCTTCTGGCCGAAGAACTCCGCCACGTACCGGGCGGGGATGAGGGTCCGACCGTTGGTGATATACGGGGCCACGTCCATCTCCACGGGCTCTCCGTTGACGTAAGCAGTCTTGCTGTCCACCGTCATCACAATGGTGACCCCGGCGCGCTCCAGAGTCACCTGCTTGGTGGTCTGGTCCCAGCCCACGTCGGCGCCCAGCGCCTCCGACACCGCGCGGATGGGGACCATGGTGCGCCCGTCCTTGATCTCCGGCGACACACCATCGGGAATTATCAGCATACGTCCATCCACATTGATTGTGATTCGGGACGCTCTCGACGGGGATGCCGCCAGCGCAGGGACCGTAAGGGACGCGGCCATCACCATGGATAACAACAGGGCAAGCAGTTTTTTCATGACAGGTTCCTCCTTCATCTTATGTGGGTTTGTATGTTCGCGCCGCGCCCGCGGCGGGGAATATGGTATTGTCGCGCTGCTCACAACGGCTCCGCGCTTCTATGAAATGTCGGCCAAATCGAGGTATTTATACCCCTCGTCCGCGATGTGGTCCTTGCGGGCCTGGAGGTCATTGCCCAGGAACATCTCAAACACCTGGGCGGTGCGCTCCACATCCTCAGGAATCACCTTGATGAGCCTTCTCGTCTCCGGAGACATGGTGGTCAGCCACATCATGTCCGGCTCGTTCTCACCCAGGCCCTTGGAGCGCTGCACGTCGAACTTCTTTCCCTCCAGAGAGGCGGCAATCTCGTTACGCTCCCGATCGGAGTAGGCAAACCATGTCTTCTCCTTGCAGGTAATTTCGTACAGGGGGGACTCGGCGATATACACATACCCCTCCTGAATCAAGGTGGGGGTCAGCCGGTAGAGCATGGCCAGCACCAGCGTGCGAATCTGAAAGCCGTCCTCGTCGCCATCGGTACAGATGACGATTTTGTTCCAGCGCAGGCTGTCCAGGTCAAAGGCGTTCAGGTCCTTCACGTGCTTGTCCTTGACCTCCACCCCGCAGCCCATCACTTTCAGCAGGTCGGTGATGATTTCACTTTTGAAGATGCGGGCGTAGTCCGCCTTCAGGCAGTTGAGAATTTTGCCCCGGATGGGCATAATGGCCTGAAATTCGCTGTCCCGGGCCAGCTTTACGCTGCCCAGGGCGGAGTCGCCCTCCACAATGTACAGTTCCCGCTTGTCCACGTCACGGGTTCTGCAATCTACAAACTTGGCCACCCGGTTGGAGATGTCCACCGAGCCGGACAGCTTTTTTTTGATCCCCAGACGGGTCTTCTCCGCCGTCTCCCGGGAGCGCTTGTTCACCAGCACCTGTCCGGCGATCTTCTCCGCGTCCATGGGATTTTCGATGAAGTAGACCTCTAACTGGGCCCGAAGAAACTCCGTCATGGCCTCCTGGACAAAGCGGTTGGTGATGGACTTTTTCGTCTGATTCTCATAGCTGGTCTGGGTGGAGAAGTTGCTGCTCACCAGCACCAGGCAGTCCTGGATGTCCGCCCAGGTCACCTTGGCCTCGTTCTTCTGATACTTGCCGTTCTGCTTCAGCCAGCCGTCAATGGCCGACACAAAGGCCAGGCGCATGGCCTTTTCCGGCGAGCCGCCGTGCTCCAGCCAGGACGAGTTGTGGTAGTGCTCAATCAGCTGCACCCGGTTGGAGAAGCAGAAGGAAACGGACAGCTTCACCTTGTACTCGCCCTTGTCCGCCCGGTCCCGCCCCCGGCGCTCCGCCTGCCAGAACACGGGGGCGGTGAGAGAGTCCTCCCCGGCCAGTTCGGATACGTAGTCAACGAGGCCGTTCTCATAACAGAAATCAGTGGTCTCAAACTTTCCTCCCGTCTGACTGCGGAAGCGGAACGTCACCCCTGCGTTCACCACCGCCTGGCGCTTCATCACGTCAGTGTAGTAGTCCACGGGTATGTCGATGTCGGTGAACACGTCCAGGTCGGGCTTCCAGTGGAATTTGGAACCGGTCTTTTTTCGGTCGGCGGGCTCCTTCTTCATCTCCCCCACAATCTCGCCCTTCTCAAAGTGGAGGGTGTATTTGAAGCCGTCCCGGTAAATCACCGCATTGAAGTATTCGCTGGCGTACTGGGTGGCGCAGGAGCCCAGACCGTTGAGACCCAGAGAGTACTCATAATTGTCCCCGTCGCCGTCCTTGTACTTACCCCCGGCGTACAGCTCGCAGAACACCAGCTCCCAGTTGTAGCGGCCCTCCGCCTCGTTCCAGTCCACCGGGCAGCCCCGGCCAAAGTCCTCCACCTCGATGGATTTGTCCTCGTACCGGGTAACGGTGATCAAATCACCGTGGCCCTCCCGGGCCTCGTCGATGGCGTTGGAGAGGATTTCAAACACTGCGTGCTCGCAGCCCTCCAGCCCGTCGGAGCCGAAGATGACGCCGGGGCGCTTGCGCACCCGGTCCGCCCCCTTCAGAGAGGAGATGGAGTCGTTGCCATATTGCTGTTTTGGTGTGGATTTCGCCATATCTGCACCTGCCTAATCCTGTTATCGCCGCGAAAAACCGCGGAAAAGCTGAAGCCGCGCTCTGCACAGCACATTTTAACCCTAATAATATAGTATACCGCAAAAGGTGTGGGGCCGTCAAGGGTTGGAACAGCCACAATATGGAACGCTAAAAGTCAAGAGAAATTTGCAAAGGTTTAGAAAAATTAGCACCCTGCACAAGCCGGGCGGGCGGATTTTATGCGTTTTCACAACAAAATGACATGACAAGCCAGCCGGATGGGTCAATCCCATTCGGCTGGTACGCTTTTATGAGGTCAGGCGTCACGCCGCTTGGAGCTCCTGGTCAAAGAGCATGGCGGCGGACTTCCACCCCAGTATCTTGCGGGGGTAGTTATTGACCCACCGCTCCGCCGCCATCACCTCCTCCCGTGTAACATTGTCAAAGTTGGTGCCCTTGGGAAAAAACCGTCTAATCAGCCGGTTCATATTCTCATTGGAGCCTCTTTCAAAAGCGCTGTATGGGTGGCAGAAAAACACAACGGTCCGCTTGCCCTTGCGCCGGTGGGACATCTCTATACCCTCGAAGTCTTGAAACTCACAGCCATTGTCAACGGTGATGCTCTTGAAAAGTTTATAGAACAGCTTGCCAAAGCGCCGCTCCAGGCCGTTGATGGCCTTGACCACGCTGGCCGCCGTGTGGTCCTCCACCAGCAAGACAATCCCCATGCGGGTTCGCCGCTCTGTAAGCACCAGGAGGGCTTGCTTGGAGCCCTTGCACCCCATGACGCTGTCCATCTCCCAGTGGCCAAAGCTGCCCCGGCTCTTGATTTCCTCCGGGCGCTTTTCAATGCTTTGCCCACGGGGTGCCCTGGCCGCCTCTTTTTTGCTCCGGGCGGCATAGTGGCGGCGGCCCTTATCATGCAGGTGCTCCGGGGTCAGAAAGAGGAACACGTCCCCACGGTAGATGTAATTATAGACCGTATTCTCACAAATTTCCGTGTCATATTTCTCCCCATTATTTCGGATTTCAGCAAGGGCGGCACCAGGGGCAAAGCCCTGGACCATAATGAGCTCCTCCAGCCGCTTGACAAGAGCGTGGTCATGGCCGATTTTCAGCCTCTGCCCTTTTTCTTTGAGAAAGTCCTTGTATTTTCTGTGCGCCACGTCCGCACAGTAGACCTTGAGGTCAATGAGGTCCGAGGTGCGTTGGACACACAGGCCCCGGTTGATTTCGTAGTAAATGGACCGCTCACACTTGCCAAGGGCTGCCGCAATAGCAGGCTTTGAAAACCCCTTTTTCAGCATCCGCTCCAAGGTATACCTGTCATTGAGGGTGAAATGGGTGGCTCCTTTATGGTTCATATTGCACCTCCAGAAAATAAGAAAAGCGGGGCTCTCACCCCGCTTGCTCCATCGTGTACCGTCTTAAAAGCTCCGCTGTTTCCCCATCTGGCAGAATGTCCTCCAGCTTGCAGTTAAGGGCAAGGCAGATTTTGAGGAGGGTGGCCAGCTTTGCGCCACTTATTTCCTTTACGCCCTGCTCATAGTATTGGAGCATCCGGGGGTTGATACCGGCGGCGGTGGCCAGCTCAGATTGTGAGAGGTCATGCGCCAGACGTGTGCTTTGCAATCTGTTTTGTGTGGTCCGGGCCATAGAATTGCACCTCCTTTATTTCTGACCCTTATTATACACCAAAAGGTGTATAATGTCAATATAGAAAAAGGCCCGTGCAAAAATAAATTTTGCCGGGCACATTTTCAGTCTTTTGTTGCTCTCAGCCGGTCCGCCAGCATGGCCAGCGCCGCAACGTCCTTTTCGTCCAAGCCAGACACGTTTATGCTGGCCAGAGGCTCCACCCCCAGGAGATAATCCGTAGACACAGAAAAGGTCTTTGCCAGTTCCACAATGCTGGCCGGGGACGGGATGGAAAGCCCCTGCTCCCAGGAGTTTACGCCGTTGCGGGTGATGCCCATACGGCGGGCAAGCTCTGCTTGTGTCCAGCTCCGTGCCTCTCTCAGCGCTTTTATTTTTTCAGCTATCATCCGCAGCGCCTCCTTTCAAAACAATTATACTTGGCACGCCCGTCAAGTCATTATCAAACGGACTCTGTTGCTTGACGCCATAGCGGAGGACGGATATAATGGAGTTTGCAAAGGTCAAGAAAGAACAAGAAAGAGAGGGCGGGAAGATGAAAAAGCTGGGGCGATTTCTAAAGGCGTTCTTTGGTGTTGTTTGCGTCATTTATGTGGCCACTTTTATATGGCTGGCAATATATACACGCAAAGCGGAGATGGTGCTGGGGGCGGTGTTGTTTGCTGTTCCTGCCTATTTCCTGCTGAGGAAAAAGAAAGTAAAGCCGGAGCCGCAAGGCCCAACAGCGGGGCCCGTCCGGCCCACCGTGCGCCAGGCGGTCAGCCAATACACGCCGGATGCGCCGGAGGAAACATTGCGGGATATGCGGATGTATTACACAAAAGAGCAGATAGAGAATGACGTGCGCATCCTCTCCGAAAGTTTCAAGCTGGCCCAGCAGACGGCCAATATTGACACGTTCACCAGCCGGTTGGCATTGGCCCAGCGGACAGCGTTGACCCTCCTGCAAGCCGAAAAAGCGGGGTGCAAAGGGATTTTGCCGGGGACAGGCAAAACGTGTGACCAGGTGCTCTCCAGCGTGAAAGACTTAAAAATTGCGTTTCTTGAAAACAGCTACATAAAGGAAACAACGGAGGCCATGCTGTTAAAAACGCCGTCTGGACAGCGTAAAAGGATGGAGGCCTATTTGGCAAAGCTGGAGGCCCACAAAACTGATTTTTTAGATGTGGTGGACACCTATGACAAAGTGGTGAGGGACACAAAAGTCCTCATGCCATAAACGCAAAAAGCCGGAGAGGTCACAGGCCCCTCCGGCTTTTTTCCATTGGAAAAAACACCCCCGGTCATGGTGTCGGGGGTATCTTTACCCCTCCCGGCCTTGACAGCCCTTGTGGGGGCCTTTACGGGCAAAACAGGGGCATTTCCCGCCGGGGGGGGGGTTACACCTTTTTCTTTTCAAACTGCATGATGGCCTCTTTGAGTTTGTCAAAGCCAAACATGGCAGCGTAGGCCACCATAAAGCCCACCACAACGGCGGCCACCACCATGTACCATACCACGGGCAGGCCCTTGACCTGGCTCCAGGCGAAGAACGCCGCCAGGGTCAGGCCCATGGCCACGATGACGGCCAGGACGTTGGTGGGGAGCCGGTCCCAGGTGAGCTTTTTGAGCACCTGGACGATGATGTTGGTGAGCACCACCAGGACGCCCACGATGCTGAGAATGACGGACCAGTCAAAAATGCTTTCCATGATTATCCTCCTTATTTTTACCCCACAAGGGTGAGGTCCTTGATGTTGACGGCGGCGGTGACCGCCTTGCCTTGGCCGATGACCGCCCGGTCCCCATTCAGCTCCAGCACCGTGTAGGTGTTGGAATAGACGAAAGAGGCCAGGCCGCCGCCGGTGTAGGTCTTGGCCCCGGCCTTGACCTTGACGGTGGAGCCCTTGACGATGGCGGCGGAGGCATCCGTGGCGATGTCAGCGGTGTCCACCCAGCCGTAGACCGTGGAGGTGCTGCCGGTGGTCTTGATGAGGTGATAGGGGTGCCGGGCACCCTTGGCCACGGCGGTGACCCTGGCCTCACCGGGCTTGCAGCTCTTGGCGTTGGTGCTGCCGGAGCTGGCATAGTGGTGGGAGCCGGTAAAGGTCACCACAGCCCCCACAGCGGGCCCCTGGGCGCTCTCCGTGGGCTGGGTAGGCTTGGACACATCCCCGGCGCTCCCGCCCACCACGGCCCCCGTATAGTCCACCCAGGGCAGCTTGCCGTGCTTGGTCCAGGTCCGGGTGTTGTATCCGGCCTTTTTGCCGCATCCGGCCACGGCGGTGATTTGCACCTTGTTCCCCCACCTGGGGGAGCACTCCACCGCCAGGCCGTTGCCGATGTAGACGCCGATATGCCCGGAGCACCAAACGGCCTCACCGGGCAGCATGGAGGCCCAGCCGGTGGTGCTCACGTCCTTGCACAGCTTAATCATGCTGTCCGCCCCCACATCCGGGCAGGCCCCGGCGGCCAGCGTGGTCTTGGTGGGGTAGGCGGCCCCGCCGTAGGTCCGGGAGGGGTCACCACACCATCCCCACAGCACGCCTTTGATGAGGTTGACACAATCGAAGCCGTACACGGGTGGGCTCTGATTGGCGGCGGCCTTAATCATCCGAGTACGGGCAGCCGCTTTGTTGTAGTCGTGATTGCCGCAGTAGCGGGTCACGTTGTTGCCGGTGAGGGGTGCCCCAAAGCACCCCATGACATAGAGCGTCTTGTGGTTCTTGGCGATGTCCACCACCTTGTCCACAAGGGTCTGGGCTTTCATTTTGCTCATGGCGTGATTTCCTCCTTTAGTCTTTCAGCACGATTTCAGCCGCACGGAGGGCGATGTCCGCCCCATACTTGTCCGCAAAGCGGTTGAGAAAGCGCTGGGCATATTTAGCCCGGTTTTCGTTCTTGGACTTCCACAGGTAAAGCGATAGGTGAACACCTGCCGGAGAAAACTGTCATCAATGCCCGCTAAGGTCAAGCTGGAGGGGGCAAATGTGCTTTTCGTCTTTTTCGTCCCGTGCGGACTTGCGCTGGAGGGTGTTGGACTGTCTAATATCCATCCACACCGGGCTGGCGTATCGCTGCCACACGTCCACAGGGAACTGCTCTGGCGTGTGAGTGATGGGCTCCGGGTTCTCACCAGGCTTGCGGAAAGTAACCACATAATCCGGGAGCCCTTGGCGGCTCATGGAGCTGTCTTTGCGGATTTGCTTATGGAGGAGGCCCAGGGCCTTGGTGCGCTGCATCTCAGTGACAGGGTTTTTCCATACACACACTTCACTGTGGAAGATAAAGCCGCTTTCGATAAACATTCGGATGATGTCTCCACGAAAGTCTTTCACGCCAATAAAGCCATCCCGGCTTTTCATAGCGGGCAAATTCATGCAGTGGACCGATACCAGACGGCCCGGCATAATGACCCGGTAGAGCTCCCGGAGAAAATAAACAAAGTGCTGCTGAAACTCCGCATCATCCTTGCAGTTGCCCATATCACGGTCACTGTTCGAGTAGGTGTAGAGACTCGCAAATGGCGGGGAAAAGATGGAGAAATGGATGGAGTTTTCCGGGATGCCCTGGAGCACATCCACACAGTCTCCCTGGTAGAGCGTAAATTTTTCGCTTATGCTTTGGTTGAGTACATTCATGCAGAAAATCCCTCCCATACAGGCAAACGCATCACAGCACCGGGCTCATAGGGAGTGGCGATGCGGCAGGTACTTTTGAGCTCTTTTTTGGTAATCTCCTTGGTCTGGGCCACCATAGCGGTGTGCATCTGCTCACAATCTCGCTGTTTGCGTTCTATGTTTTCTTTGACGCATCCCTCACGGCTACTAATGATAATGTAGACATCCACGGGATGCGTTTGGCCAAAGCGCCAGCATCTGCGCACGGCCTGGTAGTATTGCTCATAGCTGTCTGATAGTCCGGTAAATATCATTTTGTGGCACTGCTGCCAATTCATTCCAAAGCCAGCAATGGAGGGTTTTGTTACCAGACAGTGATGCAGTCCAACGGAAAAGCCCATCATGGCATTGCTTCTGTGCTCTGGCTTGTCACTGCCACGCACCTCCACACTGCTGGCGATGAGCTTTGTAAGCTCGTCACTTTCGGCATTGAGGTCGCACCACACCAGCCATTGGTCCCGGGAGTCGTTTACCAAATCAGCGGCGGCGGCACACCGCTGGAGAATGGTGTCCTTTCTGGCCTTGCGGCGTTCAGTGAGAGACAGAGGGGCCGTCACAGGCTCACCGCCGTCCGCAATGATTTGATGCACTCTCAGCTCCGGCAGGTCATAGCCAGCCGCCGGATAGCCCAGAGTGGCAGGGCTGTCCAGTACTACCGCCCAAGAGCCCATCCATTGCCAGAATATCTCCTGGGCGTGTCCCTTGAGTCTCCATTTGCTGGTCTGGCCCCCATCGTGGACAAAGAACATAGCAAGCATTTCTGTATAGGACATAATGCCAAGAAACTCCGCATGATTGCCCAATTCCATGAAGTCATTGGGGGCCGGGGTTGCCGTACAAGCTAATCTAAAAGGCGTGTGGCAGAAAAAATCAATAATCTGGTTGCGGACCTTGCCGGTGAAAGACTTGAGGATACTGCTCTCATCCAACACAACGCCAGAAAAGACACAGCCATTGAATTTTTCCAGCTTTTCATAGTTGGTGATGTTGATGCCGGACACCACATCCGCCCCGCTTTCACACAATTTAACGGGGATTCCAAACTTGATACCCTCCGCTACTGTCTGAGCTGAAACGGCCAGCGGGGCCAAAATCAGGACAGAGCCGCCACGCTCCTGGCACACCTTGGAGCCCCATTCAAGCTGCATGGCGGTCTTGCCCAATCCGCAGTCCGCAAAGATAGCCGCCCGGCCCTTAGCCAAAGCCCACCGCACAATGTCCTTTTGAAAAGCATAGAGGTGCGGATTGAGTTGGTCAGAGGTGACCTGGATGCTGTCAGTGTGGATGGCCGTGGTGGCCTTAGAGTTGATAAAATCAATATATTGCAAATTATAGAGGCCTCCTTAGTGTTTCATTAGTTGCTACCTGGAAACGGGTGTGTTTTTCCGGCGGAAAAATCAAACGGTCCTAAAGCCGTGCCGGGCAAGGTAGCGGTCCGCCTGGGCCCACTGAGTAAAGGTCCGGCTCTTGCGCCGCTGGCGGTCACGGCCCAGGACAACGGTGGAGCCGATGCCCTGGATGAGCCACTGGTCCTTGCCGTTCTTGCGGATGGGGTTGAAATAGACCGCCTCGCCTTTGTCGTTAATCATACGCATGGCTCAAGCCTCCTGTTATGTCCACTGTTCCGCCATAGCGGCGGCGATGCCGGGGAATGTTTTGGCCCGGTTTA
>OFGD01000775.1_pt1 | contig 19442 bp, 14 predicted proteins | sample 1521671 | NCBI WGS metagenome assembly OFGD01 (sample SAMEA3504114, study PRJEB24116) | mouse gut metagenome | biome: mouse gut; feature: mouse-associated habitat; material: faeces | place: Denmark | collected 2011 | reverse complement strand
GTTTTGCTCTTTACCTGCCACAGCCGGGAGGCCGCCCTCTGGGCCGCTGCCGCGAAGGGCAAAGCAGAATGAAAAATCACCGTTCCCCCAACAGGCGGGGGAACGGTGATTCTTTTTGCGTCTGAATCAGGACAGCAGCAGCTTATCGTCGGCCTCGTCGCTGCCGGAGGCCTGACCGAATTTGGCCAGGAGCTGTTCCACGGTGAGTTTTCGCTTTTCCTCTCCGGCGATGTCAATGACCACCCGGCCGTCGTACATCATAATGAGCCGGTTGCCGTGGGCAATAGCGTCCTTCATGTTGTGGGTAATCATCAGTGTGGTGAGGTTGTCCTTCTGAACCATGCGCTCGGTGGTGTCCAGGACCTTGGCGGCGGTCTTGGGGTCCAGGGCGGCGGTGTGCTCGTCCAGCAGCAGCAGCTTGGGAGTGACCAGGGTGGCCATGAGCAGGGTGAGGGCCTGGCGCTGGCCGCCGGAGAGCAGGCCCACCGGCTGGCGCATCCGGTCCTCCAGCCCCATGCCCAGCAGCTTCAGCTTTTCCGCGAAAAATTCCTTGTCCCGCCTGTTGATGCGGCTGAAGGGGTTGGTCTTTTCCTTTCGGGAGCGCAGATAGGCCAGGGCCAGGTTTTCCTCAATGGTGAGGGAGGGGGCGGTGCCCCGGAGGGGGTCCTGAAACAGCCGGCCGATGACCACGCTGCGCCGGTGGTTGGGCAGGAAGGTGACGTTCTGCCCGTCTAAGGTGATGGAGCCGCTGTCCACCGGCAGGCTGCCCGCCACCGCCCCCAGCAGGGTGGACTTGCCCGCCCCGTTGGAGCCGATCACCGTGGCGAAGTCGCCGGGGGCCAGGCGGAGGGACAGGTGGGACAGGGCGGTCTTCTCGTTGACGGTGCCGGGGTTGAAGGTGAGGGAGATGTCCCGCAGATGCAGCATTTCAGCGCGCCTCCTTTCGCCGGGCGGCCAGTCTGCGCCGCTGGAGGGCCGCGCCGCTTTTCAGGGTGGGGGCGGCGATGGCCAGGGCCACGATGGCGGCCACAAACAGCTTCAGGCAGTCGATGGGGACGATTTTGGTGTAGAGCACGATGGCGTAAATGAAGCGGTAGATGACGGAGCCCGCCGCCACGGCCAGGATGCCCCGGCCCATGCCGCCCCGGCCCAGCACCGTCTCCCCCATCACCAGGCAGGCCAGGCCGATCACCACGATGCCCGTGCCCATGTTGATGTCGGCGGACTTCTGGGCCTGGCCCACCACCGCGCCGGACAGGCCGGTGAGGGCGTTGGCGGCGCACAGCCCCACGGTGACGGTGAACGCCGGGTTCACCGACGAGGAGCGCACCATGTCCCGGTTGTCCCCCGTGGCCCGGATGGATAGCCCCAGCCGGGTGCCCAAAAACAGGTACAGCAGTCCCCCCGCCAGCAGGGTGAGAGCGGCGGACAGCAGCAGCTCATACCAGCTGCCGCCCACCCCCGTGCCGCGCAGCAGGGTGAACACCGTCTCCGCCCGGAGCAGGCTGGCGTTGGACTTCCAGCCCATCACCATCAGGTTGACGGTGTACAGCCCCGTGTTGGTGACGATGCCCGCCAGGATGGAGGGCACGCCCATCCGGGTCTGCAAAAAGGCGGTGACGAACCCGGCGCACGCCCCGGCCAGCATGGCCGCCGGGATGGCCAGGATGGGGTGGCCCGCCGCCGTCAGCGTCACCGACACCGCCGCCCCCAGCACGAAGCAGCCGTCGGTGGTCAGGTCGGCCACGTCCAAAATGCGGTAGCTCAAAAACAGGGCCATGGCCACCAGGGCGTACTGAAAGCCCAGCTCCAGAGCGGTCTGTGTGATTAAAAGCATGGGAACCCGCCTCCCTAATCCTCAGTCCTCGGTGGTGACGACCTCCGTCACCGTGCCCATACCATTAAATATGGAATAGTCCGCGCCCAGGGCCGCCGCCGTCTCTGTGTTCACGGCGATGAGGCCCCCCTGCATGAGATAGTAGTCCTCCATGTCGCCCATGCCCTGGGTGATGGCCTGATAGGCCAGGTCCGCCGTGTGGGTCCCCAGCTGGGTGTAGTTCACGCCGCAGCCCACAAAGGCCCCGTTGCGGGCGAAGGAGTCCGCCCCGCCGTAGTGGGGGATGCCCGCGGCGATGAAGTCCTCATAGATGGCCAGCTCGGCGGACTGAATCACGTTGTCCGTGGGGGTGAACACCGCGTCCACCCCGGCGGCAATCAGGGAGCTGGCCGCGGCGATCACCTCGTCGTTGGTGTTGGCGGTGGCCTCCACGTAGGGGATGCCCTTGGCGTCCAGCGCGGCCTTGGCCTGGGCGATGGGGGTGGCGGAGTTGGGCTCGGACAGGGAGTAGAGCAGCCCCACCTTGGCCAAGTCCGGGTTCTGGGCCAGCATCATCTCGATGATGAACGGCGCGTTCAGCGCGTCGCTGGTGCCCGTCACGTAGTCGATGCCGGTGAGGGCCACGCTCTCGTCGTCAGGGTAGGAGACGGCGGCGAACACCACCGGTGTCTTGCTGTCCTCCGCGCTGAGGACGGAAATCTGGGCCGCCGTGGTGGCGATGGGGATAATCGCGTCCACCTTGTCCGCCACCGCCTGGTCCGCCAGCTGCTTCAAAATGGTCTGATCGCCCCCCTGGCCGGAGGTGATCTCGTACTCAATCTTCACCCCGTTGTCCGCGGCCAGCTGCTCCAGCTCGGCGGCCACGGCGTTGGCGATCTCGTCCAGGGAGGCGTGGTCCATCTGCTTGATGATGGCCACCTTGTAGGTTTTGCCGTCCTCGGCCCCGTCCGTCCCGCTTTGGGACGGGAGCGTGTCGTGGTCGCCTCCGCTTTTGGCGCAGGCGCACAGGGACAGGGCCAGGGCCGCCGCGGCGGCCAGAGCGGTGAGCTTCTTCAAAATGCTGTGCTTTTTCATGAGATTTTCCTCCAAATATGGTATTTTGGGTGGCAGATGTACCGGGAGTGCCAAGGCCCGGGGAGGATAAAACAAAACGGCTTTCGTCCCCACACATGGGACAAAAGCCATTGCTTCTGCGATACCACCCAAATTGACGTATCAAACGCCCGCTCGCTTACGCGCACCATCATGCGCGCCCCGATGGATAACGGGTGGGAGACCCGTCGGTCCCTACTTGGCGCGTGCGCGCCGTTCGGTCCGCCCTCCGAAGTCCATTCGCCGGCCGCTCGCCGCCCCATTTCCACCGCCAGGGGCTCTCTAAAGGTCCGCCGCGCCGGGTACTTCTCTCCGTCACAGGTTTCAATATTGGATTGTTATGGTCTATTATACGCGGCGGGAGGGCGGTTGTCAACCCTTTTAGCAAAAAACATTTTACCGCGTTAAAGCAGAGGAAAGGCGGCTGTCAAAAAGTACACCTTTTGACAGTCTCCCTTTCCCGGTAATTTTTCGTCGGTTCAGCAAATTTTGGTATGGAAGTTCTACAAAAATTTTGCATCTGCCTATTGCATTTCGCCAAATCTTGTGGTACACTCCGTAAGTGTAAGGCGACTGTCAAAAGGTACACTTTTTGACAGTTGCCCGCTTATTTTTTGCCCCACACAATATAGAGGGAGAGCCGCGTTCCGGCTCCCCCTCTATTGATTGCTTGGACGTGTTTCCCCCAGCGCCGCGCCGGGGCCTTTCCTTACAGCTTCTGCTTGAGCTGGTACAGCACATTCAGCGCCTCGATGGGCGTGAGCGTCTCGGGGCTGACCCGGCGCAGCTCGTCCAGCACCGCCATCCCCGCCATGTCCCCCAGGGACACCTGACCGTCCTCCCGCTCCTGAGCAGGTTGGCGCGGGGAACCGCCCCCGCCCTGCTCCTCCAATTCGGCCAGAATCTCTCTGGCCCGGTCCACCACCCGCACCGGCACCCCGGCCAGCTTGGCCACCTCTACCCCGTAGCTCTGATCCGCCCCGCCGGGGACAATCTTGCGCAGGAACACGATGCCATCCCCCCGCTTTTTCGCGGCGATGTGGTAGTTGCGCACCCCTTCGATGGTGTGCTCCACCTCCGTCAGCTCGTGGTAGTGGGTGGCGAACAAGGTCTTTGCCCCCAGGCGGCGCTTGTCCGCGCAGTGCTCCAGCACCGCCCGGGCGATGGACATCCCATCGTAGGTGGACGTGCCCCGACCGATCTCATCTAAGATCAGCAGGGAGCGGGCGGTGGCATTTTTCAGCATCTGGGCCACCTCCGTCATCTCCACCATAAAGGTGGACTGGCCCGCCGCCAAATCGTCCGACGCTCCGATGCGGGTGAATACCCGATCCACCGCCCCGATCCGCGCGGACTTGGCCGGGACGAAGGAGCCCATCTGAGCCATGAGCACAATGAGGGCCACCTGGCGCATATAGGTGGACTTACCCGCCATATTGGGGCCCGTGATGATGGCCAGCCGGTCGCCCCCCCCATCCATGTAGGTATCGTTGGGCACAAATAGCGCGTCCTTCAGCATCCGCTCCACCACCGGGTGGCGGCCCTCCCGTATTTCAATGACACCGCTGTCATCCACCTCCGGACGGCAGTAGCCATTCTGCACCGCCGCCGCGGCAAAGGAGCACAGCACATCCAGATAGCCCACGCTGCCCGCCACGTCCTGCACCTGGCGAACCCGTTGGGCGGCGGTGTCACGCAGCTGACAGAACAGCTGATATTCCAAAGCCGTCACCCGGCTCTGGGCGGACAGGATCTCGTGCTCCAGGTCCTTCAGCTCCTGGGTAATGAACCGCTCGCAGTTGGCCAGGGTCTGCTTGCGGATGTAGTCCTCGGGCACCAGGGCATAGTAGCTCTTGGACACCTCGATGTAATAGCCGAACACTTTGTTATAGCGCACCTTCAGGCTCTTGATTCCGGTGCGCTCCTTCTCCCGGCCCTCCAGCGCGGCCACCATATCCGCCCCATGGTCCAGAATGTCCCGAAGGTGATCCACCTCCGTGTCATAGCCCTTGCGGATGAAGCCTCCCTCCCGAATGGTGAAGGGCAGGCGGTTGTCGTCCTCGTCGTCCCGAATGGCCCGCTTCAGCAGAGCCTGCAAGTCACCCAAGCCGGTGAACTGGTCCAGAAACTCAAATCGCCGGGGGGCCGCCCGGACCAGACCCGCCGCCCGCTCCGCCAACACAGGCAGCACCGCCAGCCCATCGGCCAGCGTCAGCATATCCCTGGCGTTGGCGCTGCCGTACACCACTTTTCCAATGATGCGTTCCAGGTCGGGCACCTGCCGCAGCGTGAGCGACAGCTCCTCCCGGACCACGGTGTCAGCCGCCAGGGCGGCCACCTGGTCCTGCCGGACAGAAATGGCTGCGGGATTGCACAAAGGCTGCTCAATCCAAGCCCGGATGAGCCGGTGGCCCATGGGGGTTTTCGTCTTATCCAGCACCCACAGCAGGGAACCGCGCTTCTCCTTGCCCCGGATGGTCTCCGTCAGCTCCAAGGTGCGCCGGGCGGTGAGGTCCAGCTCCAGATACCGCTGGCGCTCAGCCGCGTCCACCGTCAGGCGGCTCAGATGGCTCAGGTCGGTTTTTTGAGTCTCCTTGAGATAGGACGCCAGCGCCCCCGCCGCCTGATAGCCCAGCAGAAGGCCGCCGTCAGGGCCCTCGGGCAGCTTCTCCCCCTCATTCCACACTCCGCAAGCCGTCAAGGCAGCCTCAGCCTGTCCGGGACGGAAACGGGCCTCTCCTCCGTTCTCACACAGGCAGCCAAGCCGCTCCCTCAGAAAGCTTGTCAACTCCTCCTGGGAAAAAGCTCCATCGGACAAAATGGCCTCGCTGGGGGGCTCGGCGGACAGGCGGTTGAGCAAATGAGACAGCCAGCCCTCTCCCTGAAAAAAGGAAGCGGAAAACTGCCCTGTGGATAGGTCGCACTGGGCCAGCCCAGCCCCGCTGCTGTCCAGATAGACGGCGCAGATAAAGTTATTCCGGCTCTCGTCCAGCATCACATCGTCCATGGCGGTGCCGGGGGTGACGATGCGGATCACATCCCGGTCCACCAGTCCCTTGGCCAAGGCCGGATCCTCCATCTGCTCGCAGATGGCCACCTTGTACCCCCGCTTGATGAGCCGGGCGATGTAGTTCTGAGCGGAGTGGTAGGGCACGCCGCACATGGGCGTGCGCTCCTCCTCCGGTTTCCCCCGGTCGCGGGTGGTGAGAGTCAGCCCCAGCTCCTCCGCCCCCAGCTTGGCGTCATCGTGAAACATCTCGTAAAAGTCGCCCAGCCGGAAGAACAGCAGGCAGTCCGGGTACCGTTCCTTCACCCTCCAGTACTGCTTCATCATGGGAGTCAGCTCCGCCATGGTTTTCACCTTCTCTTTCTAAAACGAAACACACATCAGAACGATGTACGCCTGCCTATGCCAATTCTATGAAATCAACGATTTCGTACCGATCCTCATACTCGCGGGAAAATTCCACCCGGTCCACCTGGGCGGCAAAGGATTCAAACTCCTCCCGCAGCGCCTCAACAATGGCCTCCAGATCAGCTTGAGGATGATACAAAATCGTCGTATGGGGCTGCCACACATCCCGCCGCGTCCATTCGTTCATATCCGCCGCCCAAGCTCCGGCGATCTCTCGCTGGATGGCGTCCAGCGGCCCCTCCTTTCGCGGGGCCGCCACAACGGCGGACGTAGAGGCAAACAATTCAACCCCATCATAGCGGACGGAGAACTTTTCATAGCCGGACAAAATCGCCTTACAGGACGAAATAAACCGGCCTTCCTCCCCGCCGGCATAGGCGGCCAGGGTGATATGCCCGTGCACATCTCGGGGCAGAATGCCGAAGGGAGCCGCCAGCTCCCGCAGCCGGGTGAGGCGCGCCCGCGCCGCCGGATCAACCATCGCAATCACAAACAGCATCATTGTCCGCCTCCCCTGCCGTCCGCTTCTCCGCGCTTCTATGTTGTCACGCTGCGAAGCGGCCAGTTCGTTCGGTCGCTTTCCCTCCGTCTCGGGCAAAACCCGGCCCCGCGCTGCAGGCCTTGGGCTTTTCCCCTCGCTCCGGTCCAAGCTCCCTCACTGTCCGCTTCTCCGCGCTTCTCAATCATCCACAATCACGTACACATACTGCACGCCGCCGATATCAGCCGCCGGCTCCACCTGGGCGTAGCGGGTGATGCCGTCCTCCTCCACGCACAGCGTGCGGATGGCCCCCACCACCAGCCCCGAAGGGTACACGCCCCCCAGCCCCGAGGTGATCACCTGGTCGCCAGTGACCAGCTTGGCCTCCTCCGGAAGAAAGGACAGCCTGGTCAGTCCGTCCAGCATCAGCGTGAAGTCCCCTTCTAAAATGGCGTCCTCGTCCGTGCGCGCCACCCGCGCGCCCACCTCTAAAGCGGGGTCCAGAACGGTAGTGACCACGCAGGAGTTCAAATCCGCCTGGGTGACCACGCCGATGAGATAGCCGTACTGGTCGATCACACAGTCGTTGACCTCCACCCCTCCGGCGGTCCCCCGGTCCAGGGTCAGGTTGGAAGACCAGTTGGAGTCGGAGCGCCGGACCACCTCCGCATCCCGGTACTGAAGCTCCGGCCGCGCCTCGTGCAGCCCCAGCAGGTCCTTCATGCGCTCATTTTCCCGCACGGCGTCCTGCCCTGCGATGGCGTCCCGCTCCAGCTCCGCCACCCGCTGGCGCAGACGCTCGATCTCCGCCGCCTGCTCGTCATAGCGAAAGGTGCGGTCATATTGCTCCTGAGTCCAGTTTGTCACCGCCGCCGACGCCGTTCGAAAGGGGGTCGCCAGCAGTTCCATGGCCCCGCCAAGGGGATCGTACCCCAAAATATACGCCCCCAGGGTCAGCACCGCCGCCAGCAGTACCGCCGCCAGCAGCAACAGCCCTCCGTTGTTTTGGAAAAATCGCTTCATGCCCTTGCCTACTCCTTATTTTGCAGAAGGTCCACGCCAAATTCCGTCAGAATGCGCCCCAGCCGGAACACCGGCAGGCCCATCACATTGCAATAGTCCCCTTGGATGCCCCGCACCAGCAGCGCGCCCACGCCCTGGATGCCGTAAGCCCCCGCCTTGTCCATGGGTTCCCCGGTGGCGATGTAGCCCCGGATTTCCTCCGGGCCGAGCGTCCGGAAGACCACGGCGGTCTCCTCGTGCTGGGTGACGCGCCGCTCCCCCTGCCAAACGGTGAGGCCGGTGTAGACGTGGTGCTCCCGGCCGGACAGAGCAGACAGCATGGCAAAGGCCTCCTCCTCGTCCCCAGGCTTGCCCAGCACCGCGCCGTCCAGCGCCACTACCGTGTCCGCGGCGATGATAAGCGCCTCCGGCTCCGCCTTCTCCGCCGCCGCCTCAGCTTTGCGCAGGGACAGCCGCTCCACCATCTCGGCGGGGGCCAGGCCAGGCTCCACGCTCTCGTCCACGTTGGGGGCGGCCACGGCAAAGTCTTTGATTCCCACCCGCTCCAGCAGTTCTCTGCGCCGGGGGGACTGGGAGGCTAATATGATACGCATTTTGTCAAGCTCCTTCAACTTGTTTCACGTGAAACATCGGTTTGATTTATCCGTGTTTCTGGTCTGTCACGCTGCGAAACGGCCAGGGCGCTCGGTCGCTTTCCCTCCGACTCGGCCTGGTCTGCGGGGCGCTTATGCGTTCTCGCCTTCGGCTCGGTCGGCGCTGAACGTGCGCCACTGGCGCACAGCGCCCCTGCGCTCGGCCTCGCTCCGGTCCAAGCTCCCTCGCTGCCCGCTTCTCCGCGCTTCTCTTTTATTCCACATCCCGGTAATACAGCCCGCGGGTGAAATTGTTGGGCTTGTAGCTTCCCTTTCCCCGGTAGGCCTCCAGCACCTGGGAGCACTCCACTCCGTTTTCCGTGGTGAACAGCAGGCGCACCGCCCGCAGCCCCGCGCCCTTCCAGTCCGCCGCCTTGTCCGCCAAAAACACCTTGTTGGCGTTTAAAATCTCGTTGCGGCAGCCGTAGGCCCGCTCCACAGGGAAGCGCACCCCCTTCCGGTCGGTGAGCAGATTCACGTTGGCGCAGGTGCACTTGCCCGACTGGTTCTTCACCGCGCAGTTTTCCGTAATCATCAACGGCAGCCGGCCATAGGCAATCATCTCCATGTCCACCGCTTTGGACAGGTCCCGAATCTGGGCCAGCTTCAGCTCGAAAGAGGCCGTCAGCGACTGGAAGCCCATGCGCTTATACTCCTTGGCCCCCTGGCTGTTGAACACCTGCAGCCCGAAGTCCCCCCGCAAATTCAGCTTCAGCTCCCGGCACAGGGCTGCCAGACCCAGGTTGCCCACGTAGGCGTCCGTCACCCCCGCCCGCTTGCAGGCCTCCAGCTGCTCGCGCAGCCCGTCCAGCTCCCGGTCGAAGCAGATCCGGGGCAGCACCGCCGCCACAGGCACGCCCCGGCCCATGGTGGCCTTCACCTCATCGGGGTGGGCGGCGATCTCCTCCGCCGGAAGGGTAATGAGGGCGGGGCGCTGCTTCACCAGCTCGAAGGTCATCTGCTCCGCCCGGCGCAGGGAGACATACAAATCCGGCTCGCCCAGATAATTTTCATACCGGGCGCCCATTTTGTATTCGCCGTGGCGGCGCTGGGGCAGGGCGGTGCGCTGGGCGGAAAGTCCGTCCAGCACCTGCCGGCGCAAGCTGTTCACCGCCGACAGGGGCACGGCCAGCCCCTCCTCCACCAGCGTGCGCATACCCGCCGCCTCAAAAGGGGTGCCGCCGGTCTTGCCCAGCTGGCCCTCTACCTCCGCCTGGGTGGTGGCCCGGCGGCGGGCGGCTTCCGGCACGGGGCCGGCGGCGGTGACCACCCGGCCCTCCTGGTCCTCCACCCCAACCTGAATGGGCTCCCCGGCGCGGACCATGGCGTAAAATTTTACCGGAGTCTTGCGCCCATCCCCCCGCTCGTAGGCCGCCTTGGCCTTGGCGAACAGCTCCCGCGGGGGCTTGGACTCCTCCCGCACGCCGAACATATCCGGGCCCTTGTGCTCCATGTAGTACCCGTCGGTGAAGCCCTGGCGGGAGAAGGCCTGCTCCAGACTGTCCAGCTCCTCCCGGGTTGGCTCTCGCCCCTCCCGCAGAGCGTCGGCATAAACCTTGGTGACAATGTAGACATACTCCGGCCGCTTCATGCGCCCCTCGATTTTAGCGCTGGCCACCCCCATGTCCTGGAGTTCTCTCAGATGGCCCGCCAGCGACATATCCTTCAGAGACAGAGGGTAGCCGTTCACCAGCTCGTCCCCCCAGCCATAGGGCAGGCGGCAGGGCTGGGCGCACATCCCCCGGTTGCCGCTGCGCCCGCCGATGACGGAGGACATGAAGCACTGCCCGGAATAGCACATACACAGCGCCCCGTGGACGAACACCTCAATCTCAATGGGAGAGCGCTCACAGATATACTCGATGTCCCGCCGGCTCAGCTCCCGGGCCAGCACCGCCCGGGTCATGCCCAGCTCGGCCGCCTCGCGCACCCCGTCCAGGCTGTGCAGGGACATCTGAGTGGAGGCGTGAAGGGGCAGGTCCGGCGCCGCCTGCCGCAGCGCCCGCACCAGCCCCATGTCCTGTACCAGCGCGGCATCCGCCCCCAGCCTGGACGCCTGGACGGCGCAGTCCACCGCCGCGGCCATCTCCCGGTCAGAGCACAGGGTATTCAGGGTGAGGTACACCTTCACCCCGCGCAGGTGGCAGTAGGACACCGCCGAGGCGAACTCGTCCCGGGTGAAATTTTTTGCCCCCCGGCGGGCGTTGAATTGTCCGAAGCCCAGGTAGACCGCGTCCGCCCCGGCGCATACCGCCGCGCGCATGGCCTCCTGGCTTCCGGCTGGGGATAGTATCTCCATAGGTATCTTCTCTCGTTTCTGTGGTTTCTGTAAATTTGCCGCTGGTGGCAAAGCAAGCGATACGAAGCTTGCGACGACGTTGTCACGCTGCGCCTGTTCGCAACGCGCGGCTTCGCTCCGACTCAAGCAAAACCCGCTCCCACTGCGTAGGCCCTGGGCTTTTGCTTTCGCTGCGCTCCATCCGCGCTGCTCACGACGGCTCCGCGCTTCTTGCTGTCACGCTGCGAAGCGGCCAGGTTCTCGCCTTCGGCTCGGTCGGCGATGGGCGTTTGCCACCGGCAAACATCGCCGCTCGGTCGCTTTCGCTGCGATTCGGATAAAATACAGATTTGCTGCGCTAATCTTGGTTTTTTATCCTCACTCCGCTCCAAGCTCCCTCGCTGTCCGCTTCTCCGCGCTCATACGTTCCCGCTCGGCCTGACTTAATCGGTGGTAGCTGGGCGCCATGGCGGCGGCGGACGTCAGTTTTCCCATCCTGGCCAGCTCCAAAGCGGCCCTGGCCACCCCCCAGGCGGTCTGATAGCGCAGATGGGGCGGTGCGAGAATGCAGGGTAGGCCCGCCTCCTCCAGCGCCCTCTGCGCCAGGGCCGCCCCATCTCCCACCAAGCTCTGAGGCTTCCCCGACACGCAGACCTCCTGAATCAGCTCGTCCAGACCCATGGCCCGGTCCTCCGTGAGCCGTCTCAGCCCGCCATGTTCCGCCGCAAACCGGGCGCAGTACACCTGGTTGCGCCGGGCGTCCATCACCGCACAGATTTCCCCGCCCATATGGGCACACTGCCAGGCCATGGACTCCAGGGTGGAGCAGGGGGCGCAGGGCTTGTCCCCCGGCCATGCCAAGCCTTTGGCGGCGGCCACTCCGATGCGTACCCCGGTAAAGGACCCAGGCCCCGCCGCCACCGCCACCACGTCCATCTCCTCCAGGGTGAGCCCCGTATTCTTCAGCAGATCGGCAACCATGGGCATCAGGGTGGCGGAATGGGTCAGCCCGCTGTTCTGAAAGGACTGGGCCAGCAGCCGCTCGTCCTCAGCCACTGCCACGCTGGCCGTCACGGCCGAGCTCTCCAGTGCGATGATTTTCACAGATCCACCCCCTCAATGGTAATCATTCGGTCGTCGTCGCCCTCTCCTCGACAGATGGACACCCGTACAGCGTCCTCCTCCACGGCCTCGGCCACATTTTCGCTCCACTCCACGGCACATACGCCCCCCCGGGCCAGATAGTCCTCCCAGCCGATGTGAAATAGCTCATCGGCGCTGCCCAGCCGGTACATATCGAAATGAAACAGGGGCAGCCGCCCGCCCTCATATTCGTTGACGATGGTGAAGGTGGGACTGGTCACCCTCTCCTCCACCCCCAACGCCCTTGCCATGCCGGACACAAAAGCGGTCTTGCCCGCCCCCAGATCGCCGGTGAAGGCTACCACCCGGCCCTGCGCCAGCGCATTGGCCAGCCGCGCCCCCAGCGCCTCGGTCTCCTCCCGGCTGTGGGTTTCAAACGTCATTGCGCTCACTTCCAAAATAAAGTTAAGATTCGGAAAACTCATTCAAAACAGTATAGCATATTTCCCCGTAATGTGCTATACTAATTTGCAGTTTTTACAGCGGGGGAGGAACCACGTTTTGCATCCGACACGCACACTCAAAGAATTTTTCAAAAAAGGGGACGTGGCCCTGCTTCTGCTGTGCATTCTCGCCAGCCTCATGGGCCTGGTGCTCATCTACAGCGCCACGCGCTACCGGGAGGGCCTCTACTCCTATCCCTTGAAGCATACCATGTTCCTGTGCATGGGCATTGTGGCCTATATCTGGGTTACTTTCATCGACATTGAATACTTGATGGAGAAATGGTGGTGGGTGTTCCTGCTCCTGGGCCTGTTCGTCATCGCCCTCATCGCTCCCTTTGGCCGGGACGACGGAACCGGCAACAAGAGCTGGGTGTTTCTCCCCGTCATCGGGAAGTTTTTCGGCTTCCAGCCGGGCGAGATCGCCAAGCTGGCCTACATTGTGGTGCTGGCCTGGATGATTAACAAGGAACGGCCCCGGGGCCTGGGCCGGTTCCCTGCTTTGGTCAAATACGTCATCCTCACCGGCGTGTTCGCCGGGTCGCTGGCGGTGCTGTCCGGGGACTGGGGCATGGTCATCGTCTACCTGTTCATTTTTGTGGTCATGGCCTGGGTGGCCGGCGTCAGCAAGTGGTGGTTCATCGGAGTGGGCGCGCCCTTGGCGGGGACGCTGGTATTTCTGTGGCACTTCATCCTCCCCCGCATCGACAAGCTCTGGGGGGACTACCGCATTATGCGCTTCCGGGTGGTGGTAGAGCACTGGAAGGGCAACAACCTGGACCCCTTGGGCAGAGGCTGGCAGCAAAACCAATCCCTGGCCGCCATCGGCTCCGGCCAGCTCACCGGCATGGGCTGGCTTCAGGGCGTCAAAACCCAGTCGCCCCGGTCCACCAGCCTGCCCGCCCGCCACACCGACAACATCTTCGCCGTGTGCGGGGAGGAGTTCGGCCTCATCGGCTGCTGTACGGTACTGCTGGTGCTGCTGGCCATCATCCTGCGGTGCGTGTGGGTGTCCCGCCGGGCCAAAAGCCATATGTCCGCCTATATCGCCATGGGCATCGCCGGGATGCTGATGATTCAGACCATCATCAACGTGGCCATGTGCTTGTATCTGGGTCCGGTCATCGGTCTGACCCTCCCCTTTTTCAGCTACGGCGGCTCGTCCACTCTGACGCTGTTCATCGCCATGGGCGTGGTGTCCGGCATCAAAATGCGGCCTCTGCCCAGCTGGCTCAAGGATCGAAGCCAGCTGTAGAAACGCTTCTCCCCCAAAGGCGTATGGGGCGGCGTTGCCTGTAAAAAATTCCGCGGGCGTTTTCGACTGGAAGCGCCCGCATATTTTTTCTCCTTTGGTGTATGCTACGCTTATATTCCTACAAAGGAGGCTTTCTTCGTGAAATCCCGCATCATAGTTTTATCTTTGTGTCTCGTGGGAGCGCTGGCCGCACCGGCCGCCGCGCTCACCGCTACCACCGCCGAGGTGGAAAACGCCGCCCCCATCGCGGAGAATCTCACCCTGAACACCTACAAGGGCGTGGCCATCTCCAGCCGCTTCGCCGCCGTGGACCCGGAGGGCGACCTGGTCACTTTCCAGATTGTGGACAGCCCCGCCCGGGGCCAGGTGACTCTGGATGAAAACGACCCCGCCGCCTTTTGGTACACTCCCTACGAGGGCAAAAAGGGCAAGGACAGCTTCACCTATGTGGCTGTGGACAGCGCAGGCAATCAGTCTGAACCCGCCACAGTGAAAGTCACCATTCAAAAGCAGTCCACCCACGTGAGCTACTCCGACATGGAGGGCAGCCCCTCCCACTATGCCGCCCTGCGCTTAGCAGAGGCCGGAGTGTACACCGGACGCAAGGTGGGCGACTTGTACTGCTTTGACCCGGAGGCGCCCTTCACCCGAGAGGAATTTCTCACCATGGCCATGACGGCGGCGGGCGCGTCTCCGCTGGAAAACGTAACCCTCACCGGCTTCTACGACGACCAGGACATCTCCGCTTGGGCCAAGGGCTATGTGTCCGCCGCTCTCATCCAGGGCGCGGTCCAGGGCAGCCCCAACGAGGCGGGCCAGGTGGTGTTCGGCGGCGGAGAGCAGATCACCTGCGCCCAGGCTGCCGTCATCATCGACCGGCTGCTGGCCACCGGGGACGTGGCCTCCTCCTCCGTCTTTTCTACGGAGACCGCCCCCGCCTGGGCCTACCAGTCCGTGGTGAATATGGAGGCAGTATCCGTGCTCAACAGCAGCGCAGACCTGTCCCAGCCCCTCAACCATGGCGAGGCTGCGGTGATGCTGTCCGCCATGCTGGACGTGCTGGACAACCGGGACAGCGGCGGATGGTTTAGATAAGCGCCCTTTGTGGTCACGCCCGCCCGTTCGCCACAGGCGGCCCGGCACTTCCCCGCAAAAAAGCACCCTTCCGGGTGCTTTTTTGCTATTCGTCCATATCAAAGGGCGGCGCACCCCGGTCCTGGGGGACGGCGTCCCCCTCAAAGGGCAGCTCGTCCGGCACTGCAGCTACCATACCCTGACGGTACTGCATCTCCGCCCACTGCTCCTTGGTGATGAGCAGCTGCCGGGGCTTGGAGCCCTCAAAGGGTCCCACGACCCCCTTCTCCTCCATCTGATCCACCAGCCGGGCCGCCCGGCCATACCCCAGCTTCAGCCGGCGCTGGAGCATGGACACAGAGGCCTGCCCCACCTCCAGCACCACGTCGATGGCGGCGGGCAGCAGCTCGTCGTAGTCGTCCCCGCCCCCACTGGGGTCGGAGCCGCCCACGCCCTTGGCAGCCTTGTCCTTTTCCTCGGCGTTCTTCTCAATCTCGTGCATGACGGCCTCATCGTACTGGGCGCTGGCGCCGTCCTTGATGAACTCCACCACGTTGGCCCGCTCCTCGTCCGTGATAAAGCAACCCTGGACCCTCAGCTTATCCTGGCCTAAGGGGGCATACAGCATATCTCCCTGGCCCACCAGTTTTTCCGCGCCGGTGGTGTCCAAAATAATGCGGGATTCCAGACTGGAAGCCACTGCCAGGGCGATGCGGCTGGGGATATTGGCTTTCATAAGGCCGGTGATCACGTCGGCTCGAGGGCTCTGAGTGGCGATGATGAGGTGCATCCCAGAGGCCCGGCCCATCTGGGCCACCCGGCAGATGGATTCCTCCACCTCCTTGGCGGCCACCAGCATCAGGTCGGCCAACTCGTCAATGACGATGACAATCTGGGGCATGGTCTCCATGTCCTCCTGCCTTTGGGCTCGCTCGTTATAGGTGGCCAGGTCCCTTGCCCCCACTTCGGAGAATTTCTGATACCGCTTCATCATCTCGCTCACTGCCCATTGGAGGGCCCCGGCGGCCTTTTTCGGGTCGGTGACCACCGGGATGAGCAGGTGGGGGATGCCGTTGTAAATGCTCAGCTCCACCATCTTGGGGTCCACCATGATAAGGCGAACCTCCTCCGGCGTGGCCTTATACAGCAGAGAGATGATAAGGGAGTTGGTACACACAGATTTGCCGGAGCCCGTAGTGCCGGCGATGAGCATATGGGGCAGCTTGGCGATGTTGCCCACGATGGGGTTGCCGCTGATGTCCTTGCCCACGGCAAAAGCCACCTTGGAGGAATTATCCGTAAAGCTCTTAGAGGACAGAATGTCCCGGACGCACACCATGCTCTTGTGGCGGTTGGGGACCTCAATGCCCACGGTGGAGATTTTATCCGGGATCGGCGCCACCCGGACGGCAGAGGCCCCCAGCGCCAACGCGATGTCCCCAGACAGGTTGGTGATCTTGTTCAGCTTCACCCCCTGGTCCAGTTCCAGCTCATACCGGGTGATAGACGGCCCCCGGATCACGTTGACGATGTGGGCGCTCACCCCGAAGGATTGCAGCGCGTCCTGGAGCCGCTGCTGATTGGCCCGCAGCTCTCCATCCGCGGCGGCGGCGTTGTCCCCACTGCTCTGATTCAACAGGGACAGCGGCGGATAACGGTAGGCGGGCGGGTCCTGCTCCATCCCCGCCTCAATCTCCCGGGCCACCTCCTCCTGGAACTGGGCCCGCTCCTCCTTGGACGACGCCTTGGGCACCGCCGGCTCCCGAATTACCGGGGGGGGCACCGGCTCCGGCTCATGGCGCTCCAGAAACGCCTCGGGCTGCGCCGGCCCCATGGGCGCCGGGGCGGGGGGCGGCACCACATCGTCCGCCGTCACGGCCGGCGGCGCTACCGGCTCCGGCCTGGGGGTACGGGGCGGCTCCCTCATGGGGCGCAGCTCAGGCACGTCCTCATACTCCGGCGGCTCCTCCTCCTGCGAGGGCCTACTCTGCCCCGGAACGGCCACCCCCGCCACCTTGTCAAAGAAATTCTTTTTCCGCACGCCCGTCACCGGCGTGGTGGGCTTTTGGGCCAGGGCGGGACCGTCGTCCACTGGGATGTCGATGGCGGCGGACCTGCGCCGGGCGGGCGCAGGCTCCACCTCCCGGCGGGCGGCTCTCTCGGGCCGCTCCTCCGGGTAGTCCTCCAGGTCATACTCCGGCCGGCTCTCCTGCCGCGCCCGGAGATAGTCCAAAATATCCGATGGGGTGAGGCGCAGGGCGCACAGCGCCGCCGCCGCGCTCAGCACCAGTAGAATGACCACCGCGCCCACGCCTGTGAAGGCAAAGCGGAATGCCATGGCCACCACGCCGCCCAGCACGCCGCCCGCCGTCATCTCCTTGCCCGCCGCCCACAGCAGGGCGGGCAGCTCCAGCGACCAGGCCAGCTCGGTTTTGCACAGGATGAGATGGAATACCGCCGCCGACAGCACCGGCAGCAGCAGCGCCCCCGCCAGCCGCAGGCGCACCGGCCTGCCCCGGTGGAAAATGAGTATGCCCGCCGCCGCCAAAAACAAGGGCGGCGTAATGTAAAAGCCGTATCCGCACAGACCTTTGAGCAGGTTGCAGAACAGGGCGATCACCGCGCCCTCATCCGTCTTGAAATAACCGATGGCGCCAAACAGGGCCAGCAGCAGAAACACCGCCCCCCCGATCTCCCGGCGGTAGGGCCGCCTTTGAGGCGCGGACCGGCGGGAGGAGGACCGCCCCTTGGTTTGGGATGCGGCGCGCTTCCCTCCCCCGCTTTTCGATGCGGACGAGGCCCGGCTTCTGTTTCCGGACGAGGACGTTGTGGTTTTCCTTTGTGTCGATGCCATTGGGGAACCTCCCATTTTTTCGCTGCGGTCAAATTGAATTTACAGGAAGAAGCTGGCAATCAAGGCGACAGCTCCCACTACCCAGCAGTAATAGGCGAACCTGCCGAACTTGCCCTTGTCCGCCAGCAGCTTCACCAGCCGGATGGAGAAGTAGCCCACCACACCCGCCACCGTCATGCCCGACAGGTACATGGGCAGCAGCGTCAGGTCCACCTCGCCCTCCACGGCCACCTTCACCACCTTGAGCAGCGTGGCTCCCAGCACTGCGGGCAGGGACAGCAGGAAGGAGTACCGCACGGCGAAATTCCGATCAAAGCCCAGGGCCATTCCGGCGGAAATGGTGGTGCCCGACCGGGACAGGCCGGGAATGGTGGCCATACCCTGGGCCAAACCCACCAGCAAGGCGTCCTTCACCGTGACGGTGCGCACCGTCTTGCGCCCCTTGGCATAGTGGTCGGACAGGAACAGGATGCAGCCTGTGAGCATCAGCATCAGCGCCACAAACATGGGGTTGGCCCCCATCCCCTCCACCAGCTCATCGAACGGTAGCACCAAAAACAGGGGCAGAGTACCTAAAATCACCAGCAGCACCAGCCTGCGCCCCTCCGGCGGATTGCCCCGCTCCCGGCCGCCCCGGGGGGAGGCCAGGGCGGCGACACCCCGGAAAAATTCCACGATCATATCCACGATATCCCGCCAGTACACCACGCACACCGCAATCAGCGTGGCAAAGTGGAGCAGGATGTTATACAGCGCGTCCGGCTCCTCCATCCCGAAAAAGTACTGCAAAAGGGACAGGTGCCCCGAGCTGGAGATGGGTAGAAACTCCGCCACACCCTGCACCGCACCCAAAATCAACGCCATCCAAAAGGTCATGCGCTCACCTCATTTATTTTCGCCGTCAATCGACAGCACATGGTCAGTATATTATATTAGCACACCGCTGGGAAAAATTCCAGTGCCAATCGCAAAGATATTGCTTCTTGCGCCCGTCCCATACCGCCAGCGCCGGGACCTGCTCTACTTCCTCCATGACTGACCCTTCGCCGGGGAACTTTCTTGTGCACTTTGCTGCCGGTAAAGTTCCCCGGTTTTCTTGCATTTTGTCCCGCAATTTGCTACACTAAAGTAACATACCGCAAATCGCCCTTGGGAGGAATTTACATGATTACGATACACAGCGCCCCTGTCCGCTTCTCCAACGGCTGCTTCACCCCCGCCCAATCCCCGGAGGGCCGGGAGGGCACCATGGCCCATGCCATCCTCATGGCCCACAACCTCTCCAATGACCCGGAGCGCCTGTCCATCCGCTTTGACGCCATGGCCTCCCACGACATCACCTACGTGGGCATCATCCAGACCGCGAGGGCCTCCGGTATGGAGGAGTTCCCCCTGCCCTACGTGCTCACCAACTGCCACAATTCCCTGTGCGCCGTAGGCGGCACCATCAACGAGGACGACCACATGTTCGGGCTGACCTGCGCCAAGAAGTACGGCGGCGTCTATGTGCCCCCGCATCAGGCTGTCATCCACCAGTACGCCCGGGAGATGCTTTCCGGCGGCGGACAGATGATCCTGGGTTCTGACTCCCACACCCGCTACGGCGCGCTGGGCACCATGGCAGTGGGCGAGGGCGGCCCGGAGCTGGTGAAGCAGTTGCTGAACCAGACCTATGATATAGGCAGGCCCCAGGTGGTGGGCGTGTACCTGACGGGAGAGCCCGTGAAGGGCGTGGGTCCTCAGGACGTGGCCCTGGCCATCATCGGCGCCGTGTTCGGGAACGGCTATGTGAAGAACAAGGTCATGGAGTTCGTAGGCCCAGGCGTGGCATCCTTGAGCGCGGACTTCCGCATCGGCATCGATGTGATGACCACGGAGACTACGTGCCTGTCCTCTATCTGGAAGACAGATGATA
>OFGD01000761.1_pt1 | contig 19702 bp, 23 predicted proteins | sample 1521671 | NCBI WGS metagenome assembly OFGD01 (sample SAMEA3504114, study PRJEB24116) | mouse gut metagenome | biome: mouse gut; feature: mouse-associated habitat; material: faeces | place: Denmark | collected 2011 | reverse complement strand
CCTCATCCCCCAGCACCCACTCCCGGCCGATGCCCACCTTCTCGAACCAATTGGCCCCGGCGGCCAGGTCCCGGTCCACCATGGCAAAGAGCTCCTGCCAGTCAGGGGCCTCCTCCGGCCGGGGGAGCTGGGCGCAGATGGAGCGGGCCAGGGTGCTTTTCCCCGGCTGGAGGGAATCCCGCAGGGAGGTAAAGCACTCCCAGGCCCCCGCCGCCGTAAAACCGGCGCAGAGCAGCCATCCGGCCCCCATCTTGATGTACTCCATGTAGTCCCAGCCGGTTTTGTCCTCCCCCAGCTGTGTAAAGCCATAGACCCCCATGCACAGCCCCAGGAAGAGGAAAAGCAGCCCCCACAGGGCGTTGGCGGCGCGGCCCTTGGCCCTTTCCAGGCAATAGGCGGCCTGGACCCCTTCGGTGTTTCGATTGGTTGTCATCTGCATACGCGCACGCCTCCCGCACCGGCCCCGGCCATTTCCGCCGGGCGCCGGGATATTGATTTTATTATAGTACGGGCTGGCGGATTTTTCAATATCTATGTAAGCAGCAATCCCTCTCCTTTGGGTTTTGGCCCTCCGGCGGGGCGGCGGGGGCCTCCCCCAGCAGCATAGCGATTCGCCTTTCCACCTCGCGGTAGCCGTTCGGGTCCCGGATGCGGAGCCATTCCAGCTTCAGGGCAACGCCCCTGGTCTCCTCCCATTTTCCGGCGTCCATCTTGCCCCTCTCCCCTCTTTTGTGATTTCTTAGAAATTATTTTATCATTCTTTGTAACAAAAAGCAAGGTGTTTTGGGCTTCCCTGTTTACTTTGAAAGCAAAATACGGTATAATGTCCGCAAGCGGCCATTATACGTTTATCCAAAGGGCGTTCGCCTCGTCCCCTTTGGGGACAACCGGCGAAACCGCCAATTATACCATTTCGCTGCGCTCCATGGTATAATGGTCCGCAAGCGGCCATTATACGTTTATTCAAAGGGCGTTCCTGCTCTTTATCACTTTGGAAGTGGGGTGACGGTTCTTTTGGAGATCCACGAAAGGCTCCAGCAGCTTCGGGGAGAGCTGGGGCTTACCACCCGCAGCTTTGGCGCTGGCATCCATCTTTCCGGCAGCGCCATCTCCAACATGGAAAACGGGCTTCGAAGCATCACCCGCCGCACCGTTGGGGATATCTGCCGCCAGTACCATGTAAACCCCGGCTGGCTGCTGGAGGGGGCCGGGGAAATGTTTGCCGACCCCACCGATGGCTTGGACCTCAGCGAGGAGGTGCGGCACCTGGCCGCCCAGTACAGCCGCCTGGGGGACAGCGACCGGGAGCTTATCCGCCGCCTTATCGACTCCCTGGCGGAAAAGCTGAAGTAGAGCCGCACAAATTTAGCCGCTATTTTTTGGGGGGATTTACTATGACCAACATCCTCTTTGTCTGCCTGGGGAACATCTGCCGCAGCCCCATGGCGGAGTTTGTCTTCCGGGACCTGGTGCAAAAGCAGGGGCTGGGGGAGCGGTTCCATGTGGCCTCCGCCGCCACCAGCACCGAGGAGCTGGGCAACCCGGTCCATCCCGGCACCCGGCGGCGGCTGGCCCAGGAGGGCATCTCCACCTGGGGAAAGACGGCGGTGCAGCTTTGCCGCCGGGATTACCAGAAATACCACTGGCTCATCGGCATGGAGCAGCGCAACGTCTCCGGAATGCTGCGCATCCTGGGGGGCGACCCGGAGGGCAAGGTGCGCCGCCTCCTGGACTTCACCCCCTCCCCCAGGGACATCGCCGACCCCTGGTACACCGGGGATTTTAACCGCACCTACGACGACATCCTGGAAGGGTGCCAGGGACTGCTGGACTACCTGCTGGAGGAGGAAGCGCCCCTATCCCGGAACTGATTCTGATAAAATAGCGGCACATCAAAAGAGCCTGCTCAAAATCTCCTGCCTTTCTGGCCGATTGGGAAATCTTGAACAGGCTCTGTCTTCTTAAGTAAAAGCTATTCACGGTTCAAAAAGGAGCCACCCATAATCCTGCCTGCCATCCACCACATAGTCAATATAAACTGTGTCATTCACTATTTGATAGATCAGCAGATAGCGCTTTCCGATCACAAGCTGCCGGTATTTATTGGGGGGAATAAATTCACCCGTCAGGTATTTTCCACGGTGCGGCATTTGGGACAGAGAACCGACCGCTTTTTGGAAAGCGTCAATCAGGCGTTCCGCCGCTTCCGGGCTGATTCCGGCTAAAAAACCGGCGTGGGAAACCATCATCTCGGCTGCCCGCTGGGAAACAATGACCTGATATTCTTTATTGGACATCCTTTCGTCCCTCAACCGTATGGCGCATCATTTTTACCACTTCGTCCACCGAATAACCGGTTTCTCCCCGCAGGCGGCCTTCCTCCACGGCCAGAAGCTCTTCCCGTAGCTTTAGCATCTTTTCCCGGCGGTCAAAGGCTCCAATATCCATCACCACCAGGTCGCTTTCGCCGTCCTTGGTGAGATAAACCGGCTCTCCGCTTCTTTTGCAAAGCTCCGCAATCTCATCGTAATTCTGCCGGATGGCGGCAGAGGGCCGAATCGTCATAGGCGTAGTCCTCCTTTTGGCTGTCAGCCCTTCTCCTGGCGGATGAGGATACGCACCGCCTCCACCGCCGCCTGGATGGCCTTGGTGGTGTCGTGGCACTCCGGGTTGGAAAGGCCCTGGCGCTTTCTTTCCTGGTTCCAGCAGACGTTCAGGACGCACCCCGCCCGCATCCCCAGCACCGAGGAAACGATGAAGAGGGCGGAGCTTTCCATCTCCGAAGCCAGGCACCCGGCCATAATCCAGGAGCGCCATTTGCTCATCAGCTCCTCCCCCATGGGCATCCGCTCCGGGCTGTGCTGGCCGTAGAAGGAATCCTTGCACTGCACCACGCCGCAGTGGGTGGGGACCCCCAGGGCCTTCCCCGCCGCCACCAGGGCGTTGGTCACTTCAATGTTGGAGACCGCCGGGAACTCGATGGGGACATACTCCTTGCTGGTGCCCTCCATGCGGATGGCGGCGTTGGCCACCACCAGGTCGCCCCCCATCACCGGGGTAGCCATCCCCCCGCAGGTGCCGATGCGGATAAGGGTGCGCACCCCGGTCTGGTACAGCTCCTCCACCCCAATGGCGGTGGAGGGCCCTCCCATGCCGGTGGACATGACCAGCACCTTCTCCCCCTCCAGCTCCCCCAGCCAGGTGGTGTACTCCCGGTTTTGGCAGAGGAAACGGGGGTTTTCCAGGAAGGCGGCAATCTTGTCCACCCGTCCGGGGTCCCCCGGCAGGATGGCGTACCTTGCCCCGTGGGTATCGTCAAAGCCAACGTGATACATCTTTTCCATGGTGCTGCTCCTTTCTAAACTCCGTAGTGAATCATATACTTCCCCCGGCGGATAGCCTCCCGGATAAGGCGGGAAAGCTCCACCAGCTGCTCATCGGTTTGGATCCGCCGGTCGGATAGAACAATCTCCTCCAGGGCCGGCAGGGCGGAGATATCCTCCACAATGCCAAAGTCATGCACACAGGGCATTCTACCCCTCCTTGGAGGCGGAACCGCCCGCCTTTACCAGCAGGTCCTGCTTCATCTGCCACAGCTTGGGGGAAAGGTCCACGTAGTACCGGTGGGGGTACTCGAACCGCAGGCTCTCGTCCCACAGGGTGTCCAGCTGGGCCTTGCAGTAATCCCGCACCTCCGAAAGGGGCGGGCACTGGTAGCAGCAGCGGCCCTTGTCAAAGACCTGGACCAGCAACTCCCGCGCGGTGTAGCTGTACACCGTCTTGCGCTTCCAGACGGCGTGGGGGTCGAAGATGGTGATATCCTGGCTGTCGTCCACCGGGGGTTCCTCCCGCAGGGCGATGTAATCGGCCAGGGCCTTGCCGTTTTCCCGGCTGTAAAACCGCCACAGCCGCTTGAAGCCGGGGGTGGTGATCTTCTCCACCGTCTCGCTGATTTTAATGCGGGGGGCCCAGCCGCCGGGCTGCCCCACGGCGCAGAGCTTATACACCCCGCCAAACACCGGCTCCGCCTTGCTGGTGATGAGATTTTCCCCCACCCCGAAGATATCCAGCTTGGCCCCCTGGAGCAGCAGGTCCCGGATGATGTACTCGTCCAGGGAGTTGCTGGCCATAATCTGCACATCGGAATAACCCGCCTCGTCCAGCATCTTCCGGGCCTTTTTGGAGAGGTAGGCCAGGTCCCCGCTGTCGATGCGCACCCCCTTGGGCCGGTATCCCCTGGGCACCACCACCTCGTCAAAGACCCGGATGGCGTTGGGGATGCCGGATTTCAGGGTGTTGTAGGTATCAATAAGGAGGGTGCAGTTATCGGGGTAGGTCTCGGCGTAGGCCCGGAAGGCGTCGTACTCGGTGGGGAAAACCTGCACCCAGCTGTGGGCCATGGTGCCCAGGGCGGGGATGCCAAACTCCCGGTCCGCAATGGTGTTGGCGGTACCGGCGCACCCGGCGATGTAAGCCGCCCTGGCCCCCAAAATAGCGGCGTCGTACCCCTGGGCCCGGCGGGAGCCGAACTCCACCACCGCCCGCTCCCCCGCCGCCCGGACAATGCGGTTTGCCTTGGTGGCCACCAAGGTTTCAAAATTCACGGTGGTCAGCAGCATCGTCTCCACCAGCTGGGCCTGAATCAGCGGCCCCTTCACCGTCACCACCGGCTCGTTGGGGAAGATGGGGGTGCCCTCCGGGATGGCCCAGACGTCGCAGGTGAAGCGGAAATCCCGCAGGTAGCGGAGGAACTTTTCCCCAAAGCAGCCCCGGCCCCGGAAATAGGCAATATCCTCTTCGGTAAACCGGAGGTTCTGGAGGTACTGGATCACCTGCTCCAGCCCCGCGCAGATGGCGAAGCCCCCCGCCTCCGGCACCCGGCGGAAAAAGAGATCGAAGACCACGTCGCAGTCCCCCGCCCCGCTTTCCAGGTAGCCGTTAGCCATGGTGAATTCGTAGAAATCCGCCAGCATGGTGAGATTTCGTTCCTGGTAAAGCCCCTCTGTCATACGCCAGACCGCCTTTCGCAAACTATCCCGAATTTCACATCAGAAAAGTGTATTCTTCACAATCACCGAAATATTCTCGATGAAAACGTCCTGCTCCTCCCCGGTGTCCGGGTCCAGGATGTGGATGCGGGCCTCCGCCGGGTAAACCCCCTCCGGCAGCTCCACCGAGAGCTTGTCCTTCAGCAGGTAGGTGCCGGGGGCCAGGGTGGGGGAATAGTAGATGGTCCCATGCTCCTCGCTGTAATACTCCACCTCCATGTTATAGAGGTTGCCGGGGGTGTTCTCCAGGGAGATGGTCCCCGCGGCGGTTGGCTTCGGGAAGGTGACCTCCTTGCCCACCTGGTAGAAGAAATACATACCATCGTTGTTGATGTTGGCGTCCTCCATGCCGGGAAGACGGCCCTCCTCCACGGTGGGGGTCCAGTCCCCGTCCTCAATGATGCCGCCGCCCTCCGGGGTCAGGTAAGCCAGCAGCGCCGCCATAAGCACCGCCAGCAGGACCACCAGCAGGGAAACAAGGGTGAGCTTCGCTCCGCTTCGATTCACAGGTCGCTGCCTCCTTGGTTATTGTCGATTTATAAGGATATTATACACGAAAGGGGGCGGGGTGACAAGTATGGTTTTTCTTCCTGACAAAAAGGAGCGGCCCTCCCCTTCCGCTACAGAAGGAAAAGCCGCTGTTTTACCGGTTCCCGTAGGACAGCAGGGAGGAAAGATACATCTTCAGGTACTCCTCCTCGCTGATGGGAAAGCGATTGCCTGTGATACGGCAGAAATCCCGCATCATCTGGTCCACGATGCCGCTGCCGCCAAAGCTGCGGATCTGGCCGGCGGTGGTGGCCTCCATCAGCTCCGCCGGTTCCCCCCGGCCCAGGCGGCGGAAGGTCTCGGACAGGTGGTTGATGAACATTTCCGCCTGGCGGGAGGTAAGGCTTACGCCGTATTCCACCTCCAGCAGATCCAGAAGAACAATGATGTCCCTGCGGCCCTTGGGGGTCAGCCTTTGCATCTGGGTCAGGTTATCCAGGCGGCGGATGATCTCCGGGTCCAATGTGTGACGCATGGTGCTCTTTCCCTCCAAAATAATGGACTTCCCATACATTTTATAACGCTACTATATTAAAATATTTTCTTCTTGCTGTCAACGATTGAACAGCGCCCTTTTCTGTGGTAAAATAAGAAAAACAGTTGATTCCCTCGGCTTTTCTTCGGTTTTTATAGATTTGCGCTGGATAGAAGGGAGGAAGACGCTTTTGCGCGCTATCCGCTACCCCATTCCCCCGGCGGCGGAAGGCTGGACGGTGGAGCGGTTCCTCCGGGAGGAGGGATTTTCCGGCCGGATGCTTACCGCCCTGCGAAAGCTCCCCCTGGGCCTCCTTCTAAACGGGGCGCATATCCGCACGGTGGACCTCCTCTCCCCCGGCGATCTGCTGGAGGTGAACCTCCCCGGCGAGACAAAGCGGATGCCCACCTGCTCCATCCCGGTGCCCATCCTCTACGAGGACGAGGACGTCATCGTCTACAACAAGCCCGCCGGAATGCCCTGCCACCAGTCCGGGGGCCATATCTACGGCACCCTCTCCTCTGTCTACGCCGCCCACTGCGCCAAACAGGGGGCCATCACCTCCTTCCGGGCCATCAACCGCCTGGATAAGGACACCACCGGGGCGGTGACGGCGGCAAAGAACCAGTTCGCCGCCGGTAAGCTGTGGAAGGCTGTAAAAAAGCGGTACTTCGCCCTGGTGGAGGGAAGCTTCCCCTTCCCGGACGGCCTGATTGACCTGCCCATCCTCCGGGAGGAGCCCCTGGGGATGCGCCGCATCGTTCACCCGGAGGGCCAGACGGCCCGGACGGAATTTCATGTCCTGGCCGCGGGGGGCGGCGTCTCCCTGGCGGGCTTTGTCCTCCACACCGGCCGCACCCACCAGATACGGGTGCACCTTTCCCACCTGGGGCTGCCCCTGCTGGGGGATACCTTCTACGGCGGCCGGGAGGAGCCGGGGCTTTCCCGCCAGGCCCTCCACTGCGGGCTGGTGCGGTTCCCCCACGCCATCACCGGGGAGGAGGTTCTTGCCGCCGCCCCCTTCCCCGCCGATTTTCTGCTGGTGATGGAGCGCTATGGTCTGGACTGGCGGGAGGAATGGCTGGAGCTTCCGGCAGCGGAAAACCCCGGCCAACTGCCGTTGTTTTTGAAACGACATACATAAAAGGAGGGCCTTTCCCATGAAGAGATACTGTGGAGTAGACCTGGGCGGCACCAACATCGCCGCCGGCATTGTGGACGAGGAATACCAAATCCTCACCACCGCCTCCGCCCCCACCCCCAAGGGGGTGGACGGCGTCACCCTGGCCGCCGCCATCGCCCAGGTGGTAGCGGAAAGCGCCCAAAAGGCCGGCCTCACCGTCCCGGAGCTGGACGGCGTGGGGATGGGCGCCCCCGGCTACATCGACCCGGTGGCGGGAATCAACCGCTTTTCCGGCAACCTGAACCTCACCAACGACCCCATGGCGGAAAACCTCAGCCGGTGCTTGGGGGGCAAGCCGGTGAAGCTGGGCAACGACGCCAACGTGGCCGCCTACGCCGAATCCATCGCCGGGGCCTCCCGCGGGAGCCGCCGCTCGGTGATGGTGACCCTGGGCACCGGCATCGGCGTGGGGATTATCATTGACGGCAGCGACCGGGGTATGGCCGCCGAGGGGGGCCACATGGTCATCCAGTACAACGGCCGCCCCTGCACCTGCGGCCACCGGGGGTGCTTTGAGGCCTACGCCTCCGCCACCGCCCTCATCACCCAAACCCAGGAGGCCATGGCGGCCCACCCGGAAAGCCTCCTTTGGAAGCTCTGCGAGGGGGATATCTTCAAGGTGAACGGCAAGACCCCCTTTGACGGGCGGGACGCCGGGGACCCCACCGCCATCCAGGTGGTGGAGCAGTATTTAAACTACCTCGCCTTTGGGGTGAGCAATCTGATTAACATCCTGGAGCCGGACGCCATGGTCATCGGCGGCGGCATCTGCGCCCAGGGGGAAAAGCTGCTGGTGCCCCTGCGGGAGCGGGTGCGGCAGATGGTTTACCACACCCTTTTTGCCGACCGGTGCCGCATCTCCATTGCCCAGCTGGGCAACAGCGCCGGTATCATCGGCGCGGCGGGCCTTGCTATGGTTTAGCGGGGTGCCCCCGCTGTCCCGCCCTACCCAGAGCGGGGATAAACCCCGCTCTTTGACAAAGGCAAAGGGCGAAAGTGGCTGCCTGGAGTCTTAGCCGGGGTGCCCCCGGTGTCTCGCCCTGCCCGGCCTTCGGCCTTACCTTGGCAAAGGGCGAAAGCGGCTGCCTGGAGTCTTAGCCAGCAGGGCCTGCACTCTGGAACATATCACGCGGTAAGCAAATTCAAAGGAGGTTGCACAAAGTATGAACGAGGTATTGCAGCAGCTGTTTCGGCGCAAATCGGTCCGTGCCTACCGGGAGGATCCCATCACCCCGGAGGAAAAACGCCTGATTCTGGAGGCCGCCTGCCAGGCCCCCACCGCGGGGAACCAGCAGCTTTACACCATCCTTGATATCACCAGCCAACCGCTGAAGGAGGCCCTGGCTATCACCTGCGATAACCAGCCCTTTATTGCCAAGGCCCCCCTGGTGCTGGTCTTCTGTGCCGACTGCAAGAAGTGGTACGACGCCTACCAAGACGCCGGCTGCGCTCCCCGCGCCCCTGGGGCGGGGGACCTGCTGCTGGCTGTGTCCGATGCCGTCATCGCCGCCCAAAACGCCGTGGTGGCGGCGGAAAGCCTGGGCATCGGCTCCTGCTACATCGGGGATATTATGGAGCGCTGCCAGGAGCAGCGGCGCCTTTTGGCGCTGCCCCCCTTTGTCTTCCCGGCGGCCATGCTGGTCTTTGGGCGGCCCACCCGCCAGCAGCAGGAACGTCCCAAGCCCCGGCGCTGCCCCCTGGAACACATCGTCCACCCCAACACCTACCGCTCCATGGACGGGGCGGAGCTGCGGCAGATGCTGGACCACCAGCGGGGCCAGCGGCCCTACGAGGAGTGGCTGGCCGCCTTCTGCCAGAGGAAATACCAATCCGATTTTTCGCGGGAGATGAGCCGCTCGGTGGCGGAATATCTGGAGCAGTTCCGGGGGTAAATGGGGCTACAGCTCCAGCATGTACCGCTCGTAGGCGTTGATGATGGTGGTTTCCCCCCGCTTCAGGAGCCGGGGGGTCCGGAAGCCGTAGTTGGCGTGGACATGGCCGTGTATCAGGTATTTGGGCTGGTACCGGTCGATGAGGTTCAGCAGGCAGGCAAACCCCCGGTGGGCGTAGTCCTCCCCGTCGCCGTAGTCCTGGGCGGGGGAATGGGTCAGGACGATGTCCACCCCTCCCGCCCGGCGGAGCTGGAACCACAGCCGCCGGATGCGCCAGGCCATCTGCTGCTCGGTGTACTGGTGGGGGCCGCCGCTGTACTGGATGCTTCCCCCCAGCCCCAAAATCCGCAGCCCCTTCCGCACCACCAGCTTGTCCTCGATGCACTCGCACCCCTCCGGGGGGCGGCGGTCGTAGGTCTTGTCGTGGTTGCCATGGACGTACAGCAGGGGCATCCCCCCCATAGTCACCAAAAAGGAGAGGTACTGGGCGTGGAGGTCCCCGCAGGAGAGGATCAGGTCAACGCCGTCCAGCCGCCCCGGCTGGTAGTAATCCCATAAATATTCGCTTTCTTTGTCGGAGATAAGCAGCAGCTTCACAGGATGGGCCCCTCCTTTTCCGGCGGTATCTGATCCCGGTACACGCCCTGGAGCCGGACGATGGGCCGGGCCTTGGGCAGCAGCTCCTGGTAGCCGGGGATACTCCCGTCCACACAGTCACAGAGCCAATCCATATGGAGTATCTCCTCGATGGAAAGGGCGCGGGTGCCGTCGTTGCGCTGGTTCCCCTCCTGGTCCCGCAGGGGCCGGCTGAAGGGGGCGATGCTCCCCTCCATGATACCCTGGCGCAGAATCCCCGCCAGCTGCCGCACCCCGGCGGGCAGCTCCTCCGCCAGCAGGATGTCGATGGAGCGGCTGTTCATCCCCCACCAGTAGTTCACCGCCCGCCCCTGGGTGGAATCCGCCGTGTCCCAGCTGCCCTCCAGAATCATCCGCACCAGCCGGACATAGACGCTCCCCCAGTGCCAGTAGGGTGCAACCAGGGAAAGGAAGCTCCCGTCCTCCCGGACCTTGCAGAGGCCCCAGGCCTCCCGCGTCCGGTCCGGGGCGGGGAGATCCAGGTTGTAGATAACGCCGATTCCTTCCTGGGCCAGGGTCCCCAGGGCGTTTTCCTCCAGGCAGGACCACCGCAGCCGCACCCGGACGCTGGGATTGGTAAGCTGGGCCCCCAGGGCAAAGGCGTTGATGCCCGCCGGCACCCCAAAGATGGGGCTGGAGGCCACATAGCCAATCTGGCCGTCCCGGCTCATGATGCCCGCCACCGCCCCGGCGATGAACTCCCCCTCGTAAACGCGGCTGTAGTAGGTGCGCACCCCGCTGTAGGGCATGGAGACCGAGCAGTTGAGAATGCGCACCTGGGGGTGCTGGGCCGCCGCCTTCCGGCAGGCCCCGATGAGGGGCGGCGTGGTGGCAAAAATCACCTGGGCCCCCTGCCGGATGGCCTCCTCGATGGCCTCCTCCGCCTGGGTACCGCAGCCCACGCCGTCGTAGTGCTGCACCGTCACCCGCTCCTCCAGCACCGTCTCCAGGTACTGCCGCCCCAGGTCGTGGGCTCTGGCCCAGTCGCTTTCCGCCGGCAGCAGGTCGCTGATGAAGGCCACGTTCAGGGGGGTGGACACCTTGGAGCGGAAGAGCCGCCCCCAAAGGCCCTTTTCCGGGTCCTCCTGCTCCTCGGTGGTCACCGAGATGGGGTTTTCATGGCAAAGCCCCTTAATGTCCGGCCAGACGGCCCGGAGGGACTTGAGGATCTGGGCGGCGGGCTGCTCCCGCAGGTCGCTGAAGGGGTAAACCTTCAGCCAGATGAGCAGGGCGTCCACCGCCGTAATGGGCAGGGAATCCCCTCCCAGCTTTTGGAAGGGGGGCAGGAAGGAGTAAAAGCCGGACATAAAGCTGCGGCGCTCCTCCTCGCTCCAGGAATGCTCCGTCTCGTGCCCCAGGGCGGTTTGCAGCTTCGGAAAGCTCCCGGTCTGGGTAAAGCGGATCTGGTAAAGCCCCGTCTTCTGGTAGGCCTGCATAAATTCATAGTAGGCCAGTATCTCTGGCTCCTCGCTCCACACCGGCACTATGCGGATCACCTGGGCCGGGATGGTGGCGGACTGATAGCTTTTCAGAACGCTTACCCGCTTGTTTCCCTCCTGGACATAGAAGCGCCCCAGGTATTCGTAGCAGATCACCGGATCCCGGATCCCCTCGTCCCCCAGGTGGGCCTCGCAAAGGTCGATCCACTTGGTGGCAAATTCAGTGTCCACGTCCAGCAGGGGCATAAAGTCGGCGGAAAAGGAGGTGCGCCGCCCCTCCGTCTTGGTCCCCACAATCTGGTCCAGGGGGATTTCCGCCAGCCCCAGCTCCACCTGTCCCGCTGTCATGCTTTCCTCCAGGATTTCATCCAGCACCTGGGGATAGGGGTAGCGCCCCCGCAGGATGCAGCTTTTGTAGGATTTGCGCCCCCGCTTTTGGGCGCGGCTGTATTGCTCTGCCGCTTCTTGACGGCTCATTGTTCCAACCTCCTTCTCGCCTTCACCGGCCTTACCGAATCTCCGCCATGCCGCAGTAGAGGGGGCAGCTGTGCTTCCGGCAGTAGCCCTCGTACTCCTCCCGCCGAATGTGGTAGCGCCGCCCCCAGGAGGAGACGGTCAGCCACGCCCCTTCCATCCCCGCCATGGTGACAAAATGGGCCTGCGTCCCTCCCTCCGCCAGAAAGCTCCCCTCCGCTCCCTGGGTGTAAAGGGGCAGCTGGTGTTTCTGCCAAAAGAAGGGGAAGTTGGGGCCGATGCAAAGGATCACCGGGATGTCCCGCCGGAGCATCGTCTCCGCTCTCTGCCAAAAGGCACCGGCGGCAAGCCTCCAGCCCGCCCGCAGGGGGAGCTGGTACTCCCGGAAGTACCGGTTCAGTCCCCCCGCCAGCAAAAGGGTGTTGAGGCCGAAGGGCGGAATCAGGGGGAAGTACCGCTTCCGCAGCCGGTCGGCGTAAAAATCGTAAATCTCCCAGGGGATGGCCCCCTCCGGAAGGTCCCGGAAGTACCCGCTCCCCCACCCTTCCCCGTAGCGGTGGAGATAGAGAAGCAGGTCGGTGGCCGCCACCACGCCGCAGCCGTATTTCTGGGCCAGGGGCGCCTTCAGCCAGCCCTGGTTTCCGCCCCAGGCAAGATCTCCCCCCTTCTCCACCGTGGGATAGGGGTGCCGCAGCATCGCCTCCGCCATAGGGAATCACCTCCTCGTTTCATATGAACAGTATACAGTATAATCACTGAACTGGAAAAAAGCAACAGAAGAAAAACTTTCCTACTTGCCCCAACCCGCCAAACTTGGTATGATAGAATCGGTATTTTTGGAAAAACCGCCTCTGCGGCTTTCCAGATAGGCAGACCCTTGGCACACCGCCGGGGGCGTTTCCCCGCCTAAAGCAGCGGCGGGCAGAAGCAAAAGGAGGAGCGTCATGGCCGAAAATCTTCTCATTATCCACGGGGGCGGGCCCACCGCCGTCATCAATTCTTCCCTTTATGGAGCGGTACGGGAGGCAAAGCGCCGCCTGAAGGGGGGCAGCGTCTACGCCGCCATCGGGGGCACCGGGGGGCTGCTACGCCGCCAGGTAAAGGACCTGGGGACAGAGCCGGAGGAGCGCCTAAGCCTGCTGCTCCAAAGCCCTGCCTCCGCCATCGGCACCTCCCGCGACTGTCTGGAGGCGGAGGATTACGCCGCCATGGCCCAGGTCATCCGGGAGCTGGGGATCACCGCGGTGGTGATGAACGGCGGCAACGGCACCATGGACGCCTGCGGTAAGCTCTACGCCGCCTGCTCGGACCAGGGGGTCCGGGTTATGGGCATCCCCAAAACCATTGATAACGACATCGCCATCACCGACCACGCCCCTGGCTACGGCAGCGCCGCCCGGTATATGGCCGCCTCCACGGCGGAGGTCTGCGCCGACGTCCGCAGCCTCCCCATCCACGTGGTGGTTATCGAGGCCCTGGGCCGCAGCGCCGGGTGGATTACCGCCGCCAGCGCCCTGGCCGCCCAGTGCGGCCTGCCGGGGCCGGATCTTATCTACCTGCCGGAGCGCGCCTTCTCCCCGGAGCGCTTTCTGGCCGATGTGGAAAAGCTCATCAAAGAGAAGGGCTTTGGCGTGGTGGTGGCCAGCGAGGGCCTCACCGGGGCGGACGGAAAGCCCATTGTGGACCCCATCTTTACGGTGGGACGGGCCACCTACTTCGGGGATGTAAGCGCCCATCTGGCAAACCTTATTATTAAGAAGCTGGGGTACAAGGCCCGGAGCGAAAAGCCGGGCCTCCTGGGCCGGGCCTCCATCGCCTGGCAGTCCCCGGTGGACCGGGAGGAGGCGGTGCTGGCGGGGGAGCTGGCCGTCCGGGCCGTCCTCACCGGGGAAAGCGGCAAGATGGTGGGCTTCTCCCGCCTTTCCACCGAGCCCTACCAGGTGGAACCCGTCCTCATCGACATCCAGGAGGTGATGCTCCGGGAGCGGCTGATGCCGCCGGAGTTTATCAACGAAGCGGGCAACGGCGTCACCCCCGCTTTTGTGGAGTGGTGCAAACCCCTTATCGGCCCGGAGCTTCCCCCCATCCTCTCCTATACCCTGTAATTTCCCAGTTCGGCGGGGCGTTTCGCCCCCTGCCCATCAGAAAAGGGGGCCCTATAAGGGTCCCCTTTTTCTGTGTTTTCCTCCCTTTTCTGCTCTCTCACTCCACAAGCTGGGCGGCAAAGCCGTTTTCCTGGTCCCCGGAGAGGCGGACGCTGTACCCCTCCCCGTACCGGGCGGGGAAGGTCACCCGGTTGGTACTCCCCAGCTGGGTCTTCCCGTCCGCCCCGTAGAGGGAAAAGGCGATGGCAAAGCTCCCCAAATCCCCCTCCTCCCGGAACTGGGAGGGACCAAAGGAGAGGTTCCAATCGTCCCGTAAGTCCTCGTCCAGGGTCATGGTCCCGCCGCAGCCCCGGCGCTCCTCCCCGGCGTAATAGCTGTAGTTGATGCGCCGGACCCCCTCGCACTGGCAGTCCACCCCCAAAATAAAGCTGCTGCCGGTGGGGGCCGCCTGATTGCCTCCGGCCACCGGCCCCTTTTTGCATCCACCCAAACCCAACGTTAACACAAGCAGCAGTAAAAGCAGCTGTTTTTTCATCCCGCCGCGCGCTCCTTTCCCATAACACGCTCCCGAATGGCTGTTCCGTTCCACCGGGTGATGATAAATCCGTCCGCGTTGTTGCCCGAAACGGCCCAGGGCCAGTCCTCCCGCTGAAGCAGCTGTGCCCTGTCCCCAGGGACGGCGGGGAGGAAGGAGATTTCCACCGCCAGGCCGCAGCCCTTCCAAACCAAAGGCCGTTCCCCGTAGGGATGGCGGCGGAGCAGCTGGATATATTCCTCCAGCACCAGCCCCCGCTCCTCCATGATGAGGGCGTGGGGCGTCCCCACATACCGGAAGTGCCACGGCTCGTGGGCAATGCCGGTAACCGCCTCCTTCCCGGCGGGGTAGCGGAGGATAAAGCCATACCGCGCCGCCAGCCGCCGGAACCGCCCGCAAATTCCCTGGTCGGGAAAGGCGGGGCAGATGGGGTCGATTTTCTCCCGCCGCTCCCCCAAATCAATGGCAAGGCCGGTGTGTTGCTCGCTGTGGCCGGGGCGGGCCACAAACTTCCAGGTGAACTCCGGCCCCTCCTTCACCATGGCCTCCTCCCAGGTGTCCCGCTGCTCCTGGAGGGACCGCCAGCCGCTCACCGGGGCGATGCCCTCCCAGCCCCGGAGCTTTGCCATCAACTCCTCCAGCAGCAGGGCCGCCCGGCGCTCCAGCATCACCCCGCTGTTTTTGGGGCCCACCGCCGCCAGCTCCCGCCGGGAGGGCAGGGTCCGGCAGGGATGTTCCCCATTCACCAGCACCAGGCTCCCAACCCCTACCGCCTCCCAGGGCAAAATACGCTCTCTCATCTCTCCACCGCCTCTCCAATTGTCCGCTCCAGCACCTCCGGGAGGGAAAGCCCTGCCGCCGCCAGCATGGCGGGAAAACGGCTGTGGGGGGTGCAGCCCGGAATGGTGTTTACCTCGTTAAAGACCAGCCGCCCCTCCGGCGTGAGGAAAAGATCCACCCGCGCAAAGCCGGAGCACCCCAGGCTTCGGTAGATGGCCTTGGCCGTCTCCTGGATCTCCTCCGCGGTTTTGGGCGGCAGGGGCGCCGGGCAGTGGGTCACCGAGGTACGGGGGGTGTATTTTTCGGTGAAATCCAAAAATCCGCCGGACAGCTCCACCAGGTCCACCGCCCCGGTGGTAAGGGTCTCCCGCCCCAGGACGGCGCACCCCACCTCCGCGCCGGGGATCGCCTCCTCCACCAGCGCCCGGCTGTCGTACCGAAAGGCCAGCTCCAAGGCGGAGGGCAGCTCCTCCTCCCGCTCCACCCGGCTGACGCCGTAGGAGGAGCCCGCCCCCACCGGCTTGACGAAGAGGGGATATCCCTTGTCCCGCCCCAAGGCGGCGGCCCTTTCTATCCCCTCTCCCCGCTCCACCATTACCGAGAGGGGAATTAAAACGCCGGTCAGGGAGGCCAGCCTGCGGGCCCGGTCCTTATTCATACAGAGGGCGGAGGCCAAAACGCCGCACCCCACCAGGGGAATACCCGCCAGGGCGATGAGGCCCTGGATGCTCCCGTCCTCCCCCAGCTGCCCGTGGAGCATGGGGAGGGCGGCGTTGATAGCCAGCCGCCGCACCCCGCCCTTTTCAAAGAGGAGCAGTCCCTTCTCCCCCCGGTCGGGGGAGAGGATGGCCGGAACGCAGGGCCCCTGGCGAAGCCACCGGTCCTCCCGGATGGCCTGGGTATCCCCGCCATAATAGTACCACCTTCCCTCCGGGGTGATGCCCACCGCCACCGCCTTGTACCCTTCTGGCGGCAGGGCCTCCAGCACCGCCGCCGCGGACTGGAGAGAAACGCTGTATTCCGGGGAGCAGCCCCCGAAGAAAACTGCCACTGTAATTTTTTCCATCTCTTCCCATACCCTTCCTTTGGTTTTCTTCCTCCTCTGCTCAATACAGGGGGAGGCTGTTTTGCAAACACAGCCCCTACTCCAAAACCACCGTCCCCGCCGGCAGGGGGTAGCCGATGCGGCAGCGGTTGCGGTAAAGGAACCGCTCCCCCAGCAGCTCCCCGGTGGCCTGGGAGATCATCCGCTGCAAAACGTCCACCTCCTGGTAGATGCCCCCCTGCCCGCGGCAATACCGCAGGTCCCGGTTCCCCACCCGGTATTCCACCCCCGTTTCCCGGTTGGCCCGCAGCGTCCCGGTAAGGCAATCCGGTCCGAAGTCCAGGCGCAGCTGAAAGGTCTCCTGGGTGTCGTTGCGCACCTTCAGGTCCAGCCAGCCCTCGGCCACGGTGGCGTCCACCCCGGCGGGCTGTCCACCCAGGTCGGGGAACTCCTTGTCCCGGTGGCCGCTGCGCTCCACCACCGTAAGGGGGGAGTGCAAAAACAGCCAAAACAGCAGGTTGGAAAGCTGGCAGAGTCCGCCGCCGGGGGCGGTGGTAAGCTGTCCGTTTACCACAATAAGCCCGTCCTTGTAGGGGGTGGTTTTGTCTGCCTCCCGCACCGCCTGGAAGAAGGAGAAGGTCTCCCCCGGCTGGATGAGGAGCCCGTCCAGCTTGGCGGCGGCCAGCTTCAGGTTGTGGACCTTGTTCTCCTGGTACACCATGGGGAAGCCGGTGTTCCAGTTATAAAGGGGGAGGCTTTGGGCAAAGACGGTCCAGGGCAGCTCCTCCCCGGTTTGGCGGAGGGCGTAGCACCTTCCATCCAGGGCCATCCCCAGGTAAAAGCAGACCTTTCGCTGGGCCGCCCGCAGGGGGATAAGGGCGGGAAACCGCTCTGTTAAACGCTTTCTGGACATCCTTCTTACACTCCTTTTTCCATCTGGGATGAGGGGCCTTGCTTCGATGGTATCAGTTTACCAGAAGGATGGCTTTTATGTTTTCGCTTTTCTTTAAAACCGGCTGACGATTTCTTTTAAAATTTCTTACGATTTTCTAACGGTGAAAAAGGGGCCAAAAGGCACAAAAAAGGGCCAAAACGGCCCGAAATGCGATGAATAAATTATGAATCTGTTGTGAACGAAAAATAAACGGTCGGTTTTTGGCCACTTTTGGGGACTTTTATGCCCTTTTTTGCTCCCTTGGGATATTACAGCCCTTTTGGCAACCGCACCGTAAACAGGATGCTTTCCTGTTCGCTTTCCGCCGTGATGCTCCCCCCGTGGAGCTCCACAATCTCCTTCGCGATGGCGAGCCCCAGTCCGGCCCCGCCGGTGGCGGAGGCGCGGGAGGAATCCACCCGGTAGAACTGCTCGAAGATATGGCAGAGCTTTTCCGGCGGAATGGTGCGGCCATGGTTCTGGAGCCGCAGGACGGCTTCATTCCCCTCCGGCTCCATCGCCACCAAGATGGCGGTGCCGGGGGCGCTGTAGCTGACGGCGTTGCGGATGAGGTTATCCAGCACCCGCTGGAGCTTGTCTCTATCGCAGGAGATTTCCACATCCTGGGAGATGGCGGTTTCCCAAGAAAGCTCCTTTTCCTGGAGGACGGGGGAAAATTCGCTCACCATCTGCTCCAGCATCCGGCTGAGGTTGGTGCGCTCCGGCTCCAGGGTGAGGGTGGTTAGGTTAAAGCGGGTAATATCGAAGAATTCGTTCACCAAATCCTCCAGACGCAGGGCCTTATCCAGGGCGATACCGGTGTATTTTTCCCGCAGGCGAGGGGAAATCTCCTCCTCGTCCCGCAGGAGGGTGAGGTAGCCGATGACGCTGGTGAGCGGGGTCTTTAGGTCGTGGGCCAGGTAGACGATGAGGTCGTTTTTCCGCTGCTCCGCCTCCTTGGCCACTGCCGCCGCGCGCAGGGAGCGCTCCCGCAGAAGGTTCAGGTGGTCCTGGGCCTCCCGCAGGGGGGTGGGCAGGAAAATCATCCGCCCGCTGTCCTGGGTGAGCCGTTCGGCGGCGGCCACCAGCTCGTCCAGGTAGCCCAGGGGACGGCGGAGGAGGTGGATGGTGCAGAGGATCCAGGCTATTCCCACCGCAAGGATGTACAGCAGCAGAAAATAGTCCCGGCAGGCGTAAAGCAGATTCCGGAGGAGCGTCGAATTCCGCCACCAATTGACGGCCCCAAAGAACAGGATACAGCAGAGGGCAAAAAAGGCTATCCCGGCAGCAGAGGCCAGGAGGGAAAGAAAATACTGTCCCAGCAGCCGCCAGGAGAGGCTGCGGCTGTAGCTGTGCCGCCCTATCCCCAGGTGGTAGAGAAAATCGGAGAAGCGCTCCCGCAGCTCCGCCAAAAGGTCCCGCAGCGGCGCGGTCCGCTGGCGGAGCCACTCCGAGGCCATCCAAAGAAATTCTTTTACCCTTTCAAAACGCTCATTCAATGGTATAACCCACCCCCCAAATGGTCTTTATAAACTTGGGCCGCCGGGGTGGTTCCCCCAGCTTTTCCCGCAGCCGCGCGATATGGGCCATAACGGTGTTGTTGTTATCCAGATACCGCTCCCCCCACACCGCCTCGAAAAGCTCCTCCGAGGAGACCACCCGCCCCCGGTTTTGGAGGAGATGCCAGAGGATGGAAAACTCCAGAGGGGTGAGGGAAAGCTCCTTCCCGTTGAGGGTGCATTTGTGGCTTTGGCGGGAGATGGAAAGGCCCCGAAGATCCAGTGTGTCCTCCTCCTGCTTTGCCTCGCCGGGGCTGTTGTACCGGGTGTAGCGGCGCAGCTGGGTTTTGACGCGGGCCACCAGCTCCAAGGGATTAAAGGGCTTGGTGACGTAATCATCCGCCCCCAAAGTAAGGCCGGTGATTTTATCCATATCTTCCACCCTGGCTGTAAGCATGATAATGGGATAAAAGTACCGCTCCCGGATACGCTGGCAAAGGGTAAAGCCGTCCATATCCGGCAGCATCACATCCAACACCGCCAGGGCGGCCTCCTCCCGCAGGGCGTACTCCAGGGCCGGAAGGGCGGTATAAAATTTGGCTGTCTCAAACCCCTCGCTGCGCAGGTACAGCTCCACCAAATCGGCAATCTCCTTCTCGTCATCCACAATGATGATTTTCTTTTCCATCTTTCTCACCTATTCCCCGCGTTTTTTCAAAGCAGCTCCCGGCGCGCCGGAGGCCCCAGGCCGCTGCTTCTTATTATAGCTTTGTGGGTGGCAAAGCACAAGCTGCGGGGCGCTATAACCAGTTTACCAGATGTGGGCCGTCAGGGTGTGCTTTTTTCCTTGCGATTTTCTGACAAAATACTGACAGAAGCAACCCTTACCTTCCAGAGAGCGAAAACGATTGCCTGGAGTCTTGGCTAGCAGGGCCGAAGGGACGCGAAGCGGCCCGTTAGGGCTGCGGGGTCCAGGGGCTGCACCAGGCTTTTTCGCCTGCCCGGCGGGGGACCTGTTGCGCAAGTCTCGTTCCTGGGGTTTACTCTCTAGCTGCGCAAACGCCATTCGCCTATCCGGCGGGGACCCCCTTTCTGTACCGACAGAAAG
>OFGD01000742.1_pt1 | contig 19972 bp, 20 predicted proteins | sample 1521671 | NCBI WGS metagenome assembly OFGD01 (sample SAMEA3504114, study PRJEB24116) | mouse gut metagenome | biome: mouse gut; feature: mouse-associated habitat; material: faeces | place: Denmark | collected 2011 | reverse complement strand
AGAGAGAGAGAGAGAGAGAGAGAGAGAGAGAGAGAGTAAGTTAGTTAGTTTCAGGCCATGATTAACCAAGTAGCAGGATCAAGTCACCACATTGTGCAAAAGGGAAAAATCTAGTTTATCTTGGGTAGAGGGAGAACAGAATGGTAGTGCATAGTTTGCTTCCATCTAGTCTCCCCACCTTCCATTATCCATATATTGTATATACTGTTGGGAAGAATACAAGGAACAATCAGCACACTCTTCCAACAGGGAGAGTGGTTGTCTGACCTGAGGTTGTATTTGTCTGTACCTATCTATAACTGAGAGACAGGAACACACCATTTCTGACACCTAACTCTAGGAAGATCACATGCATATTAGTTTTCTTTCTATGTTCTGCCCTCTGCCCTACACTCAGAAACATGTGAGAGCCCACTGTGAAGTTGCAATTGTGTTTGCCTTGCAATCTTTCTAATAGAGAGTGGCACTGAGGTAATATGAGTTTAAGTCAAGTTTAAGGTGCCCTTGGAAAGAATACTCTTGGGCATCCCAAGAGGCTATATCTGAAACTCCTATGACTACAGGTATAATAAATGAGACCCTCTTGGCCATAGGATCCAAACCTGAGGTCTCTGTCATCATTGCTCCATGACACATACACCCTTGGCAAGCAATTAGATGTCTATGTTCCTTGAGGTTGAAGGAGGTAATTATAGCCCCCTTTTGTACTACAATGAACTGCATGTGAGTGGACATCATTCTACTTTTTTTGTGGGAATGGCATAAAGCTTACTTAGTCTGGGGCATCTTTTTTTAATTAGATATTTTCTTTAATTACATTTCAAATATTATCTACTTTCCTAGATTGCCTTCTGAAAATTTCCTATGCCTTCTCCCTCACCCCGCTCCCCAACCTACCTACTCCTGCTTCCTGGCCCTGGCATTTGCCTATAATGGGGAATAGAGCCTTCACAGGACCAAGGTCCTCTCTTCCCATTGATGAACTCCTAGGCCATCCTATGCTACACTTGTGGTTAGAGCCACAAGTTCCACCATGTGTTTTCTTTGATTGGTGGCATAGTTCCAAGGAGCTCTGGGGGAGGGGTACTAGTTAGTTCATATTGATGTTCCTTCTATGGGGCTTCAGTCCCCTTCATGTCCCTGGGTATTTCTCTGGCTCCTTCATTGAGGACCTTATGCTCTGTCCAATGGATGACTGTGAGCATCCACTTTTGTATTTGGCAGGCAGTGGTTTGGGACATCTTTTGTCACAAGAGATATGACTGAGTCCCACTTTCAACGAAACTGAAAGTTTGAGGGTATTTCTACTAAATGAGTACTTTAGACAATCTTGGGCAAACAGAGAAGGTCTGCAGGAGGCTTAGTCATAGGAGGAATGTCTGACATTCTCTTCAGTGAAAAACAAAACAAAACAAAGAACTGAGGTAACTTGGGAAGAGAGGAAGTACTGGGCACTTAGGAGTAAGAAAAATAATGAGACCTGGTTGGTACAATGGTATGCATTAGAAAAACCTTGGAGAGGGGGTAAGTGCCATGCAACATCCTGTTATGTATGAATGTCCCTTTTAACTTGATTAGTAAAGGAAGTCCCTCCACTGCTCTTCAGCTTCCAAATCTTCCTTAGTTGGTAAAAGTTCCACATCCTGTGTTTAGTCTGGGGGAGTTCAGATAACATTCCAAGCCTTTTCAAACAGCCTGGATGTCTGTCCCTGGCTAGGTTGCCGCCTTCAGTTTGTCTTAATATGTACATATATAGGCAACAACAATTCAATTGGATTGCAAAGCATAACATAGGATCCATTCAATAATTCTCTCTCTATATATATATGAATGACCTGGGACCACAAACCAGAGAAAAACAATATATTTCCCCTGTCATCCTTATAAAAGGGAAAGGCTTGAATCTTACTTAATTAGAGAATATACATTTGATATAGTTCAAAGTCATAAGTGAATGCTTGAGGATACAAGGCACCATGCATTATTATTCAAAAGAGCATATCTAATGGCATTTTAGGAATAAAGAATAGTGTGACCTTCCTTTGGTCAAACACAGTGGTTAATGCCCCCCTCCCTTGCAGAAATGGACAAGATCCAAGGCCATATTTTGAGGGAAGGAAAAGACTGAACCTCACTCAGCCTCACCCAGGTTAGTTCTCTTGGCTACTTCAAAAAACAAGGAGTGTGAGAGGAATCTGTGGAACATAGGAGTTATGAGAACCTCTTCTCAGAATGGTAAGTTCCAAGACCACCTTCAACAGAGAAAAAATCGTGAATGTCTTAGTTCCTAAAGTAGAGGTCCCCAGTCATATTTTGCAGGTCAGAAATATCCAGTTCACCCATGGTCAACAGGGTAAGTTTCTAGGCTTCACTGGGTACTGGAGGAATGTTCAGACTCTGCCTCACTAGCTTCCAAGTATTTCCCCCATATGCATACCCTGTGTAACATCTTTGAGAGTCCAGTCAGTGGTCACAACAATCTCCCAGCATAAGTAGTTATGCAAGCATTGATGTTTCCTCGAGGCTGTGTTCAGCTGCACACATCTGTGAATAAGAGATAGGAATGGTGCATTTTGATGACCATTTTTGAAGCACAGGATACGAGAGCCAATTTCAGATTTCTATTTTCTGTCCTATGATCTAAAAGGATAGAAAATGTGAGGTGTCATTGGTCGTGTATGTATTGTATGGATATGTTTAAAGCAAACTTAGTTAATAGGGGTATTTGCGAGGCACAGCCAGAAGAGAATCTCTGGTGGTTCAATAATTGCACAGATGGACCTGAAGTGTCCTAGTACAGAGAGTAGATGTATGAAACGCCCCTTTGACACAGGAGCTAGTTCTGAGAGCCCTTTCAATAGTCTTTGATTTCCCAGGACCCCCTTTGTAGAAACTGAAGTTCTAAAATCCACTTGGTGAATTGAAGTAGACAATAGGCCCAGATTCCTACTGGGAAGACAGGGAATGTTAGATTCTCTTTTATGTAGAATGAGTGGTATAAGTCTCTTATGGTCTGACATCCCTTTAAGGAAAAATGATTCAAAGCTACTTGGTAGGATTAGGAATATTCCTTATAAGGCATAATACATGTTTTAGGCGACATTTGACCAATAGGGTCTAAGGCAATGTTAGCCCTAGGAGAGTTCTGACATTCTATTCAGTGTAGTGAGAAAAAAATGAGTTACCATGGGGAAATGTGGGCCCCATGTAAAAGAGGAAATCTCGAAGGCCCTACTGAAAGAGGAGGGCAGACTCCTCTTGAGGCAGAATGTGAAACTGCCATATACACCTCTGTCAAAAGTAATGGTCTCTGGTACATTATAGAGTGGAGAATGTTTCCAGGCATGATCATAAGTTTCCAATTCTTATTCAGAGTTTGTATTTTCATAGTTTGTGTTCATTCAGAAGAGACATGGCAGCAACATATTTTTTTTCTTCCAAAGGCTTTCAATGACTGTTGCTGGCTAGTATACTTCTTCGACTTTGTTCATCTATCCAGGTCTAGGCAGAATTAATGAAGTTATTACATTTCTATTGACTTGCCTAAAGGCAGATGGCACAGGTACTTTGCTCTGATTTGTAACTTGGACTATGGGACCTCAAACCAGACTGGACTAGGGTACATTGTTTACAGAAGGAGTCACTTTTGGAAATATGGCTGACCAGCTAGGTATAAAACTACTTTGAAGTATACATTCACATATATACTTCATATATTTGAATGACATTTTTGAGAAAGAGAACGTGTTGGGTGGATAAGGAAGAGAAGGAAGGTCACAGAATCCCTCAGACAAAAGTTTACCTTGGGAATTGGAAGATGTCAAAAATAACTTATCAAGTGCAAATGTCCTCATAGTCCAGAATACCCATGTGTTCTGAGACTTTGAGTTTTGCTTGCCAACAATCAGAGCAGTTTTCTTTCAAATTGTTTGGTAAACTCTAGCTCTATGTTCTCCATAAGCTGTACAGCAGCATCCCAGGCATAGGCACCAAAATGGAATTGATCCATTTCAAGTGACAGGCTTAAAATTAAAAATTAGATTAGGGTTCATATAATTACTGTCATGTCCCAGGACATCATTTCAGAGTGTTTGGCATCCCTTCTTTTATTTGAGCATGCCTGGCCATCCAGGTCTGAAGGGAAACTTTAGGACCTCCTAGAGGAATAGACCTCATGGTTCTATGGATAAAAGTGGATTTTCTGAGGTAAGCATAGTCAAGAGAAGTTGATTTAAAGTTTCCTTGAGGAAAAAAAAAAGAAAAAAAAGAACATTGGCTTGAGTTTTTCATGTCAGTGGCTTTTCTGTAGGCTCCATAAGCAGCAGAATTTGTATTAATCCCCGGTCAAATTTAAGGGTGAGTCTATATTTCCCTAATTCAAAGATAAAATCAAAGATTCTTCCTTGACAGAGTATCTATGTCAAAGATTCTTCATTGAAACCTTTTTGAACCTAGAGTTTACCTTGAACTGAAGGAAAAGTCTCAGAAACATTAGGAAAAACATCTAAGGTTCAGTCCATAATATCAGCAAGCTCTGTGGGATTCCTCAACCTAAATGTATGTCCAAGCCTGCTTTGGACAAACTGGTATGATCTGAGGCTCCCTTTGCTTCAGTGGGAATATGTGATGCCTCCTTAAGTAAAGGTAGAAGGAGTGAGTAGCCCTGGGGAGAAAGGAGTTGCTGATATCCTTGTAACAGGAGAGATGATCAGAGTATAAAATTCCCCATAATATTTTGAGCAAAAATTAAATTGCTTACCTTAGCTCATGAGGTCCTAGCATTGCCACAACTTCTGACAGTTCTTCACAGCCTGGGGTATCCATATCCTTAGCTGAATTAGCAAGGCACCAAATATAGATACCATGATTCATGAAAAGCTTCGGATTGTATCCTCAGCATGATTGCCTCCTAAGAATTATGTTCAACCAACCAGAACTGAGTTATAATGATGATTTCACACAATGTCATGTGACTATACTCAAGAAAGTGGCATAAGGTTCCAGGATTGGCCTCCTCCTCTTGATTTCTGTGAACTTTGAGCAGAGGGAGCAATTCTCCTTGGTCAGAGGTAAAATATCCCATGGGTTCCTGAACGGAAGGGATTTTTATGATTGCCCATTGCATCAAAGGTGTACATTTTATGACCTTGATCATCACAGGAAGGAAAATACTATAGGTTTGGAAAGTAGAAAGTCCCTCAACCCTGTTGGACAGTAGGGGAGTTGCCCTGTTCACCTTCTGTAGAGGAGTTTGTTCCAGGCACTCCAGGCCTCCACATCTTCAGAGAACTCTAAAAAATTCTTATCTCTTAGGACTCCATGAAGATTTGACAGCAATCTGAGGTTTCTTCTGACAAGTTGGCTCAAAGTCCCTGGATTTGTTGTCTATTAAACTTACAACAAAGCACACAGGTGTGGGTGTAGTGTACAGTTACCTTTCTGATGACCAGCTTAAAGAGAGCCTTGGATCCAGGCTGAGGTTTTTATACATTGGCCATGGGACTTGACTCTGGAGTTCTGTGAGGTTTGTTTTGTTTGTTTGTTTGTTTTTGGTGGTCAAAAGTGTATTCCCTAACCAATAAGGTCTGAGGGAGAAGCTCTTAGTTGAGTGGTAGACCTGATTCCACCATGAACAAAGACTGAAACTCTTGTGTATTCTTGGTACCAAGGATTCAGCCTGAAGCACACTAGAGCTGAGCCTGAATATTTGAGATAAACTTCTCACTCACAAGGTCAGTTCTATACCTTGCTTCATCAGAGAGGCATGTCTCAGACCCTTCCAGTGCAGAAGGAGGAAGAATAAAGAGTTTTACTCAAGGTCAGCTGACCCCTTTGGCACACACATAATGTCAGGGGATACTATGATTAGAGGAAGCAAGGTTTAGGTGCTCTTCAAAAGATAAACCAACTGGGTGTCAGCCCCCTTGAAGTTATGGGATACTTTACATCGAGGGGGCCTGACGTGATGGAGTTGATATTTATGCTGGAGGTATAAATTATCCTGGGTCTAGAAGGGTACATCTGAGTCCCCATTGTAACTTCATCAATGCTATTGCATGCTGATAGTAAAAGAGCCAACTTTGTGGCTTTCTTAAAATGTTGTTGGGGTCTGTTGATAAGTCCTTTGCTTATCATGTCATATGTATCAGGGCATCTTCAGTTATTGAGGACCTATGTGACACCTTTGTTCTGAAGTGGTAATTCTGAGGGAAATTAACGAAATTCTGAGGTTTCTGGTTCTCATATGATAATGCTGCCTTCAATACTGGGGAGTTTCTAACATATTTGATTTCGGGGGTTACATCTGAATCCCCCTTGAGTTATTGGTGTAAGTTGTGAGTCACATAGGTTCTATTTCATGTATGTGGGTATACTGTCATTGTCTTCAGACACACCATAAGGTGGCATCAGGTCCCATGACAGATGGTTGTGGTACAACAAGTGATTGCTGAGAATTGAACTCAGGACCTGTGGAAGAGAAGTCAGTGCTTTTAACTGCTGAGCCATCTCTCCAGCCCCAGCACATTGGTTCTAGACAGGTAAGATGAAGGTCACTTAGGCTATTGGGGATGATCTGAGGATCCCTGGTTCAGAATGGGCATATCAGAAGTTCCCTTGGTCCATACAGTAGTTTAGAAGATCTGTGGTTCTTAAGCTGTAGGTCTGAACCTTACCAGAGAAGAATGCCTGGAGTGTTTTTGAATTCCTAATTTAGACAAAGTGTACCTGATGACTCCTTGAGCCACTGAGAGTGATTTAAGCTCCACTTCAAGCATGGGGGGACAGTGTGAGTCTTCTTGGTGCTGAAGGGATAATTCTGAGGTTTGTGTGTCAGAAACAGGACTTGGAGGACCCATTGACAGAGTGATAATGTTGATGTATCCACAAACAATCTATAAAGGATGCCATCCTTTAGAGGCAGAAAGGTTCACACCATGTTGGGGAAAGTAGAAATGCCAAAGACTATTGTATCTGTACAAGATCAAGGGTCGATGTGGAGAGGAGAGAAGGCCTGAATATTTCATGATTGAGACTTCCTGGGAAGCTAGAACACACAAATCATGCAGGCCATGCAACAGCTTAATCAATCTCCAGTGTGCTAGGAGACATTTCCCAGCTAGTTCTCCTGATAAATCTGCTGCCTACTTCTAAAAATGGCAAGGCTTTCTCATTTTTGCTGGTCAGCTTAATGTCTATGTCCTGGGTTCATTAACGTGCTGGCTACTCTTAAGCTCTGAGACTTCAGGAACCCGGGTCCTGATCCTTGGACAGGGGTAATTAGGTCAGAGGATCAGAATAAGAAGCACTTGGTGCACCTTAGATCAAGGGAGTGGAATTTTCATGGACTAGATCAGATCTAGTAGGTAGGTCTAGGTCCTCAATGTTCAGAAGAATCACATAATACTCTCCATGAGGTGAAAATTATATAGCACATTCTTCTGGATACAATTGTGATCTAATCTTAATCAGAAAGGGGATTCTTGTCCTGCTTTTAGTCACAGGGGCATAGATGAGGCTTCAATGTGCATCTGAGGCAGCTAGGAGTGGAAATTGTAAGTTTGATATACAGTTGATGAAAAGAAAAAGTTCTAAATTCATGTTGTTCATAAGGGGCATAGAAAGGGAAAATATGAGGGCAGCTTCTGTATCAAAAAAGAACTGAAAATGCCAGAGTAAGAGAGAGTAGGGCCCAGGCCACCCTCTTGAGATGGACTGCCTTACAGGTTCCGTTTGGCAGGCTGGGGAGCTCTGGTGTGTCCCTGGGCAGAAGGAGGAAGTCAGAAGCAAGGAGTAAGTCGTAAGCCTCCTAGAGCATTTTCGATATCTCTTTTGTCATAAAAAGCACCGGTGAGGCCCAGTTTCTTAGATGGAGCATTTGAGGGGCCACCTATTTCAGCCTGAAGCATTCTGAGCCTTTCTGAAACAGGGATCACAAAGCCAGTGTCCCTTTGGTGAGAACTGGAAAGTCTGAGTCCACATTGGTCTGATTGAGAAGGTCCGACACCTCCTTTAGGGAAGAGGAAAGAACTACAACTCCCCTTTTGCAGTGCGATCCTGTTGAGATTGATTTTCAAATGATGTGTATATTTGTGGCCTCCTAGGACAGAATGGTCACAAAGGGGGAACCCAAATTCATATTGTAATGATGGGTCTCTCCAAGGACAGGAGAGAGCAGGTACCACATCCTCTGCTTGAGATATTGTATGTTTGTCATATCTTCGCATAACAGGGAATGTTCCAAAAGGGAATGTGGTACTCCCTTTTGGAGGTATGAATGCCCATAGGATAGGCACAAAAGCTATGGGCTCCCGTTTGGCAATTCTGGAAGTTTTCTCTCCCTCTTGGACATTAGGAATATGTTTTGAGTCCTCCTTAGTAGAAAAAGAAAGGCTGATATCCTCTTGGGGTGATGATGAGTGTTGCACACCTCTATGGGGACTGTCTCCATCTGGAGATGACTCAATGCATTCTTGATCTGTAGGGGAAGCTTGCAGGGCTCCTTGGGTAACAGAGGCTTTCCTCTGTTTTCTCTTGGTAGAAGTAGCGTGTCTGGGAATCTCATGAGGAAGGTGGGATGCCTGAGGCTGTCTTCATGAGAAAGAGTGGTTCGCATGCACTCTTCTGTAAGGATGGAGGATGGCTTGTCAACCTTATGCTCTGAATTGGAAGCTTTGGTGTCCCATTGGTCTGAAGGGGCTTTTTCTGATGGGGTTTCAGTAGACTTAGATGGTCTGTGAATGCCTTGGCTTGGTAGGGGACTTCTGAGGCCCACCTCATGAGATGGTGAGCATCTGCAGGCTCCTTTAGCAGAATCAGAAGTGGTGAAGTTTATGTTAGTCATAGTTTTAAGCTTTACACCTCTTTCTTAAATTTGCAAACTCTTACCCAAATTTTGGAAGAATGGCAGTGTTTCCAACCCGCATGTTTTGAGCGCACATATTTCAGGCCCTCTTGATCTACAGAGGAAGGGCTTGGTCTTGTTTTCCTCAATTTAGAAGGTGTGGGGCAATCTCCTGGAGGAGGAGAATGACTGAGACCTTTTTTACAAAGAATACTAGATCTGAAACTCAATTGAGATGATTTTAAGGGGGAGATGCTCCTTTGAGGAGTAGAGGTAGGACTGGATTCCTTTTCTGCATACTTGGAAGATGTGAGGCTACTTACGGCAGAAGAGATACATTTTAAGGCATCAAGTTCTGAAAGGCAGTATCTGATATCCCTTTCAGGAATTGGGACATGTTTCAATATCCTTTGGTTAAATTTCAAACGTCTAGGGTTCTTTTTGAGATAAGAGAAATTTCTCCATCCATCTTCATGAGGAGGGGTAGGCATAATGTCCCCTTCTGCACAAAGGGACAGTCCCTGAAACTCTGTTGAAAAGGAAGTATCCACGGTTTCTTGGTGAGATGTCACAGGTTTTAGAGGCCCCTGGGCAGGTTGAGAAAGTTCTAGACTTTCCTGGGGAAATGCTGGTGTTCTCAGGATCCCTTGTTCAGATACTAAAGGGCCCAGAGCACCTTCATTGGGTTTCAAAAGACACAGAGACCCTAACACAGATGCCAAAGCTTCTGGAGTCCCTGGCACAGATTCTGAACTCTTAGAAATGGATTGTGTATATGTCAGAGGTTCTTCTGTCTCTGGACTAAGTGGTGAAGGAGCTGGTAATTTGGGAGAATCTTGTGTGGCTGACAAAGATTCTATGACCTCTTGGGTGACAGATGGTATTTCTGTACTATTTTGCATACATGCCCATATTTCTAGTGTGTCCTGGGAAGAATCAGAAAGTCCAAGATCTTCAGGATTGGATGGTAAATATCCTAAAGCCTCCTTTTCCAACCAGTGTCCTGGAGGCTCTTGAGGTAACAAGGAAGTTTCTGTAAGCCCTTGGGAAGATATTGATGTTTCTAGTACACCTTGGGCAGACATGGAAGGTCTCCAAGACATTAAGACAGAATGTTACTCTTTCAAATCCAATTGGACAGATGGAGAAGGTCCTAGACTCACTATGGTAGATGCTGAAATTTCCAAAGCTCGTGATGAAGCATTGGATATTCCTGGATTGCCATGTGTACAGGTACAACCTTCCAGGTTCCCCTATAAAGACAGCCAAGGGCCTCCAGCTTCTTGAACAGATAACAAATGTCCTGGATTCCCTTGAGCAGATAGGGACAATGTCAAAGGCTCTAGGGCAGATGATATAGATCCTAGTGTTCCTCGATCAGATAAAGAAATTACCATGGGTCCTTTGGAAGAATGCATAGATCCTGAAGGATCTGAAGCAGATGGATCTGTTTGTTGAACCCCTTGTAGAGAATTCAAAGACTCATTTGGTCCCTGGAATGAAGTTAAAGGTCCCTCTGTAGGTTTAGAGAGGTCAAAAGGCTCTTCTGTGGAAAGGGAAGATCCAAAAGGCTTAGGGAAGAAAGTGAGGAACTAAGTTGGGCAGAAATTGCAAGTTCCAGAGGTGAGTCATTGGATATCACATGTCCTGGGGTAGCTGTTGAAAATTTTTGTGCTCCTCATGCAAATGATGAATATCCTAGAGCCCCCTGGGGAGGCAGCAATGTTTCTACAGAGCCTGTGTATTTGCTGAAATCCTCAGAGATCCCTGGTCAGATCTCAAAATCCTTGCTGTATTTTGAGCAGGGTGGTTATATCCCTGACACACTGGTAAAGATGGTGAGTCTGCTACTGTGTAGTGTGTAGATGTGGAGTGAGTTCCTATACCTTGTGTATGTAAAGAAGGACTTGAAAACCTTTTGGAAGATGTAGAATGTTGGGTAGACCTTTGTGGACATGTGGACAGATGTATGGTCCCCTTGTGCAGAGACCGGGACTCACACCTCCTTGAGCAGAATCAGAAGATCCTGGAGTCCTTTGTTCTGAGGATGAAAGACCCAGAGGATTATGAGAACATTCATAGCATTGTGATGTATTCATCATTGCCTGGGCTGAGATAGAAAGTTTCAGAGGCCCCTGGGCAGATTGCAAAGGTGCTAGATACCCTTGACCAAATGGGAAAGTCTTTGCACCTCCTTGGTCAGAACAGGAATGTCTACCAGGTGTTGGCGATGATGGTGGCAATGTTCCTAGATTTGCTGAAGTAGACTGAGAAGATGCTACAGCCTGCCTCACTTGTGGAAAAAGGCCTAAAGCACTGTGTGACTCTTCATATTGTGCAAATATCCCTGTGGCATCTGTTGAATTTTCTCGATTTCTTTGTTTGGGGAAAAAAGAACTTTGCATGAGCAAAGTTCCCTCTTGTGCCCTGGAAAATTTCTTGTGCTTTTGAAAAGATGACAAAGCTTCTAGAACCTCTGGAGTAGATACAAGATGCTCCTGAACACCCAGTACTGATGGTGTAGGATAAAAGGTTTCTTGAGATTTCTGGCTAGGTAGGAAAGTTCGAGTGTCCCTTGGGAAACCTGGGGATCTTTGTGCAAAATGATGGGCAGTTGGAGAAAATCCTACTTCTGTCTGACAAGAAGTTGGAGGATGCAAAGTATCTTGAGCAAATGAAACACTTTGTGTATTCCCCTGTTTAAAATTGGGCTTTTAGATACCCTTGGGAAAAACAGAAATGTCCGAAAGCCTCTTGGAAAGATGAAGAACCTAGGGTTCCTTGTGAAGATAAACAAATTCCCAGAGACATCTGCTCAGATGACACAGATTCTGGTCGCACCTGAGTATTTTGGGTAGACCCCAGATGTCCTGGAGTGGGAAGCAAAGCTCCCACAGTCTCCTTTGCAGACAGGGACTTTCCTACTGTGGCTTCTGCAGATAAAAAAATCCCCTCAGTGCCCTGAGCAGATGTGGAAGACCCTAGAGTTGTTTCTTTAGATTTAGTCACTTTCAGACACCTTTCTTCTGATAGACAAGAATCCCACAGTTCCTTACTCAGATCTCAAAGATGATGGTGTCATCTGTAGCTATGTAGTAAGATTCAGATGCAGTCCAGCACATCTGTAAGTGTCTGAAGTCTCTCGGAAAGATGGAGCATATTCATTTGTTTCTGATATAGCTGGGCAAGGAGCTGAATGCAGTAGAGCCCTGTCAGTAGGCCTTGAGTGATGTGTCATTGCCTGGGCTGAGATGGAAAGTGCCAGAGGCCCCAGGGCTGATTGCAAATGTCCTAGAATTTCTGGACCAGATGGAAATATTTCTGCACCACCTTTAGGAAAAGATGAATGTCTACCAGGTTCTTGAGGTGATGGTGGCAAAGTTCATAGAATTGGCAAAGCAGATGGAGAAGTTTCTATATCCTTCATTACTTGAGGCAATGGGCCCACAGTAGTCTCTGTGTCTTTACATTGTCCCATTCCCAATATCCTTGTGGATTCTGCCAAAGGTTCTACATACCTTTGGATGGATGACAAAGAAATTTGCATAGTCAAAGTTCTCTTTGCAGCTGTGGGACATTCCTTAGACTTTAGAGAGGTCAGAAAATATCCTTGAAACTCTGGACTAGAAAGAGGGTGATCCTGAGTACCTAGTACAGATGATGAGTATGTTACATCTCGTGATGAATGATGAAATGGATTTTTGAGATTTCTGGCGAGGTAGGAACAGACCAATGAACCTTGAAAAAGCTGGGGATTTTTGTCCAAAATGTTAGAAAGAGGAGAAAATCTCATAGCTTCCTGGCAATATGTTGGATGATGCACAGTCTTTGGAGAAGATGTCACAGTTTCTACAGACCCTAATTTTGATGTGGACTGTTTTAGAGACCCTTGCTCAGAAAGGGATATTCCAAAAGCCTCTATGGAAGACGAAGAGCCTAGAGTTCCCGTTGAAGTTAAATAAATTCCCAGAGGCCTCTGATCAGATGACAATGACTCTGAGACTACAAGAGTCACTTGTGTAGACCCCAAAGGTCCTGTAGTGGTAGCCAAAGTTTCCAAGTCTGCTTTGCAGACATGGACTTTCATACTGTGGCTTGTGCAGATAAAGAATGCCCCATAGTATCCTGAGCATAAGCATACAACCCTATAGATGTTTCTTTAAATTTAGTCCCTTGTTCAGATAAGCAAGTTTCCACAATTCCTTGTTCAAATCTTGAAGATGATTGTGTTACCGGTAGTGATGTAGTAAGATCCAGATGCAATCCAGATCTTTTGGAACTTTCTGAAGTCCCTTGGGTAAATGGAGAATATTCATTTCTTTCTGAAACTGCTGGGGAAGAAGCTGAATGCAGTACAACCCCATTGGCAGATCCTGAGTTATGTGTCATTGTCTGGGCTGAGATATAAAGTGTCAAAGGCCCCTGGATTGATTGCAAAGGTACTAGATTCCCTAGACCAGTTGAGAGCATTTCTATACCTCCTTTAGGAAAAGATGAATGTCTCACAGGTTCTCGAGGTGATGGTGACTAATTTCCTACAGTAGGGAAAGCAGATTTAGAAGATCTGGCATCCTTCTTCACTTGAGGCAAAGGGTCCAAAAAAGTCTCTGTGTGTTTACATTGTCTTAATTCCAATATACCTATGGAATCTGACAAAGGTAATGGATTCCTTTGAATGGATGACAAAGAACTTTGAAAATGCAAAGTTTCCATTGCAATTGTTAAGTTTTTCTTGTGCCCTTGAGAAGTAAGCAAAAGTATTACAGCTACTCGAGTAGGTATTATATGCCCCTGACCATCTGGTGCAGATAGGTAGTGTTCTGGATAACCTGGCAAATATAAAAATTTCTTCTGATTTTTCTGGCTAGAAAGGAGAGGTTCATTAGTGTGGGGAACATGATGAACATTGTATGTTGAGCACATGGAAAAATTTTGAGAGCCCTCTAGTGTGTAGATTGATATTTGAAAGACTTTGTTAGAGATGCAGAGTACCTACAGGTTCTTGTTTGGGTGTGAACAGAGACTCTTGGACAGATAGGGAAGTTCCCAGAACCCTTTGTACAGATGGTCATGATCCTACCATTCCCTCTGCAGGTAAGGAAATTCCCAGAAGTACTTGGTAAGATGGAAAAATTCCTATTTCCTGCTTGTCACTTTCTTTATAACCTGGGCTAGACAACAAAAGTTGTTCAACTCCCTGGGCAGCTATGGGCTGTCCCAAAGTAGATTCTTGATTGAGGTAAGCTTGTCCATTCACCTGAGTAGATGGTGAGAACAATGGAGAGATTTATGCTACAAGAGTTGCTTGTGAATACAAGTTGTCACAGTTTCTTTTCATAGATGGTGGAGGGGATTGACATGCTTGTATTGGTGAGGAATGTCCAATAGGCTTTGGGACTTGTAGCAATGTTCCTGTCATCCATAGGACACATGAATACATTCCCAAAGAACCTGAGACGAAAGAAAAATGTTAATGAATACACTTGGCACACTCTGATGTTCCCAGAATCTTTTGGGAAGATGATGACTGCTGGATAGACTGTTGAGCATATAGTGAAAGGCCTAGACATGCCTCAACAGATATGAAAATTTGGTAGACTTCAAAGGTGCTAGATCCCTTGGGACTTCTAAAGAATTCTCCTGAGATCATTGGTCAGGTTGTGAATATCCTGTATGACTTGAGGGATGTGGCAAAGGGACTGTAGTACTTTGGAATATTGGTGAGGTATCCTGAGATTCTACCATGTTGACTAGTTCCCTCGCTTCTGTTGGAAAGATGCTGAATGTTCTAGAAACCCCGGGAATCGTCAGCAAAAAATCCAAAGTTTCCTGGACAGGTATAGAATATTCTGGAACTGCTTGTTTACATCTCACAGTTGTTGGAGTACCTGATGTAATTAGTGGAAATTTCTGAGCACATGGTACAGAAGACAAAGGTTTCACAGTCACTTGGGAAGATAACAATGTTTTTTTTTTTTTGTTGTTGTTTGTTTGTTTTGTTTTGTTTTTGTTTTTTGTTTGTTTGTTTTTGTTTTTTTTTTTTTTTTTTTAGTTTTCCTGGTGGATGAAGAATTTTTTTCAGATGGAGATGTTTCTGACTTCCTAGGTTCAGATTTGGGAGGTCACATAACCTCTGTAGAAGGCAGAGGATTTGTAGTCCCATGGAAAGATGGCAAGGTATCTAGAGATTCTACCATGTGTGACAAGTACCATAGCTTCTTTTGGAAAGGTGCTGAATGCTCTTAGAATTCCTGAGATAGAAGTAAAAATCCCTCCTTCACCTGGACAGGCACAGAATCTTCTAGAGGCCCTTGGTTACATCTGACATTTGTTAAAGTTCCCGTCATTGTGCATGGAGGTTTCTGAGCATGTGTTGCAGTTGATGAAGGTTTCACATTCCCTTTGGAAGATAACAATGTTTCCTTAGTTCCCTGGGTAGAGGGAGAAGATATCATAGCCTCTGTTTCAGATGGTGGATGTCATCGGGTATCTTGCATAGATAGAGAAAATGTATAAGGCTTCTGAAAAGAACTGAAATTTTTCACAGGTCCTGGTTCAGATGGTGAAATTTTAGAGTCCTAGTTTCAGATTTGGGTAGTCCCATAGTCCTTCTAAGAGATAAAGAATGTTTCTCAGCCCCTTTATTAGATGGAAATATTTGAGCCATCCTATGAGCACCTTGAGTAGATCCTAAAGGCCCTGTTTTACGTCTTGATGGTTCTACAGTCCCCTGTGGTATATAGACTGTCTCAGAATGTCTTTTTCTTATTTGTATTTTGTCCCTTCCTTTTGGGATGATATAAAAGACTCTAGGGTCCCTTGTGCCAGTGATGACATTTGAAGAGTTCTTTGCAAATGGAAATACCTAGTGTAGATGGTGAAGAATGCAGAGTCTGTTTAGAAGGTGTGTAAGTGGGCAGTGGTCCTTGGATATTTACCAAAGTTTCTAAGGCCTGGGAAGAAAATGAGTAAATTTTCTGAGCATTTGGTGCAGTAAGTGAGTCTTTTCCACCATCCTAGGTAGATAGCAAAGAACCTTGATGCCCTTGGCATGATGATGATGATGATGATGATGATGATACCAAAGCCTCAGTAGCAATAGCAGGTAAGGAAATTGCTACAGGATCCTAGCCAGAGAGCATGTTTTTTGGAAAAACAGAGACATTTTTCAAATGTCCTGGAGATTTCTGAGGATATAAATATGTCCACATATCCACATCCACAGATGGCAAATGTCCTTTATAAACCTTAGAAGATGAGGAAGTTGCCATATCACCTGGTCAAGAAAGAGAATGAGAGTTCCCTGTTTAGATGTGGTGAGTTCTGGAGTCTGTTGTGCAGTTAAGGATATTCCCACACTCCCTTGAACAGAAGACAAAAGTGCTACACTTCATTCTGAGGATGAGGGTGTTCCCTGTTGCTATTGGGTAAGTGACATTACATTTAGGGGGGAATCTGAGTCATACTGAGATAAATCTAGAACTCCATGAATGTGGGGAAAATTTGATGGCATATCATGATATAATGGTGAAAGGCTCACAGGCTCTGAAGCCACCTGTTTGGGTCCAGGAGCTACAATGGCTGAAGGGGAAATTGGCAGGGATCCTGGTCTAAGTGGCAAAGTTCTTACCATCTCTTGGGCAGGTTGGCAGGTTCTGAGTTTACTTTGGAGAGATAACAATGGTGATAAATTCTCTTGAGTACTTGGTGAAGTAGCAGCTGTACTCTGGGTAGTTGTGGAACAATCCACAGGCCTTTGCAAGGACATCAAAATTCCTGAAAACTCATGAGTTGAGATTCCATGTCCTGAAACTCATTGTGCTGATGAGGAAAGATCCAGATCTCCTGGAAGGTGGAGTGAATGTCTTGAATAACTTTTTGAAGATGGAATATTTTTCTAAACACCTTGGCCAGATGACAAAGTTCTGTAGTTCCATGGGCACCCAGATATACTGGGAGAAATCCTGAAAAACCAAAACACCTTTGCATAGGTGACAAAGTTTCTAGATGCCCATGGTTAAATAATGATGGTCTCACATATCCTAGAGCAGATGGTAAATATCCTACAACAATAATGTTTTAGTCAGAAGCGTTTTTAGATACTTTAGAAGATATGAAAATTTTCTGGTGTGTTTGGGCTAAAGACAAGTTCTAGATGATTTTTTTAGATGTGGACTTTCCCTCAGGCCCTTGATTTCACAAAGGAGATTGTGTAGTCCTGAAGTCTGATTTGCAAAAGGACAAATTACCTTAAGCATGGTCAAAATGTTCTGCATCATTTGAGAAAGATGAAGAAATTTCCTGGGCCAGTTAGTAAACACATAAGAGCCTTTTGGTTAGATAATCTTGAGCCTTTTTGGGGAAATATGGATTGTCCAACATGCCCTTTGGTAGACTGAAGATGTGAGACTCACCTGAGGAGAAATTGTAGCTTTTGATGTTTCTTTGGCATCAGGGGATGTTTCAAGTCTCCCCCCTCCCCCTAAGATAGGGTTTCTCTGTGTAGCCCTTACTGTCCTGGAATCTGCTACATAGACCAGGCTGGACTGGAACTGTTTTTTTTTTCTTCTTCTATAAACTGGATGACTGTATTATTTTGGTAGAGGGAAAATGTCTACTACTTCCTACCAGAGAAGGCATGGAAAAGAAACACTCTTGGGTAGATGGAGATAATTGTAAAGCACCTTGTTCAAATATCACAAATCCTATGACCTTCTGCACAGATGGGGAAGGTCTTAATATGTCTTTTGTAAGTGTGCAAGTCTTAACCTTGGCTTTAAAATGAGGGGAAGGCCCTAGAGATACCTGTGTAGATATGGTTTCTTCTAGAGCATCATGGACAAGTGTAAAAGATCTAAGAGCCTCATAGGCAGGTAGTGAAATTTCACTACCTCCCTGTCTACTAATGAAAGTGGCATCTCCTTAGAGCATCATGGATAGGTGTATAAGGTATAAAATCCCCATGGGCAGGTAGTCGAATTTCTTGACCTCCTTGTGTACTAGTGGAAGTTCCAAGAAACTTTTCTTCAGATGGAAAAGTGGATAACAACTTCTGTATAGAATTTTCAGGTGTCATAGACAGCTTGATGGGCAAAACAGCTTCCATGGGGCCTTTTGAATATGAATTAGAACCCAGAGGATTTTTGGCATTTGAAAATTTCTAGAGACTTATGCTGGCATGAAGAAGGACCAACAGGCTTTTGTGTAGGGGGGTAAGAATCTATAGTATCTTGTTTAGTTGGGGAAGAAGGCTGATCCTCCTGAGGTGATAGGGAAGATCTAATAGTCTCCTATAAAGTTTGGGGCAGCTCAAATTTTCTGAATTTGGAGGGATGCTGAGGACCCTCTTCTTTAGAGTTCAGAGTGTTAACTGGTATGGTGTCCACTCTAAGTTGCCCTTTGAAAGATTGAGAAGGTCTCAGACTGCCTGTGGAAGATGCTGATGGTTCTAGTTCACTTCCTGTATGTGCAGAAGCGAAAGGCCTTTTGGAAGACTCAGGAATTTCTACCACGTCTTGAGTATGTATGGAACTCACAAGATCCTATTCTTGGAATGGCAAATATCCTTGAGCTCCTGGTGTAGGTGTGGACATTTTTCTCTTTCCTTGAGCATTTATTAGAGGTGTGAGGCTCACTTGGGACATTGTGATTGCATGTATTTCCCTTTGGACTGAAATAGATGATGTGAGCACATTTCTTATTGGTAGAGGACTTTGAAAGGCCTCTTGGTTTCATGGAGAATGACTGAAATTCCCTTGGTCAGGAGGGTCAGGTCTCAAAATAACTCTAGTAGGAACAGATTGCATAGGACACTTTGGGGGGAAAGAGAAACATCTTTGGATGTCTTTCTGAGAAGACTTTGCTCTCTGCCCTGTTTTGGCAGCTGGCAAACATTTTCAACTCTGCTAGGGAAAGGATGTGGGACATGATACTTTTGGGACAAATCACTGACATTACCCTTGGGGGAAAAGGTTTAGAGCCCCCTTTATGTGACTTACACTCCTGTTGTAGGTCCTCTTGACCAGAGGGTTCTTCTCCAAAATGCTTTGGAAGAAAATTGGAAAGAAGAGAGTCATGTAGTGTAATGGATAACCTTTTGGAAAGCCTTCTGGAAGAGCAGGCATTATGATTTTACTGTCAGCACAAGTGAGTAGTCTTTGAGATGCCTGTGCAGATGTTCAATGTCCCATAGAGTATTGGAAAAATTTGGATAGTTCCATTACCTCTTGGCTGGATAAGGAAAGACCCTGAGCATTTTGGGGAGAATTAGGAGATCCCAGATATCCTTGGCTAGATCGGGAAGGGTGTAAGGAACCTTGAATGTTTGGAGAAATTTCCTGTCCATGTTGGCCAGCAGAAGAGTAGGCAGAAGATGCCCCAGGCACTGTGTGATCTTCTTTGAACTTTTTAATGGCATCTCCAGTACCGTGTTTGGAAGATATTACAGGCATTCAGGCATCCAACTGGTGAAAATCCATAGGTTCTTCACCCAGTGGACATAGGCTGGCTTCTTTTCACCTGTCTATGCATGGGCACAGCAGATGAGGCCACTCATTTTCTAGTGGAAGGCTGTAAAACAGATTGTCTGGTATCCCTGGTTAGAGGATTACTCGTGAACTCAGGAAACCTCAGAGGAAGTGTAACTGTCCATTTTATGTTCTCTTTTAGATCCTTCAGAGGGTCCAGGGTCCTGTTATTGGATGAATGCTTTATAAGAGCTTTGGGTTTCTGTAACTTTTCTGTAACATGAGATCAGGTTTTTTTTTTTTTTTTGAATCTCTCGTCTTCATAGGGTTTTGGGCACCTGAACTTGTGCCAAGTCGATCTAAGGAGCCGCTGAAGCACAAAGTCCCTCTGTTCTTGGCTGGTCAAGTGATTCCCCCGTTGGGGTAAGGTGGTACAATATGGTTGGGTGACACTGAAGCAGGTTCCAGGCCGTGGAGGTTGGCGATTTCCATCAAGCGGCTGGCGTGGTCATTCCGCTCTCCCGCTCCGTCGATCTCCAACTCCACACCAAGGTAACGCCCCCCTTCTCCGTAGAAAATAGGGTCGGGCTTGTAGTAATAGTTGTGGATCTCCATCTCGCTGCTGCGGGCTGTGTAGCAGCTGTGGCACAAGGGTTCCTCCTCA
>OFGD01000717.1_pt1 | contig 20471 bp, 16 predicted proteins | sample 1521671 | NCBI WGS metagenome assembly OFGD01 (sample SAMEA3504114, study PRJEB24116) | mouse gut metagenome | biome: mouse gut; feature: mouse-associated habitat; material: faeces | place: Denmark | collected 2011 | reverse complement strand
CAATCCCCGGAGGACCCATCAACAGAATGGGTCTTTGGCGGATGGACGGTATCTTGTAGCCGCCGTCCCCGTCTTTCAGCAGATAAGCCTCTATCGAATCCTTGATTTCCTGTTTTGCCCGCTTAATATCCATGGCAACCTCCTCTATTCAGTTCATCCTCAGAAAGCACCAGCTTCATCGCCCAAGGCGGAACATCCATATCTTCATAATCTTCCTCCAAAAACACGAACGCCGTCTCAAAGGGCGGCATCTTCCCCGGATAAATTCCTTTTCCGTCCGTAAAATAGATCAACCCTTTCAACTGCCCGAACACATGCCGGCGCATCAGCTCCTCGACATATACGAACGCGGGCCTGAAATCCGTCCCGCCCTCTCCCCGCAGTTCCAGATTCTCCATATCCTCTCTGAGTGCCTCCCCGCTGGTAATCTGCTGATCTGTCTGCACCCTGTCGTCACACTGGATGACATGGATATTCACCTTGCGAAAAAAGCTGTTGTTCTCACTGAGCACATCATAGGTTTCTTCCAGAAATTTTTTCACCAGTTCGCCGGAACAGGACATGGACGTATCAATCACCACCGCAAACTCTTCCACCTTCTGCGTCTCCTTCCACTCCAGCGGTTCCACAAGGGGCAGATTGCCGTACAGGGACAGCCCATAGGTATAGAATACATAGTCGAAAGAATCCTCATCCACCGCCGTCTCTTCCCGCAGAACCGAAAATTTCCTGAGGAACTGGCGGTAATCGAAACGTTCCCGGTTCTCCACCCTAAGCTGCCCGATGAAATCCCCCGCTCCCGATGACATTTCCTCTGAAAATGTTTCCATCTCTGTCTCCATCTGCTCACTCACATCCTGCCATCGGTTCTCAATCTCTTCCTGCTTCTTCTTTTCTTCTTCCTTTGGCCAGTAACTGTGGTCGTCTATCCGGAATTCTGCCTCAAGCCTGAAGGTTTCTTCCTCGGAAAGCCCCAGGCCGTAAAGGACTCGATAGACCTTATCCGCCGATAAGACCTTGAGTTCCTTGTGAAGCCTTCCATAGGTTTCCCGCCGGAGCAAAGAACGGCCCGCAAGGATGCACCGGTACTGCATGCCGTCTATGATGGATTCCGCGGCAATATCACAGGCAAGGCTGTAGAGACGTTCCTTGCGCCCCTTCCTTCTGGTGATGTGATGGAAAATCCCATGAAGTACCAGATGCAGATAGAGCCGGTTCACCCTGATCCGGTCTTCCCGGTAAATCCCGCCCAGATACTGGGGATGATAGTATAGGAATAATCCGTCTGTCCCAAGTCCGTCTGCACCAACGTCCATCACAAATGCCAGGCTTGAAAGCGCCACATCCAGAAAACGCATTTTCAGATACAGCTCATTGCGGGAGACGGTAAGAATCTTCCTGCCGACCATTTCCAGTTTTTCGCCTGTATCCATGCCCCTCTCCATAACTCGTCTTTCACTTCCCAATATTCTCATACCTCACAGCTCAAACTTCTTCTTTCTCGCCGGATACCGCCTGTGTTTCTCATCCATAAGGACGCTCAGGATCTCCGTTTCCTTCCTCTTTGACGCCGCATCCACTGCATAACCCAAAGCCGCCTCCGTCCAGTATCCTTTGGATGAAAGAAACCGAATCCCTTCCACATCCTCATGCCCAATCAGAAAATCCGCCGCATCTTCCAAATGCTCCCTCACATAAGTTCCATATGCCTCCTGCGCTCCTTCTGCCAGCCGGAACGGACAGCGCAGGCGGTCAAGCGCCAGCTCCGCCGCAATCTCTGTTTTCTCCTGGGCCACCGTATGAAAGAACAGTTCGTCATATTTCTTGAAATCCAGTTTCCGATCATAAAAGCACTGCCGGTAATAACCGCCCGCACCATGATGCTGGGTAAACAATATCCTTGCGGGGGTATTCTCTACGGCTTCCTCATAATGCTCCGGGAAGAGAAGACGCGCCTCCTGCTCCTTTACCGCGCTTCCGCTTGAAGAATAGCGAAGTTTCACCCGAACCTCAAAGCGAATCTCATCCAGAATGGATTTCAGGCAGCTTTGCTCCCCTTCCTGAAAATGAATCTCCACCTCCGACAGGCGACATCCGGTAAACGCACCGCCGCCAATCTCAAGCAGGCTGTCCGTCAGCGTCAGCTTCTTTAGGTTCTTACATCGGTAAAAAGCATACCTGCCAATCTCCGTCACCCGGGCCGGAAGATGAACCTCCTCTACCATGCCGCCGCCAATCCTGCCCTTTATACTTCCCGTAAATGGGCTATGACATACACCATGCCGCGTATCTGTGTACACCAACGCTTCCCCTTCTTCCCCGCGGTCTTTAGCAAACGCATAGTCTCCGATCCCCTTCACTTCCATCCCGTCAATCTCATCCGGAAGAATCACTTTCCCTTCCGTCCCATAACATCCCGTAATCACGACGCCGTCTTTGGCTTTACGGTAATGAATCTCCGGGCATATCTGTCTTCGTTCTTTTTCTCTCATTGCCATCCTCGCGGCCTGCCTGTCCAAAAATACTGTCAATAATAACCTCTCCACATATTCAGATACATCTGCACATTTGTACGCACATGGAGCCATAATATTTCCAAAAACTTCTGCTTCTTAGGATTCTTGGCCGCCGCCATCACATAACGCACCCCTTTTGACCTGGTATAATGGTCCGCTTTACGCAGATGCCATCCGCTCGTCACCACGACGCAATCCTGAAAATTACAGTTCTGCATCATCCGGCAGGAATACAGCAGGTTATGGTAGGTGCTGACTGCCTGCTTCTCTTCTAAAATATACTCGCCGGGTACGCCAAGCTCCATGGCATACCGCTTCATCGCCTCTGCCTCCACGTAATCGCTGTGGACCGCCGCCCCTGACATGATGAGATACTTCACCTTCTTCTCCTTCCAGAGTTCCACGCCTTTCTCGACCCTTGCTTTCAGCGTGTCGGACGGGACGCCGTCCGCCTTCACCCTGCACCCGCAGACAATGGCGCAGTCATAACTGTCCTGCTCCCACCGCTTCTTTGGCGCGCGGAATATCACACAAAATAAAAATATATGGGCTGCCAGAAAGCCAGCCGTCATCCACTTCATCTTTTCCTTTGTTGTCATTGCCACTTTACCTCGCTTTTGCTTTTTCAGTCTCATGTAATTTTACACTCTTTTCTCATACATTGCAAGGGAATGCATATACATACTATAACTAACTCAAATGGAGTATCTATGTCATATCTCAAACCACTGGGAATCACCCTGTTCTTTGTCTTATCCTATTTCGCCGGATGCCTGGCTGCCGCCCGGTTCCCGCCAAAGACTTCGGCGCCGTCCGCCTCCGATGCGGTTTCATCTGCAATCGTTCCGGCCGCGGAAAACTGGGGGCTAAGTTTTCAGGAAGAGGGGAAGCCTCCTGTCGCAAACGCCACGTTTGAAGAACTTAGAAAGTATGACGCTTATTATGCGGAAGACACGGACGAGAAACGGATTTACCTGACTTTCGACTGCGGATATGAGAACGGAAATACGGAAGCACTTCTGGACGCCCTGAAAAAGCATAAGGCAAGCGCGACCTTCTTTGTGGTCGGGAATTTTATTTCCACAAGCCCGGAACTGGTGAAACGCATGCACAAGGACGGACATACGGTGGGCAACCATACTTTTCATCATCCGGATATGTCACAGATATCCACAAAGGAAGCATTTGAAAAGGAACTGAAAGATGTAGAAGACCTGTACAAAGAGATTACGGGGGAAGAGATGGTAAAATACTACCGCCCGCCCCAGGGGAAATACAGTACGGAGAATCTCCAGATGGCGAAAGATATGGGGTATCATACGTTCTTCTGGAGCCTTGCTTATGTTGACTGGTATCAGGATAACCAGCCTTCCCACGACGAAGCGTTCGATAAATTGCTGGGGCGTATCCACCCCGGGGCGATTGTGCTGTTACATAGTACCTCCAGTACCAATGCGGAGATTCTGGACGAATTACTGGGGAAATGGGAGGAAATGGGGTATACGTTTCATGGGTTGGAGGAGTTAGTTGGGTGATTGGGCTGGGCGGGTGGTTTTTCCGGGCGGACGGCAGAGAGGGCGGGGAGTCCCGGGTGCGAGACAGAGCAACGCGCCCTCTCTGCCTGTGTATCGGTAAATTTCTTCCGTACAGCCGGAATATGTGATTACTCTACCGTGACGGATTTTGCTAGGTTTCTTGGTTTGTCTACGTCGCAGCCGCGGCCTACGGCGATGTAGTAGGCGAAGAGCTGGAGGGGGACCACCCCCAGGCAGGGGAGGAGGAGGTCATGGATGTCCGGGATGGTCATCACCGCATCGGCGATGCGTGCCATCTCCTCCCGGCGCCTCTCGGTGGTCAGGGCCAGCACGCTGGCCCCACGAGATTTCACCTCCACCACGTTGCTCATGGCCTTGGCAAACAGCTTTTCGTAGGTACTCAGGGCCACCACCAGGGTGCCGTCCTCGATGAGGCTGATGGTGCCGTGCTTCAGCTCGCCGGAGGCGTATGCCTCGGAGTGGATGTAGGAGATTTCTTTTAGTTTCAGGGAGCCTTCCATTGATATTGCGTGGTCGATTCCCCTTCCGATGAAGAAAATGTCCCGTGCCGCCAGATAGCGGGTGGCAAATTTCTGGATTTTTTCCCGGTTGTTCAGAATCATCTCGATTTGTGCCGGGAGGGCTTTCATTTCTCCTAACATTTTTTCTAAACCGCTGTCTGAAAGCTGTCCTCTTACTTGTGCGAACTTCATTGCCAGAAGATACATGGCTGTCAGCTGCGCCGAGTATGCTTTGGTGGTGGCCACTGCGATTTCCGGGCCTGCCCAGGTGTACATAACATTATCGGCTTCCCTTGCGATGGAGCTTCCTACTACATTGACGATTCCCAGCACCCTTGTGCCCATCTTCTTCGCTTCGCGCAGGGCGGCCAGGGTGTCTGCCGTCTCTCCGGACTGGCTGATTACGATTACCAATGTATGCTCATCTAAGATAGGGTTCCGGTAGCGGAATTCTGACGCCATGTCTACTTCCACCGGAATTCTTGCAAGCCCCTCAAGAATGTATTTGCTGGTATGCCCTACATGGGATGCAGAACCGCACGCAACGATCATGATTTTTTGGATTTCACGGATGTCGCCGTCCGTCATGCCCAGTTCTTCGATTTCGATTCCGTTGCCCTTGATTCTTGGGGAAAATGTGTCCATAACGGCTTTCGGCTGTTCGTACATCTCTTTCAGCATAAAATGCTCGTAACCGCCCTTTTCGGCTGCATTCACGTCCCATTCGATACGCACCGGTTCTTTGGCAATGGGTTCTTCGTCTACATTGTAGAACTCCATGGAATCTTTTGTCATGCGGACGATTTCTTCATTTTCGATAAAATAGACGTCTCTGGTATAGCGCAGCACCGCCGGGACATCGGAGGCAATGATGCTTCCTCCGTCCGTATGTCCGACGATTAACGGGCTGTCTTTGCGCACGGCATAAAGCTCCTCTGGGTGGTCTTTGAAAATAATTCCCAGGGCATAGGAGCCTTCCATCCGGTGCATGATTTTAGTGATTGCCTGTAAAGGGTTGCCCTGATAGTAGTAGTCCAGAAGGTGGGCGATAATCTCCGTATCCGTCTCGGACAGGAACTCATATCCCCGCTTTTCCAGTTTCTTCTTGAGCTTTATATAGTTCTCGATGATACCGTTATGTACGACTACGATGCTCTTATCGGCGTTAAAATGGGGATGCGCGTTCACGTCTGACGGCGAGCCGTGGGTCGCCCAGCGCGTATGGCCGATTCCCAGCGTCCCCGGCAATGTGGCGCCGTCATGGGTCAGCTCGCTTAATACCTTGAGCCTGCCTTTGGATTTGATCATGTCGATTCCGCCGTCGTTGTATACTGCGATTCCGGCAGAATCATATCCTCTGTACTCCAGTTTTGCCAATCCGTCTAATAGGATTGGCGCTGCCTGCCTGTTTCCGATATAACCTACAATTCCACACATATGAGAAAGCTCCTTTACATCTGTAATAAAAATCATTGCATTAACTCCTACATAATACTGTCCGTCTTCGGAATTAATGCAATGAAATGTTAATCTAAATCAATAAAATCTACCTGGAACGTATCGCCCTTTTTCTTCTGCCCTCGTTTTTTGGAGGACTGCATGTTCAGAAGCTCGTCCAAATCGTCGATCATGTCGTTTGAACTGCTGCCATAGCTGGCATCATCGTCATAGGCATCATCGTCGTCGTATTCATCATCTTCGTAACCGTAATCATCATCGTCGTAACCATAACCGTCATCATCGTCGAATCCATCGGAATCAAAATCGTCATCATCGTCAAAATCATCAAAGAGATCTTCTTCCTTCAGGCTCATGGTCTTCACAGGGACTCTGACAGCCGGCTCCCCTGCGGGCTTTTTCGACGCTGCCTTGATTGCTTTTCCCGGCGCAGGTTTCTTCGCCTTTGACGCAGGTTCGTCATCCCTGTCAGGGTCGATGTCGTACTCGTCATATAAGTCGTCCAATTCCAGATTCCGATTATGAAGCTTCACGCTGACCATCACCAGGAAACCAATCAGTACTAACATCAACATCATGCCGATAATCAATACGATATCCAGGAAATCTGCTACGAACTTCAGGAATTTATTCCACCAGCCTTTTGGTGTCTTCTCTTCCTTCGCAGCCGCAGTATGCTCTACGTATCTCTGGTATGTCTTGTCCACCGTATCATACTGGTACATCTCCCGCTGCCCGTCTGCGTTCAGGGCATACAGGACATAATAATCAGCCTTGTCCACATCCTGCCATACGGGGAATTCTTTGCCGTTCAATGTCAGCACAGTCTCCTTGTACTGTTTTGGCAGATTCACAGACCCATCATCCCTAAGTGGTATGATATAGCGGTCTGCAGAAATGCTGACCATCTCGAAAGGAAGGAATGCGCCTTTGTCGCCGTCGTACAGGAACAGCTCTGGCTCTCCGCCGGCCGCTGGCGTCAGATAAAATGCCGACATATTGCTGACCGGCTGTGTCACCACCTGACATACCTGTCCCTCTAATGTCATCTCACCTCGGGTAAATCCCTGAGGAACGATTGCGTCGGAAAAATCATTGGTGACGATATACTGCACTCCGTCAATCTCAACCTGGGGACCGTTGGCCGCACCCGTACTGCCGCCGTCTCCATTCTCTTCCTCAGGCTGAATCAGCGATGGATCCCCAGGTCCAATTGTGACTGCGGAACTTCCTTCCGTAATATCCAGTCCGGATCCGCTGATATCTGTCCCGGATGACTCAGAGATGGTAACATTCCCGGTTCCTTCTGCTAATGCCTGAAACTTCAGGGTATATCCGTCTTCTATACTCTCACCGGTACAGTTCATGGTAATCGTACCGCCGCCGCCTGTAGCTTCGTCACCGCTGACGAACCTCAGCATATCCGTATCATAGGAAAGCGTCATACTCAGCGACGCAATGTCGGCAGAAGAAATGACCCTTACCGATATCTCTACTTCAGCCCCCACCGTCGTAGACGGGTCTGAGAAACGTACTTCCGCAGATGCCGCATGGGCAACCATCGATACACATGGACACAGCATACACACTATAAACAATAAAGAAAGTACCTTCTTCCATCTTCTCATGTAAGCTACCTCATTTTTCTAAATTATTACTTTATCTATCTTTCCTTTACCGCCTTATCCGTACAACCTGTTTCCGACTATCACCTCAGCCAAATGGAATACACTCTGTCATTCAAGATAGTCATCTTCGGAAGACGAGTCATCCGGCGAGGACGGTTCCGATCCATCCGGCGTATCCGACTCGCCGCCATCTCCGGACGAACCCCAATCGTTTCCTCCACCTGTACTTCCGGTTCCTCCGCCAGTGGAACCTCCACTGCCTCCTCCGGAAGACGTCCCGCTGCCACTGCCCCAGCTGCCTCCTCCGCTCGAAGAACCGCCGTTATAATCGTAGTCATCGTCATAGTCATCATCATCCGGCTGATTCATGATTCCCTGCGTGGACTCATTCACAGTCGGCTCACGATGCCCTGCTTTTGCTACAATCTTGTCACTGATCGCCGATACGGTAGAAGATACGGAATATGAATCACTGTCTCCATAGAAAAATTTGTGGAGCATCTCTACATTGCTTTCCAATGTAACCGGAATGACAACACTTCCTACATCTACCAATTCGTCCGTCGTCTTATCAAATGGGAAACCAGTCGTCTCGCCTAACCGGTAATCAAAAGCATCCTTCGCATAATCCAGAATCTCCGCCATCGTGAAATTCGTCGCAACTTCCGGAAATACCTTATCTATAATCCGGTTCAATTGTGCCGGAGAAGCCTGCTGCAATTTTTCAACAATCTTCGCAAGCACCATCCGCTGCCGTTCCGCACGCTTGAAATCATCTCCCGCCGTATACCGGATTCTTGCATAAGCAGTTGCCTGCAGGCCATTTAAAATCTGAGGCCCCGGCTCTGTCACGCCCGCCGAAACTCTTCCCGTAGATTTCATGATCTCAATCGCATAACCACAGATATAAGGAATCTCTTCCTCCGTAACATCAATCTCGATTCCCCCTACTTCATCCACAACGTCGATCAATGCGTCAAAATTTACAGACACATAATGTTCGATATCCATATCAAGGTTCTTATTCAACATGGCAACCGCCTCTTCCGGGCCGCCGTAAGAATACGCCGCATTCGCTTTGTTGATCGTCTTATCGTCCTGCTCCAAAAGGGTATCCCGAAACACAGAAGAAATCTTTACCTCCAACGTCTCCCGATTCAGGCTTGCAATCATGATCGTGTCGCTCCTGGTTCCCTTGCCCAGCTCGTTCTTCCGGGAATCCACGCCAAATAACGCAACGTTCAGATAGCCGGTTCCCCGCACCCTTGCCTCCTCCGATACGCTCAGTTCCATCGGATCAATCGGCACCTTCTCAATCTTGGACAGCTTACTCGCCAGGATTACGGCTCCCGTAGCTGCCACCAGAGCCACCGTTCCCCCAAGGATTACTCCGATCTTCTTTCCCAGGGACCATGCACCAAAACCACGCTTCCTGGACCTTCGCCCACGCCTGTAATGATTTTTTCCCTTTGCCATTCTCCAATGTCCTTTCTTTCATTACTATTTACGATAACATTCTTCAATATATTACCTCATTTTCCTGGAAACTTCAATTATAAATATTCATTTCCGGCTATTTTTCCCAGTATGCCTTACTCGCAGAACATTTTTTCACGATCCAAAGGGGTATTTTCCCATAATTCTGCCCCATCTTGTAACCCAGATACTTGCATCCACTTTTATAAATAAGCTCCGGGAGCAGATACCACTTTCCCTTTCTTACCAGATACCCGGCCGTATCCTTCACCATCCGGATTCCCTCCGATTCGGAGCGAATTCCTGCAAAGACTTCCGGGTGGTCTGCCTGTGAAACCGCCAGATCAAAATTTCGCCGAAACTGCTGGCTTCCCGAATAATTATGAGAATGGACCACCCTCGCCTCTGCCGCATAGGCAACCTGATATCCTGCTTTTATCATCTGTGCTGCCATTACCATGTCTTCATTGAAAATGGTCTTCTTAGTAAATCCACCCATCTCCCGATAAATCGAGGCTCGGTATGCCGCGCACACATCTGAACAAAAGAAGGTCTTAATCCCAAGCTCCGGAAGATCTTCCATCCCTTTTTTTCTACTCTTGGCCGGATAATTAAACGACCGGGTATACCGCTCAATGGTATCGCAGCCCTTCGCCGGTAACTGCCGCGCATAAGCAACTCCCACACGCTCTGATTCAAGCAAGGGTTTCACAAGCTCCCCAACCATTTCCACGTTTGCCGGAAGCGCATCCTGTGTCATGAACACAAGGAATTCTGCATCGGATAATGTAAATCCCATATCCCGGGTTCCTCCATGGTCAAACTCATCCTTCCGGATATGGGTGACGGAAACTCCCGGCATATGTTCTGCCTCTTCCGGGAAAAACTCTGCCCTTGTATTGATTATGAAAATATGTCCGATTGGATAACGCTGTCTTTTCAGCCTCTTCAACGCCTCCATAAACCGGCTGTCCGGCCGGTATGTCAGAATCACCACGTCCACACGGCTTTGCTCACTCATCTTCCTGTCCATTTCCTCTCTTATTCCTATCATATCCTACAAACAAATACATCATTCCTGTAAGAATCAGCCAGAACCAGGTAGTCGGGTTACTGAACCAAGTGGTAAAAAAAGCCAATGCAAGATAAATCGCAATCTGCCCATAGAACAGGTACACCACAGGATTCCCGCTCTTCTTTACAACCTGCATCACCCATTTTGCCGCCGCGCCAACCAACGCCGCAAACAGGAATACACCGATAATCCCGAAATCATAATATGCGTCATAAAACATGGTAAGCGTCGTAAGCTCCGGCTTCGTCAGGAAGACTGCAGAGCTTGTCAGCTTGGGGAACACAAATTTAAGTCCTGTCAGCGCAAAAACGGGAAATAACATCCTCACTCCTAAGGTATGCTTTGTAAGCTGCTCTACCATACAGTTGAAATTCTCGAAATTATTTGCCACATAGATATAGGGCTGTGTGATGAAAATCGGCATCTTTTCATATTTCATCTCAAATATGCCGTTTAAGTACGCAATATCGTGATGGCGAAATACCGTCAAAACCACATAAACCGGAATCAACGCCAACACAATTCCTGCCACAGTTCTAAGCCGAATCTTCCGATTTACCATAATATATGTAACCATGGCAAAACCAACGGCAAAAAGAAGCTGGAACCTTGAAACACACAGGATGGGAATCGCAGCAGCCGTTATATTCGCCAGCACGATTACAATCTGCTCTTTCCTTCCCGCCTCCTCGCTTACCTTTTGGTACAGAACCGTGATTGCCGGAATCAGGATACAGCTAATTGTAAAATAATGCACCCCGGAAATATGGAAATAGGAATAAGCATGGGGCTTGTCAGAGAACAGGGGAATAAACCCAAGCTTCACCGCCTCGAACAGGAAACACAACACAGATACCGCCATAAGGCCAGTAATGCACAGGAACAGCCTGTCTGCCTGCGTCCGGTTCTTGCACAGTTCTTTTCCGGTATCCATGTCATACCGCTGCCCCCACTCATACCCGATGCCAAAGCCAATATAAATCAGGAAAAAGCACAGCCACGTCACATAGTCCCAATCCGTCTGGAGCCTGCTGAGCTTGAGGCACGCAATCCCCTGGCCGCCTACCCATGCAAGGGTAAAAAGCCCTCTCAGTTCCGTTAAATTTCCCGTCTCTTTGACCCAGTGCAGATACAGGTACAATGCTTCCAGCATCAGCAAAACCCCTGAAAGATAGTAGAGCCTTGCAAGAGAAGCGATATAACTCATAAAAAACACCAGCATGTAGGTGCCATATTCCATTATAATGTCGTTGCGTCTCCTCATTGCGTATCTCCTTCAAATGTGGTATTCATTGCCGTGGCGTCTTCCGTCACCCCTGTCAGATAGATGATATCATCATGGATCTGCTTCACTTTACTAGACGGTTCATACCATTCTTCCGCAAAAATATTCTGGTGAAGCATAGATACATTTCCAATAAAGTCAATCGGCACTACATAAGATCCCGTATGATTCCTTACATCCTCGCTGGTCGTCACGGCGTATGGGAACCCTGTTTTCCCTACGATATTATAATTCAGGATATTCGCCGCAAACCCCAGCATATCCGTAATCGACAGGCTGGTGGAAATCTGCGGGAACACCTCGTCTACAATCTTATTCAGGGTCAATAGGTTGGCTTTCTTTGCCTTTTCCACCGTAAGTTCCAAGACCTCCCGCTGGCGTTCCGTACGTTTGAAATCATTTCCTTCCGTATAGCGGATTCTGGCATAGCCGACCGCATGAATCCCATCTAACAACTGAGTGCCTGCCACTTCGTCAATACAATCTTCCTTCGTCATTTCCTTTCCGACAACCTGAGCTGTCTCGAACGCATACCCGTTGCAGTAAAACGCCTCTTCCTGAGTCATATCAATCTCAAGCCCGCCCAGGGCGTCAATCACGTCAACCAAAGCGCTGAAATTAACGCTGACATAATTACGGATGTCTAAATCAAAATTACGGTTAAGCAGACTGATTGCCGCCTCCGGACCGCCCCTGTTGTACGCAGAATTCGCCTTCTCGTAACTGCCGTCCGCCTGCAGAAGAAGCGTATCCCGGTATACCGATGTCAGCGTCACATCATTCGTCTCATTGTTGATGCTCACAATCATAATACTATCGCTCTGTACGCCCCCTTCCAGCTCCCCATTCCTGGAATCCAAACCAAAACAGGCAATATTCGTATAAGGCCCGGTATCCTTATAGACCTCCAGGTTATTCGGGTTCAGTATATTGATATCCAGTTTGCCCAGTTTCAGCATACCATATCCGACCACACACAATATGGCTAAAATAAACAATTCAAAACACAGCAGGACGACTCTTCTCCTGCGTCTCTTCTTCTTTTTCTTCTGCCTTTCCTGCTGTGCCAGTTTTTTATCCGTTCCCCTCTTCCTGCCCGGATTGCGATTCCGGTCCGCATTCCTGCACTGCTCTGCCTCCCTCTTCCTGTTCGGATTGCGGTTCCCATTCCTGTTTCTGTCTGCACTTCTTCTGTCTATGCTTCTATCTCTACCCATGCAAGCTCTCCCCTACGGGCTAATATGCGTTTTTGTTCACAAAGCCCTTGAAAAATGTCAAAAATATGATTTTAAAGTCAAACCCCAGTGTCCAGTTCTCAATATAATACAGGTCATACTCAATCCGCCTGCGAATGGAAGTATCCCCCCGGTATCCATTCACCTGCGCCCATCCCGTAAGCCCGGGACGTACCTGATGCTTGACTCTGTACCGCGGAATCTCCTCGCTAAACTTCTCCACGAACTGCGGCCGCTCCGGCCTTGGCCCTACCAGGCTCATATTTCCCTTCAGTACGTTGAAAAGCTGCGGAAGCTCATCGATACTCGTCTTGCGTATGAATTTGCCAAACCTCGTCACCCTCGGATCATCCGGAGTCGTCCATCCCCCTCTTTCTTTCTTCTCATCCTGAACTACCATGGAACGGAACTTGTACATCAGAAAAGGTTTGTTCTGGAAGCCAATCCGCTCCTGCTTAAAAATCAACGGTCCCGGCGACGTCAGCTTAATCACAGCCGCCGTCACAGCCATCACCGGTGAAAACAAAATAATCGCTGTCACGGCTCCGAACAGGTCTACCCCCCGCTTGAGAAGCGCGTTCAGCGCATTGCTCAGCGGGACATGCCGGATGTTCACCACCGGAAGCCCGATTAAATCCTCAGTGTAAGGCTTTGTGGGGATGATATTGTTGTAATCCGGGATAAACTTGGTGTGAACCCCGGATTTCTCGCACATCCCTACGATATGTTCCAGCTTATGATATTCCGCAAGTCCCAGAGTTATGACAATCTCGTCCAGTTTATTCTCCGGCAGCACAATCGACAGGTTCTCCGTCCTGCCCAGCACCTTCACCCCACGGTATTCTGTCCCACGGGGCTTGTTGTCTGCCAAAATCCCTCTGACAATGTACCCCCACTCCGGATTCGCCCGAATCCTGTCTATATACTGCTCTGCCGCCCGGCTGTAGCCTACCAGCAGGATATGCTTCTGATTGTAGCCTTTCTTGCGGATGTTTCTAAGTTCCTCCCTTAGGATGTTGCGTCCCACCACTTCCACAAACACATTGACGCAGAAGAACACGAACATCATCGTTCTGGAGAAATCAGACTCCCTTGCCAGATAGAGCAAAAGAATAAATGTCATAAGGCCGATTACATTCGCCTGTATAATCCGCCATGCCTCAAGCCTCCTGCCCTGTACCCGTTTCGGTGTGTATAACTGAAAGATGTAGTATAAAATCAGGTATTCCGGAACAAGGAACACCAGCACCCGCATATATTCCTGTATCGAAAGATACCAAGGCGCCATCTCGAAGATTCCGCTTCGGAACCGGATATACCAAGCCGCCACGTAAGAAAAGATAATCACCAGCGCATCTATTATAACATGAAATGTATTCAACAATTTTTGATTATTCTTGATCACGTTCACTCACCACCTAAATCACACCTTATAATACAATAAAATGTCCAAATCGACAACCCATCAATATGTAGATTTTCTTAACAATTCATTAATATTTCTGCAACAATTCCACTTTTTACGTTTTCGATAGCATATATTGCGAATCTCTGCTATACTAAATACACTGGATATATACACATGAATTGAAAAGAAAGGCGGATTTATATATATGAAAGTTACGGTTATCATTCCCAATTATAACGGATGTCATTACATGGAACCCTGTCTTGCTTCGCTAAAGGAGCAGACTTTCAAGGATTTCCAAATCTTAGTAGTAGATAATGGTTCCACAGACGGAAGCATCGCCTGCGTGAGAGAAAACTGCCCGGATGCCCGAGTCATTGCATTAGACAAGAACTATGGGTTCAGCAAGGCTGTGAACGTGGGAATCCGTCATTCTAAGACCCCTTATGTCATACTTCTGAACAATGACACGAAAGCAGACCCACATTATATAGAAGAGATGGTGAAAGCTATTGAACGCTCCCCTCGGATCTTCTCCGTCAGCAGTAAGATGATTCAGATGTACCACCCGGATTTGATTGACAGCGCCGGGGATCTCTATACCCTGACCGGCTGGGGCGTATGCCGGGGCGTCGGCCGCCCTGTCTCAAACTATGTGGAAAATGACCAGGTGTTCAGTGCGTGTGCCGGGGCTTCCATCTACCGCCGTCAGGTATTTCAGAAGATTGGTTTATTCGACGAGAACCATTTTGCCTATCTGGAGGATATCGACATCGGATACCGCGCCAAAATCTTCGGATACCAGAATATGTACTGCCCCACTGCGCTGGTCTATCATGTCGGGAGCGGGACAAGCGGCTCGAAGTATAATTCCTTTAAGGTACGGCTGTCAGCAAGGAATAATATTTATCTGAATTATAAGAATATGCCCTTCTTGCAGCTAGCTGTCAATTTCCTTCCGCTTCTCGGGGGATATTTATTGAAATATGCGTTTTTTGTGAAAATCGGATTCGGGAAAGATTATAAGGACGGGATTCTTGAGGGACTGCGGACGCGGAAAGAACAGAGGAAAGTCCCGTTCCGTATGCGCCGCCTGCCAAATTATATACGGATTGAAGGGGAACTAATCAGGCATATGTTTGCTTATGCAAAAGATTGGATCATCCGGAAAACTACAGGGAAGTAGATTCATATGGGCGGGGTGCAAGGCACACGGAATTGATTTGGCGAAAGCCGGATTGGAAATCCTTGCGCCGTTTTCCTGCTGCCCGTGCGTCTCCCCGCACATATAACCGGCAAAAAACATTATTCTGGTCTAAAAATGGAATGTATCGTTAATTCCACCCCACAACTGATCCTTATCGCTTAGGTTCAGCTTCGTCCCATCTTCTAACTGGTAGCCTTCTGCAGAAGCGCTGCCCTGATATTCGCCTGACACCTTCGGCCACGCAATCCCAATCTCCGGGTCGTTCCACGCCAGGCCGCCCTCATCGCCTGGGTGGTAAAAATCCGTACATTTGTAGCAGAACTCAGCGAGTTCACTGAGGACTAGGAAACCGTGGGCAAATCCTTCCGGGATGTAGAATTGTTTCCGGTTCTCCTCCGTAAGTTCAATACCGAACCATTTTCCAAACGTATCGCTGCCGCTTCTTAAATCAACCGCCACGTCAAACACGGAGCCTTTGATTACCCTGACCAGCTTGCCTTGCGGAAACTCCTTCTGGAAATGCAGGCCCCGCAGCACACCTTTGGATGAGCAGGACTGGTTGTCCTGCACAAAGTTCATCGTGAGCCCTTCTTCCTCCATATCCCTCTGGTTATAGGTTTCCATAAAATATCCTCTGGCATCCCCGTGTACCGCCGGTTCAATCACACAAAGCCCCTTTATGCCTCCCGCATTCTTTTCTACTTTTATCTGTCCCATCGTCTTATCCTTTCCGTGTTACAATTAGAATTCCAGTTCTTTCAGATATCTTGCCAATGCATCCTGCCAGGTCGGCAGCGGAGTAAACCCATTCTCTAAAAGCTTACTCTTATCTAACCGGCTGTTAAAAGGCCTTACAGCCTTGGAAATTCCATACTCTTCTGTAGTGACAGGAACAACACTCAGCCGCTCCTCGGAGTATTCCGGATGGCCAAGCTCTACCGCCTGACGGAAAATCTCCTTCGTAAAATCATACCAGCTAATATAACCGCCTTCATTCGTCACATGGTAATATCCGTACTTGTTCGTCTCAATCATGTCTACCAACAGCCTTGCAAGGTCAAAGGTGTACGTCGGCGTTCCAATCTGGTCATTGACCACAGTAATCCTGTCATGGCTCTTCCCCACATTCAGCATCGTCTTGATAAAATTCTTGCCGTTCTTGCCAAATACCCATGCAATCCGCACGATAAAATATTTAGACAGACGCTGGGATACGGCAATTTCTCCCTCAAGCTTCGTCACGCCGTAGACATTTAAGGGCTTATAATCCTTGCAGTCCGGCTTCCAAGGTTCGGTCCCCTGACCGTCGAACACATAATCCGTACTGAGATAAACCAGCTTACAGTCTAATTTCTGGCATATCTTGGCAATATATTCCGTACCTGTGGCGTTAATTGCCCGCACCTTCTCTACCTTATCTTCATCCTCCGCCAAGTCCACTGCCGTCCATGCCGCACAGTGTACCACCACGTCCGGAGCCGCGGCAGCAATCTTCTCTTCCACTGCCTTCGCATCCGTGATATCCATTTGGACATACGGCATGGAGGTTACTGGGGTGCCATCCTTAACACCGCTGTATTTCTCTGCAATGTCGCTGCCGATTCCTTCGTATCCCCTCTTGTTAATCTCATTCATCACATCATGGCCCAGTTGTCCCGCCACGCCGGTTACAAATACTTTCATAAGTTTCCCTCCTGACACATCGAATCCATCCGCTTTGCAAATAACTGCATTAACGGTTCCCATACATTTTCTCGTAATAATTCTGGTATTCCCCGGAAATAATCGTCTCCCACCATTCCTTGTTGTCCAGATACCACTGGATCGTCTTCTTGATGCCGTCTGCAAACTTCGTCTCAGGCAGCCATCCCAGTTCCCCGTGTATCTTCGTCGGATCAATAGCATAGCGCATGTCATGACCCTTGCGGTCTGTCACATAGGTAATCAGGCTCTCCGGCTTTCCTAACTCTTTACAAATAATCTTCACGATGTCAATATTCTTCATCTCATTGTGGCCGCCGATATTATAAACTTCTCCTACACGCCCTTTGTGGATAATCAAATCGATTGCCTTACAGTGATCCTCTACATAGAGCCAGTCCCGGACATTTTCACCCTTCCCGTATACCGGCAGCGGCTTGTCATTCAAAGCGTTGGCAATCATCAGCGGAATCAGCTTCTCAGGGAAATGGTATGGTCCGTAGTTATTGGAACATCTGCTGATCGTCACCGGAAGCCCATACGTCCGATAGTAAGCCAGTACCAACAGGTCTGCCGCAGCCTTGGATGAGCTGTAAGGGCTGCTGGTATGGATTGGCGTTTCTTCCGTGAAGAACAGATCCGGGCGGTCAAGGGGAAGATCCCCATATACTTCGTCGGTGGAAACCTGATGGTAACGGGTGATTCCATATTTCCTGCAGGCATCCATCAGCACAGCAGTTCCCTTGATGTTGGTGTCCAAAAATACTTCCGGCTCCTCGATGGAACGGTCTACATGGCTCTCTGCCGCAAAATTAACCACCATATCCGGGTGTTCTTCCTCAAACAGCTTATAAACTGCTTCCCGGTCTGTGATGCTCTCCTTTACAAAACGGAAATTCGGGCGATCCATCACTGGCTCCAACGTGGACAGGTTTCCGGCATAGGTCAGGCAGTCCAAGCAAATGATCCGATAATCCGGGTATTTGTCCAACATGTGAAAAATAAAGTTGCTTCCGATAAATCCGGCTCCGCCGGTTACGATAATTGTCATATTCATTCTCCTTCTATTCCTGTGCGCTTCTTACTGTTTCTGTTTCATATGCCGCATCCGGCAATGCTTTAGTACAAGCCATCCTGGAATTTTCCGTCCAGCACGTCTTTCAAATATTGTCCATACTGGTTCTTTTTTAATACTTCGTACACTTCCAGCATGTTCTCCTCTGTAATCCAGCCATTCAGATAGGCAATCTCTTCCAGGCAGCCGATCTTACGGTGCTGATGGGACTCCACCGTCTTTACAAAATTCGTCGCATCCACCAGGCTCTCGTGGGTTCCGGTATCCAGCCAGGTAAATCCCTGCCCAAGCAGTTCTACATTCAGCTTCTCCGCTTCCAGGTACACCCGGTTCAAGTCTGTGATTTCAAGCTCGCCGCGGGCGCTGGGCTTTAAGTTCTTCGCATATTCTACCACCTTGTTATCATAGAAATATAAGCCCGTCACGCAATAATTACTCTTAGGTTTCTCGGGTTTCTCTTCAATCGAAACCGCCTTGCCTTCATGGTTGAATTCAACGATACCGAAACGCTCCGGGTCATCCACGTAGTATCCAAATACAGTAGCTCCCTTTCCCGACTCCGCATTCTTCACGGCAGCCGTCAGCCGTTTTTTCAGGCCATGTCCTGCGAATATGTTGTCCCCCAAAACCATTGCGACCGTATCATTCCCGATAAAGCCTTCCCCGATGATGAATGCCTGCGCCAGTCCGTCCGGACTAGGCTGGATAGCATAGGACAAGTGTACCCCAAACTGATGCCCGTCCCCTAAGAGTTCCTGAAACCGGGGGGTATCCTGGGGCGTGGAGATAATCAGGATCTCCCGAATTCCCGCATTCATCAGAACTGACATGGGATAGTAAATCATCGGCTTGTCGTAAATCGGCAGTAATTGTTTGGATGTGACCATGGTCAGCGGATAGAGCCGTGTGCCGGAACCTCCTGCTAAAATAATACCTTTCATGTGCAGCCTCCTTCTCTTTCGGAGCCTGTATGAAACAGACTCGCTATTACTTATAGTGTTTATAAAATTCTAACTTTTCATTCTGCCCTTGTTCATTCTATCTGAAACTTTATACCTTAATGGACGAAGTCCACCAGCCCGCAGGGCATGCATTACGGTGTGCCCTTGGGTATACCTTTGTAGTATAAAAGATGACCTTAGGTCACCTTCAAGCATTTTTTCTAAATTATTCAAAATTTGTTATACTGTTTTACAAATAAACACTCCCGCTTCTTTTGTAATACGAAAACCTCGATCTGTTTTCCGTTTTACATACGATCGGAATTCCTTATATCTTTCCGTAATATACTGCCCCTGGTTGCCATGACAGGACAGCACATAGGCAATCAATGGTTCCGGCTTTGGCACAACCAGATAATCCTCATACTGTCTCCACTCACAACTGCCAAAGAATTCTGTTAAAATACTACCGCCGTTTTCCATCCCAAACCTATCGTATAATTTGTCCGCTGAAAGTACAATTCTATCGTCGAATCCCTGCACTAAAGCGCTTACCTCCTTCATATGATTCTGCCCATAGGCGCTGCACAAAAATTTCCCCCCCGGTCTTAACACCCGCAATACTTCCCCGCATACTTTCCGGATGTCCTCACAGTAAAACAGAACATGATTTGCAATTACCAAATCAAAGCTATGATCTTGACAGGGCATCCGTTGGCAGTCGAAGACCTGATAAGAGAACCTTGGGTCAGACGCTCCGATTACCCGACGGGCATCCCTTAACATCCCTTCCGACAGATCCGAAAGCGTAATATCTATCTCCACCGGAAGCCTGTCCATATTTTCCATCCATAAAGTCCCGTCCCCGCATCCAATCTCCAACACCTTCATCCCCGGACTTACTTCTAACTGTTCATAAATCCATGGGAACCACCCCTGCTGATTCTGTGAATACAGATGATGTAGGTGAATCCGCGCTGAAATGTTGGAGGCATTCTGATACTGATTCTTTAGGCTCTTCTCCATCCCCGTAAGGTGGATCAGGTTCAACATCTGATCCCAGTCAATCGTATGCTCCTCGCGGATCGCTTCTGAGGTATCGCGAATCGCCTTTTCAACGAGCTGCATCTGCTCGATCCTATCCTGCACAAGCTTGAGTTGGATATTTAGCGAGTTCAACATAAAATGATAATCTGTATCATCTATCAGCATCTCACGAATGTCTTCCAGAGAAAATCCCAGGTATTTCAAAAGCAAAATCTGTTGCAGCGCTGCAAAATCTTTATCCGTATAAAACCGCGCCCCCGCCTCGCTCACGAAAGAGGGTTTCAGAATATCCTGCTTATCGTAATAACGGATCGTCCGCAAGGTTACATTTGCCATGCGTGCAAAAACACCTGATGAATAATA
>OFGD01000714.1_pt1 | contig 20543 bp, 22 predicted proteins | sample 1521671 | NCBI WGS metagenome assembly OFGD01 (sample SAMEA3504114, study PRJEB24116) | mouse gut metagenome | biome: mouse gut; feature: mouse-associated habitat; material: faeces | place: Denmark | collected 2011 | reverse complement strand
CCGGAGCCAGGCGGGAAGCCTGGCGGCAGTACCTGGACGAGCAGCGCAACTATGATGCCGGAGGCTACGACAGGCTTAACGCCGGGTGGGTGGCGTACAACCAGAGCGCAGAGCAGACGGACCGCTATAGCCGGGACACCATAAGGGCAAGGGCCAGGGACTTAGAGCGAAACAGCGACATGGCGAACAGCGTGATCGGAGCATACCGCCGGAACGTAGTCGGCCACGGCTACACGCTTCGGGCAAGGACCAGCAGCGAAACCCTTAACAAGCAGATACAGGAAGCCTGGATAGAGTGGTGCAAGCGGAAAAATTGCGACGTAACCGAAACGCAGAGCTTTAACCAGATGCTTAGAATGGCGGAACGCCGGAAGAAAGTAGACGGAGGAATTATTTTTAAGAAGTGCTACACCAACGGCGGTCTGCTGCCTTTCAAATTGCAGGCGTTGGAGGTTGACGAGCTGGACACCGGACGGGCCGCACCGCACAACCCGAAACACCGGGTGGTCGGAGGGATTGAGCTTAACACATATAACAAGCCCATGGGCTACTGGATCCGCCAGTATAACGTAGACGGCTTCGGGCAGATTGAACCCGTATATGTTCCGGCAAAGGATATTATTTTTTATTTCACCAAAGACCGCCCCTCCCAGGTTCGGGAGATGAGCGACCTCGCCCCGACCATTACCAGGGTAAGGGACGCGAATGAGTTTATGACGGCGGTAAGCGTGAAGGAACGAATAGCCGCCTGCCTTGCCGTTTTCGTAAAGAAGATCATACCTACAACCGGAGGCTTCGCCAGGGGCGTGGGAGCAGGCGACGGAAGGCCCCGCGAGGACTACGACGGGAAAAAGATAAGCCCCGGCATGATAAAGGAGCTTAACGCCGGGGACGAGATCCAGGTCGTAAACCCGACCGGACAGGCGACGGATGCCGCCAGCTATATCAAGCTGCAGCAGCGGCTTATAGGAGCCGGGCAGGGCTTAAGCTACGAGGCGACCAGCCGGGACATGAGCCAGAGCAACTATAGCAGCGCAAGGCAGGGAATCATTGAGGACGGCCAGACCTACATAGAGGACATAGAGCTGCTGAAGGAAGTAGTTATGGACGAGGTATACGAAACCTTCATAATTTCCGGCGTTCTTTCCGGCTTGTTTCATATTCCCGGCTTTTGGGAGGATAAGCAGAAATATTTTAAGCACGAGTGGGTGGCAGCGCCGAAGCCGTGGATCGACCCGGCGAAAGAAGCCACAGCTACCAAGGTCGCACTGCAGACCGGACAAAAGACATATCAGCAAGTCGCAGCGGAGAACGGAAAAGACTGGAAAGAGCAGATAGACGAAACCGTCGCTGTTTTGGAATACGCCAGGAAAAAAGGCATTGAGATGGGAGGTGTTATATTTGACAGAACAGAAGCAGAGCTTACCCCTGCAGAGGATAAGCCAGAGCCAGAACCGGGCGAAGCTCCCGGCGGACCTACTGACCAGGGCGGAGGAAACCAGCCACCAGGGCAGCAGCCAAGGAACGGGCAGCAGGAAGGGAGCCAGCCAGCCGCAGACGGCAGCGAGGGACAGCAGGAAGGAAAACCAGATAAGGGCGTTTAGTTCGGCAACGATCCGGGCTATGGAAGGTGAAGGGAATGAACGGAAGTTCATTCTTTCGTTTTCTTCGGAAGAACCTTACGAGCGGTACTGGGGCAAAGAGATTTTAGACCATAACCCGGCAGCCGTTGACCTTTCCAGGCTTAACAGCATAGGAGTCCTTCTCTTTAACCATAACCGGGATAAGGTCATAGGCAAGATAGGCCGGGCATGGATTGAGAGCCAGCGGGGCATGGCTGAGGTAGAATTTGACAGCGACGAGGAAAGCGAGGTCATTTTTCAGAAGGTAAAGAGCGGGACGCTCAAGGGCGTTTCCGTTGGGTATAAGATCGGCGTGATTGAGGAAGTCATGCCGGGAAAGATATCCACCGATGGACGCTTTGCGGGGCCTTGCGACGTCGCAAGGGAATGGATGCCCTACGAGATCAGCATAGTGAGCGTCCCGGCGGACGCTACCGTGGGAGTAGGGCGGGAGCTTAAGGGAAATCCCCAGGCTCCGGAAACTTTATCTTGTTTTGAGGCGCAGCTTCAAATAAATAAAAACAGAAAATAGGAGGTACACAGATGACACCGAAACAGAGAAAAGAAGCCGCCATGCTGAAGCAGCAGGCCATTGTGAACGCCGCCAAGGCAGACGGCAACCGTGCGCTGACGGCGGAAGAACAGGCGCAGTTTAACTCCCTCGACGAAGCCCAGGCAGAGATCGACGCCCAGGAGAGAGGGCTGGCAGGAGGAACCGGAGCGACGGCAGCGCCCCCGGCGGCGAATCCCCAGCAGACAACGCCCCCGGCGGCCGCACCGCAGACATTACCTGCAGAGGGACAGCGGAGCGCAACCGAGGCAGAACGCAACCGGGTAACGGAGATTATGGCGCTTTGCCGGGACTTCGACGTGGATCCGGCGGAGCATATCCGCAACGGTTCCAGTTTGGACCAGGTACGCAGCGCCATCCTTGACGGAATGAGGCAGACCGGAAGCCCGGTGGGCGTACAGGTCACCAGGGACGAAGGGGACACTTTCAGACAGAGGGCAACCGACGCGCTCATGCTTCGCGCAGGCGTACCCGTAGCAACCCCGGCAGACGGAGCGAATGAGCTTAGAGCCATGAGCCTCCGCGACCTTGCTATTGAGTGTTTGAGCCGGGACGGGCGGGACACCATGCAGCTTTTGAGGATGCAGCCCGACGATATGTACGGCGAGCTTTGCCGCCAGTTCTACAACCCTTCGGCGGCGTTTCCGGCAATCCTTGACAACACGATCAGAAAGAGCATTGTGCAGCTTTACAACGCCGTACCTACGACCTTCCAGGCATGGACCACGAAGGGCAGCCTGAAGGACTTCAAGACCACGGCAGACCACGAGTATGTGATCGGCGGTATGGGCGACTTCCTTCTGGTTCCCGAAAACGGCGAGCTTAAGCCGGATAAGCCCAGGACGGAGCTGCTGCCGAACCGCAAGCTGGACACCTACGGCCGGACATTCAGCATGACCCGCCAGGCGTTCATAAACGACGATATCGGCTTTTTAACCGAGGTTCCGGGGCTTTACGCAGCGGCGGCAAAGAAAACCATTGACAAGCAGGTCTACAGCTTGCTTTTCAATAACGGGAAGATCTTCGACGGCGTAAACCTTTTCCATAAGAACCACGGAAACCTCATGACAGAGGGAAGCAAGCCGACGCAGGCAAGCATCCAGGCGATCATTCTGCAGATGCAGCACCAGAAAGACCAGTTCGGGGAAGCTATTTACATTACGCCGCAGCACATGATCGTGCCTATTGGATATGAGTTTGAGCTTGCGGTCATTATGAGAAGCGCCCAGGTAGTAGGCAGCAACAACAACGACATTAACCCGCTGTACAACTACCCGCTTAACATCATTCAGACCCCGGTGCTTAACGCCCTGGCAGGGGAGAACGAGGTGCCGTGGTTTATGGTTGCAAACACCGCCAGCGCCAAGCATATCCAGGTGGACTACTTGAACGGGCAGGAAACCCCGACCGTAAGGCGCATGGAAACGCCGGGCGTTTTGGGCTTCCAGTGGGATATTTACCTTGACTGGGGAATCGCAGTAAGGGACTTCCGCGGGATTGCAAAGAACCCCGGAGCAAAGATCGCATAAAGAGAAAAGGAGGACTTAGACCATGAGTAAAGCCGCATATTGGCAGAGGGGCGAAACCCTCGACTATAAAAACGCCACGGAAACGAAGATCGAGGCGAACACAGTTATTTCCTTCGGCGGCCATATTGGCGTAGCCGGAACGGACATCCTCCCCGGAGAATTGGGATCGCTTGTCGTTACGGGAGTCTTTGAGATACCCAAGACGGCGACAGCAGCCATTGAGATGGGGGCAACCGTATATTTTGACGGTACAGGCATCACGACCGCAGCCAACGACGGGGCAACGTCGAACCCGACATCATACCCCCTGGCTGGTTACGCAGCGCAGGCAGCCGCAGCGGCCGACACCGTTATCCTGGTAAAGCTGGCGGGCTGATGAAACAGCTTATAGCAGTTACCCCGATCCTTTTTGAAAGCACAAACTTTGAGCCGGGCGACGAGCTGCCGACACACAACGCCGGGCTTGTAGACATATGGACCGGGAACGGGGCGGCGGTATGGAGGGACACGGAGGAACCAAAAAAGCGGGGAGTGAAAGCCAGGCAGACGACCGCCCCCGCAGGGCTTCCCGGTGATGCCTATCCCTCCGCCGGACCGGAGCAGGATTTAGTGGGAAAACCGCCATCCAGGAAAACCAGGGGCGCACAGCCGGAGCCAGCCAAAGGAAGGAGGAAAAGCAGTGCATAAGCCGCTGACATTTAAGGAACTTCTGAGGCAGGACGTAAAAACGGTATTCCTTAACCCGGCAGAGTTTGGAGAGGAACACACGGTCAACGGAAAGCCTATGTTGATTATTATTGACGATAACGAGCTTACAGAGAGGGAAAAGCGGATGAAAAGCAACATGGACGGCATATACAAAAAGCAGACGCTTGTATATGTCAGCGCCTTAGACTTCGGGCCGCTTCCGGGAGTAGGCAAGCCCGTCAAGATAGACGGCGCAACCTTTATCGTTACCGACAGCTTGAACGAGGGCGGCGTGTATTCCTTGCATTTGGAGGCGAATAAGAGTTGATAGAAATAAGCTACGACCGGAATATGCTGGAGCAGGTTGAGCGGAAGTTAGGGCGGATGAAAAGCGAAGCCCCGAAAGCACTGAAGAACGCACTTAACCAGACAGCCAAGCAGGCACGGAAAGACCTGGCGGACGAGGCACAGAAAACCTATACCGTAAAAACCGGGCGCTTCAATAAGGCCATGAAAATAAAGAACGCCACCCCAGCGAGGCTGGAAGCGACCATAAAGGCAACGGGCAGAGTTATGGGGCTTAAGGATTACAAAGTAAGCCCGGCCACCATGAGAACCGGAGCGAACCGTCCGGACGTAGTAAAAGCGAAGGTACTTAAGGCAAGCGGAATGAAGCCCCTGGAGATGGGAGGGCTTAAGGCTTTTGTTACCAAGTTTTCCAGCGGCCATGTAGCAGTAGCCCAGAGGCGCGGAGCCGCAAGGCTGCCTATTAAGTCCTTTTCCGCCAACTCTATCCCGGTTATGCTGGGGAACGAAAAACGGGTATACGGCGTAGTAAAGCCGCATATTAAAGACAACCTTAAGCAGAACGTAAATGCACAGGTTAGGAAGATATTAGGAGGATAGGCATGGTCGCAACATTTCTGCAGAGCGAGCTGGCGGACGAGCTTAAGAAAATTCTTTCAGATCTTCGGCTTAAGAACCCCCAGGGGGAAAGAGTCAGCATAAATATTTTTGAACAGCTTCTGCCTATGCCGGAGCCATTGGATCAAGGAGAAATAGCCCCGGAGCTTTTGGAGAACGGGCTGGCGGAAGAACAGACCGCCCCGGATCCGTACCCTTATATTTTGGTGCGGATTGCAGACGGGGAGATCGAGGACGAGAACAGCGCCCAGAAAGTAAACCTTACCCTGCTTATTGGAATTTACGAACCGGACTACGACAAGCAGGGACACAAGGACATTTTAAACATAATAGCCAAGATTTATGAGAGGTTCGCAAAGTTCCCGGTACTTAACGGAAAGTATACGATACAGTACCCCATTTTGTGGACCCTGCAGGACGAAGAATCCTACCCCTTTTATTTTGGGGGCGTAAACCTGGCTTTTGAGATTGCAGCAGTAAGAAGGGAGGATCCATATTCATGAGTGAAGCAAAGAAACCGACCGGAAAAGCGAAAGCAGCACCGGCCGCACAGGAAGCGGAAATCGTGGTTTATATTGGCCCGGACATTCCCGGAGCGAAACAGTATACCACATATAACGCCGGACTGCCGGATGCCCTTAGGGAGAAGATCGTAGAGCATCGGGTATTTGAAAGCCTGGTCGTTCCGGTTGAGCGGCTGGCAAAGGCAAGCGCAGAGCTGGCGAAGGAAGGGAGCGCATTAAACATCCTTTACCAGAAGGCCAGCGCATTAAGCAAAAAATAAAGAGAAAAGGAGAGATAAAAGATGGCTTACAACCATGGTGTAAGAATTTTAGAAAACCCTACGAGCCTTACAGCCCCGATCCTCGGTACGGCGGCTTTCCAGGTAGTAGTAGGCGTTTCCCCGGTCAATCTGGCCGAGGATCCCTATAAGGCTACCAACGTAGTGAAGCTGGCTTACAGCTTCCCGGAAGCCAGCGCAGCGGTAGGGTATTCTAACAATTTGAAAGATTACAATTTGAACCAGAGCATCAGCGCGACTTTTAAGAAGTTCGCAGTTGCGCCGATCGCATTGATCAACGTCCTTGACCCGAAGAAACATAAGGACAGCATACCGAAAACGACCTGCCAGGTGGGCGACTTGCAGGCAACCGTAAGCATTGAGGGAATACTGCTTGATACCCTTGTCGTAGAAGCCGGGGAAACGACGCTGCAGGCGGACGTAGATTATATTACAGGCTTTGACGACGACGGCTATGCGGTTATTACCCTTCTGGAGTCCGGAGCCGGGGCGGAGGCTACAACCTTAAGCGTTTCCGGGGATAAGATCGACCCGTCCAAAGTAACAAAAAATGACATTATAGGCGGCTACAACGTAAGCACCGGGAAGGAGAGCGGCCTGGAGCTTGTACGCCAGGTTTACCCGCTTTTCGGCATGACTCCGGGGCTTCTTACTTCGCCGGGATATTCCAAGGACCCGTCGGTCGCTTCGGTCATGGCGGCGAAGTGCCTTAAGATTAACGGGCTTTTCACTTGCGAGTGCATCGTTGACCTGGACAGCACCGCAGACGGGGCGACGAAGTATACGGACGTAAAGACCGTAAAGGAGAAATCCGGCTTTGTAAGCGAACATATGTCGGTGGTATGGCCGAAGGTAAGAATCGGGGACGAAGTTTACTATTTCAGCGCCCTCTATTCAGCATTGATCGCCTACGTTGACGCAAGCAACGACGACGTGCCGAACCTTTCAGCCAGCAATAAAGCAATCCCCATCACCGGGCTTTGTTTGGACGATGCCGCAGACAGCGAGATCGTAATAGACCAGGAGCAGGCGAACCTGGTAAACAGCTTCGGAGTTTCCACGGCGATCAATTTTAACGGCTTCCGTTCCTGGGGGAACAACAGCGCAGCGTACCCCATGACGACGGATCCGAAAGACCGCTGGTTTTGCTGCCGCCGCTTTTTCAGTTGGTGGGGAAACAGCTTTATTTTGACCTACTTCCAGAAGGTTGACGATCCGGCCAACGTTCGCCTCATTGAGACGATTGTCGACACGGAGAACATCCGGGGCGGGGCCTACGTTTCCGCCGGGAAGTGCGCCAGGGCCGAAATCAAGTTTAACATGGACGAAAACCCGGTTACAAACCTGATTGACGGCAAGCTCACCTTTCACCAGTTCCTCACCCCCTACCCCCCGGCGGAGGACATCCACAACATTCTTGAGTTTGACCCCTATGCGCTTGAGAGCGCACTGGGGGCGGCGGCAACCTAAAGGAAGGAGGAAATAACCGATGGCAATCGCAGGAATCCCCGAAGTCATTAACGACTTTAACCTTTACCTTTCCGGCGGACTGCTGGGCGGCATGACCGGCGAGGTTGCCCTCCCGGATTTTGAGGCTATGACCTCCACCACGTCCGGCAACGGCATCCTGGGCGAGTATGAGGCCATTGTCCTCGGCCATTACGGCAGCATGGAGCAGGAGGTGCCTTTCCGTTGCATCAATGAGGACTATTTCAAGATGGTCAGCCCCAGCAAGGCGTGTGAGCTTACCCTCCGGGGAGCCATTCAAGGCTCCGAGAAGGACACCCAAAACGAGTGTGAAGTCGGTATGCGGGTTGTTTTCCGGGGCCGTTGCAAGAAGATTGTGATCGGCACCGTGAAGCAGCGGGAGCAGATGGGCAGCTCTATCACCCTTGAGCTTACCTACATCCTGGTCGAGATGGGCGGCAAAGAGCGGGTATGCCTTGACAAGCTCAACAACATTTTCCGGGTGAACGGCGTTGACCAACTCGCCAAAATCCGGGCATTGATCTAAAACGACAAGGAGGACAAAAGCATGGATACCGAGAAGAAAACCGCCACCGTAGAGCAGGACGCCGCCCCGGAGGCTCCGGCCATTATCCAGGACGCCGCCACCGTCGCCCCCGCCCAGGCCCCGGAGACGGCCACGCCGGAGGCCACGGAGGACCCGGAGAGCTATGTCCGCTTTCACAAGCCCTATCTTTTCGAGGGCAACCACTATGCCGGTATTGACCTCAAGGCCATTGAGGATTTGACCGCAAAGGATATGTGCGAGGCGGAGAAGTACCTTAGCAAAAAGGGCATCATTTCTCCGCTCCCGGAAATGACGATGGAATACATCGGCTTTATCGCCAACAGGGCCACCGGCCAGCCCATTGAGTTTTTCATGCAGCTCCCGCCGAAGGACGCCACCAAAGTTAAAAACAAGGTGACAAGTTTTTTCTACGGCGAGGATTAAGGCCAGACGACGCCCCGCAGCTACGGGAAATTTGCGTGAATATGTCCTTGACCATGCACTCCGACTATTGCAAATTCCTTGAGATGCCCGTTTTTGAGCTGATAAGGACGGTGGAAACGACACTAAAGGCGGTGAAAAAAATTGGCAAGCGCAAGCACAAGTAAAGAGTACAAGCTGGCCATTAAGATCGCCGGAGCCGTTTCCTCCTCCTTTGACAGCGCAATAGGCGAGGCGGGGCAGAAGATCAGCAACCTCGGCAGCATCGCCCAGGCGGCAGCAGCGACAGCCGCCGCCGCCTGGGGGGCCTTGAAGCTGGGGGAGTTTATCAGCGACGCCGTAGACACCTACCAAGGCTTTGAGCAAGCGATGGCGAACACCTCCGCCATTGCAGGGGCCACCGGGGAGCAATACGACGCCTTGAGGCAAGCGGCCCTTGATATGGGCAAGGCTACCAGCAAAACGGCGTCAGAATGCGCAGACGCCCTCGGTTATATGAGCCTAGCCGGGTGGGACGTAAACACATCCATAGCAAGCCTTGAGCCGGTCCTCCGGCTTTCGGAGGCAACCGGCCTAGACCTTGCCCGATGTTCTGACCTCGTTACTGACAGTATGAGCGCACTGGGCATCGAGGCAAAGGACCTTTCCGGCTATTTGGATGTTGCGGCGATGGCCAACAACAAATCCAACCAGACGGCGGAAATGCTCATGGAGGCATACATCGCCGTAGGCGGCACCATGAAGGGGCTACGGGTACCATTCCAGGACACCGCTACAGCTTTAGGCGTCATGGCCAACCGGGGTATTGAAGGCTCGGAGGCCGGTACAGCCCTAAACGCCGTCATGAACAATCTTACCACCGGGACGGGGCAAGCCGGTAAGATGATGGCAAAGCTCGGAATTTCCGCTTTTGACAGCAGCGGGAATTTTGTGGGCCTTGAGGAAGTAATCCGCAAGGTTTACGACGCCACCAAGGATATGACGGAGGAACAGCGCAACGCCGCTCTTGCCGCCATCGGCGGGAAACAGCACATTGACGCCCTAAACGCCCTCATGGGAGGCTTGACCACCACCACGGCGGACGGCGCAATAGAGTGGAACGCCCTATCCGATGCCCTTTACAATTCCGACGGAGCTATGGCCAAGATGGCCGAAACCGTCACCAACACCTGGACCGGCGCAAAGGCAAGGCTTGATTCAGCCATTGACGATCTGAAAATAAACCTCGTTGACACCTTTGCCCCATACGCCACCAGCGCAATAAACAGCGTAGCGGCAGCGATACCCAACATAACCGCCGCTATCATCCCGGCGGCGCAAGGGTTTGTTGACTACGCCATCCCAAAACTGACCGCCTTTAAGGACCGGGCCGTCCAGACTTTCAACGACATCCGGCCCACCCTTGAGCGCATAGGCGCAGCGGGACAAGCGGCCTTTACATTCCTGGCGGACGCCGCCGGGACGGCCATGCGGGGAATAGGGGAGGTTATCAGCAGCCACAGCGGCCTCTTTGACAAGCTGGGGCAGATCGCCCAAAACGTCGGCGGCATCATTGCCGATATAGGCGAACGGCTCAAGCCGGTTATTACCTGGGCCGCAAGCACCGCCCTCCCGCAAGTAGCGGACGCCGTTCTAACCGTAGTTGAAAAGCTGGCTGACCTTGCCCTCCTGATTTCGGAGAACAAGGCCCTCGTGATTGCCCTTGTTGCCGCCTTTGCCGGTTTCCAAGGCATAAAGGGATTTACTTCCCTCTTGACCAATTTGGACAACGCAACAAAGCAGTTTGAAAGGTTTGAACGGGTGACAAGAGGCACCAGCCTCGCCGCATCCGCCGCCAGCGGAAAGCTCTCGCCCCTAAGCGTTGCCTTTGGAGTGCTGACCGGCAAAATTAAGCTGGCAGACGTAGCGCAAGAGGCATACAAAGCGAAAATGGAAAGTCTAAGCGGCGGTTTCAAGACGCTCGGCACCATTGGCAAAAACGCCTTTACCGGCCTTAAAAGCGGTATTTCTTCCATCGGCAGCACCCTGGCAGGGCTGGGCAGTAAGATCATGGCCTTTGTAGCAGCAAACCCCGCCGTCCTGATTATTGCCGCCATTGCCGCCGTGATCGCCATCGTTGTGACCCTTTACAACAAATGCGAGTGGTTCCGGGAAAAAGTTGACGCCATCATTGAGGCCGTGAAGGGCTACCTCTCCGCTTTTTGGGAAAAGGCAAAAGAGGTCTTCCAGAAAGTATGGGGAATCGTTCAAGAGGTATGGGGGCAGATACAGCCGTACCTTGCGGCGGCGTGGCAAGCTATCATTTCTGCCGTTTCCGCCGTTGTGACCTTCTTCCAGACCAACGTCCTACCCGGCATTAAGGCGGTTTGGTCTTCCATTTGCGGCGTATTCGCCGCCGCCTGGGAGCTTATCAAGGCCGTATGGGAGAAAGTAAAGCCGTTTTTCCTTGCCGTTTGGGAGGCAATCAAGTCCATTTTCGAGATTGCAGCACCCATCATAGGCGGATTTTTCAAGGTTGCCTGGGCCGTCGTTCAAGCGGTCTGGTCCGTAGCCGCCGCATGGTTTAAGTTGGTTTGGGAGGGAATCAAGGCCGTCTTTTCCGTAGTTGGAGCGGTCCTCGGCGGATTCTTTACCACGGCCTGGGAGTACATCAAGGCCGTATGGAATACCGTTACCGCCTATTTCCAGGCCATATTTGACACCATAGCCGGGATTTTCTCTGTAGTAGCAGCAGTATTGAGCGGGGACTTTTCCGGGGCCTGGGAGGCTATCAAGGGTATTGTCGGCACCTGGGCGGCGTTCTTTGGCACCGTTTGGGAAGGAATCAAGGCAGTTTTCGGGGCGGTAGTAAGTTGGTTTGGCGGGGTATTCTCCGCCGCCTGGGAGGCTATCAAGGCCGTATTCGCCCCGGTAGGAGCCTTTTTCCAGAGCTTGTGGGATACCATAGTCGCCCTGTTTACTTCCATCGGTACCGCCGTAGGCGACGCCATAAGCGGAGCCGTGAAGGGGGCAATAAACGCCGTCCTCAAGGGAGCTATTGGAATCATCAACGGTTTTATTTCCGCCATCAATCTGGCCATCGGCGTTATAAACGCCATCCCAGGCGTGAGCATTGAGAAAATCCAGAAGCTAGAGGTCCCGCAGCTTGCAAAGGGCGGCATTGTAACGGCCCCCACCCTCCTGGAGGCAGGAGAGGCCGGAAACGAGGCGATCATCCCCCTCGGTGAGCTTTGGGGCAATATGCAGGATATGATCGCCACGAACTTGAGCGGGGCCACAGACGGGATCGCCGCCCTTGCGGAAAAGTTTGAGGCGGCGGACATAGGCGGCAACACGGCCCCCATTTCTGACCTTTTAGCCAAGCTCGACAACCTGGGCAACGGCGACGAAGACGACCCGGACGGCAACGGAGAGCCGCCCCTGCAGATCATTTACTCCCCGACAAACCATTACCATTTTGAAGGGGAGGCACCCAGCAAGGAGGACATCGCCGGGGCCGAATCCATGTCGCAGGAAGAATTTAACCGCCGGATGGACCAATACCTAAAGGACCGGCAGCGCAAGAATTTTAGGGGGTAAGCATGAAGACCATAACGACCGTCATGGGAGACACCTGGGACACCGTAGCCCTCCGGGCATACGGGAACGTCCTGCGGACGCAGGAATTGATGGAGGCCAGGGAAAACGTCCGCCTTTTGGATATTGAGGTGTTTCCCGGCGGCGTTGTGGTCTTTGTCCCCGACGTAACAGACACCTACACGGCGGGAGACTTGCCGGAATGGAGGAAATAGACCATGCTGGCACGCAGAGCAACCGTCTCCATGCTTTACAACGGCGCAAACGCCACGGAGCAGATCGCCGGGTATATCAATTCCTTTGAGTATACGGACGTAGCCTCCGGGAAAAGCGACAGCATCCGGGCCGTTATCAATGACCGGGACCGGAAGTGGATAGGCCCCTGGTTTCCCGTGAAGGGGGACAAGCTTATACCCACCATCCTCCTCCATAATTGGACGGCAGACGGGCAGATCATACAGTTTCCCTGCGGCACCTTTGGCGTTGATGATTTCAGTTTTAGCGGCGGACCCATCAAAATGAACCTTGACGCCATAGCTCTGCCCACCTCCACCAGCTTTAAGACGGAGGACCGGACGGAAACCTATGAGAAAGCCACCCTGCAGCAGATCGGGCAGATGGTGGCGGGGCGGGCCGGGATTTCCCTTTTCTTTGACGCCAGCGACGTGGCCATTGAGAAGGTCGAACAGAACAACCAAAACGATTGTGATTTTTACAGCGGCCTCGTTGAGAAATACGGCCTTTCCCTAAAAATCTACAATGACCGGCTTGTGGTTTTTTCAGAGGCGGACTACGAGGCCAAAGGCCCAAAGTTTGTATTGACAGAGGCGGATTTTGACCCCGGATGGAGCTGGGACACCACCCTCACCGGCATTTACACCGGCGTCCGGTATCAGTACACCAACAGCGATAAAAACAAGACCTTTACCGTCAAGGCCGGGACAGAGGAACGGCTTTTGACAAGCAACGAACCGGCGGGAAACCTCACAGAGGCGACGGCCATCGCCCTGGCGGCGGTGAACAATGCCAACAAAGGCACCACCACAATGAGCATAACCATGATGGCAAGGCCGGGGCTGATCGCCTCGGACACAATAGAGATTGCAGGGTTACAGCGGCTCTCCGGCAAATATTACGTTGAGCAAGTGACCCACAGCCTCGGCAGCGGCTACAAAATGAGCCTTAACCTCCGAAAGGTTGAGCCTCGGATTTCAAGCCCAACGGCCATCTCAAGCACCGTTTCAGAGGGGGGATAATCGTGTCCTACGAAAAGGGATACTTGAGGATAGGCAAACTTTCAAAGATTGATTACCCAAACGGGAAAGCAAGCGTTACCTATGAGGATTTGAACGACAGCACGACGGCAACCTTTTCTTTCCTTGCGTGGCAGTATTGGATGCCGAAAGAGGGGGACCAAGTCCTTGTCGCCCATCAATCCAACGGGACGTGCGCCGCCGTGATTCTCGGCCCCGTTTGGCACGACGGCCACCGGCCCCCGGAGGGGCAGGAAGAACTATACCGCAAAGATTACAACCGCAAATACTGGGACGCCTACCAGCGGTATGACCACAAGGCCCTTGAGTATTTGGAGGTCATAACCGGGACCTACGACATCAAGCCCACAAAGGACTTTACCCTCACAGTGAACGGCACCACCGTCGTAAAGGTCAAGGCAGACGGCTCCATTGAGATAACGGCCCCCGCCGGAATCAAGATCACTACCCCGCTCATTACCGTTACCGGGGACGTTGTAGCGGATGGCAAACAAGTGAGCCTCGCCCACCACACGCACTCCGGCGACAGCGGAGGCACCACGGGAGAGCCGAACTAAAGGAGGGATAGGCCGTGGCTTTAGCAAACTGGGGAACCGCTATTTTTTTCAGCGTAAGCGAGGACATGGTCCTGACCTTTCGGAACATGAACCGGACGGTCGGCTCCGCCTGGGCAACCCATAGCCGCATCGGCCTAAAGGACCAAGTCGAGTATTTGAGGCCGAACCTCCAGAAAGTGACCTTTGAAATTGCCCTTGATGCCAATTACGGCGTTGACCCCAGGGCAATTATTGAGCGCATGGAGAGGGCCTCGGAGCTGGGGGAGATTCACCCCTTTATCATTGGAGGCAGACCCGTGGGCCGGTTGTATTGGAGGCTGACCACCGTAGGAGAGGCGTGGGAAACCATATACAACAACGGGGCCTTGACTAACGCAAAACTCAACATAACGATGGAAGAATACCAGTAACGGGAAGGAGGGGCAATATGGACCTGTCAGGCATTGAGGTCGGTTTTGAGTACGGGGAGAGCGATACAGACGTCCGCAAGGAGATCGTCCGCAACGTTCACACCCTTCTATTGACCCCGGTCGGCACTTGCCCCCTATACCGGGATTTCGGCCTTGACGTTGCCTATTTGGACTTTCCCCCGAATATCGCAAAGGGCCTCTTTACCGCCGCCGCTATTGAGGCGGTAGAGCGGTGGGAGCCACGGGTGCGGGTTACGGGCGTAAACTTCCAGGCGGACGGGAAAGAGGGGAAATTGAGAGCAAAGGTGGTGCTTGCCATTGGATAACCTTCTAAAATCGGTTTTCGACTTGCCGGACGTTTCTTTTATTGAGAACGACACCCTGGACGCCATGATGCAGCGGCTTGTCGCCAATTATGAGAAACGCTACAAAGAGGTCACCGGCAAGACGGTAAGCCTCGGAGCGGCGGACCCGAACCGGGTACAGCTTTACGCCATAGCCCTGGACCTGTTTCAGATTGAGCAATATGTGGACCGGGCCGGGAAACAGGACCTTTTGAAATACAGCTATGGGGAATTTTTGGACAGCCTCGCCGGAAACCGCCGTGTTACCCGGCAGCAGGCCACAGCGGCCAGGACGACAATCCGCTTTACCCTTTCGGCGGTCCGGGACTACGCCATCGGCATCCCAGCGGGTACCAGGGCCACAAACGGGGACGGCGTCTATTTCATGACGGAGGAATATGCGGAGGCCCCCGCCGGGGCCAGGTTTGTAGACGTTGACGCCATTTGCACAAAGGTCGGCATTGAGGGAAACAATTTCCTCAAGGGCCAGATCAACGTGCTGGTGGACCCGCTCCCATACGTTGAGAGCGTAGAGAACATTACAGACACCTCCGGCGGCACGGACCTTGAGGACGATACCAGCCTTGCGGAGCGGACCTATTTAGCCCCCTCCGGCTACAGCACCGCCGGACCACAGGACGCCTATACATACTGGGCCAAAACCTACAACACGGATATAGGCTCGGTGCGCCCCGTTTCCCTGCAGGAGGCGGGAAAGGCGGAGGTCTACATTTTGATGCGGGACGGGACCCTGCCGGGGCAAGAGGTTATAGAGGGCTTGCAGGAATTTCTCCAGGACCGGGAGGTCCGGCCCATGACGGACCTTGTAACCGTTTCCGCCCCCGGCGTAAGGACCTATGATCTTGAGCTGACCTACTACATAGGCCGCTCCAACAAGGCCCAGGCCACCGCCATCCAAAGCAGGGTAACAGAGGCCATAGCAGCCTATAACAGGTGGCAGACCACGGAAATAGGCCGGGACATTAACCCCTCGGAGCTGATACGGCGCATCCGGGAGGCCGGAGCTAAACGGCCCATCATGGTAAGCCCCGAATATACCCCCATAGGGGACACGGAGGTCGCCCAGCTAGGCACCGTAAAGGTGTCCTATGGAGGGCTGGAAGATGATTAACATCCACGACGGGCAGATCACCGACCTTTTGAGCAACAGCCTCCGGCACAACCCGGAGACGATAGCCATCGCCTACGCCGTCCTGCAGGAGAAACGCCGCATTTTGGCCCTTGTAGAGCGGACCCGGCTCATGGCCGCTGTTGACAGTTTGGAGGAAAGAATCCTTGATTATTTGGCCGTTGAGCTGCGAACCCCGGCCTATGAGGACAGCCTCCCCCTGGAGACAAAGCGGACCTTGATAAAAGGGACCTTGCCCTATTACGCCAGCCTGGGGACCCCGGCGGCGGTTGACTGGGTTATAAAGGCGGTTTTCGGCAACGGCGGTATTGATGAATGGTTTAACTACGGCGGGGAGCCTCACCATTTCCAGGTAAAAATCCCCATAGCCGGGATGATTACCCCGAAAATGATGGAGGAATTACGCCGAATGATCGCCAGCGTGAAACGGCTCACAAGCTGGCTTGACAGCATCATTACTTATTTGGAGCTTGACGGCAAGGTCTATATAACCCCGTTTTTGGGGAGGCCGATGCCCATAACCACCCTCCCGGAGATTGAGCCGGTTTTTCCCGGCAACCTTCTCCACCTTACCCCCGTTCTGGGGGACGGGCCGCAAAGCACCACCCTCCCAACCCTTGAGCCGCTTTTTGCTACCGCCGCCATCATAGGCAGGGCCTCGGCAACATTGCAGACGGTCACAGAGACGGCCCTCCCGGCCTTGAAAGAGAACGACACCACCGTTATGCCGGAGCTGATAGAACACGCCGCAGTGGCGGTCCAGACGGTCACAGAGACGGCCCTCCCCTTCCTTGAGGAATTGCCGCCCCATGATATGAGAGCCGTCCAGCGTATCAGCGTAAGGCCGCTCCTGCCGGTTACAGAGACAAGGCTCCCACGGCTTGAGGATTTCAGCACCACACTAACCGCCGTTTGTAAGGGCAAGGCTACCGCCGCCCTGCAAAATATCAGCGAAACCAGACTGCCAGAATTGGAGGAATGAGACAATGAGCCAATACGGATGCACCATCCCCCGGCGGGGCCGGGAACTGATCGCCAAAATCCTGGCGGCAAAGATGCCCCTCAAGATTTCCAGAATCATGATGGGGCAAGGGGTATGCCCGGATGAAGTTTTTCCGGGGGACCTTGAGGACCTTGTGGAGCCGGTCGCCGCCGGTACTTCCAATGAGCCGACCTACGACGGCGACACCGTCCACATGACCGTGGAATACCGCTCCGACCTTAACGGGGGCCTTGACCACGGTTTCTGGATTAGGGAGTTTGGCGTTTTCGCCCAGGATGAAGACGGCAGCGAGGTTATGCTTTACTACGGCGTCCTGGGGGACTACCCGCAATGGGTGAGCGCATACAGCACCACCGGCCTCGACGTCCGGCGGTACCCGATCAGCATCACTATCGGGGAGGGGGCGGAGGTTATTATCGACTATTCCCCCGAAGCGTTCATGACGGCGGAGGACGTAGGCGCATATTGTACCAGCACTATGCTCCCGGCCTTTTTGGTCCAGTCCCAGGCGCAGATTGACGCCCACAACACGGACCCCCAGGCCCACCCGGCCATTAAGGCGGATTTCAACGCTATGGATGCCAGAATGTCCCTTATGGAGCTGCGCTATAACACGGAGGTCAGCGGGAACCCGTTCACGGCCACCTTTGAGGACTTGAGCAAGCTCCGCATTGAGGGCGTCTGGAACGCCGCCCAAAAGCGGGTGGAATTTTAACCGGGAGGGCGCAGGATGGCCGAAAAAGAATTTCTGTTAGGCGTCAAAGCAAGGGAGCTTTTGAAGCATACCAAACGGGAAACAAGAGTTGTCACCGATGATATTAACCCTCAAGACGTTAGAACGATTCTACACAAGATCGCCGCCCTTGAGGATATCCGGGACGCAAGGGAGGTCTGCTCCCAGGCCATCAACGCCATAGACCGGAAGAAAAAAGAGGGCTTTTCCAAAAGCACCTTTAGGCTGTACGGCGAGGATATGAGGCAGATCGCAAAGCAAATCCTTTTAGACGTACACGCCGCCAACAATACCCATTTCCTCACAGAGTACGACAGCCGCCTCCGCAAGATTGACGCCGTCCTTGACGGCTGCTCCCTCCTTTTGGAGTATATCACCGTTTGCCTTGAGGATGGAATTATCAGCAAGACAAAGGCCGGTCTTTGGACCCGGAAGGTAACGGACGTGAAATTTATGGCCGGAGCGTGGCGCAAGAACGACGGCGGCAGGGCCAGAAAGCTCCGAGAACAGGCACAGGCCGAAAAGGACCGGCAGCAGACAGCCCTCGTCAAAGAGGCCATCCGGCAATATAAAGCCGGGGAATGAGGATACACGGCGGACCCCCGCCTTGTATTACAACAGGGTATAGCTCGTTTCCGCCACCAACTGGTGGCTCCGCTCCCCGAACACCAACAACACCAACAACGTGTGGAACGTCAATTCCAATGGCGACTACAACAACAACGATGCCACCAACACCTATGGCATCCGCCCCGCTCTGATGGAACGTTAGGACAAGTAAGCCCCGCAAGGGCCGAAAGCAGTGCGCCATCTAATCAAAGGGAGCTATATCCTTTCGGAGGCCCACGGGCCGACGATAAATACATCACGCTGAGGCTTGCCGCCCTACGGGGCGCAGCGAGCTACCGAGGGGAGGCGGCCAGCGTTAGGAGGACAGCCAGCCGGGGAGCCTCCCCTGCACCCCCGGCTGGAGGAAGAAGGGACCCAGGCGAATGACCTACCAGGAACTATGCGCTTTTGAGGTCCTATATGACGCCTATTTAGAGGCCAGAAAGCGCAAGCGGAAGAAACCGGCAACGGCGCAATATGAGGCCAACGTTTTGGCCTATACCGACAGGCTATCCCACATTTTGGAGGCCAAAACCTACCGCCCCGGAAAATTTGAGACGTTCTACGTTTTCGAGCCTAAAAAGCGGCTGGTCCAGGCCCCGGCGTTTGTTGACAAGGTTGTCCTCCATGCCATAACGGACAACGTCCTTTATGACGCCATAACCCGCAGCTTTATAAGGGATAACTATGCCAGCCAGAAACGCAAAGGCACCCATGACGGCCTTGGACGGCTCAAGTGGGCCATGACCGACTATTACCGCAAACACGGGAACGCAGACGGCTGGGTGCTGAAAGCGGACGTACATCATTTCTTTGCCAGTATTGACCACGATCTCCTAAAGCGTAAGCTCATAGCCCTTTTTGAAAAGCGCAACCTTGATTTTGAGATTTTGGAGCTGCTTTTCATTTACATCGACACAACTGCCGGATTGCCCCTGGGCTACCAGACAAGTCAGCTTTTCGCCCTCATGTTTTTGGATGAATTTGACCACGCCATAAAGGAGCGTTTCGGCGTCCGCTACTACGGGCGGCAGATGGATGATTTTTTCATCATTGAGGAAAGCAAAGAGCGGTTGCAGGGCCTACTCCGGGATATACGGACCATCGTCGGCGGTTTGGGCCTTGAGCTGAACAATAAGACGGCCATTTTCCCGCTCCGAAACGGTATTGATTTCCTCGGCTTTCACGCCTATTTGACGGATACCGGGGCGGTCGTCCAGCGGTTGCGCCGGGACAGTATAAACCGCATGAAAAGCCGCATCAAATACTGGCGCAACGCATACCCGGCGGGAGAGGTTACAAGGGATGAAATTAAGGACAGTTGGACCGCATGGGACGCCCACGCCGCCCACGGCGACACATACGCCCTCCGCACCAAAATCGCCCAGCAGGTCGGGGCCATCATTGGAGAGCCGCTCCAGCCCCGGCGCAAGATCACCGCCTCGCCGTCCGTCCGGCAGCTCCGCCGGTTGAGACAGCAGCGGCGGAGCCAACCCCAGCACCCGCCGGAGGCCCCCGCCCTGGCCGTCAGGCCGGACGGGATACCCCCGTGGGAATAACCACCTAAAGGAGGATACACACCAATGGCAAGCGCAGCATTAAGCACAAAGGCCGTCGGCAGCAAGGTCCAACTGAAATTGAACGGCGTAAAGAAAAACTTTATCGTCGTTCACCAGGGCAAGCCCAGCGGCATCTATGACGCCTCTTGTGACGGCACCTGGCTCCTGCTTGAGGACATTTACGAAAACAGGCCGTGGCACAGCAGCAGCGTGAACAAGCTGGAAAGCAGCACCATTCACAACTACCTCAATAGCACATTCCTCGCAAAGTTTGACGCCAACATCCAAGCGCAGATCAAACAGGTCAAGCTCCCGTACCGGCAGAACGGCGGCAGCGGCGGCACGGACCGCAACGGGGCCAACGGCCTCTCCTGCAAGATTTTCTTGCTTTCCGGCTATGAGTGCGGATGGACTACCAGCAACAACCCCTATTTCCCGGTTGACGGCGCAAAGCTGGCGTACTTTGAGGCGGGGACCGGCACCAGCGCAAATAACAAGCGCATTGCGAAGTTGAACGGTTCCGCCACCCTCTGGTGGCTCCGCTCCCCGAGCACCGGCGACACCAACGGCGTGTGGAGCGTCGGTTCCGATGGCGGCTACTACTACAGCGGTGCCACCAACACCTATGGCATCCGCCCCGCTTTGGTCCTTCCCTCTTCCCTCTTGGTCTCTGATGATGGCAGCGTGACCACGAACACGGCCCCGACCACGCCGGGGACCATCAACGTGCCGGGGACC